>VFSW01015435.1_pt1 | contig 10499 bp, 7 predicted proteins | sample 5358111 | NCBI WGS metagenome assembly VFSW01 (sample SAMN11554181, study PRJNA540505) | mine drainage metagenome | isolation source: sediment from site ElyBrook_90M | place: USA: Ely Copper Mine, Vershire, VT | collected 2017
CCAGGCCCTGCCCATCCCGCCTTTCCGCCTGGTGATCTTTGCGCCGCTGGACATGGGGGGGGAAGTAGCCAAGTTGCGTGCGCTGCGCGACCCGCGCGTTTGGATCATTGGTGGCGACGGACCTGTCGAGGGGACGAGGGCACATTACTTTGACACGATCGTCGAGCACTTCATGCCGCAGCGTCCCAGTGATCGGATCGACGACGCCGTTCGTAAAGTGTTGTCCGAGCTGGCACCGAAAACGGACGACGAGAAAGAGGATAGAGAGGCATGAGCCATGACGATCGCAAGCGCGCGATCGGCAAGGTGATATCGGTAGCGGCCGACAGCTTCGTCGTGGAGATGCACGCCGGCACCGACAATTTCACGGTCGTCGGTTTCGACGACGTACATTATGTGGCGCGGCTGGGATCATTCCTGATGGTCCCGTCGCAATCCGAATATGTCGTAGTTGAGATCGTGGGCTTACGCGAACGCGACTCAATCGCTCCATCCGAGCGAGGCGACTTCGATCGGGCGGGCTCCTCCAAATACCTGGATGTGGTGCCCGTAGGCATGCTGCCGATGCGCGGCGGCGCATTCCGTTTCGGTGTATCCGTTTTCCCTTCCCTCTATGCGGATGCGCTGTATGCATTGGGCGGCGAACTCGATCGCATTTTCGAGACTGAGGCTGTTAGTGAACCATCGGTCGGCCCGGCGGGTGGTGTCTGCCAACCGGAAGGGGCGACGCGCTATCGGGTGCTGCCAATCGGCGAGTCAGTGGTGTTCGAAGATTACGAAGTCAAAGTTCGTTTGAACGAGTTTTTCGGGGGCCATGTCGCCGTCTTAGGCAACACCGGCAGCGGAAAGTCATGCACAGTCGCGTCGGTGTTGCAGTCCCTTTTCAGTAAGCCCGAGGAGCATCACGCCCGCGGCGCAACATTCATTGTCTTCGACGTGAACGGCGAATATCACGAGGCGCTTGCTCCTTTGGCGAAGGGCGGCGGCATAGGCGTCAATCGCGTAATCCTTGATGGGTCGGCCGCCGGCTTCCGTATGCCGCATTGGTTCCTGGAGATGGCAGAATGGGAACTGCTTCTGCAGGCCAGCGAGCGAACGCAACTCCCCGTCCTTCGGACGGCATTGGGTCTGACAAGCCTTTTCCACGCCAACACGCCGGACGCTCTAGCTCTGCGTGAGCACTTTGTTGCCACCTGCATCATTGAGTGCTTTCGAGGCGCGGATGGCGATTCCCCAGTGTCGAAATTTCAGCGTGTCGTCTCCCTTCTCCAGAAGTATCCGACGAACGATCTGAATATGGCGCTGCTGAACCGTTTCAGCCCGAATTTTCAGTACGGCAATTTTTCTGGTAACAACCAAGCGGCATTTCTGGACGAAGTGCGAACAAAGCTACAGGACGATACGCCCTTACCGGCCTACAATCGGACACCGTTCTCTTTCGATGAGCTGCACGAATGTCTAGATTTCGCCATCCTCTATGAGGAGGCACATGGGAACCGGCAGATCCGCGACTACTGCTCTGCGATGGTAACACGGCTGAAGTCTCTGCAGGAGCGGACGGAATATGCCTTTCTGCGTCACGAGGACGGGGACGTCGATACGGCCGTAAGTGCTCTCGAGTTTTTGACAAACATTGTCGGTTTAGAAAAGACGGCTGGCGAATCGTTCGTCAAACGCAATCAGGTCATTATTATCGACCTCAATGCCGTTGAAGATGAAATCGTTGAACTGATCAGCGCGGTCATCGCGCGCATGCTATTTCGGTTTCTTCGCCGCGCGGAGCCTCGAAACCGCTTCCCGATACATCTGCTACTCGAAGAGGCTCACAGGTATATCGCCTCTACGCCGTCCCGGTTCTCTATCGACGCCACCAAGATTTTTGAGCGCATCGCAAAGGAAGGTCGGAAGTATGGAATGTTTGTGCTCCTCGCCTCCCAGCGCCCGAGCGAGCTATCCAAGACAGTTCTCAGCCAATGCTCCAATTTCCTCGTTCACCGTATCCAGAATCCCGACGACCTCTCCCAAATTCGTCAGATGACGCCGTTTATCTCGGAGGCTGTCCTGAAGCGGCTGCCGTCGCTGCCTCGGCAGCATGCCCTGGTGTTTGGAACGTCGGTCAATCTTCCCACCACTTTCAAGGTGCGGGAAGCCTCACCACGGCCGCGCAGCGACGATACGGCTATCGTCGATCTCTGGTTCCACGAAGAAGGGCGAGCTGCTGAGATCCACCTCAGCAACCTCCCAGGCGATGATACCGCTCCGCCTGTAGGGGAACCGGCGGCTGAGAACGCAGCGTGGGATGATGAATTCTAACCGCTCGGATTGCATGGTGGGATGTTTACGCAGACGTGCGAAAGGTATCGATCTAGCACCGCAGAAAAGCGGCGGCGAGCGGAGCGAATTCAACTTTCACAAGCTTTGGACCCAACGTTGCGTCACGTCTTCTAGTCGGCAGTAGGGGTAGGCGTCCCTTCGAGCATCGGGTGCGCCGCGCGGTCCTTTCCGTCGAGCAAGCGGAGGTGAAGCGCGTGGAAGAGGTCGTGGCGGCCGACCTGCGTGCCTCGTGGGTACAGGGCTGCTGCGCGAAGCGAGCCCAGGCCATCTGTCATTAAAAATTGACGGTCATCAGCTGCCTAGCATTCTTCTAAGCAGCGCTTCAACCTCTGTACGGGGCAACCGGCAACGTGGATGCGCGAGGAGTCGACGAACGCCCTGCTCAATGTTCACCAGATCGGCACCTGATCCATGCGCCATTTGGACTAGCCACAAAAATCCGTGGCAATCAACGCGGTTATCGGCAGCGAGCTTTCGCAACGACCCGTCCCCGGTCAGTAGTGTCCATTGGCGGTGAAGTGCGAGCGAGAGGGCAAAACAATCGTTTAGTGAGACTGCTCGATTGGCTTGTAAATTTTGCTGGGCGGTTTCAGTCTCCTCAGGCGACAGCTCGATCACTTCGAGCCCGCGGCGCAACCAGTCCTTTCCGTTCCAAGCGTGCAGCTCTGTGGCATAGAGCAGGTCTGCCACGACCCAGCGGTGATCACATTGGAATACGGTGTCCTCGAGCCCAGCTCGCTCCAAATCGATGAGAATGGAGGTATCGGAGACCAGGACGACCATCAGGAATCGGCGCGCCCGCCCTCCATCCACTGATCGAGTTCGTGGACACTCATATTGAGAAGCTCCGCGGCACGCGACTCGCTGACGACCTTCTGAGCGATCGCCCGCAGACACAGACGCTGGAAGCGCCGCGGCCGCTCGACGGGAATCGGCGCCGGCTCCTCATACGGGGGATCACGCCAGCCCTTGTCTTTGAATTCCCGAAACAGCTCTCGATAGAGGTCATCGCTGATGATCCGCAGATCACGGCATCGGTACACGAGCATCTGCACGCTCACGCCGAAGACGCGCTTGAGTTCAATGAGTTCACCCAGACTCAACGAGTCGCGCTGCTTACCGACCTCGGCCCACAGCACCTCGGCCGGCATGAGGAAGGCGCCGGCAAAGCGATTGGCCGCCTTTTCCGCAGGGACATCCGCGGCACAGTCGAGTATCAGGTGGCCCAGCTCGTGTGCGAGCGTGAAGCGCTCTCGCTCTCCTGACACCCACTTGTGATCGTTCACGACGATCACGGGTACATTGCCGCGACCCCGCCAAGAGACCCGACACATCAGCCCATCGACTTCCGCGGGCATGCGGTCCATGAGGACCTTGATGCCTTTCTCTTCCAGGAATTCGGCGAAGTTGGGTAGCGGTTCGACGCCCAGCTGCCAGTCCGCGCGAAGGCTTCGCGCCGCGCGGTCGGCTTCCGGTAGTTCCCCGACAGGGAAGGGGGCGCCGCGCGGCCGTTCCCAATCGACTGAGGCGACATTCAAGATGTCCTCGATCGTCAGATACCGCTGCACGGTGTCGACGACGCGGGCTTCCAGGCGCGCCTGATCGCGCGCACCAAGCTCCGCGCGGCGGAACTCGACGGCTTCGAGCACGACCTCCGGGGAGCTCATAAGATAGCTCGGAGAGACCTCGACCGCCCGTGCCACGGCTAGCAGCACAGAGGAGGCCGGCATCATCTCATCGTGTTCGTACTTGCTCAGTGCCTGGGCGGTGACAGCGTTGCCAATCTTGTCCGATAGGTCCCTAAGGCTCAAACCGGCGGCAGCACGCGCAAGTCTAAGTCTTTGACCAATCATACGTTACACTCAAAAGAGTTGTGTTGACAAATGATGCCATAGAATACTATATTGTCAACCATGTCCTTAGGATGAGGCTGGCTTATGACTTGGTGGACGGGCCTTTTAGGGGGTGTTTTGCTGGGGGCTGGCTGCGCCGCGCTGTATTTGCGGGGCATCCTGGTCCGTGCGCGTGCGGACGCGGAGACCTGGCGCGCGCAATGTCAGGCCGAACAGCTCGAGCGGGCAAAATGGGAGGCACAAGCCAGCCGGGCGACGACACTGGAGGCGGAACTCCAGCAAGCACGTGAGCGTCTGGAGACGCTGGCCGGTGACAAGTCGCGACTGCAGTCGATGGCTGAGCGGGTACCCCCACTGGAGGAGCGCCTGGCCGCATTGAGCGTTGAGCTGTCGGACCTCAGATCCACGAACGCGACACTGGCGACCCAATTGCGCGAACAGGCGCAAGCGCAACAGGAGAAGCTTGCAGCCCTGACGGACGTCAAGGGCGGCATCGAAAAGGATCTTAAGGCGCTCGCACTGGAGGCCCTCCGCGCCAATCAGGGGACGTTTCTCGAACTCGCCAACCAGGTCTTCGAGAAGCACAAGGTCGGTGCCGACGCCGAATTCGAGGCCCGCCAGAAGGCGGTCGAGGCGCTCGTGGCACCCTTGCAGACCACCCTGCAAAGTTATGGCCAGAAAGTCGATGAACTCGAGCGGACACGGGCGCAGGCGTATGGCGCCCTGTCGAGCGAACTTCGTGCGGTCGCCGAGACCCAGAATGCCGTCCGGACGGTGACCGCAAAGCTCGTGCAGGCGCTGCGGGCGGCCCCCAAGACCCGTGGCCGTTGGGGTGAACATACGCTGCGCAATGTCCTGGAACTCTCGGGATTGAGCCCGTACTGCGATTTCACGACGGAGGAGAGCTTTGAGCGGGACGACGGGAAGCTGCGACCCGATGTGGTCATTCGGCTGCCGGGGCCTCGATACCTGGTCGTGGATGCCAAGACGTCGATGAGCGCCTACCTGGACGCGATCGAGGCCGTAGACGAGACCGAGCGTGACCAATTCCTCGTGCTACACGCGGCGCAACTGCGCACGCACATGCGCCAGCTCGCCGCCAAAGCGTACTGGGATGGATTGACCGTGACGCCGGATTTCGTGGTCATGTTCGTGCCCGGCGACAACTTCTACGCCGCTGCCCTGGAGCGCGATCCGGCACTCTTCGAAGACGCCGCCGCGCAGCGCGTCATCTTGGTCACACCCTCGACCCTCATCGCCCTGGCCAAGGCGGTCGCTTTCGGTTGGCGCCAGGAGAAGGTTGCCGAAAATGCGCAGCGCGTGCACAGCCTCGGTCGCGAGCTGTACCGTCGGATGACCGCGATGACCCAGCACATCGAGAACTGCGGCAATGCCTTAGGCAAATCCGTCAAGTCCTACAACCAATTCATCGGCAGCCTGGAACACTCGGTCATGCCGCAGGCGCGCCGCTTCAACGAGCTGGAAGTGGAGGGCACGGCGAGCGAGATCACATCCCTCGATCAAGTCGATATCGAGCCCCGCCAGCTGCGGGCCGACCGGGACTTCGGGGAAAAGGATCCTGCGCTCGAGGAGCCACTGGCAAGCTTGGCCTCATAATGCACTATGCGCTCTTACAACCAACAGCTCCTGTATTCGGCGACCGACCTCGTCAACTTCCTGGGATGCCGACACGCAAGCTTCCTCGACAGGCGGCAATTGGAAGACCCGCAGCCCCTGGCCGATCCAGACCCCTATCTCATCTTGCTTCAGGAGAAGGGCACCGAACACGAGCGGGCCTATCTCGATCTTTTGCGTGCCAAACATCGCGACGTGATCGAGATTGCCGGTGGTCGCTCGCTCGAAGAACTCACGACGCGGACCCGGGCGGGCATGGCGGTCGGCGCCGAGGTCATCTACCAGGGGGCGTTTTCCGAGGGCCGCTGGCATGGCTTTGCTGATTTTCTGGTGCGGGTCCCGGGCGACTCTTCCCTGGGGGCCTACCACTACGAACCGGTCGATACCAAGCTTGCTCACACGGTAAAGCCGAAGCACGCGATGCAGCTCGGGGTATACGCGACCTTGCTCACTGCGGTGCAGGGGCGCGCTCCCGAGCAGCTGCACGTCGTATTGGGCACGGGCGAGTCGGTCGCCCTGCGGTGGACTGACTTCAGATACTACCTGGATGGTGCGCGGCAACGTTTCGAAGCGTTTATGGATGGGCTACCGCAGGATTCCGTAGGCGAGCCTTGCCATCACTGCAGCCTGTGCCGCTGGAGTGAGCGCTGCGAACAGGAGTGGGAGGCCGCCGACCATCTCAGTCTCGTCGCACAGATTACCCGCGGCCAGATCGAAAAGTTACGCGCCGCGGGCGTGACCACAATGGCGGGGTTGGCGGCATTAGCCGAGACGGATAGCGTCTCCAAGGTCCAACCCGATACCCTCACGCGGCTTCGATCTCAGGCCCGGTTGCAGGACGACAAGCGCCGTGACGGTGTGAATCGCCGTGAGGTACTGCCCCTCGTCCAGGGGCGGGGGTTCGCGAGATTACCCGCGCCGAATGCCGGCGCCCTCTATTTTGACATGGAAGGGGATCCGCTGATCGAGGGCGGCCTGGAATACCTTTTCGGCTTTGTCTACGTGGAGGCGCATCAGCCGCGGTTTACTCCCTTTTGGGGACATGATCGCACCGCGGAGAAGGCGGCCTTCGAGGCGGCTGTGGATTTCATCACGGGGCGATTGGCGGCCTTTCCAGACGCCTACATTTACCACTATGCCCCGTACGAGGAGACCGCGCTCAAACGCCTGGCGATGGTTCACGGTACACGCGAGGCGCAGATCGATGATCTGCTGCGCGCCGGCAAGCTGATCGATCTCTATCAGGTCGTGCGCGAGGCGATACGCGTCTCCGAGCCGAGCTATTCGATCAAGAATCTCGAGGTGTTCTACATGCCCCCGCGCGAAGGCGCGGTCACGACCGCCGGGGCGAGCGTTATTGAATACGAACGATGGCGGAAGCTCGGTGACGACCAACTGCTGCGGGACATCGCCGCCTACAATGAGGCAGATTGCATCTCGACGCTGAAACTGCGGGACTGGCTCTTAAGTTTGCGGCCGCCCCAGCTGGCGTGGCATGCGGGCGTAGCCGCAGCACCGGAGGATTCCGAGCGAACGGCCGAGCGGCGCGCGGCCGAGGAACGCATGGTCGGCACGGTTTCGCGGCTCATGCCTTGTCCGGAGAGCGAGCGGGAATTCCGTGAGCTTGTGGGTCAGCTGCTCGAGTTTCACCGCCGCGAGGCCAAGCCTCAATGGTGGGCGCAGTTCCAGCGCGCGGAAATGTCCGAGGAAGAGCTGATAGACGATGCCGAGTGCATCGGGGGTCTGCGCCGTGATCCCACCGTGCCGGCGTTTGCGGACAAGCGCTCGATGGTGCATACGTTCGTCTATCCGCCGCAGGACTTCAAACTGCGCGTGGGGGCCCGGCCCCGACGCTCCCAAACCCTGGAGCCCGCGGGGGAGATCGTTGCCCTGGAGGAAAACTCGCGCCGCCTACAATTGAAGCTTGGACCTAAGGCGCCGCCGCTTCCCGACATTCTATCGCTGATTCCCGAACCGCCGATTGCCGATAAGGTGCTACGGGAAGCCATTTATCGGTATGCGGAATCGGTCATCGCCGGGGATACACGGTATGGGGCTATCACATCAGTACTGAAGGCCGAGTTGCCGCGCATTCAAGGCCATTCGCCCGAGGTGCCGATCGTGGCGGCCGGGATCGATACGATCATTGGGGCTGTCGCCGCCATCTCGCGTCTGGACGACAGTCATCTCCTCGTTCAGGGTCCGCCCGGCGCTGGCAAGACCTATTTATCGGCGTCCGCCATCGTCGAGCTTCTGCGTCTGGGACGCCGGGTGGGCGTAGCCTCGAATTCCCATAAGGCGATCAATAATCTACTTCAGGAGATCGAGCGGCAGTCGGTGCAACAGGAGGTGCGATTCCGCGGAGTCAAGAAGTGTTCGGACGAGGAGCATCGCTGCAATGGCACGATGGTCACCGACGTCTTCGGCAATGACGAGGTGGGCTCCGAGTACAACCTCGTGGCGGGAACCGCTTGGCTATTCGCCCGTCCCGAGCTCGATCAGGCGTTCGATCATCTCTTTATCGATGAGGCCGGGCAAGTATCGCTCGCCAACCTTGTGGCGATGGGCCTGAGCGCGCGCAACATTGTCCTGGTCGGAGATCAAATGCAATTGGCCCAGCCCATACAAGGGACTCATCCAGGGCGCACGGGACTGTCGGCACTGGAGTTCCTCCTCCACGACGACGCCACTGTACCGCCGGAGCGCGGGATATTTTTGGACGTTACGCGCCGCATGCATCCGAATGTGTGCCGATTCATTTCGGAGGCCATGTATGACGGCCGCCTGCATGCTCATGCAAGTACGGCGGTGCAACAACTCGTGCTGACCGGTGCTGCCGATCCGGTCCTGAAGTCGTCCGGGCTCGTGTTCATACCTGTGAGTCATCAAGACTGCCGGCAGAGAAGCGATGAGGAAGGTCGACGGATCGAATCTCTCTTCAACAACCTTCTGGCACAGCGTTGGATCAATCGCGATGGGTTCGAACGCGCTTTGGCAGTGGATGATATCTTGGTTGTCAGTCCCTACAACATGCAGGTTAACCTGCTCCAGTCGCTCCTGCCCATAGGAGCGAGAGTAGGGACTGTGGACAAGTTACAGGGCCAGGAGGCGGCCGTGGTGATCATATCGATGACCTCATCCTCCGCCGAAGACATGCCGCGAGGGATGGAATTCCTGTTCAGTCGCAACCGCCTCAACGTCGCGGTGTCACGAGCTCGATCGCTCGCGATCATAATGGCAAGCCCGTTGCTGCTCGAAGCGCCATGCAACCGTGTCGAGCAGATGAAGTTGGTGAATACGCTGTGCTTTGCGCGCGCTTACGCCGTGCAGCCGGTTTTTGACTGATGGGGCCCCTACTGTTTGAGGACGAAGCCATGACGGACAAGAAGCAGCTTTTCGTGGAACGCCGACCCCAGGGCGATTACGCGGTGCGACGGCCTGGTTCAGAACGGGCCAGCGATGTGCAACCCACTCAAGAGAAGGCGATTGAGCGCGCGCGGGAGTTAAGCCCGGATCGGGAGCCGCTGGTGGAACGAGTGCGGCACACGGATCGGGGCAGGCCGGATCGGTGGCGCAAACCGTAGCGCAACCCTGAGTCCCGAAGGTCCAGGATTGAATATACCGATGGTTTACACAACAGGCCGGCGTGTCTGCCATACGAACAATCCCGGCCGGCTCGCCATACGGATCTGCGCGCGAAGTGGTATGTACCAAGATAGAGGTTCGCGGGACGACGGGCAGACTCTTTAGCTACAAGATGACCACAGAATTGTGAACCGGCGTCGAATATTTACCAGAAGTTCGGAAGGTCGTGCTCGCAGAAACAACAACTTGCGACGCCTGTCGGCGTCCAATCGGCTCGCCGGTTTACAGATCAGTCAAGCCAAGAGTACCCAGACCGCTTCGGGGTAGTCGTCGCGTGCGGAGAGGGTGGCCAGAATCCCTAAGGTCGACTTATACTGGATTTATGTACAGTCTGTTATCGGTTTGAAATAGTGGCAACGAGATCTCGCATTGAGTGGACTGAAGTGACGTGGAATCCCACGGTCGGCTGCACAAAGGTCTCCCCGGGTTGCCGTAACTGCTACGCCCAGACAATGGCCCGCCGTATGCAAGCGATGCGCACCCGCGGTTACGAGGCCGGCTTCGATCTAACACTTCTGCCTGCTCGCCTGAATGCGCGCAAGAGTTATCGGCGCCCGACGGTCTTCTTCGTAAACTCCATGTCGGATCTGTTTCACAAGCGCGTTCCCGACTATTACATCGAGCGCGTCGTCGATGTCATGGCAGAGACGCCGCAACATACGTACCAGCTGCTGACAAAACGTGCCGAAAGAATGCGGTCCTTTTTCTCAACACGCACGGTGCCGACTAATGTTTGGCTCGGTGTGTCAGTTGAGGACAGGCAGCGCGGCTTAGTGCGTATCCCAGCAATAGTTGATATCGACGCGGCAATTCGCTTCATCTCGATCGAACCCTTGCTGGAAGACATCGGGGAATTCGACCTGCGAGGAATTCATTGGGCCATCGTGGGCGGGGAGTCCGGCGCCGGGGCACGTCCAATGCGGGAGGAGTGGGTAGAGAACGTCTAGCGGCAATGCAAAGCACAAGGGGTCGCTGTCTTCTTCAAGCAGTGGGGAGGTTGGGGCGTCGACGGCGGCCGGAGGTCGAAGAAGT
>VFSW01015437.1_pt1 | contig 10498 bp, 11 predicted proteins | sample 5358111 | NCBI WGS metagenome assembly VFSW01 (sample SAMN11554181, study PRJNA540505) | mine drainage metagenome | isolation source: sediment from site ElyBrook_90M | place: USA: Ely Copper Mine, Vershire, VT | collected 2017
CGCGGCGGCGTGGGCGAGCGGGGCGGCGGCGGTGGTGGCGATGGTGACTCCGACGAACGCGGCCGGCAGGGGGGTGGCCGCAATGCGCGCGCGCTGGCGCCCGACGCGCCCCCGCCGCCGATGTCCGCGCTGGGCGAGGCCATGGCATGGCCGGGCCAGGAGATCACGATCCGCCAGACCGGCGGCACGGTCGCCTTCGCGTCGAACGGCGTGAACCGCGTCTACCGGCCGTCCCCGATCGACAAGCGACAACGGCGGCGCGATGGGGAGGACGATCCGACCCACGGCCGCGACATCCCGCTGCGCGCGCGCGGCGACGCGCCGCCGCTGTGCGGCTGGGACTCTCGGATCCTGGTGGTGCTGTCGGATGATCCGGACGAGGGCCGCGCACCGTTCGAGCGTCGCTTCGGTCTGTCCGAGGATGGCCGACGGCTGATCGAGGTGGTCGCGTATGCGACGGGGCTGGGTTCGGAATTCACGCTGTCGCGCGTGTGGGACCGCGTGGCGCCTTAGAAGAGCCGGGCGCAGATGGGCCGGGCGGAAAGTAAAAAAGCCGGGCATTGCCCGGCTTTCAAGTCCCCATGCCATTCGCCGGTGCTTTGTCTGTCGGTGCACCCTGACGAGATCGGTCTTTTACTTCCCTGATCCCATTGCGGCCTCAGGGCAACACTCTAGCCGTGCGCACCGACAGAATCTAGCCCCGAAAGGCATTGCCGCGAAAATAACTGTGGCATGAAAGCAACGAGCGATCGGGCGCCACGGTCCGGCCGGCCCCGGAGTGCGCCGCAGCCGGTTCAAGTATCCTACGCGCCTGTAGGCCGGCGCTCGGCGCCGAGGTGGGAGAGACCGTCCATGGCCAAGACTCGCAACATCGCTGTCCCGGGCATCGCCGCCGTTCGCTCGCGGCGGGCCTACTTCGACTGCCGTTTCGGGCAACTGCACGTGCGCACCGCCTTTCCGACCACCGGCGGATTCGACGAACAAGTCACCCTATTCTGCCTGCACGACGACGGCTCCTCGAGCCGGGCCTTCGCGTCCTTTCTGCCGCAGATCGCGGCGAACCGCTCGGTGTACGCACCCGATCTGCCGGGCTGGGGCGAATCCGATCCCGCACCCGAGCGAACCTTCGCGGCGAGCGCGGCCGCCGTGGCCGATCTGGCCGCGGACCTGCGGCTGCGCGAGATCGACCTGCTGGGCGTGCGGCAGGGAGCGGGTGCCGCCCTGCGGCTCGCCGCCACCCGACCCGACTTGGTGCGCCGGCTGGTGCTGTTCGCCATTCCGCCGGTCGAGGATCTGCCGGTAGCCGCGCAGCCGAGCCTCGTCCTGCAGGTCCAACTGGGCCGCTCCGGTGCTTCGCCATGGGTCGAATCCATCGTGCCGAACGCGCGCTACAAGGATCTCGCCGATTTTGCCGCCGACCCGTTCGAGAACGAGCCCGCCGCGCTCGCCCGGCACGTGGGCGCATTCCTCGACGAGCGTCGTTAGCCGCTCGGGGCCGGGTCATTTGAGGCTCAACAAGTACATCAGCGAGACCGGGGTGTGTTCGCGGCGCGAGGCCGACCGCTGGATCGAAGCCGGGCGCGTGACCGTGAACGGTGCCCCGGCCGGTCTCGGCACGCAGGTCGAAGCCGGCGACCAGGTATGCATCGACGGCGCCCCGCTCGGCGCCAAGAAGGCGCCGGTGTACATCGCGCTGAACAAGCCTCCCGGCATCACCTGCACCACCGAGGAAGGCATCGCGGACAACATCGTCGATTTCGTCGCACATCCGCAGCGCATCTTCCCGATCGGCCGCCTCGACAAGGACTCCGAGGGTTTGATTCTGCTGACCAACGACGGCGACATCGTCAACGAGCTGCTGCGCGCCGAGAACAATCACGAGAAGGAATACGTGGTCTGGGTGGAGCGCCCCATCTCGGATCTGTCGTTGCAGATGCTCGCGGGCGGCGTGCGGATCATGGGCGAAATCACCAAGCCGTGCCGCGTGATCCGCGAGGACCGCGACCGTTTCCGGATGATTCTCACGCAGGGCCTCAACCGGCAGATCCGGCGCATGTGCTCGGCGCTCGGCCACCGCGTGCGGCGGCTCAAGCGCATTCGCATCGTCAACATCCGCCTGGGTGACCTGGCGGTCGGCCGGTGGCGCGATCTGACCGCGGCCGAGCTCGAGGGCTTGCTGCCCAAATTGACATCGAGGGCCGGCTAGGCCGACCGCAGCGCCGCGGCCTCCACGCCGTTCGACCATTCCCGGGCCGCGCGCTCGCGCCAGGCGGGATCCGCGGCCCGGCGCGCCAGCCACACGAAGAAATCGCTTCCGCCGCCGGGCCAGTAGGTATGGCCGTAGGCGACCGCACCATCCGCGCCTTCGATCCAGAATCGGCGGCGAAGCCACAAGCTCGTCAGGGCGCGTGCGCAGCGCACCCGCGGGCCATGGGCGTCGAGCACGTGGCGCTCGGCGCCGATCTGCAGGCTGAGGCGGCCGTCGGCCGCGTACAGACAAATGTTGGGCGGCGTCCCGCGGATCAGCGCGACGCCATGCACCCATCGAGGCGGGGTTTCCAAGCCGGTCCAGGTGGCGTTCGCCGGATGCCAGCCGAGCAGCATGCCGCGGCGGCGGAAATCGATGACGGCGATGCTGCGGGCGCCATCTGCGTTCATGTCAGTGCGCGCCGGCCGCGGCCTCGCGCGCGTCGGGGGCCTCGCCGGCGGCGGACACGGGACGATCGGGCAGCTGCGCGAGCGCCGCGCGCACGATGCCGGCGGTCAGCAGCTGCGGCAGCACCGCCGGTTGCGAGGCGCCGGGTATGGCGTTGTAGAGCACGTACAGCGGCACCCCGGCCCGACCGAATTCGGCGAGCGCGCGGGTGATGATCGGATCCCGATTGGTCCAATCGCCCTTCATCAGGGTCACGCCCTTGCTGCGGAAGAGCGTCTGCACCTGCGCATCCCCGAACGCGCTGCGCTCGTTGACCAGACAGGTGAGGCACCAGCTCGCGGTGAAGTTCACCAGCAGCGGCCGGCCCGCCGCCTCGAGCGCCGCGGCTTCTTGCCGATCATACGGACGCCAGTCATCGCCCGCGGCCGCCGGCACGGCCGCCGCAACCGCGGCGAAGCGCATGGGCAGCAAAACGGCCAGCACGATGGCGGCCGCCGCGCTCGCCAGCACCAGGTCGCGTCCGCCGCGCGCCTGCGACTTGGCGCGTTGATATGACCAGGCGGCAAACGCGACCAGCACCGCCCCGGCCAAGGCGGCGCCGAGTCCGAGCGGGGAAGTCTGCTGCGCGAGTACCCACAACAGCCAGGCTGCGGAGCCGTAGATCGGGAAGGCGAACAGCTGCTTCAACGTGTCCATCCAGGCGCCCGGGCGCGGCAGCGCGCGGCGCATCCACGGAGCGAACGAGAGCAGCAGATACGGCAGGGCAAGGCCCACTCCCAGCGCCGCGAAGATGCCGAGCGCGGCGCTCACGCAGTCGCCCGCGGCCGCCGCCATGAACGGGGCCGTGCAGGGAGTCGCGACCAAGGTCGTGAGCACGCCGGTGAAGAACGAGGCGCGGTAACCATCGCCCCGGGTCAGGCCTTCACCCGCTCCCGCCAGCCCGCCGCCGACCTCGAACACCCCGGAGAGGTTCATGCCGACCGCGAGCAGCAGGTAGACCATGAAGGTGACGAACAGCGGTGATTGCAGTTGAAAGCCCCAGCCGACCTGCTCGCCGCCGGCGCGCAGGGCGAGCAATACGGAGGCGAGGGCCAGCATCGAGGTCACCACGCCGGAGGCGAACACCAGGCCCTTGATCCGTACCGTTGCGGGGTGTTTCCTCGCCTGCTCGACCAGGCCGATGGCCTTGATCGACAGCACCGGGAACACGCACGGCATCAGGTTCAGGATCAACCCCCCGAGCACCGCCAATGCCAGCAGCATCGGCAGGGCGACCGCGGTCTGCGGCTGCGCAGCGGCCGCCGCCGTGAGCGGCGCGAAGCGCGGCGGTGCGTGCGCCGGCGGTGAGCCCGCGGCGAGCGGCGCCGAGATTTCCAGGTCGACGGCGCCGGCGGCCGAGCCGCTGCCTTCGGTCGCCACCAACACGCCGCGCACGGAGCCCGATTGCGGCGGCTGATAGCCGGTCTTCATCGCGAGCGAGGCGGTCCCGGAGCCGCGGGTCAGGGTCTGCGGGGCGCCGTACTCGATGCTGCCTTCCTCGTACGGGTAGAAGGCGAGGCCCGTGACCTGCGACAGCGTCGCACCCCAGGCTTCGCCGAATTCCAGGATCAGCCGTCCGTCCGTCACCCGCGCGCCGACGGCGGCGGGCGCGGGACGCGGCAGTTGCTCGCGGGCGGCCGCAAACAGCGGCTCGGTGCCGGGATCGATCGCGCCCGGCCGCGCGAGCGTGGGCAGCGTTAGCGTCAGGTTCGCGCTCTGCGGGATGCAGATGTCGGAGCAGACCAGCCAGCTCGCCTTCGCCGAGAGCGCAACCGTCGAGCCCGGCTCGATCCGGGCGGGCGCCGCGATGCGCACGAGATGCAGAACGTGCTTCGAATAACCGTAGTTGACCAGCGGCGGCAGGTCGAAGCGATGCGGTGCGCTCCAGACGATGTCGCCGGCCGCGAAGCCCTTGGGCAGGCTCCAAGCCAGCTGCGTGGGCTGGCCCGAGTCGCCGGGATTGCGCCAATAGGTGTGCCAGCCGTCGCGGATGGTCAATTCCAGGGCCACCCAGAATTGCTGGCCCGGACCGACGCCATCGACCTCGCTCAGCAGGCGCGCGTTGACTTGATCGTTCGCCACCGGCTCGCCCGCGCGCGAGTGCGCCGCCGGCACGGCCGCCAACAGTCCCCAGAGAGCGAATAGAAAAGCACGCATAATCAATATTTTACCCGAACGGGGCGAACCGCGGTGGCGCGGCCTGTGCGCCGTCTCACAGTATCGCCGAAGCGTACCGCCGCCGCACCGCTTGAGCTAATGTAGGCGCGCACGACCCTTTGAAGCAGCCCATGCAAGAAAACTACGTCGAACGAATTCTCAAGGCCAAGGTTTACGATGTCGCTCTGGAAACCGCGCTCGAACCCGCGCCGCGGCTGTCGCGCCGCCTCGACAACCGCATCCTGTTCAAACGGGAAGACCTTCAGCCGGTGTTTTCGTTCAAGATTCGCGGCGCCTACAACAAGATCGCCCAATTATCCGAGCTGAGTGCGCAGCGCGGCGTGATCTGCGCGTCCGCCGGCAACCACGCGCAGGGCGTCGCCCTCGGGGCGCGCACGCGCGGCATCCGGGCGGTCATCGTGATGCCCGTGACCACCCCCGAGATCAAGGTGCAGGCGGTGGCGAACCTCGGCGGCGAGATCGTGTTGCATGGCGATGACTACGATCAGGCGTACGAGCACGCCACCGAACTCGCGCGCGAGCGCGGCCTGGTGTTCGTGCACCCCTTCGACGATCCGGACGTGATCGCCGGGCAGGGTACGGTCGCCATGGAGATTCTGCGCCAGCATCATGGCGACGACATCGATGCGATCTTCGTGCCGGTCGGCGGCGGCGGCCTGATCGCCGGCATCGCCGCGTACGTGAAATCCTTGTATCCGCGGATCAAGATCATCGGCGTGGAGCCGGAGGACGCGGCCAGCATGTACGAGTCGCTGCGCGCCGGCAGGCGGATCACGCTCGATCGCGTGGGGATCTTCGCCGACGGCGTCGCGGTGCGGCGCGTGGGCGAGGAGACCTTCCGGCTGGCGCGCGCCTACGTCGACGAAATGCTGCTGGTGAGCACGGATCAGATCTGCGCGGCGATTCAGGACATCTTCGAGGACACGCGTTCGATCGCCGAGCCGGCCGGCGCCCTGGCCGTGGCGGGCATCAAGAAATACGTGGCGCGCGAGGCCGTGAGCGGGCGCACGCTGATCTCGATCAACGGCGGCGCGAACATGAATTTCGACCGGCTGCGCTACGTCGCCGAGCGGGCCGATCTGGGCGCTCAGCGCGAGGCGCTGTTCGCGGTTCAAATCCCCGAGGCGCCCGGCTCCTTCCTGCGCTTCTGCGAGGTGCTCGGCAGGCATAGCGTCACCGAGTTCAACTACCGTTTCGCGGATCGGCAGGCGGCCCAGATCTTCGTCGGTCTGGCGCTCTCGCGCGGCAAGGCGGAGCGGGCCTCGTTGATCGAGACCATCGCCGGCGCCGGATTCACGGTCCGGGACATGACCGACAACGAAATGGCGAAGCTGCACGTGCGTTACATGGTCGGCGGCCAGCCGCACGGCCTCGCCGACGAGCGGCTGTTCCGCTTCGAGTTCCCGGAGCGGCCGGGTGCCTTGCTCAAGTTCCTCCGGGCGATCGGCTCCGGCTGGAACATCACCCTGTTCCATTACCGCAATCACGGATCGGATCACGGGCGGGTGCTCGCGGGCATTCAAGTGCCGCCGCAGACGCTCGCCGATTTCCACCTGCATCTCGCCGACCTGCAGTACGCCTACGTCGAGGAGACGGAGAATCCGGCGTACCGAATCTTCCTCGGCGGCTAGAGCACCCAGCGTGCCCGGCGAACAGGACTCGTACCGGCCCCGTCGCGGGCCGCGGCATCTGACCGTGCAGGTTCGCGGTCTCGGGGTGCATCTGACGCAGTGGGGTGAACCGGCCGCGCGCGAGCCGCCGGTGTTCCTGCTGCACGGCTGGGAGGATGCGGGCGAGTCCTTTCAACTGATGGCGGACGCGCTCGCGGACGACCTGCCGTTGCTCGCGCCGGATTGGCGCGGCTTCGGCCGCAGCGACTGGGCGGTGGGCGGCTACTGGTTCCACGATTACCTCGCCGATCTGGATGCGTTGCTGGATCGGTTCTCGCCGGATGCGCCCGTACGGCTGGTCGGCCACAGCATGGGCGGCCACATCGCGAGCCTGTATGCGGGGGTGCGTCCCGAGCGCGTGCGGTGCTTGGTGAACATCGAGGGTCTCGGATTGCCGCGCACCACGCCCGACGGGGTGCCGGCGCGGCTGCGGCGCTGGCTGGACGAGGTGAAAGCGGCGCCGCCGGCGCGCGACTACGCGTCGTTCGACGAGCTCGCGGCGTCGATTCGCGCACACCATCCGCGGCTCGGCGACGCGCATGCGGATTTCCTGTCATCGGTCTGGGGTAGACTCGGCGCCGACGGGCGGGTGCGCCTCAAGGCGGATCCGCGCCATCGCTGGGTCAATCCGGTTCTTTACAAGCGGGAGGATGCGCAGGCGTGTTGGCGGAACATCGAGGCGCCGCTGCTCATGCTGGTGGGCGCCGAATCGCAGTATCTGCGCAGGCTCGGCGCCGATGCGGAGGAGGCGGCGCTGCGCCGCGCGTTTCCGCGGGCCGAGTGGCTCCATGTGCCGGATGCGGGCCATTTGATGCACGTCGAGTGCCCGGATCGCGTCGCCTCCCTGATCGAGCCCTTCCTGCGCGTGCATTGAAATGTCCCTGATCCGCCGCATCCACTCCACCCGCTTCGGTCAAATGCACCTGCGCAGCCGTGAAGGCCGGGGCGTGCCGCTGGTGCTGCTGCACATGTCGCCCCGCTCGGGGGCCATGTGGGAGGCGCTGCAGGAGCGCCTGCCGCGTCCCACGCATGCACCCGATCGTCTGGGCTACGGATTCTCGGATGCGCCGCCCTGGGCGATGTCGCTGGAGCAGTACGCCCGCGGCACGATCGATGCCCTGGACGCGGCCGGCATCGACGGCCCCGTCGATCTGCTCGGGACGCAGGTCGGCGCTGTGGAGGCCGTCGAGATCGCCCATCAGGTGCCCGATCGCGTCAGACGGCTGGTGCTGGTCGGAATGCCCATGTTCACCGCCGAGGAGCAGCAACGGCAGATGGAGAAGTACAGCGAGCAGCCGTTGCGCCCCGCTTCGGAAGGCGGCCACGTGCTGGGCGCCTGGCGCGGCTGCTTCGCCTTCCGGCAGCCGCCGTACGATCTCGCCGACGTGCATCGCCGTTTCGTCGAGCACGTGGTCGCCGCCAATCCGGGTGCGGCATTGCGCGCGGTCTGCGGCTATCCGCTCGAGCGCAGGCTCAAGGCACTGAAGGCGCCCTTGACGGTGCTGGCCCCGCACGATGACCTGATCGACCAGACGCGGCGCGTCATCCCGTGGCTGCGTCCGGAGGCCGCCTACATCGAGCTGCCCGACGTGGGGCTGGATCCGTTCCATGCGACGCTCGAGCGCATGGTCGATCTCGTCAATCGACACTTGCCGGGCTAGCCGGATGACTCGATGGACTGCGGCGAGCGCCGCCACGCTCTGCGCCGCGCTTGTGCTGTTGCTGCTCGGCGCCCGCGATCCGGCGGTCGCGCGGCACGGCCACGACCGCCCCGGCGAGTTCGATGACTACGTGCTGTCGCTGTCGTGGTCGCGGGCCTATTGCCTCGAATCCGCGGGTGCCGCGGAGTGCCGCGGCACCCGTCGCTACGGCTTCATCGTGCACGGCCTGTGGCCGCAAGGCGGCCGGGGCCGGCCCGAGTATTGTGCGACGTCGGCGCGCGTCTCGGACGCCGTGGTGCGCGGCGTCGCCGATCTGATGCCGGCGCCGGGACTGGTCCACCACGAATGGTCGGCGCACGGCTCGTGCAGCGGATTGCGGCCCGAGGAGTTCTTCGCGCTGGTGCGCCGCGCCTACGGCGAGGTGACCGTGCCGCCGCCGTTCATCGCGCCCACGGCCGCGGTCGAGCAGGCTCCCAACGCCGTGACCGCGGCGTTCCTGCGGGCCAATCCGCGGCTCACGCCGGACTCCCTGGTGGTCACCTGCTCGGGGCAGGGGCTGCCGCGCCTGCGCGAGGTCCGCATTTGCCTGGATCGCGAGCTGCGGCCCCGAGCCTGTTCCGCCGAGGCACGGCGGGGAGCATGCCGGGCGGGCAGGCTGCTCATTGTGCCGGTTCGCTAGCCGGGCGGCAGGCCTGCGTTCGTCTCGGCGAAATTTTGCGGCTACTATTGAGGCCCGACGGGTCATTTCGAGACATCCATGGACCGACCACCGCTGCCGCCGTTCGATGCCGAGAGCGCCGCGCTCAAGGTGCGCATGGCGGAGGACGCATGGAACAGCCGCGATCCGGCGCGCGTGGCGCTCGCCTATACGACCGACAGCCGCTGGCGCAACCGCGCCGAGTTCCTGCAGGGCCGCGACGCCATTCAGGCCTTCCTGGTGCGCAAATGGTCGCGTGAGCTCGACTATCGGCTCATCAAGGAGCTGTGGGCGTTCACCGGCAACCGCATCGCGGTGCGCTTCGCCTACGAGTGGCGCGATGACAGCGGCAGCTGGTTCCGCAGCTACGGCAACGAGAACTGGGAATTCGACGAGCATGGGCTCATGCGCGTGCGCATCGCGAGCATCAACGATCTGCCGATCGCCGCGAGCGAGCGCAAGTACGCCTGGGCGCCCGGACGCCGCCCCGACGACCATCCGGGCCTGAGCGCGCTCGGCCTGTAGCGCGGGGAGGCGCTCGAGCAGATATGGCGAATCACGATCCCCATCATGACCACGATCATGCCCATGAGCATGATCGTACCCATGACCATGACCATGACCATGACCATGACCATGAGCAGGGCCACCGCGATCATGATCACGGCCACGATCATGCGCACGTGCACTCGCACGGCCATGGCCATGGCCATGCGCATGCATCGGCCGCCGGGGGGATCGATGCGCGGATGGGCATCGCCGTCGTGCTCAATCTCGTGTTCGTCGTCATCGAGGCGGGCTTCGGCTTCACCGCCAATTCCGTGGCGCTGATCGCCGACGCCGGCCACAATCTCGGCGACGTGCTCGGTCTGTTGTGCGCCTGGGCCGCGCTCTATCTGACGCGCCGGCCGCCGGGCGGCAAATTCACTTATGGACTGGGGCGCTCCTCCGTGCTCGCCGCGCTCACCAACGCGGTGTTGCTGCTGGTGGCCTGCGGGGCGATCGCGTGGGAGGCGTTCGGCCGGCTCGCTGCGCCCCCGCCGGTCGCCGGCACGACGGTGATGGGCGTAGCCGCGGTCGGCATCGTGCTGAACGGCATCAGCGCGGCGCTGCTGCATGCGGGACACCACGATGACTTGAACCGGCGCAGCGCCTTCCTGCACATGCTGGGCGATGCCGCGGTGTCCGCGGGCGTGCTGCTGTCGGGCGGCCTGATCCTGCTCACCGGGTGGAGCTGGCTCGATCCCGTCGTGAGTCTCGCGATCGTGGCGGTGATCCTGCTCGGCACCTGGAACCTGTTGCGCGACTCGATCTACCTGTCGCTCGACGCCGTCCCGTCGGGCGTGAATTCCTCGGCGGTGCTGTCCTTCCTCGCCGGGCAGCGCGGCGTCACGGACGTGCACGATCTGCACATCTGGGCCCTGAGCACCACCAGCGTGGCGCTCACGGCGCACCTCGTCGTGCCGGAGCGCGAGACCGATGAGGCGTTGCTGGCGACCGTGACGCCGGGCCTCAAGCGGCGGTTCCGCATCGACCACTGCACGCTGCAGATCGAGCGCGATCGCTGCGACCACGGCTGCAGCACCTGACGCCCAGG
>VFSW01015438.1_pt1 | contig 10498 bp, 12 predicted proteins | sample 5358111 | NCBI WGS metagenome assembly VFSW01 (sample SAMN11554181, study PRJNA540505) | mine drainage metagenome | isolation source: sediment from site ElyBrook_90M | place: USA: Ely Copper Mine, Vershire, VT | collected 2017
TTGTTCTTTGGGTTGTTGTCCTCCCCGCTTTCCCGCCTTACTGGGCCCCGCGCCGGCCCCCTCCCCCGCCCCCCCGCCGACAGAACTACCGCTTGCGATGCTCGGTGCCTTCCTTGCGCTCGCGCCGCAGCGTCTCGTTGGCCTTCCGGCCGCCGCGCGCCTCGTCGCGGTGCGCCTTGCTGGAGTCCCGACCGCCCTTGCGTTCCTCGGCCTTCGTGAAATGGCCGCCGTCATGGTGGTGGTGGTGGTGATGATGGACATGAACCTCGGCCATCCGATGCTCTTCGCGCCCACCGCCCTTGCGTTCTGCCATGTTACTCTCCCATCCCAATGGGTATGCCCGACGGCACCGCGCCGCCAGACGCCGGAATGCGGCGAACCGCGCCGCTCGGGTTAATCACACGCCGCTTGTCCCGAACAGCCCGCGCCAGTCGCCCCACCCGCCCGAGTACCGCTGGTAGCAGGCGGCCTTGGCGTTCTTGGTGTCGAAGTCGTTGTCCTGGTCGAAGGTGATCGGGTCGCGCTCGAAGTAGATCAGCCCCGAGGGGACATTCGTGCGGATGAACCAGGCGGTCTGGCTGGTGAAGTAGTGGTTGACCTTGATGCCCTGCGGGAAGACGCCGGTGGCGCGGATCACGTTGATCGCGTTGTTGGCAGTCTCGGCCTGCAAGACCGAATTGTAGACCCGGTTCGCCTCGAACCAGTTGGCCGGAGCGACATGAAGGGAGCGGGGCTGCGCGCTGATCCGCAGACCACGGTTGTTCAGGGTCTGCATGATCTGGATCGCCAGGTCTTCGATTGCCAGTTCGCTCAGGTCCGCCGCCGTGGTCAGCACGTTGGACTGCAAGCCACCCAGGTTGGGGTGCGATGCGCTGATGAGCGGCTGCCCATCGCCACCTGGCGCGCTCGACGAGAAAGCCAGGTTGTACACGCCAGCGAGCACGTTTTCCTGGGTTTGCCGCATCGAGAAGGCAAGCTGGGAGGCCCGGCGCTTGGAGACCTGCTCGTAGAGATCGTCGCGCAGTTCTTCGTAGGTCACGATGTAGCCCAGCGAGTAGGCGACATGCGTAAACCGATTGATGGAACCCTGCGCTTCGATGTCGTAGAAGGTTTGGCCGCCCTGCGGCTTGACCGGCGCCAGCCCGAACCCGGTGATTTCGACCACTTCCTCGTACGCCTTGTCCGAGGTCTCGCGGTCGAACAGGTCCAGATACTCGATGTGGTGTTCCTCGTAGGAACGCCCCCACCAAGCCTTGATACCGGGCCAGAGTGCCTTGGGGTGGGTACCAGTAGTGATAATTGCCATTGGTCAGGTTCCCCTTACACCGAGACCGGGTTGTTCCAGGAGTTGGTATTGATCTTGCACAGCCACTTGGCGTTGGTGCCGACCGCGTTGTCCTCCTTCTGCAGAAGCTCGATGATCCGCATCTGGTGCCAGGTGCTTTGGGTCGAGAAGGTCTCTCCCCCATGCGCCAGGGTCGAGGAGTTCAACTGCCAGCCGGAGAACCCGGTGACGGTGCTTCCGCTCCCGGCGACCAGATCGACGCCGCCGCCGCTGGCCCCCGACGCCATCGCGCCGTTTTCCTGGACCGCGTAGAGGGTCTGAGGATCGTCGGACACGTAGATGTAGGCGGCGGTGTTCGCCGGGACATAGACCGGCGTGGTCCACTGCACCGTGATGACGGAGGCGCCGGCGTTGTTGCTGACCCCCATCATCGCGCCAAGGAAGAAATTGCCGACCCCGGCGGTTGCGATTTCGACGGCGGGCACCCCGTTCCCGTCGCTGCTGTTCGAGATCAGCGCGATCGGATCGCCCAGGAAGAGCGCCGTGGTGTTGGTGGCGGGCACGTAGTAGGTGCGTGCGGCGCCGGTGTAGTAGCCGCCCCAGGCCATGGCGAAAGGTCGCAGGCCGAAGGGTCCATTCACATTCGCCACTGCCGGACTCCTGGCAAGGGGTGAAGCCGCGCCGGCACAATGCCGGGCGGCTGGATGAGGATTCGGATTGGAAGAGGAGGGCGACCCGGCGGGATGCGCGAGCTATCTCACTTTGAGAGCCGCGCTATCGAACCGCGATGGTCTGCCTCTATCTGCCGTAGCACGCTTCTCGGCTGCGGAACTTCCGGCTCAGCGCCGGTTGGACTGGATCGAGATGCCGGTCTTCGGAATATAGACCGCTTCTCCATCCGTTCCCGTAGGGCCCCCCGGAACCCGGCCGTTCCTGATGCCGGCCATTCGCTGGGCGTACTCGGTCTCGTTGGCTTGCTGATCCTCCATATACCACTCGATGGGGATCTCCATCAAGTAGGCAGTGAGACCCCCTCCGCCCCTGGCGACGCCGACCACCTTGGAGATCGGGGCGCCGGTGGCCGGATCGACGACCTTGGTGTAGCCAGCGTTCTCCGCTCGCAGAAGGCGCCCCGGCTCATCGTTGAACCAGTGGCGGTGATACCCCTCACGCGGAGGAGCGGCTAGCTTCTGCTCGACCGTGCCGAACGGCACGCGCTTGCGAGTCGCACGTGGCGCCGCCTCTACGGGCGCCGGGGCCTCGGAATTACCGGTGTTCGCAGCCGCCGCCATGGCTGCCTCGGCTTCCCGGCGCAGCCGTTCGGCGCGAGCCTGCCCGATGGGAAGGTTGGGGGCGTCCTGGGTAGTGCTCATGCTTCCTGCTCCCAATAGTTGGCGGCGAACTCTTCCTTGGTCAGAGGCTTCCCGCGTCCCGCCAGTTGCCTCGCCCACCTGTCATACTGCTCCTTCACCACCGAAGGAAGGGCGTCGAAGCTCCGGGGGTTCGGCGTTCTGGGGGCGGTCGCGGTCGGGGAACTGACCGGCGAGGGCGCCGCGCGACGCGGGTTGCCGAAATGCTCCGGGAACCGGCGGGCGATTTCCTGCCTCACTCGGGCCAGGCGATCCGTGATCGACTCCTGGGGGCTTTGGCGCTCGTAGTGCCCATAGAGCGACCCCGCCACGGCATTCGCCACCGGGTCCGACACGAACCAGGGATTGGCGGACACCCACGCCTGAATCTCGGGCGGAGGCGTGGGAAGAGGCGCCGCAACCGGCGGGGGGGGCGCCGGCGGGGCGTGACCGTTCATCCGGTCCGATGCGGCCGGCGGCGCATCTGCCCGAAGCCGATCCCGTTCCGCGTCAGCCGCCGCGAAGCCAGCGGTATCGCCGCTTTCGAGGGCGGCTTGGCGCCGCTGCTCGACCTCAGCCAGAGCACGGGCATATCCCCTCGCATCGGCGCGACGCAGTGCCTCGGTCATCTCCGCCATCGTCCGGCCGCTTTCGTCCTTGTAGCGGGCGAACTCGGACTGGATAGCCTGCAACCTGCCATCCGTGACCCGAAGCTGCTGTTGGAGGATCGGCAGGACCTCTTCGCCGCGACGCACGTATTCCTCGGCCGAACGCCACTTGGCCGGGTTGCCGTTATATTCCTCGCGGGGCACCCACCCCATGCGGCGGGCGCGCTCTTCGATGCTGGGCTCCGCACCCGGATCGCTATCACCGGCCATGATTGCGCCGGCGGGGGCTTCATCGGGAACGGGATCGTCCTCGTTAGAGGAAGCCAAATCAGCCTGGGCCACGCCGCTCATTCCCGATCCTCCGCTGTGCCGACGGCCGCGATGCAATGCTGGCTCATCACCCGATAGAGCCGGCCGTCCTCGCCCGAGAGAAGTTGCCCGGAATACCGCTGGAAGTACACCCGATCCCCGGGCTTCGGCGCAGTGCCCTCCCAGGCTCGCGTGCCATTGTCGTTCCATCGGAACGCCGCCGGCCCAACGGCGATGACCGTCCCGTGTTCGGCTGCCATGGTCTGGCGCTCGACCGTATCATCGGTCAGCACGATCCCGGCGCCCGTGGTCCCGACATGCGTATCCGTCAGCACCAGCACCTTGTCGTCCAGGGGATGATAGCCCGAGGTGTTCCGTCCGTCATAGCTCGCCACCTCGTATTCGAGCGTGCCGAGCTTCAGTACTCTGCCTTCCATCATGTCCTTGGCCCCTCTCCTTCGGCGCCCCCTTGCGACGCCCGATTGCTCCCTCGGCCCTCCGCAGTCAGGTCGCCGGCTGCGAACGCGCAGGATACTTCGTATTCCACTCCATCATGCTTGTCCGGGGTCAATGTAACCCTTGGGAAATGGCGCCACCAAATTTTCCCTGGCATCTCGGAAAGTGCCCGGAGCATATCGATTAGAAATTCGTCCCGCAACGACTCCAAAATCTTGTCGCCTGTGAGGCCCTTAGAGAACAGAAAGTGACTGTGGTAGAATGCACGGCTGTATTTCCGGTACTCAGCACCGATCGGCGCTCGATTCCAATCCCGCTTCGAGAGCGGCGCGGTAATCGGAAACCCGATCTCCGAACTGCTGTCGCGGTCCTTCTCGATCTGTACCAACAGATCGTGAGTATAGACCTCAAGATCAACGCTCTCGGCTTGCCCCAGCATCATCACGCCGCCTTTCCTTTTCCTGGTCTTCCTGCGTCATCCCGTAGAACCGATGCAGCGCGTCGATCTGCAAATCGACGATCTCTCCAAGCACCAGAACCCGACCACGGATTTCCTGTTCATCCGCGACCTTCAATGTCCCGTTGCGCCATTTCTGGACGATATCATCCTCCAGGAAGTCCCGGAAGTCCGCCAGGAAGCGCAAGACCGCCGCCGTTACCGGGTGGTGGCGCCACTGGTGGAAGTCCTGCGGGCGGAGGTCCGCCAACTCCCGGCGCCGCTGTTCCAGGAGCGCCATTGCCGTCTCCGGGTCCATTTTCGAGGGAAGCAAGTTCCAACTCCATCTTCTTCAACATCCTGTCGATCCAGCCCTGATCGACCTCGGAGTCCGCCTTCTTGGCCTGCGCCAAGAACATGATCCCCTGCGCCAGATCGCGAACCTCCGCTGCCTTGTCGCGGGTACGACGGATCGCCTGATCGCCAAGTTCGCGCTCGGTTCGGAGATGCAGTTCGCCGGCGCGGGCGATGATCTCCGGATTCGGGAGAGGCTGCGCTCGGAGCACCTTCTCCATGTCCGAAATCTGCGCTGCCTCGAAGGCTCGGCGCCTGATCTCGCCCCCGTTGCACCATGGGTCGTTGGCGAATTGAAGCAGGAAATTGGCCCGCGCCATCTGCTGCGCGTCGGTCACGACTTCCGGGTCCGATACCGGCTCGACGCCCGACCCCTTCTCGTAATCCTGCCGGCTGATCTGGAAGTACTGCTGGCCGAGCACGTAGTCTTCCTGCTCGGGGAGGTAGAGCCGATTGAGCCGGAACAACTTCTGGTATTCCTCGGCCAGGCTGCGGTGGACCCGGCGGAACACGGCGCTGAATACCTTCAACCCCTGCTGAATGACGGCAAGGCCGAGGATGCCCGGCACATTCGCGCCAGGCATTTCGCCCGCCAGCACATCCTTGATCGAGGCGATTTCCTTCCCCGCCCCCACCAGAAACTCGACCAGCGTGAACAGCACCGGATTCGGTCCTGGGAACGGCAGCGGCACGATGTTCTCGCGCAGCACGCCGCCGGGAGTCGGCACCGGCTTGTATTCCCCGACCGAGAAGGTGATGCGGCCCGAGTTGAGGGAGGCGCCGGAGCCGATGAAGCCGCCGCCTGCGTTCGCCAGGTGGCCCGCGTCGAACAACTGGTTCAGCGCGGAGTTGATCGACCCGTTGATCGGGTAGAGCAACTGCCCGAACCCCATGCCATAAACGCCGCTTTCGGGATGCGGGACGAACAGATATCGCGTGTAGTATGGCACCGCCTCGACCCGGGCGATTTCTTCTCCGCCCGGCAGCAGGAAGATCGTGTCCAGGTCATACCCGGCCGTGATCCGGGCCAACTGCTGGCCATCCTTCGAGATCGTGACGATGTACGGCTCCGCGTAGCCGTCCCCGTCCAGGTCCCATCGGCGATGCTGTTCCAGGAACGTGATCGGCGCGTCCCGGTCCATCGTCATGTCGTTGTTCTGGGAATACTGCTGGTCCAGGAAGACGCCACCCCTGATCCGTTCTTCGACCTCCCATGGGTAGAGGTCGATTTCCTCGGTGATGCGCGGCGCGCCCCGGAAGCTCGGCGCCTTGAAGTCGATCACGATCCGGTCGGCATCGACCAGCCTGCTCATGTTCTTCCGCGCCGCCGGGTCGAAATAGGTCTTGCGGAACATGGTCCCGGTAATCGCCAGCACGATCAGGAGCCGGTCGGTCTCCGCTTCCCAGTCGTCCATCTCATGGAGCAACTGATAGCTCATGTGATGGGCGATGCGCTGGGCACGGGAGAATAGATGCGGCACTGGCGCGGCCTGCGGGGCGCCTGGTTGTGCCATCGCGGCTTCCCGGGCTTCCGTCTTGTCCACCTTCCCCCGCACGACCTCGGAACCGCGCACGATGGCGGGATAGGCCCGGGCAGAGAATTGGAGCGCGGCCACGGTGAGAAGTGGGAAGATCACGTTGGACGCGTTTGGCCATGGGTAGGTCTTCTGTTCCGCTACCTGGCACGCGAGTTTCATCCACTCCTTATATCGGTGCTTCCAGTCCGCCCGGGAGTCGTCGTCGATTCGCCAATCCTGATGCGTTCGCTGCGCGATCTCTCCGCGCAGGTCGTCCGGCAGTTCCTCGGCGATGTTGACCGTGCCGGCCCACCTCTTCAACCGTGCCAACGCCGGTTCGTCGGGCCGCGCTTCTGCTGGCACTTCCGCCGGTTCGTCCCCCTCGTTGGCGATGCCGGGCGGCCAGCCGCTCCCGTGAAGCAGAGGCGCTTCGGCGTCCAACCCAGCCTCCGGGAAGCTCCCGCTCATGACTCGCTCTTCGCCTTGAACTCACCGCAGGGAATCTTGGGATCGATCAGAGGATAGGTGGCGAACGGCTGCGGCATCAACTGTCCCGCCCTCGGGGGCGGCGCGGGAACCATAATCACCGTCACCTGTGGCGGGAATCGCCGGCAGAGATGCTGACGCCCCTCCGCGAGATACCAGCGGCAGTCCAGGCATGTCGCCTCCGTCGTCGCGGACCTGAGCAGCGAAGCCGGCAGGATCAACTCACTCACCCGAGCCACCTTTCCTCATCCTGGTCGCTTCCATACCTCAGTATCCCGTCACAAGCGAGCGTGTCGCGTCCCTGAGCCGGCCGCTCTCCCCGCGCTCGACCGGCTCATCCTCCGGCGAACGCCCGAACCGGAGCGACGACCCGAACAACCGAGAGGCCACATATTGCAGCGCATCCGCGACGTGACTGAACTTGTTCTTGTCCGGCCGATCCGAATACCGCTCGCCGCTGATCCGCAACCTGCGATACTGGTACCCCCCCATCATCGCCCGCCGCAGCACATCGCATCGGGGATGAATGACGAGTTGCGGCTTCCCACCTGGCACCACCGTCCGCAGCGGACGCCGGACCGACTCCAGCCTCACCTGCACCGATTGCTCGCCGCCATCAATCGCGATCCCCTTGGCCGACAGAATCTCGAAGCACGACCTCTCATCGACCTGCGACCGCTGCATCCCAGCCGGATCGCCAACGTCAATGAACTCCGACCTCGGGAAATACTGAGCACTGTGCTCCAATACTTCATCGGAGAACTGGTCGATGCCCATGTCAGACGCGATCAACTCATCCGCAACGAACCACTGCCCGTTGGGAAGAAGCTGCGTGAAAACGCAAGCCGGAGTCAGCCCGAAATCCCACCCGCGATAGATCGGCGCCGCCTCAACGGTTTTCATCTTGTCGAACGGAGCCGAGTGGAAACTATCCTCGTATTCAGGAAAAACCGGCTTGCCATCAATGACAAACCCGTATTCCCCCTTCACATACACCTTCACCCAGTCCGGCGATTTCCCCACCGCCAACTGATGGTAATACCCGGCCCGCAGATTGGGCAGGTTCTCCGCCGCGTCGGACAGCCCCGAGGGCTGCTTGAATATCCGGGCAAAGCCGTGCTTCTCCAACTGCTCGCGCAGCGCCGGAACCGACTCCGCGATCCGCGTCACCGCCTCCGAATGGTCGGTGCCCTCGAAGAACCTATACCACTCGGAATCCACGTCCGGCGGGTTGGTGTCCATCAGCACGCCGTACCAGCTCGGCCCACCGTCCCGAATCGCCGGATATCGCCCGACGCGGCCTTGCAGCACGTCGATGATCGCCCATGGAACCTCCCGCGCCTCGTTCACCCATGCCCCCGTCACGTCCAGGGACAACAGGTTCGAGACATGCTCGGGCCGATCCAGCGCCCGGAACAGCAACTCGATCTGCGCCGGCTGCTTGTCGCCAGGCGCCATCAAGCTGTCGATCAGGTACCGATGATCCCCAGAAGTCCAGCGCCCATAGATGTGCGGCGGAAACCACTCGTGCACCGTCCGGATCGTCGTGTCGCTCAGCATCCGATAGGTGTTGCGAACCACCACCCACCGAGACCGCCTCACCCCGTCCCGAGGATTCGGGGCTTGACGGACGCCCCGCCCCACGATGTCCCACACGCAACCCGAGCTTTTCCCCGAGTTGCCAGTGATGAAAATCGTGTCCCTGTAACGGGCAAGAAAGTACCCCGTGCCGGTGACGAAGCAGTACTTCATCCCTCCCGGCGCGGGGACCGCCTCGATCCGGGTCTGTTCTCGGATCATCGCCCGGTTCTTCGGATTGTCTCCGACCCGAATGCGCACGAACCAACTCGGCTTCCAATTCGGATTTTCATGGACTTGGCAATGAATGCCGGCACGTCGTCCAGTCGCGTGGGCCGCGAATTGCATGAAATCGGCATCCGCCTTGCACGACGTTACAAACACCGACTCAGCGTGGTCATGCAGACCGTCCCAGTTCTCCATTTCGTCCAGGATTACTGCAAGCTGCGCCGCACTCGCCCCGTACCACTCCGGCCCATAGTGTTTGCCATAATAGGGCGGCTCGAAGTCGAACGTCACTTCCGTCGGGCGCTGTTCGTACCTACGCTCCCGCCATGCGATCCCAAGCGCGCCCAGGATCTCCCGCGTCCTCGCCTTCTTTCTCTCCTTCCGAACGCAGACCTGTGCCGGGCGCCCTTCCTTGGGATAATGCCCGTCAGCGTGCATCATCACCGCGAAGCGGATCAGATCGTCGGACATCGGCAATCCGGCACCCGGCGCGCGAAACGTGGTCGGAATTGTCCGGCGCGAGGGGCGCTGCGCAATCTGCGCCGCCGTCTTGACCCAAGGATCACCGGCCCAGTTGAAATGCGGCACCCGGTGCTCGGCCGACAACGCCATCTTGAGTGACCCGGAATCGAACAAGATCAGCGTCTCGCATGGCTCCCGCACATATTCTCTCGGCGCTTCAAACCAAACGCCCGTCATGCCAGGCTCACGAGAGATCGGGGGGTTGCTCACCGCCACCTGATCCCCGGCCACATATGCATCGATCCGCTTCCATCCCTCGGGAGTCAGGAACTCTGTGTCCCCAGACAGGCACCCGAACGGGCCCATCAACCCCCGAATGAAGGCGTCGCATTCCATGAACTGCTTGATCGTCGGCACCGTACCGCGGTCGTAGCTCGCGCCAACCGTCGCGCCGACCTGCGCCGGAACAGGCTTCGGAACCTCTACGCCGTCACTCCCAGGATAGACGGTCTCTTCCTCACCCACCGTGGAAGGCACGACCGCGCCGAGGCTCATGCGCCTGCGGCCCCTTCTTTTTCCACCCGATCATCGTCTCGGCCCGGATCGCATCGTCCTTGACCTCCCGATCCCGGGAATGCAGCGCCGCCCGCAACTTTCCCTTCGGGATCGGCTTATCCACAGGGACTCCCAACTCCCGGTGCAACTTCCCCTTTTTGCCACCCGGGTTCCACCCCCGGCCCTTCCGCCCAGGCATGGCTCAGTCCTCCGGCAAACCCTGCGGCGGGGTGCTCACCGGCCGCAACCAAGGCGTCTTCGGTTCCCCGCCGCCAGCCGGCGCCATCGGCACCACCTTGGGCATGAACGCCCCAGAACCACCGGGATACGCCTCCGGCGTCACCCCAAACGCCCCACTTGTCGGGAAATCCTTCGCCATCGCTACACCCCCTTGCGGTTTCGGACTGCCTTCCCCGGGCCGCCCAACGGGTCGCGCGAGCTGTACTCCTCCCGCTCGATGTATCTCCCGTTTGCCAGTGTGCCGCTCCGGCGGATGATGTAACCGTTCGTGATCTTCCGGATCGAGACGCTCGTATCCCCGCCGCTTCGGCGCGGGAGGCTCACCAGACCGCTCCTTGACCTTCCGCCCATCGCTCACGGAGCCTCCTCGGACTGCTTGATCGCCGCCTGGTTCAGCATCAGCCCGAACTGGTTCTGCTGCTCCGCCTCAGCACGCTGCCCCAACCTCATCGCAGCACGCTCCTGCAACGAGGGCGTAACCCCACCACCAGCCCAAGCCATCCCACCAGCCGGAAACGCCATCCCAGAACCACCGCCGCTCATCGCTTGGCCCCCTTCCGAGACGCCTTCCGCTTGCCCTTCCGAGACAAATCCCGCTCCCGCATCGCCGCCGCCCCCGCTTGGCGCTGCGGATG
>VFSW01015439.1_pt1 | contig 10498 bp, 8 predicted proteins | sample 5358111 | NCBI WGS metagenome assembly VFSW01 (sample SAMN11554181, study PRJNA540505) | mine drainage metagenome | isolation source: sediment from site ElyBrook_90M | place: USA: Ely Copper Mine, Vershire, VT | collected 2017
AAAAGTCTATGGTCTTACCGTCGAAGGTATATTCATCCGATGTTGGCAGCTCTTGTTCTGCCTCTCGAGGGCGAAGCCATTGGGAGCGACGCAGCAAGCCATTCAAGCGAGCCAACAGGATCGACAGCTCAAACGGTTTTGGCAGATAATCATCCGCTCCTGCAGCGAAGCCTTCTAATACATCTTCCGGCCTGCCGCGGGCAGTCAGCATCAACACCGGCGTGTAGTTCTGCGCGGCGCGCATGGCGCGAGCCACGGCAAATCCATCCATCCCCGGTAGCATCACGTCCAGTACAACCGCATCGAAGTGTGCGGATTGCTTCACGAGCAAATCGACTGTAGCCTCGCCATCCCCTACAACTACGGCCTCGTGTCCCTCGGCCTGAAGATTGAAGAGCAATCCCTGGGCGAGATGCACTTCGTCCTCAACAATCAGGATGCGTGTGCCGCTCCGCTCGTCTGCTTTGCGAGTGCTTGCCGCGGCGCGCGGGTCGACTCCATCCTTGCTGACGCATCTCCTTAGTGTTACGAATGCAGCATGCGAGGCAACTGGACAGTGATGGTCGCTCCGCGTCCTTCGCCTTCGCTGGCAGCGCTGGCATCGCCGCCATGTTGTCGTGCAATGGTCCGTACCAGGAATAGTCCCAGGCCGGTGCCCTTGGTGCGCAACACGGTCAGGCTGGGCACCCGATAGAATCTTTTGAAAATTCGTTTCAGGTGAACATCTGAAATGCCGATCCCATTGTCAGTCACGCGAAGGACCACCCAAGCATCGTGTTCGACGGTGAGCTGTACGCGAATTTTCGGGTCTTTCGGCGAGTACTTTACAGAGTTATCTAGCACATTAATAATCGCCGCGCGCAAATCTTCCGGATTTCCCACAACGACCGTGGAGATGCCGCGTGTTTCGTTCAAGAACTCGATGGCTTCAGGAGCCAAGTGGTTTCGGAGCGTCACCACCTGGCAGGAGTCTTCCACCATCTCTTTAATATCGACGCGAATACTGATGTCGTCCGGTCCGCGCTGGCCGACTTCCCCGGCCTTTAACACTTGTTCTACGGTGGCCAGCAGACGCTCGCTGTCATTCAGCATGACGCGGTAAAATTCCTGGCGCTTGTCCTCGCTCAGATCACGCCGCTGCAGGGTTTCAAGATAGAGGCGAATCGAGGCGATCGGGGTTTTCAGCTCATGCGTGACAGCGTTCAGGAAACTATCATGGCGCTCGTTGCGTCGGATTTCGCGCACCAGGAAAATGGTATTCAATACGACGCCCGCGATTAAAATCCCAAAGAAAAAAACGCCGAGAACTAGCGGAACAATTTCATGCCAGTTGAGGATGACCCAGCGGACATTCAAGGCAATCGCCAGCGCTACCAGGCATGCGCCCAACGTAATGAAGAAAGCAATGGTTCCGCGGCGGCGGGTGATCTTCTGCATATGTGTCAAAGTGCGTTCGGGCAAACGAAAAGCCTGACGGCAGTATAGAGCGGATTTCCTTTCAGAAATCGCCCCAGCCGTCAGGCTTAAGGGTAGGAGAGGGCCGACGAACTTCAGGAGCCGCGTACACCTGCGGGACGCGGGTCGATCGGATCGAATTGCGCCACCTTGATCTGTCGCGCGAGGCCGAGCTTTTTCAGTAACCAGATGCCATAGTAATTGGGATCAAATTCGTACCAGGTCAATCCGTGACGAGCTGACACCGGATGTGCATGATGATTGTTGTGCCATCCCTCGCCACCGGTCAGCAGGGCAACCCACCAGCTGTTGCGCGAATCATCGCGGGTTTGAAAGCGGCGCGAACCCCACAGGTGAGTCGCGGAGTTGACCAGCCATGTGGCATGCAGCCCAATGGTGACGCGAAGGAATATTCCCCACAGAACCCACTGCCATCCGCCAATCGCTAGAAGGATCAGGCCCTCGACGGTCAACGGTACCCAGTGGTACTTGCTGAGAACGACATAAAAGCGATTCTTCGCGAGATCCGGAGCGTAACGGGCCAGCATCGCGGTTTCCGTGTGCAGCGCTTTGCCTTTCAAAATCCACCCGGCGTGAGCCCACCAGCCGCCTTCCGTTGGGGTATGTGGGTCGCCGACATGGTCACTGTACTGGTGATGGACGCGATGGGTGGCTACCCAAAACATTGGACCGCCTTCCAGCGCAGTGGTGGCAAAAATCGCCATGAGATATTCCAGCCACTTCGGGACTCTGTAGCCACGATGCGTCAGCAGCCGGTGGTAGCACATTCCGATGCCGACATTGATCGCCAGGACATACGTCACGACGAAGACGGCCAGGGCGCTCCAGCTGAAAAAGAAGAAGGCGGCGATGGCTCCGGCATGAAAAATGGCCAGAAAAATGGCGGTCGTCCAGGTCACGCCGTTGTCCTGCGTTGCACGTCCCAGCACCGGGAGCGTTGGCTTGGTATGTGCGGGAGAGGGGGCTTTGTAGACAGGAACAGCGACCGGAGTTCCGACGAAGGAGGCTTCGGTGGTTTCGATCGTTGCGGAGTGAAGGGGGGAAGTCTCGATGGTGTCCATCTCGACGGCCTCATTGGATATGGGAGCCACGCAATACCTCAAGAAGAATGAAATCGCTTGCTGTTTCAAGGCTAGCAGCGGTGAAGAAGGTCAAGTGTAAGACTTTTGTAATTGCCTTCTTCACCGCTATTTCTGGATGCTCGAACAGAGCGTGGGATCGCATTTGGCACTTGTCTACCCCGATGAAAATGTGCTGCATTGCTGCCGAATTCAAGACACTTGCGACGCGATTTGATACGTTGGAATTGCCGTCATATTTTCGCCGTGGATCCGCCGTACTCTCCTCACAATACTGTTGGCGTTGCTCCCTGTTTCGGGGTCGATGCTGGCGCAGACCTCCTCTCCCGGTGCGCGAACGATTCCGCTGCCCAGCAGCAAAATGTTGATCGAGCCTGTGCCGGGCGCTCCACAAAAGACGAATAGCCTCCCCATGGCGATCGCGATTTCGCCGGACGGCCGCTATGTTGCGGTGGTGAATGCCGGCTATGGAACGGCGGAATCGAAAGGCGAACAATCCGTCGCAATTCTGGACGCAAAATCGCATCAGCTGATGGATTTCCCCAGCCCTCATACGCGTGAGAGCGCGTTGCAAACGCTGTACTCGGGCCTCGCGTTCGGTAGCGATGGCCAGCATCTGTATGTGAGCATCGCGTCCCTGACGCATCCGCTGCCCGATGGAAAAAATGCTGTTGGGAACGGCATTCTCGTTTATCGATGCGTCGATGGCCGGGTGACGGAAGAAAAAATCCTGCCTATCCCCCTGCAACAGCTCGCGGACTTAAAAAACCAGAACAGAATCGGCGCGCATCCATTCCCCGCAGGCAATGCGACTCCGTATCCCTCGGGATTGACCGTCGTGCACGGGCCAGATGGCGATCGTCTTTTGATTGCGGATAACCTCTCCGACGATGCACTGCTGATGGACGCGACCAGCGGCAGGATTCTGTATCGCTTCGACCTCTCCACCAGCCATACCGTTCCTGCTTCGTATCCGATCGCCGCGGTCGCAACGCGGGATGGCAAGCGTGGGTTTGTCGCGCTTTGGAATGTATCTGAAGTTGCCGAATTGGATCTTGTGCACGGCAAGGTGGTACAGATGCTGCCGCTGTTGCCGCCTCGTGATCCGATCGATCCCAGCTCGCATCCGGCAGCCTTGGTGCTGAATGAGAAAAAGCGGATCCTGTATGTCGCCTTGGCGAATCGGGATTCAGTGGCTGCGGTGGCGATTGGCCGGCACGCTGGCAAACATGGCAGCATGCACACGCTGGGATTTTTCGATACGCGATTGCCTGGGCAAACATACTTTGGCGCGTTTCCAGATGCGTTGGCGCTTTCGCCCGACGGCAACCGATTGTACGCGGCGGATGCAAGCCTGGATGCCATTGCCGTCTTCAATCCACATGCATTGAAGCGGCATTCCGATAATCCCATCCACCCGCACGGATTTATTCCCACGGAATGGTATCCCACAGCCTTGGCCGCGACCCAGAATGAACTCTATGTGGCAACTGGGAAAGGCCAGGGAACAGGCCCAAACAACTTCGCGCCAAAATATGTGCCTCCAAGTCTCGCACACAAGAAGCTGCCTTCGCCTCCGCACACCTATATTGCGTCACTTCTGTATGGTTCGCTGGCGGCGATGGATCGCGCCAGCGTCGATCAGCAGTTGGAGCAACTCAGCAGCCAGGTGATGGAAAGCAACCGCATGCACGCGGCACAGCAACAGATTCTTTTCCGTGCCGGCGGCAATCCGATCCGTCACGTGATTTACATCATCAAAGAAAACCGTTCTTACGATCAGGTCTTTGGCGATTTGAATGCAGGAGATCGCGATCCCAGCCTCACCATGTACGGCTGGTCGATTACACCCAACGAACACAGGTTGGCCGAGCAATTCGGTATCCTTGATAACTTCTATGACTCTGGCGAAGTATCGGGTGACGGTCACGTCTGGTCGACGGCGGCCATTACCAGCGATTACACAGAGAAAACTTGGCAGCAAAGCTATCGCGGTGAGGAACGGACCTATGACTATGAGGGCATCGTAGCCAACGGATATCCGCTGCAGGAAAACATTTCCGATGTCGACGAGCCGGCCAGCGGATATCTATGGACCAATCTGGCGAAACATGGCAAAACCTACTATCACTTTGGGGAATTCGTCGCCACCAAGTTTTGCAGTGAGACGGTGACGCCGAAAAAACCTGCGAATCCGCTGCAGGGAACTCCAGAGCCCACTCCGCAGGATTGTGTGCGCAACTCGATTCGCAAAGGAGAACCGATTCCCGCAAACTATGGAGGAGGCATCAGTCAGTATCCGTGGAGAATTCCTCTGATTGCGCGAGACATTCCCACCAAGCCGGAGCTGGTCGGTCACTTCGATCCGCAATATCAGGACTTTGAGCTTAGCGTGCCGGATCAGTTTCGGGTCTCAGAGTTTCTAACGCATTTCAATATGTGGGTGGCCGATCGCGAGCAAGGGAAAGATTCTATGCCGGCCTTTGTGATGCTGCGATTGCCCGACGCTCACACTGCCGGCACCACTCCGGGCATGCCGCGCCCGGAGGCGTCCGTTGCCGATAACGATCTTGCAGTCGGAAGAGCTGTGGATGCTGTTTCGCACAGTCCGTTCTGGGACGACACGGCGTTTTTCATCCTTGAGGATGATGCGCAAGACGGAGCCGATCACGTCGACGCGCATCGTAGTCTTATGCTGGTGGTCAGCAAATATGCACCGCGCCCCGCAGCCGACGGGGCCCCGGTCGTCGATCATCACTTCTACACGACGGTCAGCGCGGTTCGAACGCTGGAAACCTTGTTGGGTCTGCCGCCGATGAATAACAACGACGCGTTCGCGCCGCTGATGGCGCCGGAGTTTTCCGGTGATGGCACACAGCCTGCGTTCAACGCGGATTATGTCAATCGCGATAACGGCAGGATTTATGAAGCGAACACGGCGTCGAGTGACTGAGCGAAACAGGCGGCGAAGATGAATTTCAGCCAAGCCGACATGGCTGATACGGCGAAGCTGAACACCATCCTGTGGCGGGACGAAATGGGAAGCCAATCGATTCCGCAGCAGCTACTCTTGGCGCATCCTCACCATCCCGACGCGGATGGTGACTGACGCCGCATCTTCGAGCTATTCGGCGAAATCAACATGAACGGCTTGAGGAATCACGCCGCGCTCGTGGCCCATCTGCAGCAGCCGTCGGATGGCGGTCTTTCCGTCCTCGCCGTAATCGAGCGTGCGCTCATTGACGTACATCCCGACAAACCGATTGGCGGAAGGTGTATCCAGGTCGCGGGCATATTGCATGGCGTGCGCCAACGCTTCTTCCCGATGTTGCAGCGCATAATTGACGCTGTCGCGCAGCGCCTGATTCATCATGCGATGCACGGGCGCTCCCAGATTGCGGCGAATGGCATTGCCGCCTAAGGGTAATGGCAGGCCGGTTTCCTCGCGCCACCACGTTCCCATATCCAGCAAGCAAGTCAACCCATCGCGAGCGTAGGTCAGCTGGCCTTCGTGAATGATCAGGCCGGCCTCGAATGTACCGTCCAGTACCTGCGGGATGATTTGATCAAAGGGAACGACCTCCGTGTGGACTCCGGGGAGCGCCATCTGCAACACCAGGTTGGCTGTCGTCAGCTTGCCCGGAATGGCGATGCGGACCTTTTAAACTGGATCCAGGGAGTAACCGGGTTTGGCGACGATCATCGGTCCGTAGCCCTCGCCGACGCTACCGCCGCAGGACATCAATGCGTAGTTATCCTGGACGTAGGGATATGCGTGGAAGGAAATGGCGGTCACATCGTAAAACGCTTCACGCATCGCTTTCTGATTCAATGTCTCGATGTCGGTCAGCGTGTGCGTGAACTCATAACCGGGAACTGTAACTTTGCCGGTTGCCAATCCGTAAAACATGAACGCGTCGTCTGAGTCAGGACTGTGCGCGATGCTGATCTGCTGAACTGCCGCTGTCGTTTCCATTGCTGTCAATACTCTCCATATTCAGAGTAAAGCAACGCGAGCAGGGAATGCACATCGACCGGTGACGAGTGTGATGGATGGGCGCGAGTGCAGAGATTTTATTTCTCGACTACGGTTGCTCCCCATTCTTCGGGGCGACGGTCATGAGCATGCCGTGAGAAAAGCCAGTGATGTCCATCCAGGTCGAGAACGCCGTATTGCAGTTCGCCATAGCTCGTCTCGTGGAGATCTTCCACGATTGCGGCGCCTTCCAATTTTGCTCTTTGGAAGTGATCCTCAACATCATCGACAAATAGGGGGAGACGTTGGGGCCCGTAGCCGAGATCCATTGGTACGGACCAACCCGCCGGCGCGCGTTTCAGCATCATCCAGGCGTCACCAAGACGCATTTGCGCACCGCTGATCGGGTCGGCATCATCGCCGTGGTGATAATGCTCACGGAATCCGAAGGCTCGTGTCAGCCAGGCCGTCGCTTGCGCAACATCGCGATACAGGATGTGCGGTAGTACCGTATTCGTCGGCACCGAACGATTCTTTAGCATCCATCAAAATTAACTTGGCGGTGCACCAGCCGACAAGTCAGCCGTGGTGTATGCCGATTTATGCAACCTGATCGGAAGACTGCAGTGAGCGCTGATACCGCCAGTTGCTTCGCTGCGTGCGAATCAGAACGAACACGGACACGCCCAGCAGCAGGCCTTCCAACATGTAGTTGTATCCATGCGGCAGATGCTTTGTGAATCGTCCGCCAGGCTTTGCCTCTGGCCCCGCGACTACGTCGGCAGCTTCGACAAGCGCTTCCATCTGCGGGGATGCCGGCGTCTCCATGGCTGCCTGCGTCGGTGCCTGAATTTGGGCTTCGATTGGCGCAGCCATCGTCTCGTTGGCAACACTGCTCGCAGACGCCATCATCTTCAGCGCAATTGGGTCGAGAAGACTCGTGCTGATTTCGGCAACTCCCGGCTCCAGGTCGAACTGTGCGATTTCCGCAAAATCTGTTTCAGTGTAGGAGTCGCTTCGGTCATTCGATTCATGCAGGCGAGTGATCGAAAGTTGTCCGCTGGTGAGGGGCGAAGACCGCAAGATTCTGCGCGCGGTCCAAAGTAAAACGACGCATAGCATGAAGATTGCCGCCATAGTAGTACCGTAAAGAATCTGCATCGCAACCACCTGGTAACCGGGAAAATGAGTACTAAAGTGCAGCCATCATAGCAAACATGTTGTGTTCTTGAATGTCATTGCTGAATGAGGGAACCAACATGGCAACAATGCTAGTGCCGGCGAGCTTCGTTTGGAGGTACGGGCGCAGCCGCGGGACGCCGTCTCTTCTACTATTCTTCGCCCCGGCATGTATCACACAGCCGGGCCTTCAAACCGCGTTTTAGCCCATGGACCGGAGCCGTTGGCAGGCTTCAGTTAAGTCTTTCGGTTTCTTTGCATAGCAGAATCGCAGCAGATCCTCGCCTCGTCCTTCGGTAAAGAAAGCGGTCCCAGCAATCGCCGCTACACCGGTTCGGGCCAGAAGGTTTCTTGCACGTTCCTTGGCGGTCGCGCCGGGAAGTTGCGATGCGCCCGCAAGGATGTAGTACGCGCCGTCTGGAATTGACGGTGTCATGCCCGCCGCAATCAGGGCTTCCACCAGCTCGTCGCGCTTCAGCTCATATTCCTTTGCCAGTTCGATGTAGTAGTCGCTCGGTAATTCCAACAGACCCGCGACCGCGCCGTACTGCAGCGGCGAAGGGGCGCACACGTAGGCGACGTCGTGGAAATATCCAATGGCCGGAATCCATTTTGGATCGGCCGTCAAATAGCCGAGACGCCAGCCCGTAATGCTGAAAGTCTTCGAGAATCCCGAGATCGTGATGGTACGCTCCGCCATGCCGGGGAGCGAGGCGAAGCTGATGTGCTGCGCGTCTCCGCACAAAAAATATTCGTAGATTTCGTCCGTGATGACGAAGAGATTGTGTTTCTCTGCAACTCGCGCAATCGCCTCCAGTTCTTGCCGGCGAAATACTTTGCCCGATGGATTACACGGCGTGTTGATCACAATCGCCCGTGTTTTTGACGTGATTGCGCGTTGCAGGCGATCTATGTCCAGCGACCAGTCGGGAGCATCCAGTAGAACGGTCGTTGGTATCAGGCGCTGCGATACCACCGTGTTGCGATGATAGCCGTAGAACGGTTCAAACAGGAGAACCTCATCGCCAGGGTTAAACAGCGCCATGCATGCAGCCAGAAACGCTCCCGTGGCCCCCGAGGTAACCAGGATGCCGGATTCGGGATCGCTGTTGATTCCGTTGTAGTCGGATAATTTTCGAGAAATTTCGGCGCGAAGCTGAAAAATGCCATCTAAGCGCGTGTAGATATTGTGTCCATTTTGGATCGCGGCAATGGCGGCCTCCACCACCGGCGCCGGAGGATCAATGTCGCACACGCCCTGGGCGAGATTGATGCCTTGGATTCGATCGCATTCGACCGACATGGCGCGAATCTCAGATTGCAGGATGTCCGCAGAGATATCGCTCAACGCGAGTCTCGAGGCAGCGGAAGCGGTAGGGGTTACCAATGGGGTCGACATGAACTCTTGCAGTCTATCGATTTTGCCGGTGTCTCGCCAATTGACAAGAGTGGCCCATCAAGGCCACCCAGAAAAACCCAACATTTTCCATCATTTGAGAGCAAATTCATCTTATTTTCACCTGAGTACCTTAGAAGGGTAGACGTGCCTCCGAAAAGCACAGGGGCGACAGGATGCAATGACGCTCGAAACTTTCGATCTCGATATTGAAGAGGGACTCTCAATGATTCGTCGACTTCTTGCTTTGGCCCTGATCACGACTGCAAGCGCCTTCGCGCAGCAGATTTCGCTGACAGGTGCTGGCTCAACTTTCGCAAATCCACTGTATTCCAGCTGGTCTGGTCACTACCACGCGCTTCATCCCAATGTTGAAGTCAATTATCAGTCCATCGGTTCTGGTGGCGGCATTCGCCAACTGATTGCGGGAACCGTTGATTTTGGCGCGACCGACGGCCCCATGACCGACGCGCAGCTTGCGGAAGCCCAACAAAAACGCGGCACAGCCATCCTGCATTTTCCGACGGCACTGGGAGCGGCGATGCCCTCCTACAACATTCCGGGTGTGTCCGTCGCGCTGAAATTTACGCCGGCAGCCATCGCGGGCATCTACCTGGGAAAAATCACGAAATGGAATGACCCGGAGATTCAGGGGCCAAACCCGGGAGTCAAGCTACCGGCCAACAATATTGTCGTCATCCACCGGTCGGACGGTTCAGGCACAACGTATACCTGGGCGGATTACTTGTCCAAGGTGAGCCCTGAATGGAAGAGCAAAATTGGCGTGGGAACCTCGGTAAACTGGCCAGTCGGGTTGGGTGGCAAGGGAAATGAAGGCGTCGCAGGCTTGATTCAGCGCATCCCGAACTCGATCGGCTACATCGAATTGATCTACGCCGTGCAAAACCACATCCTTTATGGCGACGTGAAGAATAGTTCCGGCAACTTCATCAAGGCCGACTTGAAATCTGTGACGGCTGCGGCTGCCGGCGCGACCAAGACCATGCCGGCGGACTTCCGCGTGTCGATTACGGATGCTCCTGGGGCGGGTGCGTATCCCATCTCTACGTACACATGGCTACTGATTCCAGAAAAAATCAGCGACATGACCAAAGCCAAGGCACTGAAGGCATTCTTGAAGTGGGGATTGACGGACGGACAGCAATACTGTGCGCCGTTGACCTACGCTCCGTTGCCGGCGGAGGTTGTACAGAAAGAATTGCTGCAAATGAAAAAACTGCAGTACTAGATGAAATTTTTGGGAGCCGTCGATGGCTAATGCTGTACTCGCAACCCCTGAAGCTCCATTTGAATCCAGGGGTCTGGACAAGAAACAAACCTTGTGGGAACGCCTGCGCAAGGGCGATGAGATCGCACACCTCATCACCCTCG
>VFSW01015440.1_pt1 | contig 10498 bp, 9 predicted proteins | sample 5358111 | NCBI WGS metagenome assembly VFSW01 (sample SAMN11554181, study PRJNA540505) | mine drainage metagenome | isolation source: sediment from site ElyBrook_90M | place: USA: Ely Copper Mine, Vershire, VT | collected 2017
GCCACGGCGCGCCGAAAGTTTGGTCGAAAGCGTCAGCCGCGGGAAGGCGTCCATCAGATCGAGCCGCATGAAGTACGCGTGCGCCATCCCCTTGAGCATCCGGTTGTAGCGCGGTTTGAGTTCGCGGATGAGCCGCGCCTCGAGCAGTGCGGCGTCGAGCGCCGAAGGCGTCACCCGGGTGTCGATCGCGTAAACGTGGCTCACGAGATCGGCGGTCTTCGCGTTGATACCCATACCGCCGTTGAAATACGACGCGACGCGGCTGCGCAGGCTCCCGGCCTTGCCGACGTAGAGCAGATCGCCGCGCTCGTTGCGCATCAGGTAGACCCCGGGCGCCGTCGGCAACGCCGCGACCGCCTCGGGCGCGACGTGGCGCTCGATTCTGCGGCCGGCGGCGCCGCGGCTGTGCAGATCGATCAGCCGGTCGACGCGGGTAATTCCGCTTTGCTCCGCGAGCTCGAGGAAGATCGAGAGCAGCTCGGCCGCCATCCGCGCGTCACCGAGCCCGCGATGGCGGCCCTCGGTCGAGAGCCCGAAATGCTCGGCCAGCGCGTCGAGCCGGCGGCGGCGGAGCGAGGGCGCGAAGCGCCGCGAGAGCCTGAGCGTGCACAACACCGGGTTCTTGAGCCCCATCCCGAAGACGCGGCGGAACTCGAAGTCGAGGAACGCGAAATCGAATTGCGCGTTATGCGCGACCATCACCGCGTCGCCCATAAAATCGCGGAAGGCCGGCAGCACGCGTTCGATCGGCGGCGCATCGGCAACCATCTCGTTGGTGATCGACGTGAGCCGCGTGACGAAGGGCGAGATCGGCCCGCGCGGCCGCACCAGCGTCGCGAACGAATCCGTCATCCGCGGACCTTCCATCCGGTACGCGCCGATCTCGGTGATCGCGCCGGGGCCGGGGCGGCCGCCAGTGGTCTCGAGGTCGACTACCACGTAGCGGCCCTGCGCCAGCGGCACCTTCAACGCCGCGCTCGCGCGCAAGGCCCACATCCCGGTCGCGGCATCGAAGACGAAGTTCGGATCGTCGGCGAGCAGGCGATGAACGATACGCGGGCCGAGTTCGGGGTCGGAGCCGGCGCCCGCAAAGAGCAGGCCGACCAGCTCGTCGGTACGCGCGCCAGCCACCTGCCGCTCGAGATAAGCGTAGAGCTTTTCGCGCGCGGTCGCGCCGCAATAGCGATGGCCGATGTCGAAAGCTCCCACGCGCCCCACCCCGCCACAATTCGTGTAATGTTCGCTTTAGCAGAGCGCGCGGCGAAATCCTATCCTCGTGCGGACGCGTTTTGCCGGGCAGCGGCCCGAAGGGATACGTTAAAATGAAGCCCGTGACGGAAAATTTCAGATGCTGACTCGACGCCGGGTGTGGATGGTGACGTGGATGGTGATGGCCAGCGTCGCAATCGGATCGATCGCGCTCGTGGCGAGCGAATTGATCTCCGAAGCCGGCCCGTACCAGGACGCCACGGCGCCCACCGGACAACTGCATCCGGAGCGGTGGTCCGACCGCACGCTGACTATCGCGGACCTCGGCCATTCGGCGCTGCTGATGGACTGGTATGGCGTGCGCGTGCTGAGCGACCCGACGCTGTTCAATCGCGTCGGGCTTTCGATCGGCTCGCTGCTGACTATCGGACCGCGCCGGCACACCGCGCCGCCACTTGCGCCGGCCGAGTTGCAAAACCTCGACGTCATCGTGATAACCCACGCGCACATGGACCATCTCGACCTGCCCTCGCTGCGGGTCCTGCCCAAAAGCGCGGTGGTGATCGCGTGCGCCGGATGCGGCGCGCTGATTCGTCCGCTAGGCTTCACCGACGTGCGCGAGCTTCGATGGGGCGAGCGGACCGAGGTCAAAGGACTAAGCGTGACGGCGATGGGCGCGAAGCACTGGGGCGTGCGATGGCCGCCGATGGGCCGCGCATACGGCTACAACAGCTACGTGCTTGAGCGCGGCGGCACGCGGATGCTGCTCGCGTGCGACAGCGCGCTCACGCCGCTGTTCGGAGCGCTCGCCTCCGATCCGCCGGACGTCGCGGCCTTCTCTATCGCGGCTTACGATACGTGGATTCGCAGCCACGCCAATCCCGAGCAGGTCTGGGCGATGTTCCAGCAAAGCGGCGCGCGCTACCTGGTGCCGATTCATTGGGGGACCTTCCGGCTCTCCAAGGAGCCGATGGACGAACCGATGCGCCGGCTGCTGGCGGCGGCCGGACCCGAGAGCGATCGCGTCGCGATACGCCAGATCGGAGTTGCCTGGAGCCTGCCGGCGACAGCGCGACAGTACGGCAGCGATAGCCGCGGACAAGCCGGCGAAATCGTCAAGGAAAAAGCCTCAAAATGAGTTACACTGCCAGTAGGTTGAATTGTGACCAGGCGGCAAGGTCCAGAGAGGCTTCATGGCAGGCGCGCGGTTACGCCTGACGCGTCACCTTCCAGCCGGGCCTTTGCGCGGCTCGCGATGGCGGCCCTGCTGCTTGGATGCGCCGCGCTCGGGACGCGGCCCGCGTTGGCGCAGGACGACGACTGGTCGGTCGTGTCGCACCCGGCCGCGTCGAATCAGGTTCAGTCGCATCAGGTAAACGGGAACCGTCCCGCCCAGGCCCAGACCGCCGCGCCGCAAGTGCCGCCGCCGCAGGAGTCGCAACCTGCCGCCGATGGCGCGCGGATGATCTGCGGCGAGATGGCGCGGCCGGCGGCCGAGCCGTACAAGAGTATCGTCGCCAATATCGAGCGCGAGTGCGGCGCCGACGCTCCGGTCTACGAATCGGTGCGCGTCGACTCGCCGCACGTCTCGCGCGGCGGATGTATCTTCTACAACCCGGCCTTCATGGAGACGTTCCTGCGCGGCGAGACCGACGAGCACGGCGAGCCCGACAAGACGTCGATGATCTACGCGATCATGGCGCACGAGCTCGGCCATATCGAACATCGGGACTTCGCGCGCACGCAGGTCTCGAGCGTCGAGAAGGAACTCGAGGCCGATCGCTTCGCCGGCTACACGCTCTCGCGCCTGGGGATTTCGCGCGCCAACATCACCGCCTACTACAGCATGGGCGGCGACGAGTTCAGCGGCGTCCACGACCACGGCTTCTCCAACCAGCGCATCGCGGCCTTCGACACTGGCTGGAAGCGCGCCGAGTGGAACCGGCCCGAGGACGGTCCGGCCACGGCCGGGAGCGTCGCCAATAACACGGCCGCTGAGGACTCGGGCGAGGCCGACGATTCGAGCGCGGCCGCCGCCGTCCCGTAATAACGCCGCATTTCCTTAAGTTGCCGCCTAAACTTTCTTGCGGCGCTTGGACAGATAGTCGACCAGCATGTACTCGCCGAGATGGTCGGGGCGGGTGTAGAGCGCGCGCCCGCGGTTGATCTGGGTCATCTTCTCGACGAAGGCGCGCAGGCTCGGCGCGTCGTCCAGCATGAAGGTGTTGATCGTGATGCCCTTGCGGGTGACGCGCTCGACTTCCTTGAGCGTCTCCTGGGCCGCGCGCATGCTGATGCCGCCGAACGACAGCGGCCATTCGCAGTACAGGCGCTTGTTGAGAAAGTAGGCGGTCGGCTGGCCGTCGGTTATCACGATGATGTGCTGGTTGCGCGAGGGATGGCGCGCGAGCAGGTCCGAAGCCAGGCGCAACCCGTCCTGCAAATTGGTGAACGGGTCGCCCATGTTCCACGAGGCCTCGGGCAGGTCCTTGAGCTTGAGCTCGACCGCGCGGGTGAAGAACCCGACGATCGAAAAAAAGTCGCGCGGGAACTTCGAGCGGATCAGCGTCTCCATCGCCATCGCGACTTTTTTGGCCGCCGCGAAGCGTCCCTCCCAGCTCATCGACCACGACATGTCCAGGCACAGCACGGTCGACGAGGTGCTCGCGTAGTCGCTTTCGTAGACCTCGAAGTCGCCGGGCTCCAGCTCAAGCGGTACGCCGGGCCGCCGCGTCAGCGCGTGCTTGAGCGTGGCGACCAGGTTCAAGTTGAGCGGATCGCCGTAGCTGTAGCTCTTGGTCTGGGCGGGGCGAATCTCGGTTATCCCGCGATGGTCGGTCCAGTGCGATCCGCCGCGGTCCTTGAGCAGGCCCTGGTAGATGTCGCGCAGCGCGAGCTGGCCGATGCGGCGCACGCCCTTGGGCGAGAGCACCATGTGCTCGCCCTTCTGCATCATGTAGCCGCCCTCTTCCAACAGCAGCATCACCTGGCGCAGGTTCTGGAAATCCCGCTCGGCCTGCTGGCCCAGCATCTCGCGCAGATCGTCGGTCGAGATGTTGTCGAAGTTGCCCGACATCAGGTCCTGCTCGAGCTGCTTCATGCGATCCATCTCGCGCATCAGCTCGAGCGCCTGCTGGTAGTTCAGGCTCTTGGGGCCGTGGAACAGGTGCTGGTTGCGCTCGCGGAAGTTTTCGAGGTCGCGGATGTTCTCGTACTCCTTGAGCAGCTCCTCGAAATCGGCGCGCGCCTGGGCGTCCTCGAACTCATGGCTCTCGAGTTTGCGCAGCGCCTCGGAAAGCCGCCGCGGGATCCGCCCGAGCGCGCGCAGCTTGTCAACGAACTTCTCATCGAGCTTGCCGCCCGGCTGCTCGGCGCTGAGGCGCTCCAGCGTGGCGCGCTCGCGATCGACGATGTCCTGCAGCCGTTGCTCGAGCTCGCTCAGCGCTTCCTTCAGGTTGAACTCGCGGTAGCGCTGGCGCATCTCCTGGCGCAGTTGCTCGAGGAACTCCTCCAGCCCGGCCACGCGCGAACCGTCGAAGTCCATCCCCTGGCGCGTCATCCAGTCCATCGCCTGGCGCACGTCGTCGGTGTAGGAGAGGTACTCCGCCAGCTTCTCGAACACCTTGTCGGCGTCGAGCTTGAGCTGCTGGCGGCCGTCCCACGCGGTGTAGCGAATTTCGATCATCGGATCATTGGGCGTCGCCCGCGCCTGGCTTGAGCCTCAGGCGTGATAGGCGAAGCGCCCGCCGTGGCGCTCCTTGTTGAGCTTCTGATGAAGGTGCAGGCCCTCGAACACCAGCTCGCTCGCGGCCGCCATCAGGCCCGGCGTCTCGAATGAGCCGAGCTGCTCGACCGCCTCCCGCAGGCCCGGCACCTCGCGCAGGGCGTCGCGCTAGTCGGAGGCCCGCGAGTCGTCGGAGACTTCGACGCCCCATCCGCCCTCGAAGTAGGCGGCCACGCGGCGCAGATCGTCGATCTTGAAATAGTGGTCGAAGACCTTGAGCACGGCGCGATTGATGAGGCGTTCGATCAGATCATCCTCCTTCTTGTCCTCGCCCACGTACTCCAGCTCGATCTTGCCGGCGGTCGAGGCGTAGAGCGAGGGCAGGTCGGACAGGCGCGGCACGATCTCGTTGTCGCCCAGGCGCACGGCGCGCTTCTCGGCGTTGGAGATCACGGATTCGAAGTTGTTGATCGAGACCCGCACCGAGACCCCCGAACTCTGGTTGATCTCGTTGGAGGCGCGCGCCTCGAAGGTCAGTTGCGCGACCACTTCCTTGATGAAGGGCGGGACCCGCAGCGCCATCCCGGCGCTCGCCGGGTAGCCGCACTCCTGGTCCATGATCGCGATTTCGTCCTCGATCGTGCGTGGATAGTGCGTGCGAATCTGAATATCGAAGCGGTCCTTGAGCGGGGTGATGATCCTGCCGCGCGAGGTGTAGTCCTCGGGATTGGCGCTCGCCACGAACACCAGGTCGAGCGGCAGGCGCACCCGGTAGCCTTTGATCTGGACGTCTTTCTCCTCCATCAGGTTGAACAGTCCGACCTGCACCTTCTCGGTCAGGTCGGGCAGTTCGTTGATGGCGAAGATGCCGCGGTTGGTGCGCGGGATGAGGCCGTAGTGGATGGTCTCCTCGTCGGCGAGGTAGCGGCCCTCGGCGACTTTGATCGGATCGATCTCGCCGATCAGGTCGGCCACCGAGACGTCGGGCGTCGCGAGTTTCTCGGCGTAGCGCCGCTCGCGTCCGATCCATTCGATTTCCAGCTCTTCGCCGAACTCGGCCGCCCGCCGCCGGCAGGCGCCGCAAATTGGCCGATAGGGATCGTCGTTGATCTCGCAGCCCTTGACCGCCGCCACGCGCTCGTCGAGCAGGTCGGCGAGCAGCCGGATGAGGCGCGACTTGGCCTGCCCGCGCTCGCCCAGGAAGATCATGTGATGGCCGGCGAGCACGCCGTTTTCGATCTCGGGCAGCACGCTCTGGTCGTAGCCGATGATGCCGGGCAGAATGCGCTCGCGCGCGCGCAGGCGTGTGACCAGGTTGCGGCGCATCTCGAGCCTGACCGGCAATACTTCGACGCCCGCCGCGCGCAATTCGCCCAGCGTGCGAATCTTGAGCAAGTCTTGCTTCATTTGGAAATCCAGTTGGGAAGTCGAGTCCCGGGTTTAGGATATGGCAGCGCCGACCGTCTTGAAAAGCGGCTCGAGCAGGTCGAAGGTCTCCTCGAGATGTTGCGAGATGACGCGGGTGGCCGCCAGCACCGGCATGAAATTCACGTCGCCCTCCCATCGCGGCACCGCGTGCCAGTGCATGTGATCGGCGAAGCCCGCGCCCGCGACGCGCCCCAGATTGGCGCCGAGGTTGAACCCCTCGCAGTTGAACGCGGGGCGTAAAAGCGCAACCGCCGCGGCCTGCAGCTCGGCCAACGCGGCGCGCTCGGCCCGCTCGAGCAGTTCGGGCGAGGCGAGATGGCGCCGCGGCGCGATCATCAGGTGGCCGTTGTTGTATGGGTAGCGGTTGAGCATCACCAGCGCGAGCGGCCCCGCGTAGAGCACCAGGCGACGGCGGCGTTCACGCGCGCCGAGCGCGCCGAAGCAGAAGATGCATCCGCGCCCGGGCCGGCCGGCGCTACGCAGGTAAGCCCCACGCCAGGGCGCCCACAGCCGCAGCGGTCCGCCGCCGGCCGGGGCCTCAGGCCGAGCGGGCTTACGCCGAGCGCGCCTGGGCGTCCCGCTCCGCGCCATTGAGACCCGCGCGCAGTTCCTTGCCGGTGCGGAAGAAAGGCACCCGCTTGGCTTCCACTGCGACCATATCGCCGGTGCGCGGATTGCGCCCCTGGCGGGCGCGGCGCTCCTTGACGCCGAAGCTGCCGAAGCCGCGGATTTCGATGCGTCCGCCGCGGGCCAGCACGCTGGCCATCTCTTCGAAGATCGCGTTGACGATGGTCTCGGCCTGGCGGTGCGAGAATTTCCGACGCCGGGCCAGCAATTCCTCGATGATGCCGCGCTTGGTCATCGGATCACCCGTATTCCCCCCGCGCTCCCGCGTTCTAACGGTCGCGTCGCTGGCCGCGCGGAGCGGTGCGGCCGCTCTCGTCGCGGTCGAGCCGGAGCTCCTCGTTGAGGATGTCTTCCATCGAAAAGCGCGCCGCCTCGTGCTCGCGCTTGAGATAGGCCTGCATCTCCTCGCGCTCCTCGTGCTGCTTGACGGCCTTGACCGAGAGCCCGATCCGGCGCTCGCGGCTGTCCACCTGCACCACGATCGCTTCGATCTCGTCGTCGACCTTGAACAGCGAGGAGGGCTTGTCGACCCGCTCGTTGCTGAGCTGCGAGATGTGGATCAGTCCCTCGATCCCTTCCTCCAGCTCGACGAACACCCCGAAATCCGCGACCGAGCTCACCTTGCCGCGCACCCGCGTGTTGAGCGGATAGCGCTGCGCCACGCTCGACCACGGGTCGGGCGTGAGCTGCTTGACGCCGAGGCTCACGCGCTCGTTTTCGACGTCGATGCCGAGCACGGTGGCCTCGACCTCGTCGCCCTTCTTATAGACCTCCGAGGGATGGCGCACCTTCTTGGTCCACGAAAGATCCGAGATATGCACCAGGCCGTCGATCCCCGGTTCGATTTCGACGAACACGCCGAAGTCGGTGATCGACTTGACCTTGCCCTTGACCAGGCTGCCGATCGGATGCTTCTCCGCCAGCTCTTCCCACGGATTGGGTTCGGTCTGCTTGAGCCCGAGCGAGATGCGCCGGTTGGCCTCGTCGACGCCCAGCACCTGGACCTCGACCAGGTCGCCCTGGTTGACGACCTTGGAGGGATGCACCGCGCGCTTGCTCCAGCTCATCTCGGAGACGTGGATCAGCCCCTCGACGCCCTTCTCCAGCTCGACGAAGGCGCCGTAGTCGGTGACGCTCACGACCTTGCCCTTGAAGCGCGCGCCGACCGGATAGTTCTCCGCCGAGCGCGCCCACGGGTCGGCCATGATCTGCTTCATGCCGAGCGACACGCGCTCGCGCGAGGGATCGTACTTGAGCACCACCACCTTGACCTTGTCGCCGACCTTGACCGCCTCGGAAGGATGCTGCAGGCGGCCCCACGACATGTCGGTGATGTGCAGCAGGCCGTCGAGCCCGCCGAGATCGACGAAGGCCCCGTAGTCGGTGATGTTCTTGACCACGCCTTCCAGGATCACGCCCTCTTCGAGCACCTTGAGCGTCTGCTCTTTGAGTTCGGTGCGCTCGCGCTCGATCACGGCGCGGCGCGAAACCACCACGTTGCCGCGCGCGCGGTTGAACTTGAGCAACTGGAAGCGCCCGCGCTGGCCGACGTAGCGGTCCAGGTTGCGGGCCGGCCGGATGTCCACGTGCGAGCCGGGCAGGAAGGCCGGCACGCCGATATCGACCTGCAAGCCGCCATTGACCTTGCCCAGGATCACGCCCTCGACCGGCATCTCGTTCTGGAACGCGCGCTCGAGCTCGCGCCAGACCTTGAACTTTTCCGCCTTGGCGTGCGAGAGGGTGACCGTGCCGTTCTCGGTCTCGGTGCCCTCGAAATAGACGTCGACCTCGTCGCCTTCCCTGACCACGGGGTTGCCCTCATGGTCGAGGAACTCGGCGAGAGGCACCTGCCCTTCGCACTTGTAATTGATATCGATGATGACGCTGTCGCGCGTGATCAGAAGGACCGTTCCGGTGAGCACATCACCGGGGCGGGGAGCCCTGAGGCTCTGTTCCATCAGCGACTCGAAGTCATTATCTCCTCCATGCACCTTGTCAGACAACTCTTTCTCCATTTAGTGGGACCTTCCCCGGAATTCGAGGCTACAGCAATGCATACCGCCCGGCTCTCCGCGTTTCAAGCCCTGAGTCCGCCGCCGCGCGCCCTGACGCACTGCGCCATCAGCGTTACGACCTCTTCGACACCCATCCGGCTCGCGTCGACGACCTGTGCGTCGGGCGCGGGCCGCAGCGGCGCCAGCGCGCGGCCGCGGTCGCGCCGGTCGCGCGCGGGGCGGTTCGCGCGCCCTTGCGCCTGCGCGCTCGCGCCCCCCCGCGCGGCCCGCTCGCGCCAGCGCCGCTCGGCGCGCACCTCGGCGCTGGCGTCGAGAAAAAATTTGAACTCGGCGTCGGGAAAGACCGCGGTGCCGATGTCGCGGCCTTCCATCACCACCCCGCCGCGTTCGCCGGCCGCGCGCTGCAGCTCGCGCATCCGCGCGCGCACCACGCCGAGCGTGGAGATCCGCGAGGCGCTCTCGCTCATCTCGGGCGTTACGATCTCGGCGCTTACGTCGCGGCCGTCGAGCATGATGCGCCCGGCCGAAAATTCGATCAGCGCCGTCTCGAGCAGCGCGCCGAGCTTGCGCTCGGCCTCGGGATCGTCGTCGCGGATGCCGGCGGCGCGCGCCGCCACGGCGACCGCGCGGTACATCGCGCCGGTGTTGACGTACTCGAAGCCGAGCACCTCGGCCAGACGCCGGGCGACGGTCGATTTGCCCGCGCCGACCGGCCCGTCTATCGCAACCACCGGCGCAACCACCGGCGCAACCACGGGACGCGAGTGCGTCACTTCAGTGCCTCGCGCATCATCCGTCCGCGGTTGAAAATTTCCTCGAAGCGCGCGACGTCGCCCGTGCCGATCGCGCCCTCGAACTCATCGAGCGCGCCGCGAAAAAGCCCGAGCGCGTCGAGGATCGCGTCGCGATTGGTCAGCACGATGTCCCGCCACATCTCGGCCGACGACGCCGCGATCCGCGTGGTGTCGCGCAATCCGCCGGCGCCATAGGCCGCCGCTTCGTGCTCGCCCACCCGCTCGCCGAAAAGCGCCGCGGCCAACGCGCTCGCGACCACCTGCGGCAGATGGCTCGCGCGCGCGAGTATCCGGTCATGCGCGTCCGGCGTCATCCGCTCCACCAGCGAGCCGGTCGCGCGCCAGAGCCGCTCGACGCCATCGATCGCGTCGGGCGTGCTGCGCGCCGACGGCGTGATTATCGTGCGCCGCCCGATGAACAGGCCCTCGTCGGCGGCACCCGCCCCGGTGGTCTCCTTGCCGGCCACCGGATGCGCCGCGACCAGCGCCATCTTTGGACCGAGCAGCGGCTCGAGCTCGCGCACCACCCATCCCTTGACGCTCCCGACGTCGGTTATCACCGCATCGGGCGGCAGATGATCCATCATCGCGGCCAGCGTCTCGGGCATCGTGCGTATCGGCACCGCCAGCATCACCAGGTCGGGGGCGCCCCCGCCCGGCCCCCCCGGCGAGCGCGGCGCCGCGGGGTATATGAACCGCCC
>VFSW01015441.1_pt1 | contig 10497 bp, 18 predicted proteins | sample 5358111 | NCBI WGS metagenome assembly VFSW01 (sample SAMN11554181, study PRJNA540505) | mine drainage metagenome | isolation source: sediment from site ElyBrook_90M | place: USA: Ely Copper Mine, Vershire, VT | collected 2017
GCTATCCTTTGGTGTCAATCTTGCGCTCTAACTGGTCAAATCTCTGGTTTAGATACCCCTTGAACTCGGCCATAATCATGTTGATCTCGCTCTTGGGGTAATGGTTCTGGGCTATCTCTACCTTGTGGACCTGAAGCTCGCGGGCATCCTGCTCATGAATTTCAAAGAGCGTCTTGATTCTGGCATCTTTGTCCTCATTGCTGCGCTTCAAAAGATAGCCGATTACCATAATTATCGCCCCGAGAATCGAACCCCACAAGTGGACAGCATCCATAGCTTCTCCTAGATTGTAGATGCCCCAATCGTTGCCGTAACAGCCGGAGTGGTCCCGCCAATCGTGGCCTGAACCCGCCATGTCTTTGGCAGAAAGTCATTTGCAGCAACATTCGCTACAGCGGTAGCCCCCGGGAAAACGGTCAGGACAGTTACACCGACAGCCGTGAGTGCGGCACTCGCCAGAATGGTGTAATAAGCACCGCTGGCCAAGTCTTTGCCTTCCAGGGTAACGGTCAGTGTGGGAGAAGTTCCGGTAATGGCCGTAATGTCTACCACTACTTTGATCCCCTTGGATGCCTGATTCGTCTGATCGGCACTGTTGACGCTTGCCGAAGCAGCGGTAAGGGTAAGCAGAGCGCCAGTATCGGTGCCGCTCCCAGTCCCAATAGAACCGTCCGAATTAATCTTCAGGTAATTGCTTGGGGTGAGTGCGTCACGGATCAGACCAGGTGGACAATCTTCCATTATCAGGTTCATGGTTATTCCTTCTCGTCAGGATAGAGTTTGCTGGCCGGAGAGCCTTCATCTTCGTGCATGGCCCCCATATCGGTAATCTGTAACTCAATGCTGCGGTTGTCGGGCTGATCCTTGCCTGCGAAAGCACTGACTCGGGTCACTTCGCAGACCGCATAAATGTGAAACTCGTCGCCCACTTCGGGAAGTTCCTTGATGCCGAGCTTCTTGAGTTCGGCATCGTTGAGCGTGATGGTAAGACCGTAGGGATAGTCAGGGGCATCCGAAACCTCAGTGCCGGTCCAGCGATCCTTCTCCGCCTTCTTCTCTGCCGCTGTTCTGGCCATGGCTACGAGTTTTTCCATGATGCCTCCTACTGGTTATGCGTCGCCTGAAGAACCGTAGCGCCGGGACCGACGATGGTCAGGTCGCGGATAGGGTCTGTGAGCGTCATACGGTCAGCGTGTTTCTTGACCATTTCCTTTGCGGCAGCATTGACAGGGATCATGTGCGGTCCAGGGATACCCTTGTAGTAAACGGTATCGTCGATCTCGCGCAGTTGATCGCCAATGAAGGCGCGTTCTGTCAGCTTGTACTGGGGCGGCTCTTGGCGTGTAGTTGGAGCTTGTTCAGTCATGATGAATCCTCAATGAATGGAAGCCCCTTGCGGGGCTTCCGTGGTTTAGTTGTAGACCACAACGCCCGGCTTGTAGGCGATGTTGTCCTGACGCGTACCTTCCAGCGTGGCCTGAACCGTGCCAGCCGTGAATGGTCCCACGACGACATAGTTAAGTTGCAGGAAGCGCGGCAGCGGATCGGCTTCGGTCCGACGCAACGGGATAGCGCAACGCAGAACGGTAGCTCCGGCAGTCAGAGACGCGGCAGGAACCACCCCGGACTCGATCAGCGTGATGTAGGTGCCGGGAGCGCCGGAACCGTTATCAGGAGCGCCTTGAACCTCCACGTTAAGGCTCGTGCCGCCCGTCAGTGCAGTATCCACCAAGACCAGCACGTTGATTGCGGCTTCGCCTTCCGCACCAGAACCCATGTCACGGCCAACGCCCAAATCAATGACGTTGGTCGAGGTTGCCGTGGCTGTGATGGCAGTCCCGGCAGGGTCAAATTCCAGCGATTTGTCCATAATGCTCATGTTCAGACTCCTTTGTGTGTGCCGGATTAAACCAATCGGGCTTCAGTGTTTAACAGCGCGTCATTCGTGCGGATGGGTACTCCACGGAATGTGGTGATCGCCTCGCCCTGCCATTCGTCAAGACGCAGCAAGACGTTGGTCTTGTTGACGGCCTGAATGTCCAGATAGGTCCGAATGGTACGGTTGCAGTAGATCACGGTACGGCCCATGCTCATGCCGCCACGATCAGGCGCGTCCGAATCCTGCTCGGTCGATACCTTGACGGGAGCAGTAGGCAAACGGTGAACGGCCCGGATCAGCGCATTGATGAGGTTTGCCGCCGAACCGCCCGAAAGCAGGGTCACGTCGATGTTGGCAATCCGCACCAGATAACGCCAGTCACGAACCGTCAGGCCCATATCCCACTTGAAGTGAGTTCGGTAGCCCTGGTACGGGTTGTTGTTGGCGTCAAACAGCGTCCACTCGCCCAGGTCACGGTGCTGCAACCCCGAGATTTGACCCTTCGGGAAAATGCCGTGCAGCGTGTTCGGACCCCAGGTCACCACCCAGATGGAGGTATTGGTTGAACCGGTACCGCCCGCGTCGATCACGTTGGCCGCAGTTTGGGCGGTCGTGGTCAGCACCGATGGATAACGAGGTGCAATCCCCATGAATTGCTGGGGGTTAACCGCCACGTTGCTGTAGAACAGCGCAGCGGCCATTTGCTGGTTCATTCCTTCCAGGAACGCCAAGTCCTCGGACAGACGAAACTCGGCCGTATTGCCGTTCAGGTCTGCGATGTACTTGTCGATTTCGGAGTAGGTTTCCAGCATGCCGCAGTTGTCGGTGATCTGTGCGGTCGTGGATTTGGTGCGTACAACGCCATAGTTCAACAGGCGCCATGTTGCGGAAGGCAGCCCGGTCCGGATGGTTGTCTTGTGGCCGGTCGGGAGGTTCCCTTCCACCACGAGCATGTCCTTAAGGATTTCGTTGGACTGCGAGAGAATGTTGATGATGGTAGCCACTTTGCCATCATCGTCGATACGCTTGGCCCAATCAGCGTAAGTCAGGGCGGTATTTCCAATCGTTGCCATGGTGTGCGACTCCTAAAAGTTTGTCATGTCGTCACTCCTTGCGTGTTGTCGGTCGCGGTGGCAGGGTTAAGTTGAGCCGGTCGCTGAACAGACAATGAAGCGGTTTATCGAGCCTTGCTTGCTGATGGATACATGGAGGTCAGAGTTCTTGCGGCTTCGTCGCCAGCAGTTCCCGGCGCGTTACCACTCACCTGACCACCCTCCACCAACTGTGTTGCCATGCGGTACAAGACCCGGATAATGGCCGGATTGTTTCCCGCTCCTGTTACATCCAGGGCCTCAAATGCGGCCTTGGCTTCCTTGCCGCCGAAGTCCGTAACGGCCTTCTTGACGGCTGAAAGTGTTGCATCGTACTTGGCACCCCCGATCTCGGCATCGTCTTTCACCTGCTTTTGCCAGTCGGCTTGTACATTGTGCCATAAGTCCGTGCTTTGTTTGGTAAAAGCTTTGGCGGCGTCGGCAAGGTAAGCGCCTTGCAGGTCAACGAGCTTCTGGGCCAGTTCGACCCTTGAGAGCTTTTCGTCGGCCATCAGAGCCTTGAAGTCGGTCGTAAACTTCTCGTCGGCTACCATACCTTCTGGCAGCTTGAAGTCGATCTTGTCCGGGGTCAGCGGCTCGGGAGTTTTGCTGGCCTCGTCGAACTTCTTTTGCAAGTCCTCGACGGAGAGCTTGTCCAGATCCTCGGCCTTCTCGCCCTTCTCGGTCAGGAAGGTCTTGGCGGCGGCGGGATCAAAGGTGGGCGCATCGGCAGCAATCAGCGGTGCTGGCTTGCCATCAGCAGGCGCGGCCGTAGTTGCTGCAGTAGTCGTTGCAGCAGTTGTAGCGGCGGTCGTAGCTGCGTCTGTCGTGGTTGCAGCGGCAGTTGTAGCGGCACCACCAGCAGAGGCATCGCCTTCAGCCATAAGGAAATGGTTATGCTTAAGCATTTTTGGCTTCCTTCATCATCAGAACGTACTCATCGAGAAAATCGTCCAGCAAGGTCGCCATGAGGCGCTTGGCCCCGGCTTGCTTGCCGCAGTTGTAGAACGTGGTGCTGTTGCCGGTAAAGGCTTCGGTGAACGGGCCAGCGTCGTTAAGCTGGCTGTGCAGCCATAGCCGGGAATCAGGATGACCCAAGACGAGTTTGAGGCCGTTCTTGATCCTGGCTTCGCGCCCCTTTGAGGTCTTGGCCTTGGCTGCAACGGCTTCAGGATCGCCAGCATCGAACGGCTTGACGGGTTCTGTGGCCTGTTGTGGTTCACGCTGCATCAGCAGCCTCCTTGATGTGCAGCACTTGCGTGCCTTCGGTTATGCGTCCGACATGCTGGCTCAAGCCGTGGTCGAGGTAGCATTCCTCGTCAGCCAGAACATAGTCAATGATGTTGTCATGGTTTGCCAGAACCTTGGAGCGCATCAGCAGGAAACCTCGGGGAAGATCGCTGATCTGGGAAACGTCGTGGGTAGCGCGTTTGCCCTCCAAATTCTGACAATGCCCCGGAGGATAGTCACATCCCACAACGTGCTTGTTCTGGCTGATAGCGAACTTGAGCAGGCGCAAGAGCGCGTCGGAAGGGAAAGTCAGGCGCGGATCAAGGAAGAAGATCCAGTCCATTTCATGGTTGTGGCACATTTCAATGCCATCCTCGGCCTTCTCGACGCTGAAAAGGGCCAAGGGAAGGCCCATGGCGTAGGTCAATGAGGCCAGCGCCACGCTGAAGGCCATGCTCACATAGCCTTGCGTCAGGATCACGATGCCGACTTTGGGCGGCGCGGCCTTGTTTAACGGCTCGCCACTGGCACCCACGATGGGATGGTTATGCATTTAGCGACTCCAGTTCAGTCAGGTTGGCCATGAAAGGCTCGGCTACGCTGGACAGGTGCGGCAGGTACTTCTCGATAAAGGCTTCAGCGTCAGCCTTGCGCGCGAAGGCCAGCGCGTCTTTAGGCGTCGTGACCCAGCCATTGTTTGCGGCATAGTCCTTGGCCACCTTCAGGGCAAAGAACGAAGGCATCCCGCTTGACGAATCCCGAATGACGAAGGCATCAGTCATGGTTTGGGTACATCTTCTTGGCGGCAGACTTCTTGTGCATGCCTTCCAGCTCAAGGCCGAGGCGCGCCCGGTCGCCAGCTTTGCCCTTGGCGTCTTTGTGGGACTCCATGAAGGCATGGGTAGACTCGCCAGCCTTGGCAGCGGCCTTCTTTTCCACGCCAGGATGCTTGATAGCGCCAGAGATCCATTTCTTGGCCATTACGCAGCCTCGGGTTCTGGGGCAGGAGGCGTGTCAGTAATGTCGGCCTCCACAAACTCCGTCACGGTGATGGTGCGGCCCGTGTAGCAGTCATGGGCGACGCTCTGACCAGGCCCAAGAATCTCGTCGGGATGGTTGCCAGCGGCAGACATTACACTGACCCTGATCTTGTGGTTGGTCCCGGCCATTTCGTTGGTGATGCGCACTCTTGATGTCATGTTTTACCCCTTCTTTGGATAGAACTTGTCAGCCGCAGAATCGGGTCTGACGGTTTGAGCGTTCCCTTCGGACGCCTTCTCAACATCCGGCTTTGACTCGCCGGGCTTCGGGTTGTGCTGGCCATCCGTTGAAGTCTTGGCCCCCATCGCAGCGACTTCAGACGCCTTCGGTTCGGCATCCTTAGGTGAGCCTTCGGTGCCGAACTTCTCTACTTTGGTTCCTGGATAGACCTTGCGGCCCCCCACTGTTGCGCCTGTGTCTTTCATGGTGTCTCCTAGTGAATCGCCTTGGGTTTCGTAAACACTTTCGGGTCCACGGCGACAGTTATTGGGTTCGTAGCACCCGTCGTGGGATCGCACAACAACGGAGGCAGCTTGGGATGAGTGACCAGCACCCATCCGGCCTGGTCCACGTTGACCCGCGTATGGCCGTCATAGCCGTCAGGCAGCGGGCAGACAAACTTGCCACCGCGAACGGCAACGCCGAGCTTCCCTGGAAAACCTTGACGCTCAACCAGCGTTACGCGGATTTTCGTCAGTTCCGGGGGGATCATTGCATCGACCCTCCCAGCATGGTTTCAAGAGCGTTGCGACCGCCCCCAACATTGGTCTGCGACAGGGTTTGCGCCCCTTGGACAGCGGCCATAGACTGCTGGGCCTGTTGCTCCTGTTGGGCCTGCTGCGCTCGGGCTGTGCGCATCTTCAGGACCTTGGCGATGGGTACGATGATCTTGGGTGAAATACCCATAAGATCGGCATAGTCGTCAATGAGCTGGTCCCAGTCCACGTCATCCAGCACGTTCGGGTTGGCAGAGGCCACGCGGCCCACGAACCCGGCAAACTGCTCTACACTCGTAGTCAATGCAGCCCTTTGCGTCTGGGCGAAGGTGGACAGATATTCGGTCTTGATGTGCCGTCCTTTGAGCGATTCCGGGACAGGCGGCAACAGACCCGCGCGCAGCATGATGTTGAACACACGGTCTAAAACAGGCTGGTGGGCCTCGTTCTCGAACCGTTCCACCACCGGGCCAAGCTGGATCACCTTCTCGGACTTGCGCTCCATGATCTCCATCTGGTTCCGGGGTTGGACCCCTTCCATCTGTTCCAACATCATGAACAGGTCGCGGAAAAAGACCTCGTTAATCCGGTTCTGGCACTCCTTGATGTCCTCCATCATTTCTTCGATTTCGGGCTTGACCTCGTAAACTGGCTTGAAACCCACGTTCGAGTTGGACAAATCAGCGTAGGTGACGCCGCCTGGGATCATCGAGGCAGGCTCGTTCTTGAGCCTTACATCAGCCAAGAGGGGAGGGTTGACCATCTTGTCGATAGCCTGGGCCTTGCGCTTCTGCTCGACCTGCAACTGCTTCAAATCGCCCAGGGCATCCATGCCGGGACCGCGACCGTAGGCGTCATTGGCGACAATATCCCAGCGCGGCGCAACGATAGGGCTTTCAAAGAAAGGCCGCATGCGCATAATCAGGTGATCGGACGATCCCCATTGCCAGTATATCTCGCGGAACTTGGCTCCCTTTGGACCCGGCGCGCCTTCCTGATACTCGGGATTGGGTTCGACGGCATGGGCCACAATGACCTCACGCGTCAGGGCCGCCCCCTTGGTCTGTTCCACGGCTACGCGAATGTCGACGCCCACGTTAGCAGCACCAAACTCGTCATAGACCTGCCTCGTGGTCATCACGAACATGCGATAGAGCGTATCGACCTGCATGCGCGCGCTGTTGGCCAGGAAGTATTCGCCCGCGCAGGAGTTGTAAAACCGCACCACGTCATCGTAGTCCTCGCGCACCAGCATGACACCGGTACCGAAAGCGGCAAGGTCGCCATTAAGCGTATGCATGGCCGTGTAGAAGTTGGAGCCAGCAAGAACAGTCCGCATGCGCTTGGTCACTTCGTCGAGCCATTCCTTGACTTCGGGACGTTCCATCAGGTCGTCGTCGTCAATGGACTGCTTGAACCAGGGCTGATTCGGGGAAGTCATGCCAGAAAGCATGCCTGCAGCACATATCCGCAGGGCAATAGAGCCAGTGGAGTCAATGATGCGCTGGTTCAGCGGGGAGCCGCGAGTCGCCTGATTGGGGGTAATGAGCCACTTGTAGCGCCTGGGAATCAGGTAGTTGGCGATCTCCTGCCAGTGCGCCCACCATGAATAGCGGTCTGTTATCAGGCCACCCATGCGCCCATCAACATGCTTGCGGATCATCGTGAGCCGCGCGTTGTCCTTCGGTGCAGACGATGGAATATCGTCGATTCGACTGGCAGACGGTTGTTTGAGCTTTGCCTTGGCCATTACTGACCGAGCAGCGACTTGGTAGTGGTGGTAGACGGCGCACCCATGACACCTTGCGCGCCAGTAGAGCCGAGAACGGACTTGATCCCGCCCATAGCGGCATTACGGCTGGCCACGCTTGCTGCGGCGGTCTGAGTCTGGGGGGATTGCAACATGGGAGGCGGAGGCACAGGCGGCGGCATGGATGGTGCTGATGGCGTTCCGAACAGTTGGCCCATAAATCCTCCTTGTTGGCGAGACAATACCCTACCTGTTTAAATTAAGCAAACGGTTCATAGTCAGTCGTTACAGCATTGATTCGCTTGACTTGATTGGTTTCCGCGCACTTCTGGTCTGGGACCACTTGCGATAGCCTTTGGCCACAGATGCTACAGACAGGATCGGGACCGGCACCAATGGCAGATAAGTCCTTAAAATCATGGCCTTCACGCGAATGGATCATATTCGGTCACGACTTTGTTGCCGCGCACATGTCCGGCGCCAGCGAATCCCGCGTTCTGTCTGGGCTGGACAGGATAGGCGAAGGTCAGGGCCAAGGCATCAGCGTCATCCGGCGACGACAGTCCGCGCTTCTTCATGTCCTCTTTCTTTTCGAGGATGATGGCATCATGGCCGTCCCGCAGCACAAAGCCGTATTCCCGACCCTCGAGCTGACTGCGCAGGTCTGGATCATCGTTGATGGAGCCGCCCTGCTTGAGCCATTCGCGCATATTGCCCCACATTTCGGCGGATTTGTTGGCGTATTTGACATGCTCCTGGCCCGGTAGAGACAGGTCGGCCTTGGCGCCGAACTGGATGTCATAGACCGGCACACCCAACTGACGAAGCCGGTCAACGACACCACCCCCATTGCCGCCACCATCCACCATGACGGCATCGGCTTGGTAGAAGTTATATTGCTCTGCAACACGGGCGGCAAGCTGCATATTGTCCAGACCACGGAACTTGAGCGGCAAGTGAGTCCTCGCGTCTCGCCCCTTGCGGAACCTGATAACGCTCTCGTCATCACCGAACCTAGCCACGTCCACGCCAATGATGAACGGGTCAAACATGGTCGCTGTGGCCTCGCGTTTCATGGCCTCGTCCACGATGTCGGAGCCTATGAACTGCGTTGTACCGGCCCTTGGGAAGATCCCGCGCACGCGAATACGCACGAAGTCAGAGTCCTCGCCGTAGTCATCGACCCATTGCTGCATCTGGGCCTTGTTCGTCATGCGTGCGGTGCGCGAGTCAATCTGTCGGGTGATCCAGCGGTGTTTGAACCGGCCAAAGCATTCACGGAAGCGGCCACTATTGCGGGTTGGGTTGCCGAACACGCACCAGACGATCTCGGTGTCGGCATCAGTCAAGACGCCCTCGGAGGTTTCCCAGATGATGTCAGGGATGGCTGAACCTTCGTCCATGACCAGCAGAACGCGCCTGCCCTGGTTATGCAGACCGGCAAAGGCTTCGGTATTGCGCTCTGACCACGGGATCATGTCAATGCGCCACGTCTTTTCGTGGGCCTGATCCTTGCTGTACAGGGCTGTCGCCGTGAGTTCAAACAGGTATTTGACGGCGGCGAGCCGGTGCCACTTGGCTAATTCGGCCCAGGTCTTGGTCTTGAGCTGGTTCTCTGTGTTGGCTGTAACTACACCCCTGCAGTCCACGGAGGTCGAGACAGCCCAGATGATGATCCATGCCACGAGAGCAGACTTACCGATACCGTGACCCGACGCCACGGCGATCTTGACAGCCTCGTCAATAGTCAGTAAGCCATTGCCAATGGCGTCCAGAATCTCTTTTTGCCAGTCATCGGGACCATCGTGGTCAGCGAGTTCGCCCTCCCCCCAAGCGAATACGGACATGACAAAGCCGTAGGGATCACGGGCAAAATGTTCGACCAGATAGGCCGCGTACTTGGCTATGTCAACCTGATTTGGCGTCTTGCTCACTTCTTGCCGGTCTGGGCCTTGGCGCGGTCCATGGCTGACTGCATTGCGGCAGTGACAACATCCATACCAGTCACATTCAGGTCTGTGCGTTCGCGGTATTTCTGGGGCTTATGGCCCTTTAGCAGGAGGCACATGAGGGTATCGGAGTATTTCTGGACGCTGCCAACCTCTGCTCCCATGTAATACACGGGTTCAGACACGCCCTCCACGGCGCGGCGACGAGCTTCCTGCTCCAACACATCGGCGCCAATGTCCAAGGCCCGATCCCATGCGGCCCTGAATTCGGGGTCAGCATCACGCCAGTCGTAGGCTGTTCTGTGGGGTAGAGTTGAAAGGCGACACGCGGAGATAACGCTGCAAGTCTTTGATAGTTCTGCCAGAAAATTCTCTTTCACACGTTGGATTGTGCGCGTAGTGCGAGTCCTTTCTGTGGTCCTGCTTCTCTTGCCCTTCACCGTTCCACGTGAAACTTTCGCCTTAACCTTCTGATTTGCCTCAACAATCGGCAAATCCTTCGGCTTCTTGGCGCGCGGCTTGCGTGGTGTCTTTGTGGTGTCCATGCGCAGAATGTAGCGCAATGGCCGGAAGGTGTAAAGTCAGTCCAGCGGTAACAAGGTGACCCTTAATCCACCTTCCTTCGATGGCGGCATCAGTTCAATGCTCAAGCGGTGGATTTGCCGGTCGTCGTTGTAGGCTATGCCGTTCAAAGAATCCAGGACGATCTTGAGGCAATTGTCCAAATCAATCCGCCCCCGGTTTCTTGGCGTGTACTGGATCGAAACCTGTACCGCGCACGCCAATGGCTTGACCTTGGCTATGGATGCCAGCCATGAAACCTCGACCTTGTACGCTCGGG
>VFSW01015442.1_pt1 | contig 10497 bp, 8 predicted proteins | sample 5358111 | NCBI WGS metagenome assembly VFSW01 (sample SAMN11554181, study PRJNA540505) | mine drainage metagenome | isolation source: sediment from site ElyBrook_90M | place: USA: Ely Copper Mine, Vershire, VT | collected 2017
TCGGCCCGGCGCACCGCCGGCAGTGGCACGGTCAGCGCGGTTCGTCGGTTCATGGGTTCCGGGTTTTCATCGCCACTTGTTTGGAGTCGGCGCGGCGGAAAACCTCACGCCCTTCCTGCGCCCGGCGCGCGATGGGATTCGCCGGGGCCGAATTCGCTCTTGAAATGCCCGGCCGGTTCAGGCGAAATGCGACGGCGGAACGATTCTGATTTTATGGACTTGGCCGACATTCTGACCCGAACGCAAATCCTGCCGGAATTGCGGGCGGTGGATCGTTGGGAAGCCATCGATGAGCTGATTCAGAACCTGGTGGACACCGGCCGCATCCGGCCCGAGGACCAGCCGGCCATCGCGGGCGTCGTTTATCGGCGCGAGAAGTCCATGAGCACCGGCATTGGCTTCGGCATCGGCATTCCGCACGCGTCCACCGACCTGATCAGCGAAGTTACCGGCGCCCTGGGCCGCTCGCGCACCGGCGTGAGTTTCGACGCGCTCGATAACCAGCCGGTGCATCTGGTCCTGCTCTTCCTCGTCCCCCAAGGCCAATTTCAGAAACACCTCCACACGCTCGCCAACATCGCCAAGCTCCTGCACCGCGCCGAGTTTCGGCAGGCGCTGGAACTCGCGCCCGACGCGGACGCCATGCTCCGCATCGTGCAGGAGCAGGGCAAGAAGTAGCGCCGCCCGGTGCGGATTCCGTTTTCCTGACGCCATGCTCCCTGGCCGACTCATCGAAGACCGCTTGCGGGAAGCCGTGCGGGCGGTGGTGCCGGACGCGGACGCCGCGGGCGTCCTGGTGCGACCGTGCCCGGACCCGAAGTTCGGCGATTACCAAAGCAGCGCGCTGCTGGGCCTGGCCAAGGTCCGCCGGCTCAACCCGCGCCAACTGGCCGCTGACGTGCTGGCCCGGCTCGACGTGCGCGACTGGTGCGAGCCGGTGGAAGTGGCCGGCGCCGGGTTCCTGAATTTCCGGCTCAAGCTTTCCGCGCTTATCGAGTCACTTCAGTCCGCGGCCCGCGGGGCGCATCTTTTTTTTGCCAAGGCCGCGCCGCCGCGCACCATCGTCGTGGACTTCAGTTCGCCCAACGCGGCCAAGGCGATGCACGTCGGGCACATCCGCTCGACGATTCTCGGCGACAGCCTGGCACGCCTGTTCCGGCTGCTGGGCCACCGCGTCATCACGGACAACCATCTCGGCGACTGGGGCACGCAGTTCGGCATGTTGCTCGTCGGCTGGAAACGCGAACGGGATCCGGCGGCGCTCCAGGCCGACGCCCTGGCCGAGATGGAGCGGCTGTACCGGAAGATCAGTGCCGAGTGCCGGGAAAATCCCGCCACGCTCGAACAAGCCCGCCAGGAACTCGTGAAGCTGCAGGGCGGGGACGACGAAAACCTCCGCCTCTGGCGGGAGATGGTCGCGCTGTCCCGGGCGCAATTCGACGCGGTGTACCGCCGGCTGGGGGTGACGTTCGACCACACGCTGGGCGAGAGCTTCTACAATCCGCGGCTGGCGGGCATCGTTGAGGATCTGTTGGCCCGCGGCTTGGCCCGCGAGAGCGAGGGGGCGATCGCCGTGTTCTTTGACGACCTCCCGCTCCTGAAGGGCCAGCCCGCGCTGGTCCGCAAGAGCGACGGCGGCTTCAACTACACCACGACGGACCTGGCCACGCTGGCCCACCGGCTGGAGACCTGGCGGCCGGACGAGATCGTTTACGTGACCGACGGCCGCCAGCAACTGCATTTTCAGCAACTCTTCGCCAGCTTCCGCCGCTGGCAACCGGAGGCCCAGGTGAAGTTGGCGCACGTCTGGTTCGGCTCGATCCTCGGCCCGGACGGCAAGCCGTTCAAGACGCGCTCCGGCGACACCGTGAAGCTCGCCGACCTGCTGGACGAGGCGGAGGAACGCGCCCGCCAGGTCGTCGCGGAGAAAAACCCGGAGCTTTCCGAGGCCGAGCGGCGCGAGATCGCCCGCGTGGTCGGCCTCGGCGCCGTCAAATACGCCGACCTGCTCCCGAACCGGCAAAGCGACTACGTGTTCAGTTGGGACAAGATGCTGGCGCTGAATGGCAACACGGCGCCCTACCTGCAATACGCCTACACCCGCGTCCGGAGCATCTTCCGCAAGGCCGGGGCGCGCGCGCCGGACGCCGGATTGGCCCTGGGAGCGCCCGAGGAAATCGCCCTGGCGAAGCATTTGCTCAACTTCGGCTGGGTGCTGGAAGCGGCCGGCGCGGAGTACCGTCCGAATTTTCTCTGCAACTACCTCTACGAACTGGCGGGCCACTTCACGCGGTTCTACGAAACGTGTCCGGTCTTGAAGGCGGAGGAACCCAGCCGCGCGACCCGGTTGCTGCTCTGCGACCTGACGGCGCGCGTGTTGCGGCAAGGTCTGGACGTCCTTGGCATTGAGACGCTGGAGCGGATGTAGGCCGGGCGGTGTGCCAAGCCGGGTGGAGGGACTCCGCGCCGCGATGCGCTCCGAAAAGAGTTTGATCGGAGGCGGGCGATGCGGTAACCCTCGCCTTCGATCCATGAAGCAAGCATGACCGAAATGTCGGCAGAACAAGAGCCATCCGGCGGTGGGCTGGCAGAAGCGGTGCAGGGATTTTCCGCGGAGTTTGCCGCCTGCTGGCGCCGGCTGCCCAACAAGGGGTTGTTCCTGGCCCCGTTGGCGGCGTGGCTGGTGCTGTTCCATTTCTGGGGCAGTTCGACCTTCGGCTACGTCGATACGCCGTCGCTGTTCGGCTGGATGCGCAACGCCTACGCGGGACAGGATTCGCCTGACAGTCACGGCCTGCTTGTGCCGGTGGTGGTGCTGGGGCTGTTCTGGTGGAAGCGGGAGGAGTTGTTGCGCGGCCCGCTGCGAACGTGGTGGCCGGGATTGCTGCTGCTGGCCGCGGCGCTGGCGCTGCACCTGGTGGGCTACGTGGTACAGCAGGCCCGGCTGTCCATTGTCGCCCTCTTTCTCGGCATCTACGCGCTGATGGGTCTGGCTTGGGGGCCGCGCTGGCTGCGCGCGGGCTTCTTCCCCTACTTCCTGCTGGCGTTCTGCGTGCCGATGGGGTCGCTGGCGGAGCCGATCAGCTTTCCCTTGCGGCTGCTGGTGACCCAGATCGTCGCCGGTATTTCCCAGGGGCTGTTTGGATTCGACGTCATCCGGGACGGCACGCAACTCACCAACGCCGCCCAGCACTATCAATACGAAGTGGCCGCCGCCTGCAGCGGCGTGCGCAGCCTGATCGCGACGGTGGCCATCGCCCTCATTTACGGTTTCACGACCTTCCCCAAATGGTGGCAGCGTCTGACGCTGATTGCGTCGGCGTTTCCGCTGGCGGTGCTGGGCAACGTGGTGCGCATGATGACGATTGTGATTGCGGCGGAGGCGGGCGGCCAATCGGCCGGCTCGTATGTGCATGAGGGCGGGCCGCTCGGCATTCTCAGCCTGCTGCCCTACGTGCCAGCCATCGCCGGGCTGCTGGTCTTGGGCCGCTGGCTGGAACGACCGCCGGCCGGCCGCGCATCCATCGGGGGGGACGTGCCCGCATGAACCCGCAGAAATGGATCCTGGCCGGCGTCGCCATCGCCCTGACGGCCGCGTCGGCGGGTGTGCTCATCCGGCTCAAGTCCCACCAGCGGCTCGGGGCGCCGGGCGTCAAGACCGTTGCCCTGCCCGACGGCCGAATCGCGCGGGTGGAATTGCCGGAGCGCGTCCTCGACTACGATTCGACGTTCATCCTGCCGGAGGCGATCGTGACCAACATCCTGCCGCGGGACACCAGCTACGGTCAGCGGCTTTACACCGCCCCCGATGGCTTCTGGATCCAGATCAGCGTGGTGCTGATGGGCAGCGACCGCACCAGCCTGCACAAGCCGGAGTTCTGCCTGCGCGGCGCGGGTTGGCAGATCGATACCTCGGAGGAGCTGACGGTCCCGATGACGCGCCCGCATCCCTACGACCTGCCGGTCATTCGGAAGATGGTCACGAAGCAGGTCGAGATCAACGGCCAGCCGACGACCGCCCGCGGGATTTACGTTTACTGGTTTGTCGCCGACCACGCGCTGAGCGGCGACGCCACCGGGGCGGAGCGGATGTGGTGGATGGCCCGGAACCTGTTGACCACCGGGGTGCTCCAGCGCTGGGCGTACGTGACGTGCTTTGCCGTTTGCCCGCCTGGCCAGGAGGAAGCCACCTTCGGACGGATGAAGAAGTTCATGGCGGCCGCGGTGCCGGAATTTCAGCTCGCCGCCGGCCCGGCGGCCTCGCGGCCGGCGCCCGTCCACGCGGCCGGTGGTTTTTAGCGCAATCCGACATGAAAGCCCAACGCCATCCGCCCGCCCGTTGCCAAACGCGGCGGGATTTGCTATAACGGGGCACCCCAGGGTCCGACATGTTGCGCCGCGATCGTCAAATCCGGATGCAGTTGCACCAGATGCTGGATGCCGGCTTGTTCACGCTGGCGTTTTGTCTGGCGTACCTGATCCGCGCCGACGAGACCGTCTCCCACCTGTTGGGATTGGGCGTCGCCAGCCCGCTGACCGATTACCTGTGGCTCTATCTGATCGTCATCCCCGCCGGGCCGTTTCTGCTCGAAGTGAACGGGTTTTATGACCGCTCGATCCTGGCGCCGCGTCACCGCGTCCTCTGGCCGCTCTTCAAGGCCTGCGCGTTCACGACGGTCGGGCTGATCCTCGTGATCTTCGCGTTCAAGCTCACGCTGGCGCGGCCGATCATCATCCTGTTCGGCATCATCTGCCTGGTGCTGATCATGGCCAAGGAGGAATTGTTGCGCCTGGTTTACCGCAGCCAGATCGGGCAGGCGCAGATGCGGCGCCGGTTCATCCTGGCCGGGACGGCCGACGAAGTCGCCCGGATCCGGGCGGCCTTGGTGGCGCGGCCCACGGAGGGCATCGACGTCGTCGCGACCGTGGATCTGGAAAAGGATCCCCTCCGGAATCTGATTGATCTGGTGCATGAGCATGCCGTCAACGGCGTCATCGTCAGCGCCAAGCACACCTACTTCGACCAAGTCGAGGGGGTGGTGCGCGCCTGTGAAATCGAGGGCGTGGAGGCCTGGCTGGTGGCGGATTTCTTCGCGACGCAGATTTCGCGGACCAGCTTCGACGAGCTGCACGGGCGGCCGATCATGGTGTTCCATTCAGCGCCGGAGGCGTCCTGGCAGGGCGTGCTCAAGCAGGTGGCGGATTTCTTTGGATCCCTGGCGCTGCTGGCGGTGTCCACGCCGTTCATCCTGGTTCCGGTGGCGCTGGCCATCAAACTCACGTCGCGCGGGCCGGTGTTCTTCCGCCAACAGCGGTGCGGGCTGAATGGCCAGCCGTTCACCATGTTCAAGTTCCGCACCATGGTGACCGATGCCGAGCAGCGCAAGGCAGAGCTGGCGGTCTTCAACGAAATGTCCGGGCCGGTCTTCAAGATGACCAACGACCCGCGCCTCATCCCCATCGGCCGCTGGCTCCGCAAGTACAGCCTCGATGAGCTGCCCCAGCTTTACAACGTGCTCCGCGGCGAGATGAGCCTGGTCGGCCCGCGCCCGCTGCCGGTCGATGAGGTGCGGCGCTTCGACGACCTGGCCCATCGCCGCCGGCTCAGTGTGAAGCCCGGGCTGACGTGTTTGTGGCAGATCAGCGGGCGCAACCGCGTCGTCGATTTCAAGGAGTGGGTGCGGCTGGACCTGGAGTACATCGACCACTGGTCCCTGTGGCTCGATGCCAAGATTCTGCTCCGGACCATCCCGGCGGTGCTCACGGGCGCCGGCGCCAAGTGACATGCGCCGTTCGCCATCATCGGGCAACATGCGAACTCACGCACTACTCCTTCTGGTTTTGATTGGCCTGCCGTGCGGATGCGCATCCGAGCACTTTACCAAAGGTCACGGAGACGTTGGTCAGTTCATCATTCAGCAGGCCGTCAGCTGCGGCGGACAGCCTGCTCCTACCAACGGCCTGCCGCCGATCGGCGGGCGTTGGCGTTACTCCGAGGACGAGTATGGCGTGGTTATCCAGATGTCGCGTCAGCAGTATCCCGCCGTCGCGTCACTCTTACATCAGGCATTTGGCGAGCCGAAGTTCGGACCCGCTGGCACGAAGGACCGTGGCGAACTTGGCGAGTACAGACTTACCCCGAAAGGCGGTGGCATCCAGTTTGGCTACGATGTCAAGCAGGCGTGGGTCATTGTCATCCGCCCCCTGAGCAAGCAAGAGTTTGGGGAGGCTTTTCAGCGGGCAATGAAGGACAAGAGATTTTGGGAGAACTTAAGCAAGTGAGAGCGATGCTGGCTAAAATTGCGCTGGAGCGAACCGCCGCCCTCGCTGTCCGTTCCGGCGTCGAGGCAGTCGGGGGCGTGTCATGCGCTCGACCGGCGGCCGTTCAACTCTGGATCGTTCATCGTCCGCAGGGTGGAACAACCCGAAGGCAATCGGCCATCTGAAAGCTGTCATTTGAAATCAAAGAAACCCCACCGCCCCGCCACCTCCGCCTCGCCCACGTCGGTCGTCACCGGCGCCGCCGGTTTTCTCGGCTCGCACTTGGTGGACCTGCTGCTGGCGCGCGGGCACAAGGTCATCGGCATTGACAACTTCATCACCGGCAGCGTGGACAACATCGCCCACCTGGGCGGCCATGCGCGGTTCAAGTTCATCCAGCAGGACGTCACCGAATTCCTCTTTCTGGACGGGCCGGTGGACTACGTGTGGCACTTTGCCTCGCCGGCCAGCCCGGTGGATTATCTGGAGTTCCCCATCCAGACCCTCAAGGTCGGCTCGCTGGGCACGCACAAGGCGCTGGGGCTGGCCAAGCACAAGCGCGCCCGTTTCCTGCTCGCCTCGACCTCGGAAATCTACGGCGACCCGCTGGTGCATCCGCAGCCGGAGACCTACTGGGGGAACGTGAACTCGATCGGCCCGCGCGGCTGTTACGACGAGGCCAAGCGGTTCGCCGAGGCGCTCACCGTGGCCTACCATCGGCAACACGGGGTGGCGACCCGGATCGTGCGCATCTTCAACACCTACGGGCCGCGGATGCGGCAGCGGGACGGCCGGGTGGTGCCGGCGTTCCTCAGCCAGGCGCTCGCCGGCGAGCCGCTGACGGTCTTTGGCGACGGGAGCCAGACGCGCAGTTTCTGCTATTGCGCGGATTTGATCGAGGGCATCTACCGGCTTATGATGAGCCGGATGACCGAGCCGGTGAACATTGGCAATCCGGCGGAGATGACGGTGCTGCAGTTCGCGCGGGAAATCCTCCGGATCACCGGCTCCCCAAGTAAGGTTGTTTTCAAGCCGCTGCCGCAGGACGATCCCAAACAGCGCCGGCCGGACATCACCCGGGCGCGGACGCTGCTGGGGTGGAAGCCGAACGTGCCGCTGGCGGACGGATTGCGAGAAACCGTCCGCTACTTTCGCGGCCGGCGGTAAGGCCAAAGGGAAACCCCAAGTTGGGGGGCCGCGAGTGAAAGGAGAGTTTTTCTGTTTGACCGCCGCGCGGCTTTCCAGTAATCCGCACGGGCTGCTTCCCAACCGGCCGGGCCGGGGCGGGATCGTGCCCAGGCGAAGCGGTGATCGATTCACATGTTAAACACGAAATCATTCCTGGCGGTTGATTTTGGCGCCGGCAGTCTCAAGCTGGCCGAATTCGAGATCAACGAGTCCGGCGGCCTGCGCCTCAAACAGTTTGGCCTCCGTCCGCTCGGCCCCGAAGGCGCGCAAGAAAGCAAGCGCGAGGCGGTCCTCCTCAAGGCGCTGCCGGAACTCCTGACGGAAAAGGGCATCAAGGCCCGGAGCGTCAACGTCTGCGCCCCCGGCTTCCAGGTGTTCTCCAAATTTGTCAAGCTCCCGGCCGTCGAGTCGGGCAAGGTTTCGCAGATCATCCAATACGAGGCGCAGCAGAACGTGCCGTTCCCGCTGGAGGAAGTCGTCTGGGACTACCAGATCCTCGGCTCGACCGCCGGGGGCGAGTTGGAAGTGCTGCTGGTGGCCGTCAAGTCCGAGATCATCGAGGGGCTGTTCCGCGTGGTCGAGGCGGGGCACCTGTCGTTGCAGTTGGCCGACGCGTCGGCGGCGGCCCTGTGCAACGCCTTCCGTTACAACTACGGGGAGTTGGAAGACTGCACGATGCTGTTGGACATCGGGGCCAAGACCAGCAACCTGCTCTTCTTCGAGAAGGGCAAGGTCTTTTCCCGCAGCATCAACATCGGCGCCAACGCCATCACCCAGGATTTTCTCAACGAGACCAAGCAGCCCTGGCCCAAGGCCGAAGACTTCAAGCTCAAGGAGGGGTTCGTCAGCCTGGGCGGCGCCTACGAGGAGCCGGAAAATCCGCAGGCCGCCGCGCTGTCGAAAATCGCGCGCCAGTTCATGACGCGCCTGCACATCCAGGTGAACCAGACGATGCAGTTCTACCGCGGGCAGCAGGGCGGCTCAATGCCGGCGCGGGTGTTCCTGGCGGGTGGCGCGTCGATCATGACCTACACCGCGCAGTTCTTCGCCGACAAGCTCAACGTGCCCGTCGAGTACTTCAACCCGCTGCGCAACGTGCAGATCGACCCTGCGATCAACCTGGAGGACTTGGCCCGCGTGGCCCATTCGCTGGGCGAGGTGGTGGGGCTGGGCTTGCGCAACCTGGCGCACTGCCCGGTCGAGTTGAGCCTGATGCCCAAGAGCACCCGGCGCTGGCAGACGTTCAACCAGAAGAAGCCGTATTTCATGGCCACCGTCTTCTGCCTCACCCTGGTGGTCTTTGCCAGCGGCTACCTCTTCAACAAACTGGCCCAGGACAAGCAGCAGGATCTGGAGAAAATCAAGGCGGAGATCGACCCCAAGCAGCAGAAACAGGCCCAGTTCGAGAAAGTCATGGCCGAACTGGCCCGGCTCAAGAACGAGAACGCCACCATCATCGGCTGGATGGAGGACCGTTATTACTGGGCGGACCTGCTGACCGAGTTGCGCCAGGTGCTCATCCGCACCGAGGCCAGCACCAAGGCGCGCTTTGGCGGCCGGGACACCGGCGTCTGGGTCGAGAAACTCCTCAGCGCGGAGCCGGCGGGGGGCGCCAGTGCCGACACGTTTGGCGGGACGGAGGCCACGCCGAGCACCCCCGCCTCGGCGACTTCGGGCATGACCGAGGAGCAGCGAAAGGCCTTTCAACGGCGTTATGGCATCTTCATGCCCGGCGGCCGGTCCGTGCCCGCCCCGGCCGCGGCCGAGGTCACGACGGCGCCCGCCAGCGCGACCGCGGTGGTGGCGCTGGCCACCAGCTCGAGCAACGAGGTTTCCACGATCAAGCTGGTCTGCCGGGCCGTGAGCCTGTCCAGCGCGATTGCGGACGCCAACACCACGACCGCCTTCACCTTCCTCCACGAACTCGAGGCCAGCCCGTTCAGCTCCGTCGATCCCAAGGATCCGACCCGGTTCGACGGCGGGATCGGCACGGACGAACCGCCGGGGACGTTCACCTTCTCGGTCATTTGGAAACTCAAGCGGCCCCTCAAGCTCTGATATGTCCTGGATCAAGCGCAACCTGTATTTCGTCATCGGCACGTTGGTGGCCGTGGTGCTGACCGGGCTGGCCGTCTTCTACCTCTTCCAGAACCTGGCGGCCAACACCAAGGGCTTCCAGGACTGGAACCAGGCCTACAGCGACCTGAAGCAGCTCCAGGACAAGACCCCGCACCCCGGCGACAAGACCGTCAACAACATCAAAAACGGCCAGGACCAGCAGGCCCAACTGCGCTGGGAGTTGGCCCAGGCGCGCACCCACTTCGCCCGCATCCCCGCCATCCCCGACACGCCGACCGTCGGTGGGGAGGACTTCACCTCGGAGCTGCGCACCACGCTCAGCGAAATGCGCCGTCGGGCGGTGGAGGAGAGCGTCACCTTGCCGTCCACGAACTACAATTTCACCTTCGAGTCCATCCTGCCCCAGATCACCTTCTCCCAGCGCAGCCTCCAGGCACTGGCGGTCCAACTCGGGGAGGTCAAGGCCCTCTGCAACGTCCTGTTTGACGCCAAAGTCAATTCGCTGGAGAACCTCCGCCGCGAGCAGGTCTGCCGCGAGGACCAGCCGGACAAGGCGGCCACCGACTACTTGGACGCGCATTCCGTCACCAACGAACTGGCGGTGATGTCCCCGTACGAAATCACCTTCCGCTGTTTCAGCCCGGAGCTGGCCGCCGTGGTGGCTGGCTTCGCCAATTCCACCAACGGTTTCATTATCAAGACCATCAACGTCGAGCCTGCGCCTCCGGTGGCCGCCGAGGAGACGCCCACCCTCCAGCCCACCTACGCCATGCCGGCCGCGGTGCCGGCGACGCCCTCGGCTTCCTCGGTGGCGGACATGTATCGCCGGCGTTATGGCATCGCGCCGGGAGGCGGGCGCAGCGCCGACCGTTACAGCACCGCGCCCCGGCCGCCGCCGCCGCCGCCGCCCGTTTATGCCCCGCCCGCCGTCACGCCGGGCGCCGTCCCGGCCGCGCGCACACCCACGGC
>VFSW01015443.1_pt1 | contig 10497 bp, 12 predicted proteins | sample 5358111 | NCBI WGS metagenome assembly VFSW01 (sample SAMN11554181, study PRJNA540505) | mine drainage metagenome | isolation source: sediment from site ElyBrook_90M | place: USA: Ely Copper Mine, Vershire, VT | collected 2017
CCCATATTCCCCGGGCACGGTACCCTGACCCCAGCAGCTTGTTGGAGCCCTGATACAGGCGTGAGACGGGGAGAAGACGATCCCAGACAGAGGGAAACAGCGTGACTAGGCCGAAGAGGAAGATCAGCCCCCCGGAGATAAGCTGCCAGAACAGCTGCGGCACGGATATGAATGCCGTACTCACTTTCAGGAGAAGCGTGAAGATGAAGACGGACGTACCAAGCGACAGCGTGATGATGGCGGCGCGGCGGATGGTCGGCTGACCCGTGACGGATCCTCCGATGATGACGGGGAGCAGCGGGAGGACGCACGGGGCCAGCACCGTAAGAATGCCCGCAATGAGGGATATGGAAAGAAAACCGATCATATGGTTCTGAATCCCATGGTACTAGATACGGTACCATGCCCTGGGCATACCAGACTAAAAAAGGGCGCCCGTTCCTTTCGGTCGGGCGCCCTGGGGCTGGATTGGTCCTCAGATGCGGAAGGTGAATTGGCCATCCGGCTCCAGGATCACCTCCACGGTCTTCGGCGGCTTCTTGCGGGCCCTGCGGACTCTGCGGGCTCGTACGCGGCCGCCGTGGGGTCCGAAATAGAAACCGATGAGCGATCGGTACGCCGGACGTTTGTCATCCCAGATTTTACATCCGTTTAATGCGAAACGGATCGCGTCGACGAACGCATGACCCTCCTTGAGGTCCGCGACCTTCTCGAGGAGCAGCTCAGCGAGCGACGGTTCGATGTCCACGCCGTGCTTCTTTTCGGCACGGCCTATGGCGAGCACGAATTCGTCGCGATTAAGTATAAACACATTCCCCCTCCCTCAAAAAACTCAGCTAGTGATATAGTACACCAAATACAGATTTTAGTCAATAGCTCTCCGGTGGATAGCCCCGTGCACATATATCATTGACACGCTGTGCGCCCAAGCGCAGTGTGTGGAAAGACGACCGTGGCATCGCATAGGGCGATGCCGTATATACGGGAGGTTCCTTTGAAACATCTGGTAGTGCTGGCGCTGGCGGCCCTGCTCATGGGCTGCACGGTTCAAGTGCAGCCCGGGTCGTATGCGTATACGACGGGGGCTGCGGGAGAGTCGTACGGCGGGTACGACACGACCTGCAACGCCGTGCTCCCCGAATGCATGGGACCGGACGGGGTATGGTATGCCGTCGATTCCCTGCCGACCGGCGGGTATGTCATAGAGAACGGCTACCGACTGTACCCCCGGGCAGATGTCGATTTCGGAGTGCGGCGTCCCGCGGCGCTCTACCGGCAGCAGATGCTCCGGGAGCATGCTTTCGGGGAGCGCGGAGAGTTCTACGGGCAGCAGCTCAGAGAACGCTCCTTCGGGGAGCAGGCGGTTCCCAGGCAGCAGGTGTTCCAGCAGCCGTTCCGCCCGGATGTGCGGCAGTCCTATGGTATGCCTGCAGGCAGACCGATGCTGCGGGCGCCATTCCAACCACGGATGGTCCGCCAGGGGCCAGAAAGAGCGCCGGCCCGCAGCAGCGGATGCCGCGACTGCAGGTAGGATCGCGCCATAGGTTTCGTAGTCCCGCGTACTGCGGGACTTTTATATATACATTCATTGTGGCCGCACCTCCCCCGCAGCCGGTTCCTGTCATCAATCCGCCGCGCCTGCATCGTTTCTCTGCCGTCTGATGCGGACATACCGCAGCGCGAAGGCTAGGCAGATGGAGGCGGCAAGCACGTACCAGAGGGCGACAATGGGGTTCGGAGCGAAGGTTTTTACGCCCAGCACGACGAGCCATTCGCTGCCGTACCAGAAGATGGCGTGCCGGCGAATTCGGAGAATGCTTCCGCTGTCCGGAGGCTGTACCTAACGATTCTGGCATTGCTTCCCGCAAGCCTCCGCTGCATCCACACGCCGAGCAAGTAGCCCACGGCGACATCCACCAGCGTGGCGATAACGAACAGCGCATGTATGATCCAGATGCTGTAATGGTACTGGTACGCCTCGAGAAGGAGGATATCAGAAGACACCGGTTCCTGGACGAGAAAGGCGAAGAATACCAGCAGCCACAGGTTCATACGCGGCGGACTCCCTTCATCGTATATCTCCGGAAACAGCTCAGCAGGTGGTCATTGACCATGCCCACTGCCTGCATATGCGCGTAGACGGTCGTCGGTCCGAGGAACCGGAACCCCCGTTTCTTAAGATCGCTTGACCATCGGAGAGCCTCGGGCGTGGTCGCCGTGCGGTCGGCAGCCTTTCTGATAGCGTGCATGCGGGGCTTGCCGCCGACAAACCCCCACATGTAGGCAGCGAAGGTGCCGAATTCCTTTTTCACTTCAAGGCACCGTCCGGCATTGACGATGGCCGCCTCTATCTTCGCCAGGTTGCGGATTATCCCCGAGTCGTTCAACAGTGCGGCGACATCCTTCTGTGAGAAGGTCGCAACGATTGCGGGATTGAAGCCGGCAAACGCGGCGTGGAAATTCCTCCGCTTGTGCAGCACGACGCTCCAGCTTAGCCCGGTTTGAAAGCTTTCGAGTAGCAGGAATTCAAATATGTGCCTATCGTCGTACAGGGGGACGCCCCACTCGGTATCGTGGTATGCAACCATCAACGCATCCCCCGTCTGCGCCCATTCGCACCTTCGTAATTCTTTCATACTGCCCACGGATCGGTTTAGGTCTGAATGTAGCGTAAGCATAGCAGATTTTGAGTGCGCAGGCTCGCCACGGCCTGGTCGTAAGATCCAATTGGACACCCCCTCGTCATGAGGGTATATGCCTATTCGCAATTTGTAATCGTGTAGAGTTGGTAAAAACTTTTCAGTAAAAAGTAAGCTCCCCGGTACCGAAGTACCGGGGAGTTGAGGGGACTCGGTCGCGCCGAGCAGGGCTCAGCCGAGATCTGGTTTAGCGGTAAGCTCCGGCTTATCGCTCGGGCGCCAGAGGCGAAGACCGGTGTCGCTCGTGTTGCCGAGAGCCGTACCGACGCCGCCGAAAGGCTGCTGGACCTGATCCGCATTCAGCGTATTGCCGGCCGACAGTTCGGCGATTCTTTCCTCCAGGCGAGACATGAAGAACCTCCTTCGTCCAAAGACCCGCAGCGGTGCAAGGTCATACTCACCTTAAGCCAGGAGGAAGGAGCGGTCAACCCGTCTGTTATCCACCGTCACCACTGGTATGTCTTCACCTCCAACGGCCGGAGCTTGACGCGTATTTGATTATCCAGAATGTCGTCTTGCCCAGCCTTGATTGCCGCGTACCGCATTAGCTGCCAGACCGCCACATCGGCGGATATGGATGCGCTCGGCAGTACGGCAATCGGTCCCCCGCACCCCGCCGTCTCGTTGACGGCTTCCTCGTCGGGGTACCAGTAGCACTCCCAGTCCTGCTGGTGATCTGCATCGCAGGGATTGAGAACATGAATCAGGATATTGATACCGTCCATACGGGTCTCGATGAAGAGCGGCACATCGGAATTGCCTTTGATGCAGGTCTCCCACACGACCTTCCGCTTCGACATCTTGTCGACGCAGAGGAAGACGATGCCGGCAACGGCTCGGCAGCCATCGACAAATTCGGTATGGCTGATCGCCGGCGTTAGCCCGTCGCTCCACTCATCAATCTGCCGCGCAAGAGCTGCTGTCTTGAAGAGACCGATATGCTCCTTCCTGTATGTCTGGTTTCGGCGATTATGCGCTTCCACGCGATCGCCATCCCACAGGTGGAGCGGTGCCTGGAAACCGCCCTTGGCGAGATGCCGAGCAATGTGGCTTCCAATGCCGCCGATTCCGATGATATGCACAGAATCGGCAAAGCTCCGGTAGTCGAAGGTTGGATCGTTGGGTCGCAAGCCTATATCCATTTACCGTGTCTCCTCTTTCCATATCGGCCACATTTCTGCCGCAGCATTGACGTAGGCCGCACCATTGGTCGTATTGAGCGCGCTCCAGATGATCTTCACTGCCTCGACGAAATCGCCATCGGCAATGAGCAGGTTGATCTCCTGCTTGCCTATGATGCACATGGACCCGTGTTCATCGACGTGGGGATGCTGATACCCGTTAACCATCTGGATCATGTTGTGGCAGATGAATCCGGAAGGCCTCTTGTAGAGTTGGACGACGAAGTCCCCTATCATCCGCCACGGATCGTTCGCAGTCTTGCGCAGATAGGCGCAGGCAGTACCGATGACAAGGGTGTGGTTGACCGGATTGACGCCGATGTGCCGGATAAACGGCAGCGAGCAGAGTATGGGAAAGTCCGCACACCCTTGCCGGTGGCGCTGCTCGAACATCTTCGGCTTTACGCTGAATGCACACAGGTCGGCGTAGTCCCGCTGTAACCGTTCATATCCGGCGGGCAACGGCGTCAGAGATTGACAGGGTGTAGCTCTTTTGATGAAGCTAAACATGACGACACCTCTTTTGAAAGTTCAACTCTGAGTGTTGTATATCATCGTTAGCGCCGCAATTCAATGTACTCGTCCAGTACTTTTGGCACTCCTCCCTTTTGGATAACATGCTCACAATATATGCAGGTTATGTACGCAACCTACGACCAGGCATCTACGTATTGATCGAACCGGTCGACTGCTTCCTTCTCAGAACCATATGATTCTTCGGGCACACGAAAAGCACCCGAACCGACACCACCAACTCTTACGGTCTACTCCAGTACGAAAAACACAAACAGATCTCCTCACTTATCTACGCGAAGATCAATAACAGTATCGTCCGAAAGCTTGATTTGCCTGAAGCATACTGCGTTCTCCCATGAGGGATAGCGTACCCCTTCGGGGCAGCTATCCATCGCGGGGGCAAGCCCCCGCGGTTTCCGCTACGCGGCTAAACTTGACTTAGCCAAAATATGCCTCTATTAAGGCTCTCGGTCAGGGCTCACATGCTCTCTGCCGGCCAGGGAATCGAAACCCAATTAACGGATCCAAAGTCCGGTGTCCTACCGTTTGACGAGCCGGCAATACATCCTAAAAGTAACCCGAAACAGATGGTGCGACAATGCGCCGCTGCTTTTACTTCTTTCCTTCCCCGAACGCCCGGTACAGCGCCAGCTCCAGCGGGATTGCAGGTATCGGCGCGCGGTTCATGTCGATGAGGGCGGTGAGCAGTTCCGCCAACAGGGAGGCGTTGATCTCCGCCCCCCCCTTCCCGGAGAGCTCCCTGAGGAGGGCTAGGTCATCGGAACCGAACTGCTCTGCTATCGATCCCGACAGATCCGGCGCGAAGCGGAGGAGGAGAACAGCGCGCACCTTCGTGATGGCGAAGAGCGTGAAGGTCTTTGGATCCGCGCCGCTGTCAAGAGCTGCGTGAAACTGTACCAGCGCGGCTCCCGTATCCCTCCCAGCCAACGCCATGAGGAAGGCATTGATTGTGGAGGAGGGAGGTGCGCCGACCACCCGCGATATATCCTCCCCGGTGATTGTCTTCCCTCCTACCGTCAGCACCTTCTGCAGAATGCCCAGCGCATCCCGGAACGACCCGTCCCCCATGATGGCGATGAGTTCAGCTCCTTCGGCAGGAAGAGAGACCCCTTCCCCCATGGCGACGTCAAGGACCAGCTGTCTCAGCGTCTCATGGGAGGGCTTTTTGAAGCGGAACACCTGGCAGCGGGACTGGATGGTCTCCGGCATGCGGTCAAGCTCCGTCGTGGCGAGGATAAAGATGACATGGGGAGGCGGCTCCTCGAGCGTCTTCAGAAGCGCATTGAAGGCCTCCTTGGTGAGCATATGCGCCTCATCGATGATGTAGACCTTGTACTTCGACTCGAACGGCAAGGTCGCCACCCCTTCGCGCAGCTCCCGGATATCATCCACCCCCCGGTTGCTGGCCGCGTCCATCTCATACAGATCCTTCTGCGACGTACCCAAGGCTGAAGCAAGAATACGGGCTAGGGAGGTCTTCCCCGTGCCGCGGGATCCGGAGAAAAGGTACGCATGCGCCGGCCGGCCGCTCTCCGCCGCAGCCGTCAGGACGGACACGATCTCCTCCTGCCCCCGCACGGCAGACCACTGCGCAGGGCGGTATTTCCTATACAGCGCGGAGTATTCCATCCCGCTCATTATATATGCATCTGCGCCCTGCTCCCACAGACTTCCGCGGCGCTGGAGCCCCCCGCCATCCGCAACGCATATATACACTTACGGCGCTCACCCGCGGTCAGGACCAGGTCCCAGCGGTGCCTTCCCCGCTGCCTGCCTGCGCAGGGCAACGATGGTCTTTGATGCCGCGTTCACGCCGCCGATGACCTTGCTGCGCACCTGCGACAGATCCTCAGAAAGCGTCTCGGAACCCGCGTGCATGACGCGCATGATGCCGTACACTTCCCGCAAGATCTTCACCAGCTGCCACAGCACGGCGCTCAGGAACGAGAGGAGAACCATGATGATTGCCACCAGGAGAACGGAGAGAACGAGAAGGAAGGCGGTCTCAGACATGCGGCCAGTATACACCCGGCGGCGCTATGATTCCGCAGAGCCGCCTGCAGGAGCGACTCCGTGCCGCGACAAAAAAGCTTCAATCACCTCCTCCACCTCTGCTGCGGACTGCGTCTCCATCAGCCGCACCCGCAGCTCCCTGGCGCCCTCGAAGCCCTCTGCGTACGCCTTGAAATGCTTCTTCATGATTGCAAAGCTCTTGATGTCCCCCAGTATCTCCTCAAACAGCTTCGCGTGGGCGACCGCTGTGTGCAGCCGCTCGGGAACCGGGGGTGCGGCTCGCGGATTGAAGAGCCATGGCGTGCCGAATATGGCGCGGCCGAGCATCACCCCGTCGGCGCCGCTCCGGTCTGCCTTCTCCTTGCCATCCGTAAGATTGTGCACATCGCCGTTGCCGATGATGAGGGTCATGGCACGCGCCTCGTTGCGTATCTCCACCGCCCGGGCGACCCGCTCCCAGCGCGCGGGGACACTGGACATCTCTTTGCGGGTCCGTGCGTGCAGGGCGATGGCGGCCGGCTGGGCCGCCAACAGTACGGGCAGCCACTCGTCAAGCACATCCGTTCCATACCCCAGGCGCGTTTTTACCGACACCGGCAGCCCTGCGGCGCCTTGCTTGGCTGCGGCGATGAGCTCTCCGGCCAGTGCCGGAGTCCGTATCAGGGCGGCGCCGGCATGCTGGCCCTCGAAGGCCTGGTCACGGCAGCCCCTATTGAAGTGGCAGCCGTCAAATCCCAGATCTGCGGCACGCGCCGCGGCGCGCTCCATCATCTCAGGGCGCGCGGTAAAGAACTGCGCCACAATCGGATGCTCCCCTTCGCTGAAGATGAGGTCGCGGTGCAGCTTCTCCCTGCCCTCCGGGGGCGCAAGGACAAGGCCGTCCGCCGAGACGAACTCGGTGTAGAAGACCTGGGGCCCCTGGGGCTTCGAGCGCTCGGCAATGAGGCGGCGGAACGGCGCGTCGGTCACATCCGCAAGCGGCGCCAGGGCATAGAACGGCTTCGGCAGACCCAGCCAAAAGTTGGTTCTCTCAGTGCTCATGGACGCGCAAGGATAGCATGCATATATTCCTCGTGGCAATGCGGGAGTAAGTGAAGTCTCCGTCTCTCCGCCTAGTGCCCCGTGCTCGTGCCCACGGCGGCAGGGTTGCCTGACCTCAGCTTGTAATACAGTTTGTCGCCGAAGCGCAGATCCAGATACGCGAAGCTGCCGATTGGGGTCGCCTGCATCGGTGCGCTCATGAGCGCCAGCGTGAAGCGTTGGTTCAGACCCGCCGCATCCTGCTCCACCTCGGGAAGGGTGAACAGCAGCTCGAAGCCGTCATTGAAGGTGAGCGTAATGTTGCCGTACTGATCGAGTGCGGCCGAGGTTGCGGACCCGGCTCCGGCTTCCGAGGCTAGGCTGTCGATGAGCGCAGCCAGTTCGTGGAAATCGGCCGGTGAGAGGAACTGCGGCGGCACGGTATCCTCATCCAACGCCCCATAGTAGGTGACGTACGCTTGGGCGGTGGAGGCGGGTGTGGGCGCATATGCGGCGCCGTTCTGATCCACGAGGAGACAGGGCGTGGAGCTGCCTTGCGCATCCCCGCACCACAGCGCCGTAGGGAGCCGGGTTGCGACCGCCACCGAAAGCGAGGAGAAGGAGACGAGCGTGGTCTGGGCGCCAGCAAGCGCCGGGAACGCCCGCACGATGCCGGTCGACAGGGCCGTCCCGTTATAGAAAAGGACATGGTCTTTGGGGACGAAGAAATAGTAGTCCCCCGCAAGCTGGCTGTGTACGAATGCCGCTATCTGCGCATCGGAGGCGGCATCGGCCCCGACGACGGTGACCGTTTCAAGGCGCAGCTTTGGCGTGCGCAGGATGTAGATGATGGCGGCGATAAGGAGGAGGCCGCACAGGAGGGCCAGCAGGGCGGTAATCCGCGCCCGGCGGCGGCGGCGGGCGCGCAGGGTCATGGACGCGAGCGGTGCATTCCTGCGGTATGCGTGCATAGGAGCCGGTTCGGGGTCACCGTTTTTGTATCTTCTCTTTGCCCATACGGGGCTGCAGAACCTTGGGAATGAGGATGCTGCCGTCTTCCTGCTGGCAGTTCTCCATGATAGCGATGAGTGTGCGGCCGATTGCGAAGACGGTGGCGTCATTCATATGCACCGGCTCAAGGGTGCCGTCCGCGCGCCTGACGCGGGTCTTGAGCCGCCGCGCTTGGAAGCCGCCGGTATAATCAGCGCTGTGTGTTTCGCGGTATCGGCCGAGTACGCCGCCCTCCCCTTCCTGTCCCGGCATCCAGGCCTCGATATCCACCTGCCGCTGGTCGGGGAATCCCATATCTCCCGTGCACACGCTTATTACACGGTAGGGAATCCCGAGCTCACGCATGAGATGCTCCTGTAGGGCGACCATGAAGTCCTGCTCCCGCATGCCGTCTTCCGGCAGCGTAAAGCTCTCCATCTCCACCTTATCAAACTGGTGCTGCCGCAGTATGCCGCGCGTGTCCTTGCCCGCGGCTCCGGCCTCCCGGCGGAAGGCGGTCGAATATCCCACGTAGCGCACTGGCAGCATGTCCTCGGAAAGCGTCTCATCCATGTGCAGAGGACCGAGCGTATGCTCCGCAGAGCCGATGAGCACCAGGTCGTCACGCTCAAAGTAGTAGCGGTCTTCGATAGGGTCGAGCCGCGCCATGCGGTTCATCACCTGGGAGTGCATGAAGACCGGCACGATGGCGGGAATGAACGGCTTCGGGTCGATGGCAAGCCCCGCCCTGTCGGCGATCTCCTTGAGCGTCTCACGGGACGTGAGGACGGTGAGCGCCAGATTGATGAGCGCGAACTGCAGGAGCGCAAGATCGCCCAGCAGGTAACTGACCCGGGCGCCGGATACCTCGGCCGCCTTCTCGTAATCTATAAGCCCGTGGAGGCGGCCGTGGTCCCCGTGGTTCTTCGGGGTGAAGGAGAAGGCCGGCCGCTCCCCCCACTCCCTGAGCACTGTGTTCTGTGATTCATCGGCGCCAATCGGGGTGTCGGGCGAAGGAATATTGGGAAGCTTGATGAGCAGCGACACCAGTTCCTTCTCCAGCGCGGCATACCGCTCTTCGAGGGCCTGCAGGTCATCCTTGAGCGCCTTCCCGCGCACCGCGTCGCGCGCTGCGGCGGCTTCGTTGCGCCTGCGATTGATCTCGGAGATCTGCCCCGCGGCCTGCTTGCGCTCCTCGGCAAGGGAGAGCAGGCGGTCGAGATCCACCGCCCCGTCGCGATTCTTGTTTTTCATCGCCGCGCGGACAATGTCGGGATTATCGCGGATGAACTGAAGATCAAGCATAGCCGAAGCATACTGCAAAGCCTGCGGTTCGGGAAGGCGGAACGACTCGTTGGACGGGGAGTATGTGCGCAAAGATGCTTTGCTTTTTTTTTCGATCCATTGTATTGATTAGTCTGCCATGAAGTTAGTCATCGTCGAATCGCCCGCAAAGGCGAAGACCATAGAAAAATACCTGCGAGATATCGATGGCTCGCAGGAGTTCCTGGTTCGCGCATCCGTAGGACACGTGCGCGACCTGCCGAAAAGCAACAAGAAGGCCATAGATATTCCCGCCGGGTTCGTCCCGCACTATGAGGTGGTTCCCGGAAAGGCGAAGGTGATCGAAGAATTGCGCTCGCTTGCCCGGAAGGCCGATGACGTCATCCTGGCCACGGACCCCGACCGGGAAGGCGAGGCTATAGCCTGGCATATCCAGGAGGAGCTGAAAGAGGGGAAGCGGAAGAAAGCCGCCGCCCTTGACCGGATTGTCTTCCACGAGATCACCCGGGACGCCATAGCTGAGGCGCTGCGGCATCCCCGGAAAATCGACGAGAACCTGCGGCTGGCCCAGGAGGCGCGCCGGGTGCTTGACCGCCTCGTTGGATATGACCTCTCGGGGCTGATCTGGAAGAAGGTCCGCTACGGGCTGTCAGCCGGAAGAGTACAGTCCCCCGCCCTGCGCATCCTTATGGAGCGGGAGCGGGAGATCCGCGCCTTTGTGCCGCAGACCTACTACACCATCACGGCGCGCACCACGACTCCCGGCCGCCATG
>VFSW01015444.1_pt1 | contig 10496 bp, 6 predicted proteins | sample 5358111 | NCBI WGS metagenome assembly VFSW01 (sample SAMN11554181, study PRJNA540505) | mine drainage metagenome | isolation source: sediment from site ElyBrook_90M | place: USA: Ely Copper Mine, Vershire, VT | collected 2017
CCCCACCCCCCGCGGCAGCCCCCGCGCCCCTGACGGGGGGGCCCCCAAAACCCCCCATGCGGGCCCGGCGCCCCCCGACGGCCGGCCGCAGTTGCAGCTGATTTGCCACCACTGCGGCAAAACGTGGCCGCCGCCGTCGAAGTGCGGCAACTGCGGCGGCGTCTCGGTCCGCGTCTCCGGCGTCGGCACGCAGAAGGTCGCCGCCGAGGTCAAGAAGCGCCTGCCCGGCGTGCGCGTCCTGCGCATGGATCGCGACACGGTGTCGAAGGAATCCAAGACCGAGCAAAGCATCTACGATCGCTTCCGCGCGCGCCAGGCCGACGTGCTGGTCGGCACCAAGCTCGTCGCCAAGAGCTTCCACTTCCCCGACGTGACGCTCGTCGGGGTCGTCGACGCCGATACCATGCTCCACATGCCCGACTTCCGCTCCGCCGAGCGAACTTTGCAGATGCTCGTCCAGGTCGCGGGCCGCTCCGGCCGCGCCGACAAGCCCGGAGAGGTCGTGCTTCAGACGCTGTCGCCGGATCATGAGGCCATCCTGGGCGCGGCGGCGGGCGACTACGCGGCGTGGGCCGACGGCGAGTTGGTCGCGCGGCGCGAGCTGCGCTACCCCCCCTCCGCGTCGCTCCTGCGCGGCGTGCTGGCGGGCAAGGACGAGGCTCGCGTCGTCAAGGCGGCGCAGGACCTCGTCGCGCTCCTGAGCGAGCAGCTGGGCCTCGAGGCCGAGGTCGTCGGCCCCGCGCCCGCGCTCCTGCGCGAGGTGCGCGGCAAGTTCCGCCACCACCTCCTGGTCAAGCTCGCGCCGGAGCGCGTCGAGGCGGCCCTCGCCTTGGCCCGCGCCAAGCCCCAGCCCTCGGGCGTGCGCCTCACGCTTGACGTCGATCCCTACGACATGTTCTGACGCTGTTGAACGGGGTCAGGCCTTAACTTAATTAACTTATTTTCTTCCGCAAAGCCCTCGTTGCTTCAATAAGTTAATTAAGTTAAGGCCTGACCCTCGAGGGTGGACGAAGGGGCGGGAAGGTTGGTAAGATTGCCTCGAGTGGACATATCATCCCAGCTCGCTTTGCTCAAGCGCGGGTGCGTCTCGCTCGTCAGCGAGGCGGAGCTCGCCAAGAAGCTGTCCTCCGGGCGCACGCTGCGCGTGAAGCTTGGCGTGGATCCGACGTCGGCCGATCTGCATCTGGGCCACTCGGTCGCGCTCTCAAAGCTGCGTCAGTTCCAGGACCTGGGCCATACCGCCGTACTGATCATCGGCGACTACACGGCGCTGGTCGGCGACCCCTCGGGCCGCGACTCGACGCGCCCGACGCTGACGCCGGAGCAGGTGAAGGCCAACGCCCAGACTTATCAAGAGCAGGCGTTCAAGGTCCTCGACAAGGCGAGAACGGAGCTCCGCTTCAACTCCGAGTGGCTCGAGCCGATGATGCGCGAGGGTCTGCTCGACATCCTCAAGCGCCACACGGTCCAGCAGGTGCTGTCCCGCGAGGACTTCAAGACGCGGCTCGCGGCGGGCTCGCCTCTGACCCTGCTTGAGATTCTGTACCCCATCCTGCAGGGTTACGACTCGGTCGCGATCAAGGCCGACGTCGAGCTCGGCGGCAACGACCAACTGACCAACCTCCTGATGGGCCGCAGGATGCAGGTCGACGTCGGGCTTGAGGCGCAGGTCGCGCTGACCGTGCCGCTGCTGGTCGGCCTCGACGGCGAGAAGAAGATGTCGAAGTCGTACGGCAACTCGATCGGGCTCAACGACGAGCCCAACGACATGTTCGGCAAGACGATGCGCGTCTCCGACGAGCTCATGCTTTCGTACTACGAGCTGCTCACGGCGGCGGACTTGGCCGCGGTCAAGGCCGAGCATCCGATGAAGGCCAAGAAGTCCCTCGCGCGCACGATCGTCGAGCGCTTCCACGGCGGCGCGGCCGCGGACGCGGCGCTGGCCTACTTCGAGAGCACTTTCTCGAAGAAGGAATTGCCGACCGACCTCAGCGTCGTGAAGGTCCCCTCCGGCAAGACGCTCAGCGAGATCATCGTCCTCGCGGCCGGCGCCAAGTCGCGCTCCGAGGCGAGGCGCCTGATCACGCAGGGCGGCGTGCAGATCGACGGCGTCAAGCGCGTCGACGACGCGGCGATCGCGGCGCCGCCGAGCTTCACGCTCAAGATGGGCAAGCACCAATTCGTCAAGGTGGAGCTCGCCGCGTGAGGGCGCTCCTCTGCGCGGTCCTGGCCGCCGCGGCCGCGGCGCCCGCCCTCGCCCAGGACTCCGACTCCGGCCGTTGGGACGCGCGCCTCACCGCCGTGACCGGCGAGGTCGTCGTTCGGCCCGCGGGCGGCGGCGACGAGGTCTCGGGCGAGGCCGGCATGCCGCTCGAGGAGGGCGACCGCGTCGTGACCTCCGCCGACTCGACCGCGGAGATCGCGCTCGACGGCGACAGCCTGATCGCGCTGGGCGCGAACTCGGACTTCACCCTCGAGAACACGCGCAAGAGCGCGTCGATCTTCTCGCTCGCGCTCGGCTCGCTTCTCGCCAAGATCCAGAAGCTCGGCTCGCAAAGCCTCAGCGTGCGCTCGCCGACCGCGGTCGCGGCCGTGCGCGGCACGGAGTTCGGGGTGGACGCGGCGGGCGACCACAGCTCCGTCGGCGTGTTCGACGAGGGACGCGTCGAGGTCAAGGGCGCCTCGGGCGGGACCGAGGTCCTGACGCCCAACCAGGAGACCTCCGTCGCGCGCGGCCGGGCCCCCCTGCGGCCCGCGCCGCTGCGCCGCTTCGCCGCGCGCCGCGCGCTGATGCGCTCGCGCGTCCGCCGGCTCGCGGCCGTGCGCCGGAACTGGCGGCCGTTGGCCGCGGCCGTGCGCCGCGCCGGGCGCGCCGACGCGCTTAAGCGCGCCCGCCGCAGGCGCCGCGGGCCGCGGCGGCGACTGCAGCCGCGCCGCAAGCCCCTCGCGAAGCCCCGTCCCCGGAAGAGGAATCGATGAGCGTTACGACGAAGACGGGGCCGGCCCCGGCCGCGGACCCGACGACGCTGTCGGGCATTCCGGTCAAGCGCGAATATGACGCGTCGGACCTCGCGGGCCGCGACCTGCTCGCGGAGGTCGGCCGTCCCGGACAGTTCCCGTTCACGCGGGGCTTGAAGAGCGGAGGCTACCGCGCCAACGCCTGGACGATGCGCATGTTCGCCGGGCACAAGACGGCCAAGGACACCAACGAGCGCTTCAAGTACCTGCTCGCGCACGGCGAGACGGGCCTGTCGACGGCCTTCGACCTGCCCACGCTGATGGGCCTGGACTCCGACGACCCGCGCTCGCTCGGCGAGGTCGGGCGCGAGGGCGTCGCGGTCGACAGCCTGGCGGACATGGAGGACCTGTTTTCGGGCATCGAGATCGGGAAAGTCTCGACGTCGATGACCATCAACCTGCCCGCGCCGGTGATCTTCGCGATGTACCTGGCGGTCGCCAAGAAGCAGGGCGTGCCCTTCAAGCGCATCCGCGGCACCTGCCAGACCGACATCCTCAAGGAGTACATCGCGCAGAACGAGTACCTGTATCCGCCCGAGCCGTCGATGCGGCTGGTGCTGGACCTGATCGAGTACTGCGTCAAGGAAGTCCCGCGCTTCTACCCGATCTCGATTTCCGGCTACCACATCCGCGAGGCCGGCGCCGACGCGGTGCAGGAGCTCGCGTTCACGCTGGCCGACGGGCGCGACTACGTCGAGCGCCTGGTCAAGCGGGGCTTGAGCGTCGACGACTTCGCCTCCCAGCTCTCCTTCTTCTTCGACGTGCACAACCACTTCTTCGAGGAGATCGCCAAGCTGCGCGCGGCGCGCTCGATCTGGTCGAAGATGATGCGGGGCGAGTTCGGCGCCAAGCGCGAGATCTCCTGGATGCTGCCCATGCACTGCCAGACCGCGGGCGTGAGCTTGACGGCCCAGCAGCCGCTCAATAATTTGGCGCGCGTGGCCTATCAAGCGATGGCGGCCGCGCTGGGCGGGACGCAGAGCCTGCACACCAACTCCTTCGACGAGGCGCTCGCGCTCCCCACCGACGAGGCCGTGATGCTGGCCCTGCGCACGCAGCAGCTGCTCGCGCTCGAGACGGGGGTCACGGACACGCCGGATCCCTTCGGCGGCTCCTACTATCTCGAGACGCTGACCCAGGACGTCGAGTCGCGCGCGTCCGCGATCATGACGCGGATCCGCGAGCTGGGCGGCGTGGTGCCGGCCCTCGAGAAGGGCTTCTTTCACCGCGAGATCGCCGAGACCGCCTACCGCCACGAGACGGACCTCTCGGCGGGACGGCGCCGGATCGTCGGCGTGAACGTCCACGAGGGCGAGCACGTCAGCCCCCCGATCCTGAAGATCGACCCGGCCGTCGAGAAGGGCCAGGTGCGCCGCCTCAAGAAGCTGAAGCGCGAGCGCGACAACGCGCGCGTGAGCGCGGCGCTCGAGCGCCTGCGCGCCGCCGCGAAGGGCCCGGAGAACCTGATGCCGCTCATCCTGGAGGCGGTCGAGGCCTACGCGACGGTCGGCGAGGTCACGAACGCGCTCAAGGACGTGTTCGGCGAGTACCCGGTGTTCGGAGGATGACCCTCTCGTGAACATCGCCGTCGCCGCCGACGACGCCAAGTTCCGCGACCAGTTGGTGGGTCTCCTGGAAGGCCAGGGGCACCGCGTTCAGAACGTGTCCTCGTTGAACCAGGCGCTTGAGACGGTCCGAAAAGGCGCGCCGAGCCTGCTCGTCGTCGCTCACGCCGGCGAGACCGCCGTGCCCGCCTTCCTGCGCCGCCTGCGCGAGTCGCCGGAGCTGCGCCGCCTGCCGGTGCTGTGCGTGGACCCGAAGGCGGGCTCGGTCGAGGGCGTGGCCCTGCTCGACGCGGGCGCCGACGACGTGATCCACCGGCCGTTCCAGCCCCCCATTTTTCTCGCGCGCGTGCGCACTCTCCTGCGCCGCGTGGTCTGGGCCGGCGAGGCGCCGGAGGAGACGGTCACGGTCCTGGTCGGCGGACCGATCGAGCTGCGCCTGGTCTCGCGGCAAGTTCTGATCTCGGCGCGGCCGGTCGACCTCACGCGCCTGGAGTTCGACCTGCTCGCGCAGCTGATGCGGCATCAGGAGCGCGCCTTCAAGCGCGAGGAGCTGCTCGCGGCGGTGTGGAACTACCCGGGCGGGGTGGAGACGCGCACGCTCGACAAGCATGTGGAGTCCCTGCGCCGCAAGCTCGGCGCGGCCGCGGCGCTTCTTCAAACCGTTCACGGCGTGGGCTACCGCTTCGCCGCCGTGTCCGCGAAGTCGTAAGGCGCCGCGAATCTCGTGGCCACGAGACTTGCGGAAGAAGAGCGCTTCATGATGGGCATTGGGCGAGGCCTCCTGGCGGCGATCTTTCTTGCGGCGGCGGCCGGCGCCGAGGCGCGCGCCGAGAGCGAAGTGAACCTTCTCCCCTTTCCTGCGCTCGTCGATGTCAGCAGTTCCGTTTCCGCTTCGGAAACGGAACTGGTCAACCTGCAGGTGCCGCCCAACACGGCGCCCGTGCTTTCCGACAAATCGCTTCAAAAATCGGCCGTCGGCGTCGGCTACACGCTCATTCCCCTGCCTGCGTTTACATACAACCGCAACGAAGGCGCCTGGGTCGGCGCGCTGGTCCCGATCTTCCGCGCCAACGCCAAGGGGCAGATCGAGGATATTTACGCTCCGCTCTACCTTCACAACGCTTTGATCGGGGACACCTTTACCTTCAACTATTTCGGCTATCGTTCCGAAACCCGTCAATATCACGTAATCCTGTCTCACGCGACGAAAGTCGAGCGGACCGTGGATCTCAGCTATAAAGATACGGGCGTCGACGACGGACGCTACATCGTGTCGCTGCAGGCAAACGCCGGCAAGAGCGCCTTCAATCGCTTCTTCGGCTTCGGTAACAGGGTCGGCGAGCAGAAAGAGAGCAACTACGCGATGGGCGACTCGAATCTCATCGCCAGCGGCGGAGTCAACCTTGGTCGTTCGGTGGATCTGATCGCAAGCGAGCGCTTCCGTCGAGTTTCCATTGAAAACGGCGTCGTTTCGGCCTTGCCTCAGACAATGAACGCTTTCCCGACCGCGCCCGGCATCGACGGCGCTGATATTTGGGGTCAGAGCGCGACCCTGGCCTACGACACGCGCGACAATCAACTGACCCCGATCAAAGGCACCTATGCCACGTTTATGAGCGAACTCGATCAAAATTTCGAGTTCGACAATCGCTACCATTGGTGGCGCCTGACCGCCGAAGCGAGGAACTACCTGCCGCATGACGACGGTCGGGCGGTGTTCGTCACGCACGCCCTCGTCGACGACATCCCCGCCGACAGCAAGGGACTCGTCCGCGGCGGGGTTCCGTTCTACGAGCGCCCGACCTTGGGCGGCGAGGACACGCTCCGCGCTTTCGGCCTAGGCCGGTTCGTCGGCAACGCGGCGACCCTTCTCAATCTCGAGGAGCGCGTCAGCCTCGTCAAGAAAGAGCTTATGGGCAACGTCATTGAGATCGAGGCGGCGCCATTCCTGGATATCGGGCGAGTGTCGAAGCGTCTGACCTCCGACAAGGCATTTCGAAACGTGCAGTGCGATCCGGGCTTCGGGTTGCGCCTGCTCGCGAGGCCGAACATCGCCAGCCGCCTCGATGTCGCGTACGGCCGCGATGGGGTTGCGGTCTTCGTCGGGTTGGATTATCCATTCTAAACCGAGGGAACCGCTCGGCGCGATCTGCGAAATTAAATTCGCCCATTCTTCGCCCCACTTTCTTTGAATTTCGAACATTTTCCCGTTAGACTTTAAAGCACGCGCGCGTATAGAGGAGACAATAGTCATGAGACACTTTCGAATTCTTGGATTGGTCGCGGCGGCGCTGTGCGCGGCGGGACCGCTTCGGGCTCAAGTCCCGGGCCTGATCAACTTCCAGGGCAAGCTTCTCGATCTCAGCAACAACCCCCGCAACGGCTCGTACAGCCTGACCTTCCGAGTGTTCAGCGCGCTCACGGGCGGCACGGCGCTCTGGAGCGAGACGCAGAGCGCCGTGAGCGTCGCCAACGGCGTTTTCGCCGTGCAGCTCGGCGCCGTCACGCCGATTCCGGCCAGCGTGTTCGCGGCGTCGCCGACCTATCTCGAGGTCCAAGTGGGAACGGAGGTGGGCTCCCCGCGCCAGCAGCTCGTCACGAGCCCGTACGCCTTCACCGCCCAGAACGCGAACAATCTCCTTCCGGGCAGCGCGAACTACGTGCAGGTCACGAGCAGCCTCCAGTCGGGAGCCACGTTCTACGTCTCCAGCGGCACGGTCAGCGGGCCTCTTTCGGTCGGCGGGGTGCTGACGACGGGCAGCGGCGCGGTGGCCGTGACGACGGCGGCGGGATTTCTCGACGCGACGAAACTCAGCGGGACGATTCCGAGCGCGCAGCTGTCCGGCTCTTATTCGAACGCCCTGACGCTGGGCAATGCGGCCAATTCCCTGTCCGGCGACGGCACGAACCTGACCAACGTGACGGCCGCGCATCTTCTGCCGGGCGACACGAACTATGTCCAGAATCAAGACGCGCTTCAGGCGGGGGCCACGTTCTATGTCGCCAAGGGGACGGTCGGCGGTCCGTTCAGCGCCACGGGCGCCGTGAGTTTGGGCGGGACGCCGGGCGTCAACGACGTGACCGTGACGAGCAACCTGACGGTGTCCGGGAACTTGACGGCGAACGGAGCCGGACCTCAAGTCCTCAACGGCAACGTCCAAGTCAAAGGCAACGGCTTGCTGGACTCCGCGGGAACCAATCGGATCACGCTGGGCGCGACCAACGTCGTCAACGGAAACCTGGGCGCGTTTTCGGGCGCCCAGCTGATCATCAGCACCAACATCGCCATCGTCGGCGCCAACAACAACTCCGATCGCTACATCGCGTTTCCCTTCACGGCCGGAACCGCGATTTCGGCCCGGAACGTGATCGTGTTCACGGGCCCCAACCAGGTCGGGACCTCCGCGTTTCAAGGCGACAGCCGGGCCATCGGCATCGCCGTGACCGGCGCGGCGCTCGGCCAGACGGTCTGGGTCGCCACCTACGGCGTCGTGACGAACGTGGTCAATGACGGCCTCAACAACATCGTGGCCGGCGACGCGATCTGCTCCAGCGCGACGGCCGGCCAAGCCACGGACGGCGGCGCGCAGAACAGCCCCGTGACCGGCGGCACGGGCGCCTGCCCCGGCGGGTCCTCGTACCTGGGCTCGGCGATGACCGGAGCGGCCGCGACGCCGGGCACCAAGTTCACTCTCTTCGTGCACATGTTCCTCTTCTAAAAAAATCTGAAACTCACGCTTCTGGCCGCGGCGCTCGTCCTCGTCGCTTTCCATCCGGCGATGGAAGGCGGGAGCGCGTCGGCCCAGGAGATCGACACGCAAAGCCACCGCCTCGCGCCAAACGCCGTCAACTCGGGCGGGGGCGGCGCGGCGACGACCAGCAGCCAGCTCAGCGTCTCCGCCGGCGAGGCCGGCAACGCCAAGGCGAGCTTCACGAGTTCCGTCCTCTTTCCCGGGCTGATGAACGTCGCGTCGTTCCCCGGCACGGTGATCGACTTGTCGAGCGTGGCCCAGTCCAGCACGGCCGTCCAATTGAGCTTCAGCGCCCCGGGCTACGACGGCGCGCTGGGGGCGCTGCAGGCCGGGAGCAGCTACTCCATCCAGTGGTCGACCGACGCGGCCGCGGCGTGGATTTTTTCGAGCGCCCAGGTCGCGATCGCCACGAGCGCCGTCAATCCGGCCAGCCCGCAGTCGACGCTCGTGTCCGGCCTGATGCCGAACACGACGACCTACTTCCGCCTTTGGACGCTCGACGCCGCCGGAGACCTCAGCGCGCTTTCCAACGGGGCCACCGTCGCGACCTTGGCCCAAGTCCCGCAGGCGTCCGCCTCGCCTTTCGTTCTGGTCGGCGTCAGCTCGGTCACGGCGGGCTGGGGCGCTTTCGCGGCGTCGCCGTCCTCCGCGTCGGCCGAAGGCTATCTTCTGCAGGCTTCGACCGCCGCGGATTTCAGCGGCACGCTCCTTTCTTCAGCCACCGCTTCCCTCGCCGCCAGCACGCTGACCGTGACGGGGCTGTTCTCGAACACGACCTACTACTTCCGCGTCGGCGCGCTCAACTGGGCCGGCGCGGCGAACTACGCCGCGCTCGGCTCGACCTTGACCCTCGTCTCGCCGGACACCACGCCGCCCGCCCCGGTCGCCGATCTCGCGGCGGCGCAGCCCTCGGCCGCCGCGCTGTCCTTGACTTGGACCGCGCCGTTCGACCCCGACAACATTCCGCTCAACGGAACCTACGCGATTCAAGACTCCAGCTGGACCGGAGTGTCTTGGGCCACCGCCAACGCTCAGATCCTGATCTCCACGCTGAACGTGACGGCGGGCAGCGCCCAAAGCGCCGTCGCGTCCGGCCTCAGCCCGAACACGACGTACTTCTTTAGTCTGTGGACGGCTGACGGCAAGCCCAATTGGTCCCCGCTCTCCAACGGCGCGACCGCCGCGACTTTGGCGCCGGCTCCGGCCGGCGCGCAGATCCTGGCGCTGTCCACGGGCGCTGCGACCGTGAGCTGGACGGCCTTGCCGATTTCGCCGGCCTCGGCCACGGCCGAGGGCTATCGCCTCGAAGCGTCCTCGACCAACTTCGGGGCGCTTTCGCCCGGCGGGATCGTCTATTCCTCGGCGACGGCCGCCCTCGCCGCCAGCACGCTCACGGTCTCGGGGCTCGACCCCAACACGACCTATTACTATCGCGTGGCGGCCCTGAACTGGGTTCAGGCCCCGAACTTCGCGACGGTCGGCGCGGCGGCCACGCTCGCCGATCCCCCCCTCGCGTTGAATCCCGTCTTCCTCGGCGTTTTCACCAGCTCCGCCGCGGGGCAATGGGCGGCCCTTCCGGCGTCGCCTTCCTCGGCGACCTCCGAGGGCTACCGCCTGGAAGCGTCCTCGACCAATTTCGGGGCGCTCTCGCCCGGCGGCCTGGTCTACTCGTCGGCGACGAGCGCCGTCGCGGCGAGCACCCTCGTCGTTTCCGGGCTCGATCCCAACACGACCTATTATTATCGCGCCGCCAGCCTCAATTGGAGCGGAGCGCCCGATTACGCGGCGTTTCCCGCGACCAGCACTTTGGCCAACGCGCCTGTCTCGCCCGGGCCGACGCAGGTCTTCGTGTCCAGTGCCGTCCTGTCCTGGACGGCGGCGGCCGGCGGCGCCGAGGGCTACGCGGTGCTCGCGTCCTCCACCGATTTCGGCGCGCTCTCGCCCGGAGGAGCGCTTCTGACGGCCTCGACGCCGAACGGCTCCGCGACGGCTCTCGCCGTTTCCGGCCTCGATCCGAATACGACTTATTTCTTCTCGGTGGGCGCGCTCAATTGGAACGGCGCCGCGGCGTACGCGCCCGCGTCGTCCGCCGTCACCTTGTCATTGGCGCCGTCGCGCCTGTCCTCCGATTTCCTGGGCGTGTTCGTCACCTCCGCCGCCG
>VFSW01015445.1_pt1 | contig 10496 bp, 8 predicted proteins | sample 5358111 | NCBI WGS metagenome assembly VFSW01 (sample SAMN11554181, study PRJNA540505) | mine drainage metagenome | isolation source: sediment from site ElyBrook_90M | place: USA: Ely Copper Mine, Vershire, VT | collected 2017
TACCCCCCACCCCCGATGTGCCCCCAGGGCACGCTGCCCCGTTTCAACAGGGCCGCCGGGCTCACGTAGCTGAATCGCGCACTCATGTGCACGGACTGAGCGAGAGAAAAACGCCCGAGGTCAGCCTCGACGTCAGCGGAGTCCGAGATCGCCCCGTCGAGGCGCGCGTGACTCACGATGGCTCGCTTGCCGGTCTCGACCCATGTCGCGTTGAGGAAGAGGCGCGGCAAGCGTGAACCAGCGGGCCAAAGGTCGTCAAAGCGCTTCTCGAACGTATTCCTTTCCTTCGCGTGCGTGTAGCGGCCGACGGCTCCGATCCACGATTCCTCGAGGGCGCGTCCCCGGTCCGCCTCTGTCCATGTCCAGAACAGCAGGCGCTGAAGGAGGTCGGGGTACAGCCCCTTCGAGAGGACGGGGGCTAGGGAGTCGCGACCGAGGATCTCGGCTACACCGGCGCGGTAGGCGCCTGGCGGCCGGCCGTTCTCCAGGACGTGCAGGTACACCGCCGACCCCAGGCTCCCGCCCGAGACGCTACTGATGCCGTATAGGTGCTCCGAGAAGCCGGGAACGGCCTGAAGGGTCGCGAGGACGTCGGCGGTCCAGTACGCGGCGCGGATGCCTCCCCCTTCGGTCACGACGAAGAACCATGGGTCGCCAGCCGGCAACCCAGCCGCCCACGCCCTGAAGTCACTGGCCACGTCGAGGCGCTCGTCCATTGCGGAGGGCTCTGCGATCGGCTTGACCAGGTGGTTGTCGTTGCAGTGGCTGAAGAGCAACGCCGCGACGAAGAGGGTGCGCAGGAGCGGAAGCTGGAGCGAGTTGGAGAAGTAGGTCAGCACTGCGCCGAAGGCGACCCAGCTCGAGGCTGCCAGTACGAGGACCGCCGGTGTTCCCATCGCTTGCCCCGCCGATACAGACCTCGTCGTCATGAGCCAGATGGCGGCAGCGAGGAGTAGGCCCTCGACGCCGATCGCGACCCATGTCGCGCGCGGCAAGCGGAGGATGGAGTCGACCGCAGGCAGTAGATCCCTGGCTCCGGCCGACGCATTCGCGCCGCGAAGCTTGCCGATCCAGCCCGAGTCTCGCCTGCGCGCCCACACGAAGAGGAGGAAGAGCGCCGCAAGCCCAGTGAGCTCCCACACCAGCGCCCAATCGGAGGGCTTCGAGAGAGCAACACTGAGCGCAACCACGAGCGGTCCTGCCGTGCCAAGCGCACGCGGTAGGTACCGGATGCCCAGCTCGTATACGAGGCCTTCGCGCGACCCAGGATCGAAGACGAGGTAGCCGGGGTACAGGAAGCGCAGCATGACCCGGCTGAAGTACCAGCTTGTCTGCGCCCAAATGGCCGTTGCCGCGAGGAGTGCGAGCACCTTGCGCGGCTCGGCTGCGCTGACGCGCAAAGCCTCAGCTGACTGCGCCGGGACGGTGAGCGCGACAGCGACCAGGGCGAGAACCGCGATGGCGAAGCGGCAGGGGAACGTAACCTGGCTCAGCGCGCGCGCGACGCGCCAGGCGAGCGTGGTCGGAACGACCGGCTGAAGGCTCGACTGGACGCCCGGCGGCGGCAGGTGCTCTCGGCCGTCGCTACTTACGGTACTCCCGCTGGACATCGACCACCCCCGGCGTAGTTGCGCACTTCCGCCCCACCAACTCCGGGAGTACCCTCGTTGGGGGGCAGGCGTCTACCATGCTGCGTTCGACGTCAGTGCGACCAAGCATTCTGCATTGTGCGGTGTGGTTTGCGGCGTCGGTAATCGGCGCGGCCTGCGCGTCGGCTCCTGCCGTGGCCCCGCAAGCACCGGCTGACGCGCGCGATGCTACAGGAACCGGGCGTCCGTTCCCGTGGCCTCCAGGGCCGGCTCGCAGCACTGAGCCCTCGTGCGCCCGCGCTGCGGGGCACATCGACGCCGGTCTAGCGCTGGAGTCCGAAGTCTGGCTGACCGTCTCATGCACGGTTGCCGAGCTTGAGAGGACTGGGCGCAGCCGCGAGGTGGATGCGTTCGTTCAGGCGGTCAGGGCCTTCCGAGACAACACGGACTTCTACAAGGTGAAGTTCGTGGATACGCCGGAGGCGCTCAAAGCGGACCTCGGCATGAAGCCCGAGATCGCAAGCGTCATTCTCTACGCCACGCGTGCCCAACGCGACGCCAATCCGGCAATCGCCCAGAAGGGCGAGCGCGCACTGGGCCCCGGAGGCTACCGAGGGCTCTGCCTCCCATGGCGCGGGGTGGGAGGGCACTACCAGGTTACAGGTTGGGTGGTCGATGCGCTTGGCCCGAGCTTCCCCACGACTCTGAAGAATCTGATGGCCGACGCTTCGCAGGACCCCGACATCTTCCGTTGGACGACTATGGCGGCCCACGGGCAGACGAAGGACGACGGCGGGGTCCCCTCCGAGAGCGCCTATGTCGCACAACAGGCCTGGAGAGGCTTCGTGAAGGAGTGGCTTACGACGGCAAAGACGGAGTGCGGTCTGCCCGGTGACGAACACGTAAGGAAGGCGGCCTACGCGTTCGCCTTCGCACTGCACTCGGTCGAGGACGTGGCCCCTCACCGCGGACGGACGAATCCCGAGCACGCGTACCAAGCGCTCCACGGGCAGAGCCCCGACGACGACCCTGGAATCGACCGCCTCGCCTACGGGATAGCACTCGAGATGGCCAACGCCGCGCTCGCTGGCCCACTCGCCACATGCAAGGAGCGCTTCCAAGCCTTCCCCGCAGGCACGATGTCCTTCGAGGAGAAAGAGGCGGCCTTCGGGTTCCACTTGGATGGGACGCCGCTCGCGTACGCTGAGTACGAGGCCTCGAGCCGGGACTTCGCGAAGCACAGCGACGCCCCTGGCGCGAGCGTTCGATGGTTCGGACCGCCGGGTGCGTGGCCGCAGGGGGTCGCATGCCGTCAGGATCCCGGCTGCGCCGCCCTACTCGACACCCTGTTGGCGGACGTCCGTGCGATCCATTAGCGCGGCCCTGGCGACGCTTGCGATCCTGACCGCGCCGGTCACCACGCGCGCGGACGAACAGGCCGACGCCCGAGCAGCCCTCCAGACTGCGATCGCGGAGATCCGTGTGTGGACGGTTGATGAGGGTGGAAAGAAGCTGGTCGGGTGCGGAGTCGGCGCGCTCATCGCGGATCGAGCGCTATTGACCGCAGGTCACGTCTTGTTCCCAGACCAGGTGAAGGAGGAGGAGCGCGGTCGCCTGCTCTACGAGGTCACCCTGGCATCGGGGCGGAGGGTGGAGGTGCCTTACAAGGAGCCCGAGGTCAGGGCGTTGCCGGGTTACCTCCACGGACGCGATGGAGTCGACTTGGGCGTCCTGTTGCTCCCGCCGCCCGAAGGGGCTGGCTGGGGAACACCGGTGCATACGGTGCAGGTCCCCAAGGACGCCGCTCCCAGCCATGGCGGGTTGATCTACAGCTTTCAATCCACGCGCGCGGTCGGCCTGGCGGCCTGCAAGGGTGACGCTGACGAACGCCCGCAAGGCTTCGTGGAGACGACTGCCGACATCGATGATCGAGGCTACCGCTACCAGACCGAGCGACCCCGCCTGCGCGTGAGCGCGAACCTCTCTCCCGGGTATAGCGGGAGTCCTTGGGTGCTCGCGCCTTGCGGAGCGATGCCGTACTGCATAACGGGTGTTTACGTCTTCCAACTACCGGCCGACGTAGGCGGCGGTCTGGTGGAGATGGTCGACGAGCACGACGTTCCGGCCCTCCTGCAAGACGCTGGCGCCGGAGTGAGCCCCTACCAGCCGGCGCAGCGTTCGGCGCCGGCTTCGCTGAGCTTCGTCCTGTCTGCCATAGGCGAAAGCTACCAAGCCGGTCCAGTCTTCTCTGGACGACTCTTCGGAGGTCGGGGCGAGGTGATAATTCCGCTCCTAGGCCTCTCCCGCCGCTGGCACTCAGTGTTCGGCCTCTATCTCTCCGCGGCGTTCCTGGGCAACGACAACGCCTCCGTTGCCGAGCCGGTGGTCGGGCCAGTTGGAAGCGGACCGCCCTTGTCGAGCCTCACGCGCCCGATCGACGAGGCCTTTGAGGCGACAGGCGGCGCGTATGTGGAGAGCCCACAATTTCTGAAGGCGTTCTGGCGGGCGGAAGCGGGGGGCGGTTGGGTCGGAAGCGGGTACACGAACCAGCACGGTGACCAGGATGTATCCTCGGGATGGCTCGGCCAAGTTCGGGGCGCCGTGAGCCTGCCCCTCTTCTCCTCGCCCATCATGCTTGAAATCGGCGTGGCTACGCTCCTGACCTCGGCCAATCAGCAAACGTACGTCCTATCCACGGTGCCAGGGGCGGTGAACCAGGCGACGTCTTCATCGTACGCCTACGCTGCCTCCCTAGACTTTGGCGTGCGTATCTTGCCCGGGGATCCGCTGTGAGATCCCCTATCGGTCTTCGGTTTCTCATCGCGACGACCATCGTACCAATCCTCCTCGGCATCTCGTGCGGAAGCGGCGGCCTGTCCAATGCACCTGTCGACGCGAGCGCAGAGTGCTTCACGGACAGCGATTGTTTCGCGGCGCAGCACTGCGTCGAGGGCCTATGTATCTGCGACCCTACGACGTGCAATGGGCACTGCAGCACGACCGACGTGGGCCAGTGCCTTGCCTCCGGCTGCACGCTGGACGCCGGCATCAATCGATGCGGGCAACCGGGCTTCGACATGTGCGACCCCGTGGCCAACCAGTGCTATCCCAGCATCGGCAGCTGCAAGACCGACTCCGATTGCCCGACCTTCGGCGGAGCTGCCGCCAGTTGGGGCGTCGCATCGTGCGGCCCCGACGGCTTTTGTCACATGGCATCGCCCCCGCCGTCCACGCTCGCAGATCTCGACACTGCATCCTTGAGCGTCGGGGGCATACCGGCGGGCGACTGGTTCCAGGACCAAGCGGCCATCCGCTTCACATGGGCCGCGCGCGGGGGTCCAGTCGTGGTGTCCGTCTCGGAGTCAGCGGTGCAAACGTCGATGGATCTCGCGAATCCTTTCTGGGCTGCGTTCGTCGGCTCGAGCGTGACGTCTGCCGTCTGGGCCACCGGGGCCACGTGGGCGGACAACCAATGGGTCACCCCGCCCGCGAACGCGCCCCACGACACCCCTCTCTATGCCGTCGTTGCTGCCTACGACGGAGCTCAGCTCGCGGCGGCCAGCGACATTCTGCGGTTTCGGGTGGGCTCCCCATGGCCGGGCGTCGGGGCCGGGTGCACGGCCAGCTCCGGGCTGTCCGGCTGCGATTCCCCGGTGTCGCCGCTCGTCTGCGAGCAGGCAACGTGTCGACTGCTTTGCGCGTCCAACGTGGATTGCGCGCACCAGCCGGGCCAGCGCTGCGAGCTCCCCGACCCGAGCGGCATCCGCGTGTGTGCGCTTCCGGCGCCTCAGGAGGATGCAGGGACGGCTGAGTGACACACCTGGATTCGATATGTCCCCTCGGAGCCTCCGCCGCATCATGCCTGACATCATAGCCATGGGGCTGGCGACGATGGTGCCCGTCCCTACCCTGTACAGGTAGTGCCCACCGCCAATCACGCTAGGATTCGCGCCCTCGCCCCGGCTGGCCGCCGACGGGCACCACCGCGAGTAGTACCCACCCATTCGCATCAGGCAGGGGGTACCAGATGACAGACGCGCAGAGCATCCCAGCGTCGCCGCCATCTCCGTGCGGACATCCTGGCTCATCTATGCGGCCTGCAATACGGCGCCAGAGCCCGCGGGCCTGACCAGCACGGGGAACGGTGCGTTCGACATGGGGACCGGCACGCAGGCCGCGTTCGAAGACGTGCCGCCGTTCAGATAGGTGAAGCATTGTCGGCCTGGAGAGCCAGCGCGCCTCCTTGCGACTCGACCTCTACGAGGACGCTGTCGCTCCCCGGCTGCATCGCGGACTTGATGATGATGAGGTAGGAGTCGACCGCGGGCTCCGAGGGGTCCGCGCTACCGAGTACAAGATCGATGGCCTGCTGACAGGACAAGGGGCCTGCGAGGCGGCAAGTCAGCGCACAGAGGGACAACGCGTAATGCCCCGCGGGACGCGACGCTGCGAGTGGCACGCGCTCGGACGGCATCCGATGACTCATGGGCCCCGCTGGCGATCATTCCGTAGGAGAAGTCCCCGACGTGTAGCCACTTGGCCGCCGCTCGCCCATGGGCATCTCTGTCCGATCGTTCGCCGGCCGCGGCATGCGTCAACCAAGACCCGACGGCGCGAGCGGCGTCGACCGAGTCAATCGACGTCGAGATCGCTACTACTGCTGTCGGTGTCCTTCCCGCCGGTAGCATCCGGCGCCTCCGTAACGATCGTCTCGACGTAGAGAGCATCTGCCCTTGCAAACGAGTACCGAGTGAATCGCCCCGGCTTCCCCGGAGACTCGATTACATGAGTCCCGCCACGATGGCTCCGAAGTGCTCTGACTTCGATAGCACGCCGCCTCGCACTCCGCGGGCGGGACGTAGCCGCGTGGCTCGACCACCCGAGTCACACGCCCGAACCCCCATTTGCGCAGCGCTCCCGCTAGCAGCCTGGCGGCGATCGACGTGTTCGTCGCCCACCATGACGCGTGCGTTGGCCGCCGCTCGAGCATCAGCCGAACAGCACGCTCCCGGACCTCCGCCGAGGGGTGCGCTGCCTTCCCATCACTCCATTCTCTCAACTTCGGGAGCCTCCCCGAGCGCCCGGCTGATTCAGCCAAGTCACCCGATATCGGTTGACTCTCAACGAAGGCGAACCGTGGAGACGCTACAAGGGCGTTGGGTTCGAACCGCCGCCTGGTACGCCGAAGCGTTGATTGCCTTCTCTAGCTCCGCGCTGGGGCGCTCGCTGCGCGCCGTCCGCCCCAACCGTGTAGCGACTCTCTCGACGTTCCAAAGGCAGGCACGGGGGAACACTTGCGATGCACACCTCAGACGCGGTTGCCGGGGTTCCGCATTTTCTCGTCGTTGATGACGACGCCATCATCCTTAGTTCGCTGCAGCGCATCGCCCGACGATATGCGCCATGCGTGGCGGCCTCCACCGCGGCGCAAGCACGCGAGAGGCTCCTCGCTGACTCATGGCGCGCCTTCGTGATCGATCTCCAGCTGCCTGACGGCTCGGGCCTGGAACTACTCGCCGATGTCCGTCGTGCGTTCCCACAGACGCCCGCGCTGATGCTAACAGGCCATGTCGATGGGCCCCTCGTGAACGCAGCCTACGATCAGCGTGCGGACGTGCTGAGCAAGCCAGCAGGCTCGTGGCGCATCGAGAGGTTTTTCAAGAAGGCGATGTTGCCCGAGGGAGCAAGCGGGTCAGAAAGGCTACCATCTGGCGCCGCCGGGGAGCGCATTGACGCGCTTCGTGCCCTGCACACGACTAGGCCCCTCGACGCGACGACGCGATGGGAAATCGGCCGAATCGTCGCCGAGCTCAAGTCGCAGCCAGAGCGGTACGGAGAGGGCGCCGTGGCGATCGCCGCCTCCATCATCGGCGAGGATCTGCCGAGCCTCTACCGACACGCCCGTGTCGCTGAACGCTGGGGAGCCGAAGCCTGGCGGACCTTGGCCGCACGGCGGACGTGGCGCGGAAGGCCGCTATCATGGTCACACCTGGTCGCGCTCACGCCGATCGAGTCCGACGCGGAATGCGCGGTCTGGATAGACCGTGTCCTGCAGGATGATATGACTGTACGGGAGCTTGAGGCCGCGCTCGCGGAGCATGTCGCCCCGGCGATCACGCGCTGATCTCCGCCCTCGAGACCGGGCCTGCAGCACGGCGCCCCAGCCGGTGCCTTGACGTGTCCGTGCGCAACCGGCGAACCCCTCCCCCGAGGGGCAATGGGCTCCGTGCGAGCGGATGTACGCCCACGCGGAGCGCCCGTAGGCTCTCGCTCTGCGGCGAGCCCGCGTTTCAAAGCGCTCGGCGTCCGATAGGATGCACCGGGGCGCTTAGCCGCGGCGGGCTGGCCGATGAAGAGTGACCCTCCCGTCGTCTCCAAGACTCCGACGGTGCTGGACGGCACAAGCCCATAGGCTCGGTGGAGGAACACCTCTCAGATCGTAGTGAGCCCGTCCGAGCACTGCTCGAACCTCCTTCGTTCGGGCGATCACTTCCGAACTTGCCTTTCTACGCTCATCATCGACGGCGTGGGCCCATCCGACCAGTGCCAGGCGGCCCGCAGCATCTCCGTCTGCGTCAAGTTGTCCGTCGACTCCAAGTGCATCGCCGAGCATGAGGCGCGCACGTATGCGAACACGGTCGCCGGCCCGTGGAGCGAGCGCGGACTGCTCGTCACGGGCAACGACCTGACGGGCGGCCTCGCGATCGAGATCCGAGAGGCCAGCACGGTGGTCGCGAGCAAGTCCGTTGCGTACTCGCCCGGACTACAAGAGATTGCGCCTTGCGAAGAGCGTGAGGAGCTTCACCTACACCTCGAGCGCCCGCGCTGATGCTCGCGCAGGTTCTGTGCTCTTCTCGTTGCTCGTGGCAGGCTGCAGGGAGCGGCTCCGAGTGGTCACGGCCGGTGGGTCGCGCGATCAACCCGCGCTCGCGCACATCCTGCTGCTGATCCGGTGCTCGTCGTTCCCAATCGCACACGATTGATCCCCGGGGAGAAGAACCGCGCAGTCAGTCCAAACGCGGCACTGCCGGCGCGCAGATTCAACATCGCGCGGGGCATTCCCTGCTATGACGTCACGTAGGACAACAGTCAATGTTCACGCGTCGAACGCCGCCTCAAGCATCTCGCCCGAGAAACGCCTGACCCTCCATCGAGCGGCGAGTTGTCACCGCCACGCTGCTGCTCAAGACGACAACACAAGAGGTGCCCAGACTCCGGCCGCGAGCGAAACCGAGACCGCCCCTGACTCGATGCCCCCTTCGACGGCCGAAGAAACAGCGATGAAGTGGTCAGGCTCTTCGGTCACGGGGGCGTGGAGCAGGGAAGCCGGCGCACCGTCCTCTTTGCCGCGCACCGCGAGCGGGTGTACGAGGCGGCGGTGAGCAAGCGGCGCCTCTGGGGTGCGATGCTTCTGGCGGGCGCAGCGGTGATCGCCGGCGGCGGCGTAGTGCGATACCGACGGGCCGCGAGGGCCGCGGAGCTCGTGTATAGAACCGCCGCGATTGACAAGGGTCCAATGGTGTGCCGGGTCACCGCGACTGGGACGCTCTCGGCGCGCGTCACCGTGCAGGTAGGCGCTCAGGTATCGGGCCGGCTTTCGGAGGTCCTGGTGGACTTCAACTCAGCCGTGCGCAAAGGACAGGTCATGGCCCGCCTCGACCCGGCATTTTTTCAGGCCGCGCTCGCCTCGGCGCACGCCAACACCCAACAGGCCGTTGGTCTCCTGAAGCAGGCCAAAGCCATCCTGGCCAGGGACATGAAAGTCGCTGACCGCGACACGAACCTCCTCGCCGGGACGCTCTTGTCCCAGCAGGACTACGACAACGCCATCGCCCAGGTTGAAGGGGACCAAGCCGCCGTCGAGGCGCAGAAGGGTGCGGTGGAGCAGAGCCGCGCCCAGGAGTTCCAGGCTGCGACCAGCCTAGCCTACTGCACGATCGTTGCACCCATCGACGGCACGGTGATCTCGCGCAACGTCGACGTTGGCCAGACGGTGGCGGCCTCGCTCCAGGCGCCAACACTCTTCACCGTCGCTCAGGACCTGCATGAGATAGAGCTCGACACCAACGTCGCCGAGGGAGACGTGGGCAAGCTACGCGACGGCATGGAGGCGAGCTTTGTGGTAGACGCCTACCCCAACGACCGCTTCACAGGCGTCATTCAGCAGATCCGCAACGCCGCCATCACGGTGCAGAACGTGGTCACCTACGACGCGGTGATCGCAGTGGAAAACCCTGCTCTCAAGCTGCGCCCAGGGATGACGGCGAACGCAGTCATGGTCTACGATCACCGCGACGAGACGCTGCGCGTGCCCAATGCCGCCCTGCGCTTCCTGGCGCCGCCGGCGCTCCTCGGCTCGGATGACGCTATCGCGCCCGTAGCCTCCGGGTCCGGGGGCTCCGGCCCGCAAAAGGAACCAGTCGATAACTCGCAGAAGACATTGTGGGTGATGCGCGGACCGAGGCCCGTCCAGATACGCGTGAAGACAGGCATCACCGATGGCTCCTTCACCGAGGTCGTCTCCGGCGAACTCCAGGTGGGGGACCGTGTGGTGGTAGAGGCCACGAGCGGCGACGAACTCGCCGGTAAGTCCGACTCTGTTGGCGGCACCCAACCGCCGGGCCTGCACCGCTGAACACCTCTCATCCTCCCGTCGCGGCTACCGTTCTGCTGGTGTCCTGAGTCCGAGAGACCATCAAGAATCTTCTTCGACTGTGCGCGCGCGCAACCGTGTCTCGTCACAAGGAATCGATCAGCTTGTCGTTCTCTTCGGGCAGACCGATCTGGAGAACGCGGCCGGCCCAGACAAAGGAGGACTCTGACGGAATATACGGGAGCTTCTTGGCGCGGAGGGCCGCCTCGATGCGGTCGCGCTCTGAGGCGTTGCGGGCGCGGGCTGCCTCGACG
>VFSW01015446.1_pt1 | contig 10496 bp, 8 predicted proteins | sample 5358111 | NCBI WGS metagenome assembly VFSW01 (sample SAMN11554181, study PRJNA540505) | mine drainage metagenome | isolation source: sediment from site ElyBrook_90M | place: USA: Ely Copper Mine, Vershire, VT | collected 2017
CCTGGACAATCAATCGGCTTCTATCGGAGGAGCCGGTCTTGTGCTTGTTCGTGAACCTGACGGCACCGCCCGAAACCCTTTCGCATTCACCGCAGAAGACACATTTCCCGAGGTCGATCGACAACGGATTTTTCGCGATCGCGCCTGTCGGGCAAATATCGACGACTTTCTGCCAGTCGTCTTTGTACTTCGATTCATCCATAACCGGGAAGCCGCGGTGCGTATCCATCAGCTCCGCATTTCTCACGTCTGGAATCGCCTGGTTGCCGTGTCTTTTCCTGAGTCTGAGCAAGTCTAACATTTCACGTCCGGCATTGTCCTATAAATCGAATCCGCAATATGACAGGTTGAAACTCTTGTTGCAGAGTGGGAAATCCGAGATTCCCTCACCGCGTACCGCAAGCGACAATGCGAACCAGTTGTTGAACGACGGATCCTTTATCTTCACCTTCCTGATCCTTCCGTTGCCGTCCGTCATCACAATGTGCGCGATCTCCCCGCGCCATCCTTCCGTCAACGAAACGACGAGGCTGTTCCTGCCGAGCCTGCCCACCGGCCTCTTCACCTCACCGTCGGAGAAATTGGACAGCTGGTTCCTGATTATCTTTATCGATTGCTGGATCTCGACGAAGCGGATGTATGCGCGCGCGAACACGTCGCCGCTCGCGAGAGTAAGCTTATGGACCGGAATGAAATCATACCCGCCGAAAGGATGGTCAGAACTGACGTCGACCGCCACTCCGCTCGCGCGAGCCGCAGGGCCAACCATTCCGATCGAGGCCGCGGTCTCCTTCTTCACTATCCCGGTCTTTTCAAATCTTTCCAGGACCGAGGCGGACGAAAACAGGACTTCTGCGGCCAGCGCGACATCCTCATCGAGCCGATCTATTACAGCCGAGATTTTGTCACGCAATGGGGGAGTGATGTCGAAATTAACGCCACCCAGTTTCATTAAGCCGCGACCGAACCGGTTTCCGCATACCGACATGGTTGTGTTTATCGCTTTCGTCCTCAACGCACCGAAAACGGAATTTCCCGTGAGATAAGCCACATCACCCGACAGCGCGGAGAGGTCGCCAAGGTGAACCGCTATCCTCTCTAATTCCAAGGCGATCGTACGAACGTTCTTTGCCTTGTGAGAGACGGTGGTATCCGCGAGGGACTCGACAGCCCGGAGGAAGCCACCCGCGTGACCGATCACGGTGTCACCTGCAACCGACTCGGCAAGCTTTTCAAGATAGACGGGTCGATTTCCGTTTTTCACAAACAACTCTTCGACGCCGCGATGCTGGAAACCCAGCTTGATTTCGAGCTGATATATCTTCTCCCCGTGACACGAGAACCTGAAATGCCCCGGCTCGATCACGCCGGCGTGGATCGGCCCGACGCCGACCTCGTGCACCTCTTCTCCTTCCATACTGAAGAACTTATAAGGCGCCTCTTCACCGTCGATTCCCGGTATTCCGCTCCGCACGGGTTTCAGCCAGGGATGGCCTTCAGGCTCGATCCCGAACTCCTCGTAAAATTCCCTCTCGAAAAGATGCGCCGCCGGCACTTCGGGTGTTATTGACGGATATGCCTTCGCGCCGCGGAACTTCGATGAAGCCACAAACAACCTCGACGCGTCGTCGTCCGCGAGCACAATATAGAGGCTGACTCCCTCCCGCGTCTCGTCGCCAAATAACTCGACGAGCCGCTGGCCGTTGTTAATCCCCGCGATTGTCTGCAGCCTCAGATCTTCAACCGGGAGTACCGGGATCTCACCGAGTGAAACTGTCTGTATATTTTTTGTGTCCGCCCAGCTCAATTCAGAACTCCCATATATCTTCCCGCCGCCGAGACCGCAGCGGAGGAGTTGGCCGAAAAGAATCCGGCCGCTTTGTTCATCAGGTCGTTCAGCTGGTGAGGCATGTTTATGCCGACGATGAGAAGTATGAACAGCAGCGCGATCTGCGGCGCGTATGCGGAAACGGCAGGCCTTGTCCTAACCGGGTCATTCGGATTTCCATCACCGAAAGCCATCCTGAATACCGCGTTGCCCATTCCGAAAGCCACGATCACGAGGAACAGGAAAAACAGTGCTGCAAGCCAGCTTTGCCCGTTTAGCCAGAATGCTCTGACGATGAAGAACTTGCTTATGAAAATGGGAAAGGGCGGTATGCCGATTATGGAGAGGAGCGAGGCGATCCAGAGCCAACCCGTGACGGGGTCCCGCTTCAACAAGCCGTGGACGTCTTCGATCCTCTTGCTTTCGTAATGGTAGTGGATATTCCCGGATGTCAGAAAGAGCGAAGTCTTCGAAAGCGAATGCGCGAACGTCTGAAGCATCGCCGCGAAGAGTCCCGGCCCACCGAGTCCGATCCCGATGAACATAATTCCCATGTTCTCGACGGAAGAGTAAGCTAGCATTCGCTTGTAGTTTCTTATCCGCAGCATGAATACCGCGCTGACGAACAACGACAGGAAACCGGTCAGGATGAGTATAAAATTCGAAAACGCCTCCTGATGAGCTCGGATCAGGATCTCCTGCACTCTCAGCAAACCGAGGAAAGCGGAATTCAGGAGCGTCCCTGAGAGTAGCGCCGAAACCGGCGACGGTGCCTCGGAGTGCGCGTCAGGGAGCCAGGCGTGTATCGGGGCGATGCCTATCTTTGTCCCCAATCCCACAAATATGAACGCAAATGAGAGTTTCAGCCAGAATGGATTTATCTGTGAGGCGTGGATGTACAAATCCCTGAAGAACAGCGAGCCGACGCTTTCGCTCCCTATTGACAGGAGTATTATTCCCACAAATGCCAGGGCGATACCGACTGAACATATATAGATGTATTTCCAGGCAGCCTCCAAAGAAGATTTCTTCTTCTCGAAATAAATCAACAGAGCGCTCGTCAGGGTCGTGGCTTCGACAAAGACCCAAAGCAATGCGAGGTGCGTGGCAAGCATGACCCCGCTCATCGCTACCACGAAGAAAAGGATTTCTATTACGTAAACTGATTCCTGCTTGGCGGTGAGATTATGTTCGCGAAAATAGAACAGGCTATAGACAGACACACCAGCGAAAACCAGCGCCATCACGGCAAAGAAGTAGAGCCCGATGCCGTCGAACCGAAAATACTCGAGGAACCAGTTCGGCAGCCAGTACCAATCGATCCCGAGCCATTGCGCGAACGCGACTGCGAGCAACAATGCAGCGGAACCGAGAAGCGCGAGGCGGTTGACGAACCTGTTCTTCAGAACGAGGCTTATCGCGCCCAGAATCAGCGGTACTATCATTACAAGACTAATCATACTTAGTCCTTCAGCTCCGTCAATACATCAACGTGGCTCCCGTCGTAAATCTCGTGAATCTTGTTGAAGAAGATCGCGAATAGATAAATACCGACGAAGAGGTCGAGGAGTACTCCGATATTTACCAGCATCGGGAGTTCATTTGCCACGGAGAGAGACAGAAGAAAGATCCCGTTTTCAAGCATCATGTAACAGAGGATGTGCGTGATGATCCTCTTGCGGTTCGTTATCAGAAACAGGCTGAGGATAATCATGGCGATCGAGATACCGAAGTAGAGAGGTTTTATCTGGCTCCCGGTCTGTGCTGCCCAGAATGCGGCCACGAAGCCGAAAATAAAAATCGCGCTCGCGATCAGGAGAGAGTAGAATTGCGAGATGTATGGCTCGATTTCGCGCCCTGTCTCGTTCCTGCGAATGACAGTCAACAGGAAGTACGGAATGACTATAGCTTTGACGACCAGCGTCTCGAAGACGAGAAATGCTATGTTCAACCAACTCATTTCTTTGACGCCCACCATGATAAGGAGAAAGAGCAGGAAGCCCTGAGCTGCCAGCGTCTTTACGTACGCCTCGAGCCGACTCACCGCGGCGACGTAAAGCATGGTAGTTCCGAGCAGAATAATCAGGATGTCGGTCACTTGATCCCTCCGAACAAAAAGAACGCCGCAGCCGCAAACGCCGTCAGCGACAGAGTCGTCATAAGAAACAGGAACTGCGGAATATGAGAAATCCTCGAACGCGCTATCAGCGATTCGACTGCGCCAACCGATATGAACACTAAGACAAGGATGAGGAGGAACACTGTCATTGCAGGCATAAACACGAGATAGGCCGGCACAAGCAGGTCGGCGATCAGAACAGCGATTATCGTCATCTTCAATGCGACGGCGTATTGAATGTATGCGAGGTCAGGACCGGAATAATCCAGCACCATCACCTCGTGTATCATCGTCAGTTCGAGGTGGGTATTGGGATCGTCGACCGGCACGCGGCTCCCTTCCGCAAGAAGCATGATGAAGAGCGACAGGACCAAAAGGATCTTTATGAGAGGCGTGAAGCCGGAGGTCATACCGACGGCGGCAAAAATCGTATCAAATGAAACGTGATGGGTCAGCAGGGCGAGGGAGCCGATGACGACAAAGAACGCGGTCTCGAGAATCGTGGAATATGTGACTTCCCTGCTCGCGCCGATCCCCTCGAAGCTGCTCCCCGTGTCCAGCGCCGCGATCACGGTGAGAAACTTCGCCAGGCTGAGGACATACGCAAACAATACAAAGTCACCTTCAAAATGCACTGCGGAGCCGACTATCGGCATCGGCACAATCATCAGCGCGAAGAGAACCGCGGCGACATTTACCGAAGGCGCGATCTTGAACACGAACGAAGTAGTCCTACTGATGACCTCGCCTTTACCGAGCAATTTAAAGAAATCATAGTACGGTTGAAGAAGCGGCGGCCCCTTCCTTCCAGCCCAAATCGCCTTGACTTTGTTTATCAACCCGATGAAGAACAACGGTGAGACGATTATCAGGAATTCGACGGCAATCAGCTTCATCATCTTACTCCGAAAATCCAGATCAGGAGAAAGACAAGGAAGATCAGGCCGTAGATGATGTACTGCTGCATTCTTCCGCTCTGTATCCAGGAGAAGAGGTTCATGAATCTGTTCAGGAACCTGATGGACGGCCGGAAGATATACCGCTCGGAGAAGTCTTGCGTGTGGCTCTCCAGTGACGCGTCGCGCGGAAAGAGGACGGGCTCTTTTTCCACGTGTATTTTCTGCGGTACCAACTCCGCCACGAGGTGCAGGAACGGCTGCGCGAACGAGCTGCTGGTGTACTGAAGCCTGCCGCTTCCAACCTGATAACCGCAATCCCACGTCTTGAAGTCCGCAACCTCACGCTCCCGCAGCAGGAAGACTCTCAAACCAAAGAAGAAGCCGAACAACCCTGCGAAAGCTAGTACAACCAGTGAGAGTGTCTGGAAAATTGACGTAATTGAGACGAAATCATTGGCTGAGGTGCCCGGGAGAAACTGCACGACCACATTCTTGAGCAACTGAATTGAAAGCAATGGGAATAAACCGATTGCCAGGATGAAAACCGTGAGGACACCCATCGGAATGAGGAGCGTGTTCTCTTTCTCGTTAGGTGTGCTAAGATATTCCGTCCTCGGCAGGCCTAGGAAGCAAATGCCGTAGACTTTTGTGAAACACAGGAGCGCCATCGCACCGATAAAAGCTAGTCCAGCAAATCCGAATATCCAGGCGACAACCAGCGGAAGAGTGTTCACCGAAAGGCTTCTCGCGAGACCGAGATAGATCGCAAACTCGCCGCCAAAGCCATTGAATAGCGGGAGGCCCGTGATAGCGAGGGAAGCGATCAGGAACATGAGCGACGTTGATGGCAGGTACTTCCCCAGACCGCCCAACCTGTCTATGATTCTTGTGTGGGTCTGTGAATAAACCACGCCGCTTCCGTAGAAGAGAACGCTCTTGAAAGTAAAATGATTCACCACATGCAGAAGCGCACCGAAAAATCCGAGCATCGTAATAAGAGAATTCTTGAAGACCAATCCCAGCATCCCGAGACCGATTCCCATTCCGATGATCCCAATGTTTTCAATGCTGTGGTACGCAAGGAGCCTCTTGATGTCGTGCTGCGCAATCGCGTTCATGACGCCGTAAATGCCCGTAATCAAAGAGACCAGCAAAACGCCGTAGGCAATCTTGTAATCCGGGACCCCGGTGATTAGAATTATTCTCAGGATCCCGTAGATACCCATCTTGATCATCACTCCCGACATGAGCGCCGAGACTCCGGTCGGCGCGGCCGGATGTGCTCTGGGAAGCCACGTATGCAGGGGGACAAATCCCGCCTTGGTGCCGAACCCGATGAAGAACAGGATGAAAAGGAAAACAGACATACTGCTGGAATTGCGGAGTACTGAGGAGAAGGAATTAAAATCGAGCGAACCCGATACTGCCGAGGTCCAGGCGAAAGCAGTGATCAGGAATGCCGCTCCGATCTGCATCGCGATAAAGTAGTAGAGTCCGGCTTTTCGAACCTCCTCTTTGCCATGTTCGAAGGTTACCAGGAAGAAGGAGGAGATTGACATCACCTCCCAGAGGATCAGGAACAATAAAGCGTTTTGCGCGGCTAGGAGAAGGAGCATCGAGGACGCCATCAATCCCAGGAAGAAATAATATGCAGAAAGCGAGGCCCGTTCGCCGCTGTACATCTTCATGTAGCCGATGGAATAAACTGAAGTAAGGAGAGCACCGACAGAAGTGATCAGGGCGAAGAGCGCTGCCAGCGGGTCTAGGCGCAGGAACGCCGTCACAATCGGCTCAGAGAAATAGACCGGCAGGACAAGTTGTGCGCCCCCAAAAAGCGTCCTGATAACGGGCGGGAGAATAAAGAACTGGCTGGCGGCTGCGAAAATGAAGAAGACTCTCGACTTCATTTTGTCGCTGGCAAAAATCGCGGCAACACCTCCCGCGAACAGCAGCGCTACCCCGGCGAGTAAATCAAACATTAGCCGTCGTTTCCTTCTTCTGCCATTCCTTTTCCTTGCCCCGGACAAACTCCAAAATGTCTTCCTTCGGAGCCCTGCTGCCGAGCTTCCGGAGAAATGTATCGTTCTGACAGAGATGTGAAATTTTCGAGAGCACCTCAAGATGCATTCGTGGCGTCGCGGTGAACAAAATGAAAAGCGTGTGGACCGCAAGGCCGTCGAGCGCGTGGAACTCCACCGGTTCATCCAGATAACAGATCGACACGCTCGCGTTGCCGGGGTTGGTGACTATTGGATTGTGCGGATGAGGAATGGCAACGCCATTGCCGATCGCGGTCGGCATCAGTTCCTCTCTGCGCATGAGAGCGACGAGTATGTCTTCCTTCAGCAAGCCCGGCGGCGTGGGGATCGCTTCAACAGCGTTCGTCAGCACTTCCCGGACACTTACTCCCTTGATTCCTGAGATAACCCCGCCTCTTTCCAGCAACACAGGTAGGTTGTGGTTGTTAAGTCCCAGGTTTATCAGCGACGAGGAGAGCTCGATCTTGCTGCTAAGTATCCACTCGTTGATCTCCGCGCGATTAAACCTGTATTGATGGTTGATACGATAGCAGGGAATCTTCTTCTCTTTGATCCAGCGATAAACGGTCTTCTCGTTTACCTGGAGGAGCCCGACGATGTCTTTTATCTTCAGTTCCATTGGGCCAATTTAATGGCACCAAGATAATACAAACGGGAAAATAGTCCAAACTTGGGGGGTGGAGTCACTAAATGTCCGTTAATGTCCGGGCTCTACATGACGGTTTCACAGCCGAGGATTACGCAACCTTCCAAAACAAGCTTCAGGTAATCTCCCCCCATTGAATTCAGCTTGAGCGCGTTTGTCTGCCGGCAAAACGATCACCCGCGACACTAACCATTCAGAGATCTGTGATAGATCCTGAATCTCTTCGAGACCTTACCCCCCAGCCTCTCCATCTCAGCGCGAACCTTGTCGTTAGTCTCCAGTTCGTGGTGACTATCCATGACCGTCAACCCTGCCTTCCTGGCGGCATTAATCATGGAGACCATTCCCCAAATGTCCAGGCCCGTCCCGCGAAATTCATCTCTTATCCCGGCAATAAGCAGATCGAGCTGACTTGATTTCCTGGATGCAAGTATTAACCGAACAATCCCAAGGGGGACGAGCCTACCCTTGCATCCCCGGAACCCATCGTTCAGGTTCCGCATGCCGATCATGAATCCGACGAGACTACTTCCGTGCTCCGCTGCGAAGACGAAGCGCGGATCAATAAGTGACCAGAATCGCTTAACCACGAAATCGATCTCTTCCTGAGAAAGCTCGCTGTAGCCATACAAGTTCCTGAAGGTCTCGTTCATCAACTCCATTATCGGTTTGATGAACGGCTTCAAATCACTTTTCCTGGTGAACGTGTGGAGTTTGAGACTTGTTCTTTCGACAAACCTGCGATAGAGCCTGTCATATGTAATATCCAATTCACGTGCGAGGTCGATCAGATAAACGACATAGTCGACTTCTTTTGCGTAGCCCCTCGACTCGAGCATTGCTGGAATATAGTCGTAGTTATAATAAGTCGCGATTGTCGGCTCCAAGTTCGAACCCTCGATAATGAACCCTTCAGGATCCTGATCTGAAAAGCCCATCGGCCCGACAATCCTATCCATCCCGTTCCGCATCGCCCACTTCTCGACAGCATTCATCAACCCGTCAAAAGCATCGGGCTCATCGCGACATTCGAGATACCCGAACCGGGCCGCACTTGTTCCTTCTTTCCGATTATGTTCAGGATTTATTATACCCATCACCCTCCCCACGCATTCATTGCCATGAAACGCGGCGAGTAGAATCGCCTGGTTCTTCTTGAAAGCTGCGTTCCTTTCCCTGTCAAAGTATAGTCTCTCATCCGAAATGAGCGGGGGCACCCAAAGCTTGTGGTTCAGGTGCAGCTTGTAAGGGAGCTCCACAAATTCATTCAGGAGTTTCCTTGTATTTACTTCAACCACTCTCATACATCTTCCGGCAGTCTAGTTGGAATTGAACCTGTAACGGCTGATCTGGGTTGGAGGTTGAGGGCGCGGCACGATGCGGTCCATCAGGCGCGTATACTTCATGAGAACCGGCACCGCGATTTCTTTCGCCCTGGCGCTCAGTGGAATTTTGAATTCGTCCCCAGCCCTTTCTCTGACTGTGCGCAAGTACTCCTTCACCTTTCGGTTCGGAGCCGTTCTGATTGCGGCATCCAACAAGGGATAGATTTCGAGACAAAGCTTACGGTATTCGCGAGCCCTTGCCCTGAATAGCGGTTGGGGATGCTCTTTGAGGTTCTGATATCCCGTCAACTGTATGTCGAAGACACGGCAGACCGACGGTCCGAATTCCTCAAATTCACGGACGAAGAATTCACTCAGCAGTCTTTCTAGCCGTTCGGAACTGAAATGAGGATGTGAGAAGAGGGCGTGAAATCCATCCACGTTTTTGTAAGGGATGTCCAGCAGCCTCCCCTCCGATTTCATTTTGTCCCAGAGCGGTGTTCGGGGGCATGGGCTGTAGATCATCAGCTGGGAAAATGCGGGCTTGAGCGAGAACAGATATTGGAAGTCCCGTTCGACTGTCTCTTCGTTGTGCCAGTCGTACCCGATAATCATCGAAGTGAGAGGGATGATGCCGACCTTCTTCAGTTCATGCAGGATGGCCTTCGGATCGAGCCCTTTCAACTTCGCGTAATGGGCGTATTGAGATTCGATTCCGACCCAGACTCCGGACAGTCCCATCATCAGCAGCTCGTCGATTGTGTATTGTGAAATGCTCTTCAGGCTTGTCAGGCATGAGAAGAGAATCGGCTTCTCGATTTCTCCGGCATTAAGCGGTATCATTTCATTTATTCTCTTTTTGTCGGCCAGGAAATCCTCGTCGATCACTCCAATGTTTCTGAAGGTCTCACCGGGGAAATCAACCGCTTTCATTGCCTCGTGGATTTCCTTCCCAGTCTTGATGAGCGGGATATGCTTCCGATCAAAGAAGTGGCTTGTGCAGCAGAACTCGCAGCCGCGGGAACAGCCGAGACCCGCCGCGATGATCGCCTCGGGTCGCGTCGTAACCGACAGAACCTTCAGCTTCCTCCTGATGGAGGGCATTTTGAACGTGGCCGCTTCCTCCTCTCCGAGGAGCCTCCTGAAGTAATTGACTCCTTCTTCTCTGCAAACGTAGTCGGCGTATTCGTCGCACTCGTCAAGAACGGTACCGTAGCCGCCCAGCACAATTCTGGTTTCCGGGCTTTCCCTCCGTATTATCCGACATAACTCTATCGTCTTCGGAAAAGTGCAGATCACGAAGCCGATGCCGACATAATCGTACCCTTTTCTCAATTCCCGTATAAATTTTTTCACGGTAGGATAATGTAGGACGGTCGTCGGCGCGTCGAGGTTGGCGGCAATGAACTCCAGTCCCCACCCCGTGCATACCGACTTTATGCTGAACGGCCCCTGGGCAAGGGTTACCTGCGCGTGGTACATCTCAGCCTGTATATTTTTCGTACAGGTCTCGCTTTCAACACCAAGCGGCCGGTGAACCGTCGTCAGCAAGACTCTCTTCATTTCAACACCTGTTCTATGGGAGTCATCGAAATCCTCGTACCGTACATCAAGTACTCTTAGAGCTGGCATGCGGAGAC
>VFSW01015447.1_pt1 | contig 10495 bp, 9 predicted proteins | sample 5358111 | NCBI WGS metagenome assembly VFSW01 (sample SAMN11554181, study PRJNA540505) | mine drainage metagenome | isolation source: sediment from site ElyBrook_90M | place: USA: Ely Copper Mine, Vershire, VT | collected 2017
CTTTCTCTCAAGCGAATTCACACCGTTGAGCGTTCGCTAAACGAACGCCGATGTAGCTGACAGATAGGCTCGGACACCAAGCCACGTGGCGGCGTGCCACCTACTCGTCCGAAGCCGCTACCCCTGATACCATCGGCGGCTCAGATGATGCCCCTGATCCCCTGTGTGTCAGCCATCCGGTCGCACACCCCACCACTATCAGCCCCCGAGATTCGTCGCGCGCCGTCGGAGCCGGCTAATTGTGACCAAGCTCGTTGGATGTTTCCGGCTACCAACCCCGAGGGTTTTCCTTGAACGGGTTTGATCTTCTCAGTCTGGCATCGGCGATTGGCGTCGCCGTGTCGGTGGTTCGCAGGCGTCCGGCCCTGCTGATCCTGGGCGGCAACCAACTGGTCGTGCTACGGGCGCTGTCGAATATCCAGAAATTTGGCCCCCCGGCTAGTCAGGACTTCGTTCCCCTGGCGGTCTTCGCGCAGCGCAACCTGGACATCGCCGAGATGCTCATGGGGTTGTTCGCTGCGATGACCCTCGTGGCCGTCCTGGTCACGCCTCGTGGCTGTAAGCCGCTCACCGCTGCGACAATCCCGCGCTTGCCGCGCTGGGTTTTTATCGTGGTCATTGCCTACATGGTCGTCGCGTTCTTTGCGTCGGCGACTCTCGCCACCAAAGCGTACGAGAATGGCGCCTGGACCATCGCCGGTGTCAACCTGGGAGGAGCCAAGGCGTTCCTCATCTCCCTGTTCCTCTATGAGATTTTCCGCGTCACCGCGTGCGGTCGCCTCAGCCCGGTGCAGGCGTTTCTCATTGTTTTCGCGACCTTTTTTCTGACGGACTACGCAAAGGGGTCCACTGGTCTCGCTTCCGGCTACATTCTCACGGGCGCGGTTCTCCTATTGGGGGAAACCCGGGCTCCGGTCAGGCGCACCACGCTGCTCCTGGGCGCACTCGCAGCCATGGCCGTGAGCGCCGCGCTTGTTCGAACGGTCCGCGCAGATTTTTACGCCGATGGCGCGGATGCCCTGACCCGGGCGTCTCAGTCTCTCGCCACCGCAAATTCACAGGTCGGGCGCACCGCAGAGGGGGTCGAGAGCAGTGGCAATGGCGCGCAATATGCGGCGCACCTGCTGGAGTGCATCACGCTCTATGAGGCTGGCATCAGCCGTGAGTGGCGCTCTATCATCAACCCGCTCATTTACACATTCGAGCCCGCGTTTCTCCTCGATCCTCTCGGTATCGAGCGGCCGCTCGATGCACCGTGGGAGCTTGGGCGCTATTTCATCCATGGGGGCGGGATTTTCATCGTCGGGGACATGTACTGGAATGGCGGGGTCCTGTGCCTCCTGCTCGTCGGAGGCCTCCTCGTGATCTTCTGCTTCCTGTGTGACACCCGCTATCGAAACAACATTTTCTGGCTGATGATGGCCTGTCATTTCACGCCGGGCCTGCTCCAGGGGGCCGGTTACGGGCTCGCGCAGGTGTCGCGCGGGGCGTTTAACGGCCTCCTCATGTTCGGGATCTACTATTTTTCCCGCCGTCGTATCGGAGCGACATCCGAGAGATCCGTTCGAAGTTCCGACGAGACCGGAACTGATCGCGTTGCGTGCGGTCGGGCTACCCACGGTCGTCCAGCCGCCAGCCGGCGCGCGAGTGCTCGCCTTCCATTTGCTGCAAGCGTCAGGGCAAGCCCCAAATGAAGTGAGCCGATTGCGGCGCTCTTCGCGATCAAGGTTGGCCAACGGCTGGCATGAGGCAACGCGAATGCCTCCACCGCGCCCAGTGAGAATGACGCCAGGACCGGCCACGCGCCCTGGAGTGCTAGCCGAACTCGCTCGCTAACCGGGATATGCAATCGCCGACTAGCATAGAAGGAGTAGAATCCCAAGGCGATCAGGGAGACAGCCGCTTGCGCAGACGGGAGGCCAATCCATCCAACCTGCCGCAGCGCGACATACATCAGCGGAACTCGTACGATGGACTCGATCGTGGAAATCCAGGCAGCCGTGGCCACTGCGCCACACGAGATCAATAGCACGCTATAGAGCCACTCACGGCCACCGAGGAGCTCATTGAAGAACAGAGCCGTGTTAAGTCCGAGCCCCCCGTAGTTCGCTCGACCAACCCAGAGAGTCGTGAAGTCCTCGTTGAGTGCAAGCAGTGGTGGCAGGGCAGCCGCAACGATGAACGACCAAACTGCAATCAGCTCCCGCGCCGGCTTCGAGGCCTCTCGTAGACCGCGCTCGCCAACGAAGTGCGACAGGCCGCTCATGACTGAGCCGGCGATGGGGCTGATGAAGCTCATCGCCGTCCGTAGAATGCGATCGGTGATGGCGTACACTGCCGCAGCCGATGGATTGATGAAGGCAGCGACCAGCGCGACCTCGACGTTGCCGTCGATCTGAAGGACCACCCGGCTGAGCATGAGCGGCGCAGTGGCGCGGGCAAGCTCGGCTAGATCGGCTCTCCGAGTCCTGGGCTGATCGAGCTTGAGTTTTCGCCACGAGCGCGCTGTCCAAGCGCCACCGACGAGCAGGCTCAGCGCGGCTCCAGCGCAGGCACCCAACCCCAGTGAAACCACGCCCCAGCCCCTCCACAGGCCGAGCGCAATCGTGCCAGTCTCCACAACCTGGCCGCTGATTCGTGTGATGGCGCCGAGCTCACTCTTCTGCCACGCGGCCGAGACCGCAAAGAGATTTGTAGCTGCGATTGACCCGGCGGCGCCCCAGGTTGCGAGCAGGAAAGCGAGCGAGAGTGGCCGCCAAGCTTCCACCGGAGCCCGAACCAGTCTCGGCACAACGTCCGCGAGCATCGTCCCTGTCAGGATGATCGTCGATGCGATTGCTGCGATGATCAGGCCGGCGGCGCCGACGATGCGAGAAAAGCGCGGCCTGTCGGCCGCTCCCCATGCATCGCCTAGCCTCTGGTAGATCACCGAGCTCACCCCCGCGTCGAAGACACCGAGGAGCCCCACGACGTTCCCGCTCGCCAACCAAGCGCCGTAGGTATCCGCGCCGAGGGCATGCAGGTACCAGGGTACAAAGACGATCCCCTTTAGAATCGTCAGCGCTGAGCCAGCGTAGCTTCCAATGAGGGAAATGAAGGCAGCGCGCGTTCGCCCGCTGGGCACACCACTGGCTTGGCTGATCGTAGGAGCGTCACCCACGATGCGGGCCCCGGACCACCTCCGTGAGCAGGGATTGGGGGCTACCTACACAACTCAATCGAGTACCTCTCGCGTGAGGATTCAGAGCAGCTCATCCGGTCGCTCGAGCCACGAGCTCCTCGCCAAGACCGAGGTGGTTCGAGAGTAACCACACAGGCGTGAGCGCGCGTGCCGCCGCGGTCGCAAAGCCATCGATGCCGTGCCGCGGTCGTGTCACAAAACCTGGCGTCCGAACAGCCTGGCGAAAGGTCAGCGGCCACCAATCGAGCGGTGAGTACAAACCGATCTCGATCTCGTCGAAACCCGCACGCCTCAGAAGAAGTTCCAGCCCTCTCCGAGAGAACAGCTGGAGATGGTAAGGGACCCAGACAGAGATGCTGCGATCCCCGAGCAAGCGCACGCTGAGCGACCTGCCGTGAGGCACGTAGCAAATCAAATGACCACCGGGCGCCAATCTGGACCGCAGTAACGAGAGGGCGGTCAGTGGGTCGGGAAGGTGCTCAACGACGTTGTCGGTTCTGATCACCTCGAAGGGTGCCCAGGGAGGTGCTGTCTCCAGCTGGCCAGCGTACCACTCGCCATCGGGCATGAGGGACTGTGCCCTCGCGATTCCGGCGACGTTCAGATCGATCCCCGAGACACGCCATCCGCGTTGGTAGAAGTCTACGAGCTTGGCCCCACCACCGCACCCGAAGTCCAGGATTCGGCGCCCATGCCCAGTTTCCTCGGGCCACGAGTGCGGTCGCCCCTGGAGGCGCCGCGACATAGTGCGTAATGCTCGCCGCATGTGGGTCAAGCCGTGAATGTCTCTCGAAATCGGACTTGGCGGATGAGCTGGGTCGAAGCTCACGAGATCAATGGAGCTATCTCCGTATGCGGCGGCGAGCTCATCGGGTCTGGGCTGGTCCCGAATGAAGAGCGTCCCGCAAACGTCACAGCTGACGTAGGTGGCGCCGAGCGGTCGCCCCTCCCGACGATTCATGGCATGGAAGGTGTCTCGTCCATCACGAGAGCCACACGCGGGACACTGGGTACGTTCAGTGCGCTGCACGAGGGAAGCGGCCCGGCCGGCGTTCATCGCGCGCTGGCCGTGTGGGAAGCAGCGCCGCTCAACGCCCGCGACCCTGTTAGAGAGCTTGCCAAGTACGCCTCATGGAGACGGTCGTTAGCATGACCGCCGGATTTTGAACAAGCAGTGTGCCAATCGCAGTCGGAAGCCGAGGCACTGGGCTGCCAAATTCCAAAGAGGCTGCTGCTCTGTTAAGGCCCTCTGACGCTGCTTATTTCTCAAAGGCGATGCAAAGCGTTCGATGAACCAAACCCCGATGGACGAACCGCCTCTTCGGCGCCACCACCACCTACCCGTCTGCCCTCGGCAAACCAGGCAGCACACCAGCCTGTCCGAATGCAGAAGATGACGCCCCAGGGCGTACCTGGTCCACCGATGATGGGGCCACCGATCACTGTTCGTTCTTCAACCTATGCGTGAGCTTCGCGCTGGGCAATGGCAAGATCACTCCGGACCATCATGTTGACCAACTCAGCGAAGGGGACGCGAGGCTTCCAGCCAAGCTCGCGCCGGGCCTTGCTCGCGTCGCCCTCCAGGTGGTCGACCTCCGATGGCCTCAGATACCGAGGATCCATTCGCACGTATGCTTGGTAGTCCAGCCCGACGGATCCGAAGGCCTGCTCGCAGAACTCCCGGACCGTGTGGCTCTCGCCGGTGGCGACGACGTAGTCGTCAGCGCGGCCGTGCTGAAGCGAGAGCCACATGGCCTCGACGTAGTCGCCCGCGAAGCCCCAGTCGCGCCTGGCGTCGAGGTTGCCCAGATACAGCTCCTTCTGGAGGCCCTCCTTGATGCGGCCGACGGCGCGGGTGATCTTCCGCGTGACGAACGTCTCTCCGCGCCTCGGAGACTCGTGGTTGAAGAGAATCCCATTCACCGCGAAGGTCCCGTAGGCCTCGCGGTGGTTCACGGTGGTCCAGTAGGCGTAGACCTTCGCGCAGGCGTAGGGGCTGCGGGGATGGAAGGGGGTGCTCTCATTCTGCGGCGGCGGCGCGCTCCCGAACATCTCGGAGGAGCTGGCCTGGTAGAAGCGCACCTTGTTGGCGAGCCCCGTCTCCCGGAGCGATTCGAGGATCCGCACCGTCCCGAGCCCGGTCACATCCCCGGTGTACTCGGGGATGTCGAAGCTCACGCGCACGTGGCTCTGAGCGCCGAGGTTGTAGATCTCGTCGGGCACCACCGTGCGCAGGAGCGTGTTCAGCGAGCTGGCATCGCTGAGATCGCCGAAGTGAAGCTTGAGCCGCGCCTGGGCTGAATGCGGATCCTGGTAGATGTGATCGATGCGCTCCGTGTTGAACGACGAGGAGCGGCGGATGACGCCGTGAACCTCGTAGCCCTTGGCAAGCAAGAACTCGGCGAGGTAGCTGCCGTCCTGGCCGGTGATCCCCGTGACGAGCGCGCGCTTCACGGGGTCCCTTCCTTCCGGGCCTTTTGGTACCAGGCGATGGTCTCGGTGAGCCCCTCCTCGAAGCCGATCTTGGCCTTGAAGCCGAAGAGGCGCTCCGCCCGCGAGGTGTCGAGCTTCCGCCGGGGCTGGCCGTTCGGCTTGGACGTGTCCCAGTGGATCCCGCCCTTGAAGCCACACAGTCGGGCCACCAGGGTGGTGAGCTCCTTGATGGTGATCTCGAAGCCCGCGCCCAGGTTGACGGGGTCCGAGCCATCGTAGCGTTCGGCGGCGAGGGCGATGCCCTCCGCGGCGTCCCGCACGTGGAGGAACTCCCGGGAGGCGGAGCCGTCCCCCCAGGCGACGATCTCCTTGTCGCCGCGCTCGGCCGCCTCCAGGCATTTGCGGATCAGCGCGGGGATCACGTGGGACGACTGGGGGTCGAAGTTGTCGCGGGGGCCGTAGAGGTTCACGGGGAAGAGTACGCTGGAGTTGAAGCCGTACTGCTGCCGGTAGGCCTGACTCTGCACGAGGAGCATCTTCTTCGCGAGCCCATAGGGGGCGTTGGTCTCCTCGGGGTAGCCGTTCCAGATGTCCTCTTCCTTGAACGGGATCGGCGCGAACTTCGGGTAGGCGCAGATGGTGCCAAGGGCGACGAGCTTCTTGAGCCCGACCTGGCGCCCGACCTCCATGAGCTGGGCGCCCATCATGAGGTTCTCGTAGAAGAAGCGCCCGGGGTTTGCCTGGTTGGCGCCGATGCCTCCGACCCGCGCGGCGAGGTGGACCACGAGAGTGGGCTTGGCGTCGCGGAAGAGTCGCCGCACCGCCTCCATGTCGACGAGATCGTAATCGCTCGAGCGAGGGACAAGCAATTGTCGGCACCCCCTGGCGCGAAGCAGCTCGGTGACGTGGCTCCCCAGAAACCCCGCGCCGCCTGTGACGACAACGCGCTCCAGACTCCAGTCGGGAATCATTCCCAGTCCCCACTCATGATGGTCTTCATTCGATCAATAACCCTCGGCAGCGACGGTCGCCGACCCTTTGTCGTTCGTCACCGTGGTAACGACACCAATAATAGTAGAGTCTCCGCGGCGACAGTAAGAATAGCAGCAGGCCATCGCCTACTCGGTGCCGAGGTCGCGACTGTCTCCGCCCAGAGCCAGCTGGGGGCTGCTGAGTCTTCGTCGAACCCACCAACAGCCTAAATGAAGGCAGGATCATCGGTCGTCGACCACGCCGCGTCAGGGGCGACAATTCCGAGCCAGCGAAGCAGTTGCCAGATGCGGTGAACCCACTGGTGCTCGCGGATGCATCTCGCTCGTGCCCTGGCCGCCATTTGTGCACTCTCCTTCGGATTACGTAGCTGGTAGCGCAGAAGCTCAACGAGCTCATCTTCTCCACGATAGCAAAGGATCTCTCGGCCAATCTCAAAGCAGCGCGCCAACTCGCTGTTGAAGGCAGTGAGGTAGACTCCTCGGCCCGTGGCCGGTACCTCAAAATCGCGGCCTTTCAGATTGGTGAGGACGCGAGAGTAATGCATGTCGCCGAGACCCAGGTTGATGAGAGAGCGGTTGAAGAAGGCGAGCATGTCCTCGTCAGATAGGGCTCCTCCAGGCCAGCTTGGGCCGCGGGTGGTGACGTCGATCCCAATCCTCCGAAGCCTCTCAATGATCGCCGCTCTGTACCCAAACTTGCTTCCGACAAAGCTCACTGGAAGATCTTGGGCTACTTCGAGCGGCCGGAACCACTCGGTGTTGACTCCTTCGGGCAAGAATACCGCCTGTCCTCCCTCAGCTCGATACCAGGGAAGCGCGAGCGTGGCTGACGTCCAACCCAAGTCGAAATGAGGGGCGATGTTGATCAGCCCGCTTGCGGAGTCACCTGGCTCGATTTCGTCCCACCAGTTCTTGTCGTCGAGCGATATATTGACCATGGGAAAGCCGAATTCCGTCTTGATCTGCTGAATGAGCTCCGCCGAGAAATCCCAGCCGATGGAATAGGAAAAAAACCAGTCTACTGGGCGCTGCTGATGGGCGTTTCGTAGACGGCTGAGCATAAGGTCCAGCATTTCTCGACGGCGACGTGGAGACCCAGGCGCATGAGTCTTCAGGGAGGGTAGGGGAAAGCCGCTTCGGTCGTAGGCGAATCTCGAGACCGGGCCAACTTGATCGAGCGCCGCGACGATCTGATTTTGGTGAGACCAGTGGCTGGGGACGAAGGCAAAGGTGTGGACACTGCCCCTTGCACGCCGGGTGGTTTGGTAGCCCCGTTTAGAAATGGCTGTCTTGGCACGTCGCACCGCGTCCTCGACGCTATAGGCGTCCGGGTCTTGCTGAGCGGCCCGATTGTACCGCTCACGACGGCGTCGGTAGTCGCGCTCGAAGCGGAGCTCGTGAGCCTTTGAGTAAGCAAGATTGATCGGCGCGGATCCAAGCAGAGCGCGCTTTATCTGTTCCTTCATCGATGGTGACGAAGCGTCGATCGCCACTGCGCTAGCAGCGAGGCCTTGATGAGCTGTTTCGGGTTCACGCGAGTGCCTTTAGAAAACGCTTCGACCACGTGTGTTCGGCAAGCGAGCGCCTGCGGGCGGCCTTCCCAACTTCTCGCCAGTCGACCGTGCCAGACTTAACGCGTCGGAGCTGCTCCAAGAGCTCCTGCTCATTCGAATAGAGCAGGATCTCCTTTCCGTTCTCGAAGCCGCGTTCAAGCTCCGGTAGTCTTCTCGCGATGTGGCATGAGCCGACCATCGCACACTCGTACTCCCTGAGCCGCACTTTGTGCACGGTTCTCCCCGTTGTCTCCTGGCGCACGTCGCTGAAACCGACGGTCACGCCGTGGCTGGACGCGAGCCTGACGAAGGCCTCATCACCGATCGGCTGCCGTTCTCGCGCGAGGCTGTCCATCAGCATCCTGACCACCCTGCCGACGGGAGGAGCGTGTCGTTCGCGCAGGAGCTGGCGTGCGAGGCCACGCGCGGAAGCCAGCAGTCCATGGCCTCGTCCAGCGACTGTCAGCTCTAGAATTTCCCCGCAACGAGCCAGAAGCTCACCCCGGCTCCCGTAGGCCGAACCGACGAAGAGGAGCCTCGCGTGCTCGGGCTCGGCGACCGGCCTGAAGACGAACGGGTCGCTCGCCATGGGAACGTAGCGGATCTTCCCCGGATGGGCGCGTTCGAGAGAGGGGAGCGCAGCCTCTTCGGAGCACCAGGTCTCAGGAAAGAACGAGAGGCATTCGGCGAAGTGATTCTCCTGATCCAGCAGGTTGAGAGGGTAGTTGACGAGGCGGGTCGAGGACGCAATGAGCGCGTCCTTCACCTCGGGCAGCAGGTAGGTATCGTAGAAGTAGCCGAGCAGGCAGTCGAATTTGCCACCCGGAGGTCGATTTTCCTTCAGAAACTGGAGCAGATCTCGGACGAGCCCCGAGTCGGAGCCGAATTTCCGGTGGGCTCCGCCGGGCTCAGCGTAGTGGGCACCGATCTCTTCCTTGTGATGCGCCGTCGTGAAGGTGGCGACGCTCGCCCCGAGTTCCCAAAGCCCCCGCTCGATCCCTCGAACGAGTCCAGCAGCCCAATCGACCCCCATGTTTCCGGGGCCATAAATGAGAGCCACGTTCGCTCCCTGAAGAGGACGGCGTCGAGTGCTCACGATTTCGCCACCGCGATGATTTGGTCCGCCACCAGACTGAAGGGGGCGTGTCTTTCGAGGACGAGCAAGCTGCGATCGAAGACCTGCCACGCGGCCTTGTTTAGAGCTCCGCTGTCGCGCGCCACCGACGGGCGGGGCTCCTCACGAGCGTCGTCGGAGCTTCTCGGGGCAACCGAGCGAAGTGTTTCGACGATCGTGCGACGCCGGGGCTTCAATGGACGCCGGTGCACGCGTGCCGGCCGGAACCCCGCTCGTTCGAGAAGACCTGCGACGGCGCGAGGTGTCATCTGCCAAACGTGCTCCTTGGGCGCATAGGCGAAGCCCCCCTCGTACTTGCTCCACTCGATCAAAGCCCGCAACGAGAGAGAGTTCGGCACGGCAACGACAATCGCCCTGCAACGCGCGCGTAGAGCGCTCAGGTGCGCGACCGGCTCCTCGAGGTGTTCGAGGACGTGCGAGAGGATCACGGTTCCCACAGAGCGATGCTCGGAGAGAAACCCCTTCAAGTCCCCAACCTTCGCGCGTACGCGTCGACCTTCGACAGCGACCTTCACGGACGCGGGCCTGAGCTCGATGCCCTCCGCGTCGATCCCTCGCCTTGCGAGCTGCTGGAGTAGCTCCCCATCGGCGCAGCCGATGTCGAAAAGAGGTGCAGGAAGCGACTCCTCCGCAATGACCTGGGCGACCTCCTCTACCCACGGCGCCGTCGATTGCGCCGCCAGGCGAACCACGTCCGCGGTGGATGGCATCGCCGCGCTCGCCGCCTCATCAGCATAAGGATCTCCGGGCGCGGGAACCGTGGCGCCCAGGCCACAACGCAAGCACCGCTCGATCGCAAAGCCGGACCATCGCCCACGCAGGTCGAAGCGCTGTGTGATTCGCCGAAGACCGCCACAGGCAATGCAGGGCTGGCCGACGTTAACCAACCTGGCGCCCTGCGGCGGACGCACCAACTTTCTCGATCCGCGCAAGCTTCATGTCGCCCTCCACCATCATCCGCGCGAACTCACCGAACCCCACCTTCGGCCGCCAGCCGAGTTCGCGGCGAACCTTCGAGGCATCGTCCTGGAGGTGGTCGACGTCCGAAGGCCGGTAGTAGCGCGGGTCCTTCTTCACGAAGTCTTTCTAGTGGAAATCAGCCTTGCGGACAACTTTCGTGGAGGACCGACGTTATATCAGGTCGATGCATGCGCGATCTTTTAGGCGTGAATCTTGCATGCGATTCGCCATGAGCTACGCG
>VFSW01015448.1_pt1 | contig 10495 bp, 9 predicted proteins | sample 5358111 | NCBI WGS metagenome assembly VFSW01 (sample SAMN11554181, study PRJNA540505) | mine drainage metagenome | isolation source: sediment from site ElyBrook_90M | place: USA: Ely Copper Mine, Vershire, VT | collected 2017
AAGATGTACATGCTCGAGACTCACGGCGTGGCCGACCCCTCGAGGGGTCTGGACTCCGTGCCAGAGAAGAAGAGGGGGCTGGTTCCGATCTTCCCAGACGTCTCGTTCTACCTCCTTGAGCTCGCCGCGCTCTTCGGCTCCGCGATGATGCTGATCTCGGTGGCCTTCCCGATAGCCCTCCCGCCCGAGTACACCCCGCTCTTGGCCTCCCAGTATGTGTCGCAGCCCGACTGGTACTTCCTCTGGATCTATCAGGTGCTGAAGATCGCCATCTTCGAGGGGCCCGGCCTCACGGTCGCCCTGGGGGTCGTCTCGGTGATATTCGTCGCCCTCATCGTCCTGCCGTTCATCGACAGGGGCGACTCGAGGAGCTTCCTCACGAGGAAGAGGTTCGTGACCCTGGGGCTCATCTTCGTCGCCGAGGTCCTAATCCTCACCATCTGGGGCCTCCTGACACCTGGGAAGATCATCCCCAACGAGCAGGCCATCCTCGTGCTGGGAGGCACCGCGCTCCTCATAGCGCTCGTCTCGGCGGGGACCTACAAGCTCATCTTCCGGCGGCTTCCGGGCACAGGGTCGCTTCCGACCACTTCTCCAAGCGTCCCTGCGAGGGCCGACGGGAGCGGTGCTCCACGCCAGGACCCGAACGCTTCGCTGAGGTCTGCGTCCCTGTGGACAGCGGGCACCTTCGCAGTACTGCTCGGGATCAGCGTCTACTTCATCGGGGGGACGTTCGCCGCGATGGCCAAGATGATAGCCGATGGGCTGTCGGGCTCCGCACTCCTTTCACTCGGGACATCGATCGTGGGGCTCTCGTTCGCGGCTTTGGCGAGCGCGTACCTGCTCTACAGGCTGGACCTCGGGACCGGGATGATAAAGAGAAGGGTACGCGCCTTCGAGATAGGCTGGAGGGGCCAGGAATGAAGAGCAGCGAGACGGGCTACTCAGGCATCTCCATGGCGGAGATCGGCGAGCGTGTCGTGGCCTTGCTGTTGCTGATCATGGCGATATCCGTCTTCCTGCTGTGGACCCTGAACCCTCTCACTTCCCAGGGCCAGGACGCCTTCGCGCTCTATCTCGCCGTCGATTTCGTGGCGTTCGCCATGATGTCGTACCTTTACAGGAAGCTCGATTCTGAGGGTCAGATCTCGAAGGTGCTCATCGTCGCGGGGTGCTGCTTCATAGCAGTCCTCTTCTTCGTCAGCTTCATGCTGCCCGCCTAGGCGCTCTGCCGCCCTCCTTCGCCCCGGAGGCGCCCAAGCTCGCGAGCTGACGGGCGGCTACGAGCCATTCTCAAATTTGAGAATTGAAACGCACCTTATATCGACTCTTCCGCGAAACGGGGCCATGAAATTTTCGAAGTGGCCTCCAGCCAAGCCTGTGGCCCTTGGCGCCTCCTTGGCAGCGACCTCGGCTCTTCTGTGCGTCCTCCTTCTTGCGGGTTCGGCGAGCGCGGCGACCGCGTCGCCTACCATCACGGTCTCGCCCAAGGCGGCCATAGTCGGCGCGAAGATCACAATCACCGGAACGGGGTTCGCCCCCAATACTAACCTCGCCCTTCAGTGGGCCTCGTCGAACGCGAGCTGGGTCGTCAGCGCGATCCCCACGCCTCAGGTCACGGGCATCAAGATAGGGACGTTCCAGAGGGCCCTGGGCTCGGTCCAGACCAACGCCACAGGGTCGTTCTCAACGCAGATAGTCGTGCCAGCGGATTTCGGCGGCCAGCACTTCGTCCAGGCCTTCCTCACAAACGGGACCGCCCTTCCTCCGAAGGCGACCTTCACCCTCGAGCCGTCCTTCCGCATCGCTCCCACGAGCGGACCTGCGGGGACGCCCATAAGCGTCTCGGCGACGGGGCTGAGCGACAGCCTCTACTCGACCAGCTACCACCTCTCCTGGGACAACACGTACGTGGGATACATGACCGCCCTTTCGTCGGGCGGAGCGACCAACTTCACCATCTACGCTTCGGGGACGCCCGGGACGCACTACATCGACATCTACCAGGGATACCCCGGACCTGCCTATCTCAACCCACAGCAGGGCCCTCCTGCCTCGGAGACGCAGTCTGTCTTCCCGCCTTACATCCCATTCCACGTTAACTTCACGGTGACTCCGGAGCAGGTCAAGCCGCAGACGGCATCCACGTCCACGACGGGCTTCGACGTCCGTGGCTCGACCGCGTTCGGCTCGTTCGCGCTGCTTGCCGGCCTCGCGGGTGGTGCGCTCTTCGTCTCTAGGAAGGAGCCCGAGAAGCGCAGGGCCATCTCGAGGTCGCTCGCGGGTGGCGTGATCGTCGCGCTTGTGGTCGTCGCCGGCGTCGGATATGGCGTCGGGGTCGGCGTGGGGTCAGCGCCTGGCGCCACGAGCTCCTCGACACAGACGTCTTCGATTCCGCAGGTGAGCTTCACCCCGCAGGCCTCGGGCGTCCGGCCGCACATCACGGTGCCCGTCCTGAACGCCGCCTCCTCGGGTCCGCGCATCAACATATCGCCCACCATCGCCAGCGTCGGGGACAACATCTCCGTCAACGGGCAGGGCTTCGCCCCCAACGCGCAGCTCCCGCTGCTGTGGAGCACGACGCAGGGGAGCAACGTGGCCGGCTACCAGCTGGTGAACAAGCCTCTGAGGACTGTGACCGCGGCCGCGGACGGGTCGTTCTCCTTCACCATGAAGGTCCCAGCCGACCTTGGAGGGCTCCACTTCATCGCCGCGGGCAACCTCACCAGGAACTCGAACGGGACGCTCTTCATCCAGAGGAGCGCGACGCTCAGCACGACCCAGGGCCCGCAGGGCACCATGATCTCCGTGATCATGCACGGCGTCGGCTGGGACTTTAACACCAACATAGTCGCCGTCGACTACGACAACTCCTACATCGGCTACGCTTGCGGGTTCAATAGCGGAGGCAACGCGACCGTGAACATCGTCGCCAGCGGTTCTCCGGGGATACACACCATCGACGTCTATCCGTCTGAATGGTGGGGGCCCTCGACCTTCGCGACCCAACAGGTCGTGGAGTACAGGTACCCGCTGTTGACGCCACAGGACCACCCAGAGCTGATGCCTTCCTTCCATTTCACGTTCCTCATGACGTCAGGCTAGCAAGAGCGGCATGACCGCGACCAATGTGATTGAGATCCGCGGCCGGAGGGGCGGCGCGAAAGGAGCACGACATGCGCAGGCCGGGCGAAAGCGCGCCCGACTAGGGGATGAGGACGGCGGCCGCCACGACCGACGTCCAGAGGCCCTTCTTGTCTCCCTCGGCGGATTGCGCCACGTTTGACGTCCTTATTATCAGGCCGCTGGACTTGAAGAGCTGCTTCCTTTCGTCCCAAGCCGTCGCGGGGTCGAACCCGATCCCCATCGTGGTGGCGAGCATAGTCGCTGCCAAGTCTTCAGCGTAGTCTCCGGCCGTCTCCTGAGTCTGTCCGTACGCGTGATGCTCAGAGATGTAGCCGTAGGTCTTCGTAGACGGGATCGCCAACCCCACGGACGCGGCGACGAGCCTGTTGGGCTCCTTCGTAGAAATCCGGGCGAGCATGACGAAGGTTATCTCTCCGGGCGTCAGCAAGACTCTGCCCTTCTCCTTCGGTATGACCTTGCAGCCCGCTGGCACTATGCTCGAGACGGTCACCAGGTTGCAGTGCTGAATCCCAGCGTCCCTGAGAGCCAGTTCGAAGGACTGCAGCTTCTCCTTGTGCTTGCCAACGCCATTGGTCAGGAAGAGGCGTTTTGGAATCAATGCCGACGACCGCGAACCCGCCCGTGGGCTATTGAACCTTTCACTCTCTCCGCTCCGGACCGCGCATCTGCTGTGCGGGCGTCGAGCCAAGTCAATAATAACCACTCGCAATCTTATCGAGAGCCATGCACAAACCCAGCAACCGCGTCCCTCTCCTTGGGAGCGAGCGTGCGCCTATGCCCGGGGCCCGGGTTTCCGGCCGGCTCGACCCAAACGAGCGGATCGCCGTCACGGTGGTCCTCCGTCCGCGTCAAACCCGGCGAGGCTCACTCATCGAGAGCGAGTTCGGCGCCCGTCCTCCGCGGGGGCGACGCTACCTCACTCGAGAGGAGTTCGAAGCCTCCTACGGGGCGAGCAGCGAGGACCTGGCCAACGTGGAGGCGTTCGCCAAGGAGCACTCCCTCGACGTCGTTGAAGAGAGCCCCGCAAAGCGCTCCGTCATCCTCTCTGGGAGCATAGCGCAGCTCGGCCGCGCCTTCAGCGTCAAGCTGGTGCGCTACAAGCACCCGAAGGGCGTCCACCGAGGACATTCAGGGCCGATATTCCTGCCCGTCGGGCTCGCCCCAGCTGTGCAGGCCGTGCTAGGACTTGACACCCGTCCCCAGGCGAAGTCGCACTTCCGCCTCCTCAAGAAGAGGGCCGCGCCGGGCGGAGTAACCTACGCTCCGCCGCAAGTTGGGCAACTGTACGACTTTCCCTCGGGGCTGGACGGCTCGGGTCAGTCAGTGGCAATCGTGGAGTTCGGCGGAGGGTTTGCGACCAAGGACCTGGAGGCCTATTTCTCAGGCCTGGGCCTTCCAGCGCCGAGCGTCCTCTCAATCTCGGTCGACGGGTCTGGAAACGCCCCCACAGGAGACCCGAACGGACCCGACGCCGAGGTCATGCTCGACATCGAGGTCGTCGGGAGCGTAGCCCCGAAGGCGCGGATCTACGTCTACTTCGCGCCCAACACCGACGCGGGCTTCGTCGACGCCGTCAGCACCGCCGTCCACGACTCACAGCACAAGCCATCCGTGGTCTCGATCAGCTGGGGCGGCGCGGAGGCGAAATGGACCAAGCAGGGGATGAATGCCCTGGACGCCGTCTTTCAAGACGCCGCCATGCTCGGGGTCACGATCTGCGCCGCATCAGGAGACGGCGGCTCCTCAGACGGGGTGGGCGACCGGCTTGCTCACGTCGATTTCCCGGCCTCATCTCCCTACGCCTTGGGTTGCGGCGGGACTCGATTGGAGTCGGACGGAGAGGCCATCACCAGCGAAGTGGCATGGAATGACCAGCCCTCCGGCGGCGCCACAGGGGGCGGCGTGAGCGACGTCTTCCCCCTGCCGGACTGGCAAAGAGGCGCAAAAGTCCCCCCTTCGGTCAACCCTGGCGGGCGCGTCGGCCGCGGGGTGCCCGACGTCTCCGGGGATGCCGACCCCAGCACGGGTTACCTCGTCCGCGCCGACGGGAAGCAGTTCGCGATCGGCGGGACGAGCGCGGTCGCGCCTCTTTGGACTGCGCTTATCGCGTTGGCCAACCAGAAGCTTGGAAAGCCCGCGGGCTACCTCAACCCCATGCTCTACGGCCTGCCCGCCACCGCGGACGACCTGCACGACATCAAGTCGGGCGACAACGGAGCCTACAGCGCCGGGCCGGGGTGGGATGCCTGCACCGGACTGGGAAGCCCGGATGGAACGAGGCTCGCCTCGCTCCTCTAGCCCCAGTCGCTTCCCCCGATGCCGAGCTACGCGCGGTCGAAGCCGAAGGGGATGGCCTCGACGGTCAGGCATTCATATCGGTTGGAATGCTCGTGCTGGCTGGGAAAAGTCGAAAGCCTCAGCCATGCCGTTCGCCGCGGCGTCCCTCGCGCTGAGCGGGGTAAGGCCGTGGAGCACTTCGATGAACTTCAAGACAGAGGTGTGGTCGTTGACCGTGCTGTCGACGAAGCCCGCCTTCGCGTAAGGCGAAATCACCAAGCAGGGCACCCTGAACCCGTAGCCGTACTTGTCGACCTGCGGCGGGGCGACGTGGTCGAAGAAACCGCCGAAGTCGTCCCATGTGACAAACACTGCGACCGAGTCCCAGTACTTGCTCGTCCCGAGGACGTTCACGATGCTGCTCGCCACGTAGCTCTGGCCGGTCTGGACGTTCGCCGGCGGGTGCTCGTCGCCTCCCGCCGCCCCGATTATCCAAGAGACCTGACTCAGGTTTCCCTTTTGGAGGTCAGTCGTGAATGCTCCAGCAGAGACGAAATTCGCTTTCGCGGTAGGAGAGCTCTGGACGTACGCGAAGTTCTGCAACCACGTGCTGTTGGATGAGTAGACCTTCCAGGATATCCCGTTCTGGTCCAGCTGCTCGAATATCGGCGGAAAATTGAGCGTCGCTGGCACGTTGTCGTCGATTATCCCGCCCGCCGTCCCCGCGACCAGGTGGAGGTGGTTGGGAAGGCTCTCGCTCATCACCGATGTGAAGTACCTGTCGCAAAGGACGTACTCCTGCGCCGCCCTCCAGTAGTGGGGCAGGTCTGCCCCGTCGTAGTAGCCCATCGTCTCTCGGTTTCCTTCAGAGTAGACGAAGCCGTCCATCTTCCCCCCGTCATAGTCCTTGTGGGCGGTGGTCCAGTTGTGGCTCATGTCGACGGGAGTCAGGCTTGAGTCGTGGAATGGAGCGACGCATCCCTTCGAGCCCGGCGTTTGGGGAAGACAGAATCCCTTGCCTGCCGTCCCGTCTGCGCCTGGATAGGTCCCGAAGTAGTTGTCGAACGCGTGGTTCTCTTGGAAGACGACCACCACGTTCTTTATGGCGGAGAGGCCTGCGGGCGAGGCGCTCCCCACGGCCTCTCGGGGCCCGCTCGATTCTCTTGAGCCTGCACGCGGCTTGCGACGGATGCTCATGGGTGGTTGTCGACCGAATAATTGTGTGCCCAGGCATAAATAACTACTTGTCAATCTGCGAACGAGCGATACGTCCTAGAGTCTGTGACAACTGCCCCCGCAGTTCACTAGGTTGGCTGCCGGCAAGGTGGACGTCTCAGGCAAGACCTGTGACCTCGCCGCCGACCCTGCCTGAACTCGCATCGCGGAGGCTCTCACGTCAGACCCAAGCCGCGGGCAAGGGCACACGAACGTGCCCTCTTCAGCCTCCCTGTGAACACCACGAAGAGAAGACGGTGCACGCCACCGTCACGCTGCCCGTCATCTCCTGTTTTCCGGTGCACCCGCCGTGCGCAGGCGTCAGACCACCCGCATCGCAGACCCCCGGTGGCTCGAGGAAATCGAAGACACCCACCAGCTGCGGGACGAAGCTCACCCTCGTCGTGGAGCCGCTCTGGATTATCCCTGTGTCCGCACCGAACACCGGTATCAACAATTCGTGCGGACCGTCGTCGGCGTTATGCACGACGAGCGTCACATTTTGTCCCATCGCGACCGCGAAGATGCGGGGGGAGAACGTGTCCGCCGCGCCGTTGGCAAGGTCGCCATTCGTAATCTCGATATTCACGGTCACTGAGCTTGCGGACCCCCCGCCACCCGCGTTGGTGAAGTAGTAAGCGCCGCCACTCACGGCAATGACCGCGACGATCACGACGGCTAGGATGCCCCGCCTCGAGACTTTCATCTATGTCCCTCCTCACTTCGTCGCGAGGCAGGTCTCGCTGAGAGTCGAGGTGATCTCGTCCGACTCGAAGCATTCCCTACATAGGCGCTTTCCGCCATCGCGTTCGTGAAGGCGCCCTCATAGTCCCAAATCAACCTTGCGAAGCCAGTACCTTCCCGGCGGCGTCGCATTCACTGGACACGGTTGTGTCATGCATGACCCGCGAAACAGGCTCAATCGCAGCATATCTCTGTCCAGAATTGCTCGAAACAGGTTCGACATTTGTGGACCGGGAGGCTAGCCTGAATTAATTATGTACGGCTTAAATGTAAACCATACCCAATTGGTGCACATGACCTTTATTCGTGCCCGTTCCTCTTTTGTTTCGGTGGGAGTTTCAAAGTCTGTCACCTGAAGACCCGGCTTTCCCATAATGTCATTGATCTGCCGGGTATAGCCCTCCATGCGGACCATGGAGTTTTCCCTCTTCGCCTTGAATTACTTTCTCCTGAGTGTCTGCAACTCTCTCCAGCTTGTTTTCCGATGTCAAAGCTCTCTCCTCGTAATTGTGGCGGCGCTAACTCTCTTTTATGGGCTGGTACAAGACTCACAACCGCCTACGAGCAACACTGATGTAGACAATCTGGGCATTTACAAGGACAGGAACATCCACAACGACCGCATCTTCGTCCTTGACTGTTCTTTGCTGTTATCTTTACCCATCTATTCTGAACTTTATCCCAGGACCACTCGTATAACTCGTGTGTTGTTTCTGACCCTTCTGGAGATTCGAGGGTCGACATTTCTGATTCTGGTGCGTCTTAGGCACTATTGGGTTTTCGCCTTTTGAAGCAGTTCGTCAGCAGAAGGTTACTGCGGAATTTAAGCCGTCTTCGCGACTTCCTCTAAGTATACATTCTGTCCACATTACTCGCGTTTCGTGTACTGACGACCGCTCGGAAGGTCAAGCGGAGCGCCACAAGGAGGAGACGATTATCATGCTGCCTTGCGAGTCTGTCTTGGTTAAGTACAGTCGATCTTTTCAGCAAGGCATATGCTCGCTCATACGCTCCCCAAGATTCCATCGATAGGAAAGCGCGACAAGCTTCGGAGAGTAGTCTTCACGAGCGTCGAGTGTTCTTCTTGTCACGCGAAGACGAAGCAGGCCTTCAAGGACGGCGACTATATTGTGAAAGAGATAGGAAGATGCGAGAAATGTGGGGGACCTAAGGTGATAGCATTGATCTACTCAGAACAGTCTGCTTTACCAAAGTAACCGTCGCTCCTATCACGTGCTTTAACGCCTTCGCGATGCCCGCGTGAACGCGCCAGCCCCTCCCGCCCGGTACCATGATCCTGTGTTCCGTGGTCCTCGCCATTTTCCGGGACCCATGGATCGTAGGCCAGAGCGTTGGGCGCCCGAAACAAAAGATTCATCGCCAAAATTCATTTGCTTCCCATTTGGTGCAGGACCTCGCGCCTGAATCGGGGAACCTTTGCGCGGATGGAAGGGGTGCACTTGATCGCCACAATTGCGCAGAGATGGGAAGTGCGCCTGTTACCTGGGCATCCAGTTGCACTTCTCTCTCGTTTTACTCTACGCCCCAAGCATGAAATGCGTATGATGACGAAGCGAAGGGATGCTTGGTTCCTCGCAGTTGCGATATCTCGTAAAGAAAATGTCTTCGAGATCCGACTGCATCCCACCGGCCAACTTCCCGGGGCTGTGCTTGAGCCAGGCTGACGCTATCTCTTTACTTTTTCAGGGACAATCCCCGTGCTGTATATCGTCATCACCGTGTCCCTGAGGAGGTTCATGTTGTCAAGGTCAACGTCCGGCTCAGCCGAGATCAGCATTACGTTCTTCCCGCCGAGATAGAAGGTCAGCACGTTGAGCTTCTCTCGCTTCACGAGCGTGTACTGCATCCCCCCGAAGTACTGGTCCCAGGTCTTGTCAGTCCCAATCTGTATCGTCAGATTTGCCATCAGCCTGAGATTTTCACTGGCAGGCTCCATGGAGGTGATGCCTTTTCTCATTCCCCCGGCGATTAGTCTACCTGTCTCATCGAGAACCCCTGCGTACCTGACCCTTCGGTTAAACTTGAGGGCCTGAATGCATAGCTTATCCAGCGGGTAGGTCATAATTCCATCCAAGAGTCTTTTTTGCTCGTTCGGTATAAGACTTGATTGCTCTGTCGTCTTTTTGGCTTCAAGCTGCGTGCAGGAAAGCCCATGCGTCTATGTCTTCTCCAACAGCCCGGCCACTATTCTCGGGCACTCCAGCCGGTCGACCAACCTTTGGGGAGCCTCCGGGTGCTTTGGGAGGAAAATTTGGGGACGCCAATATTGGGACAGGTTAGCCTAATCTGGTCAAGCACGATTACCACTGAGCTATCAAGATTAACCCAACGCGCGCAATTTTCGACCCTGAAGGATGCCGTTAGAGCGTAAAATAAAAAGAGCGGGAGGTCAAGAATCTACTTCTTGCTTGCCGGTTTGATTGCGCCGATGCGGAAGATTGGCTTTCCGCACGAACCGCAGGTGCCCCTGACGGCAGCTCTTCCATTCTTCATCTTAATCTGCTTGGGATTCTTGATCTCCCTGTTCTTCTTCTTTTCGAAGACGCAGTAGCCTGTAATCACATTCGTCGCGACCAATGGGCCGACATGGGTACTTAAGCCCTCGGTAAAGGAGGAAGTATTGAGGTTTTTTGGAAAAAAGAAGACCCAAGTGACCCGGAAACTTTTCTTCGGGGGGGAAATCGGCCCTCAAAAGTAACCGTAAGCCCTTTGAAAGTTCTCGCATCGGGAGTTCTGAGACGAAGGTAAAGCGGGTTTGCTCTCATCGGAGGTCATACTCCGCATCGGTTGCGGAACGAGACTTGTCACTGACACAATGGTCACCGCGGTGACAGTTCGTTCAGTGACATCCGGCATAACAACGAGTCAATTGTATTCTAAAGCGAGTAAGTATGTCACAATTCGCAAGCAAGTGGGATAAATCCACCAGCACTGGATTCACAACAAGGATGCGGGATTCCGTCAAGAACCCGGGTCCTCTGAAGCCGCGGCTAGACCTGGCAGTACGACAGATTCAAGTCCAAGTCGCAAAGCTCGACGGAACATGCGCAAAGCTCAGGGAAAGAGACGCCTCGATCTTCAACAAGATCGT
>VFSW01015449.1_pt1 | contig 10495 bp, 6 predicted proteins | sample 5358111 | NCBI WGS metagenome assembly VFSW01 (sample SAMN11554181, study PRJNA540505) | mine drainage metagenome | isolation source: sediment from site ElyBrook_90M | place: USA: Ely Copper Mine, Vershire, VT | collected 2017
GTCACCCTGTATGCCGGCGCGCGCCTCGGAAGCCGCGTGGAGTTGCACGCCGGCGCCGTGATTGGCGGCGATGGTTTTGGCTACGTTTTCGGCGAGGGGCGCCAGTGGAAGTTCCCGCAGGTCGGAAGCGTTGACATTGGCGATGACGTCGAGATCGGTTGCAACAGCGCTGTCGATCGCGGCTCCCTGGAAACAACCCGCCTCGCCCACGGCGTGAAAATCGACAACCTCGTGCAGATCGCCCACAACGTGCAGATCGGCGAGCACTCCGTGGTCGCCGCGCAGACGGGCATCTCGGGCAGCAGCACCCTCGGCAAGAATGTGATCGTGGGAGGCCAGGTGGGCATCGCCGACCATTGCACCCTCCAGGATGGCGCCATCGCCGGGGCGCAGGCCGGCATTCCCACCGGCAAGACCATCCGGCGGGGCCAAATTGTGTGGGGAACACCCGCGCGGCCGCTTGAAAAATTCAAGCAGCAGTACGCATGGTTTGCCCGCTTGCCGGAACTGGCCGAGCGCGTACGGGAATTGGAACGAGGCAGGGAAGACAGGTAAGCGCCAATACCAAATAGACATTGGAAGCTGTTGTATAACCCGACCGCGCCATAATCGAATCGTGCACTTCGCTGAGTCGTGCTCGAGGGACCACGATCTTTCTCTGTGTACTCTGTGCAGGCTCTGTGTCCTCTGTGTTAAAGCGGCGAAATGCGACGGCAAGAGATTCAACACAGAGGGCCCAGAGAAAGCACAGAGAGCACGAAGACGCTTCAGCGGGGCTGCGTCAATCTCCCGGCTGCCCTCCGGGTGGGCGGGGGGCCGACGAACTAGCTAATTCCTAGAGCGCATCATCCGACCCACCTAACTCCTTGCGTCCATTGGGCGGAGATTGGGCTGGGCAACAGCTTCTAGCCAGCGCCTGATTCATCTCGCATTTTGAGACGGAGCAGGCAGCCCCAGCAGTCATCCGGGCATCTGATGGTATCGGGTTCCCAGGAGGCAAGGCGTCTGTTTTCAGTTGACTGCGGCAGGTATACAAAAGATAATACTACGACCCCGCATGTAAGTCCCTGCAATGCAGAGAGGTGGGAGGTATTGTTGGCTCTGGGGTTGTTTGAACTGGCCGGTACCTGCGGCCCAGTACGACATCGACGGCTTGGGGGAGGCACGCGCTAAGGTGTGCCGGTTACTACAGGTAAATCATCGAATGAACGTATGTCCGAGGGCTTGGTGACACCGGAAGCGAGACTGCGCGTGGAGACCGCAAGTAGCGGCGGAACTGCGCCTGCCGGTGCCGCTTCCCACCGGAGCGCAGCACCTCTGGTCGAGCAGGCGATTCGGCGCACCGTGGAATGGTTGTTGTCGGCACAAAGCCAGACGGGTTACTGGTGGGCCGAGTTGGAAGCGGATACGACGCTGGCATCCGATTACGTCCTTTTCCATCACATCCTGGGCCAGTTGAAATCGGAAAAGGTTCCGAAGCTGGCCAAGTACATCCGCGACCGGCAACTTCCCGGCGGCGGCTGGAATATCTTCTATGAAGGGCCGGCGGATCTGAACGCGACCGTCAAGGCGTGGTTCGCGCTGCGCCTGGCCGGCGATCCGGCGGGCGCTCCACACATGGCGCGCGCCCAACAGAAGATTCATGAACTGGGCGGTCTGGAAGCCACCAATTCCTACGTGCGTTTTTACCTCGCCATGGTGGGTGCGATCGATTGGAGCCATGTCCCGGTCATATCGCCCGAGTTGATCCTCGTGCCGAACTGGTTTCCAGTGAATATTTACGAGATGTCGTCCTGGACGCGCGCCATCGTGATACCGCTGGCGATCCTGTACGCCGAGAAGCCGAGTTGGGGGTTGCCCGAGGGCGTCACCGTGGGCGAACTGTTCAAGCGGCCCGGCTCCAAGCCGCAGTCGCTCAGTTGGGATGGCCGGGTCGTCTCCTGGAAGAATTTCTTCCTGCTGCTGGATCGCGGCGCGAGGGTGTATGAAAGCCTGCCCTGGAAACCATTTCGCAAGATGGCCGTGGCGCGGGCGCGGGAGTGGATGCTGGAACGCCTGGAGCGCAGCGAAGGCTTGTGCACGATCTATCCGGCGATGATGAATTCCATCTTCGCGCTTCTGGCCCAGGGCAGTGAGGCGACCGACCCGTTGGTCGTGCGGCAAATCGAGTATCTTGAGCGCTACGAGGTCGCCGATGCCGATACGCTGCACGTGCAGCCCTGCATTTCGCCGCTGTGGGACACCGCCATCGCCATGGTCTCGCTGGAAGAAGCCGGACTCGATCCGGCGCATCCGTCGCTTCTGGCGGCTTCGCGCTGGCTGGTGGACAATCAGATTCTGGGCCCCGGCGACTGGCAGGTGAAGAATCCCCATGCCGAGCCGGGCGGATGGGCGTTTGAATTTCGCAACGATTTTTATCCCGATGTGGACGATACGGCTTTCGTCCTGATGGCCTTGAGCCGCGTGGCCGATCCCGAGCCGGTGCGCCTGCACGCCGCCATTCGCCGCGGGCTCGCCTGGCTGATGAGCATGCAGAATAGCGACGGCGGATGGGGCGCGTTCGACCACGAGAACAATCTCGACTTTCTCAGCCACGTGCCTTTCGCCGACCACAATGCCATGCTCGATCCCTCCACCGCCGACGTGACCGCGCGCGCCGTCGAGTGCCTCGGCTACATGGGTTGGCAGGCCCAGCATCCGGTGATCGAACGCGCGTGCGCTTTTCTCCGGCACGATCAGAAGTCCGACGGCTCTTGGTTTGGACGCTGGGGCGTGAATTTCATTTACGGCACCAGCGGCGTGCTGCGTGCGCTGGAAACCGTGGGGCTGGCGTCCCACCCGGACGCGCGCCGCGCCGCGGATTGGCTGCGCTCGGTCCAGAACCCCGACGGCGGCTTCGGCGAGTCGAGTTTTTCTTACTACGACGAGTCGCGCAAGGGAATCGGGAAGAGCACCGCTTCGCAAACCGCCTGGGGTTTGATCGGGCTGCTGGCCGTTTCCGGCCCGGCGGCCATCGGCGATCCGGCGGTGGAACGCGCGGTGGCCTGGCTGGTTTCGCGCCAGAACGCCGACGGCACCTGGGATGAAAACGAATTCACGGGTACGGGTTTTCCCTGTGTGTTTTACATGAAGTACCACCTGTACCGAATCTCCTTTCCGCTCTACGCCCTGGCACGCTACCATAACGTACACAAGGGTGTGCCGCGATTCATGGGCACGAAGATCCCTGCGACCGAGATCGAGCATCTAAATGGATATTGGGGGTAATGGATGAGAGTTCCCTGGAGTATGACCACCAGCATGGCAGGCTACCTGACGCGCAAGGGATTGAGCGGCCAGGAAAAGTATCCGCTCGTCATGATGCTCGAGCCGCTGCACACCTGCAATCTCACTTGCACCGGTTGCGGCCGCATTCGCGAATACAAGTCGACCATTGACGAGATTCTCCCGGTCGAACAGTGCCTGAAGGCCGTCGAGGAGTGCGGCGCGCCGATCGTCTCGATCTGCGGCGGCGAGCCGCTGATGTACCCGGAAATCGGCCGCCTGGCCAGCGAGATTCTGAAGCGCAAGAAGCACATTTATCTGTGCACCAACGGCATGTTCCTGCGCAAGCGCCTGCACGATTTCAAGCCCACGTCGCGCTTGTTCTTCAATGTCCACCTGGACGGCCTGGAAAAAACCCACGACATTTGCGTCGAGCGCGATGGCGTGTTCCGCGAGGCCGTCGAAGGCATCAAGGCGGCCAAGGCCGCCGGATTCCTGGTGGCCTCGAACACCACCATCTACAAGGAAACCGATATCGAGGAGATCGCCGAGTTGTTCGCCTACTTGCAAACGCTCGGGGTCGACGGGCACATGCTCTCGCCCGCCTATTCCTATGCATCCGTGATGACCCAGGACATTTTCATGTCGCGCGAGGAGATCCGGGAGAAATTTCGCCTGGCCAGCCAGTTGCTCGAGCGCTACAACATCGTCACTTCGCCCATCTACATGGAGTTTCTCCGCGGCGAGCGCGAGCTGATGTGCACCGCCTGGGGCAATCCGACCTACAACCCCCGCGGCTGGAAAGGGCCCTGCTATCTCATCACCGACGCGCACCACGAAACCTTCAAAGGGCTGATCGAAAATACACAGTGGGAAAAATACGGCCACGGCCGCGATCCCCGCTGCGAGAACTGCATGGTCCATGCGGGATACGAGGCCTCGGCGGTGCTCGGCGGCAACAAGAAGCTGGGCGACACCTGGAAGATGCTCCACTGGACTTTTTCGGGGAAGATGGGTGGTCTCTCTAACGGCAAGGCTGCGAAAGCCAACGGAAACGGCCATGCCAACGGCAATGGCAATGGAAAGGCCGCCACGCCGTCTCCTGCCCGCATCGGCGCCGGGACATCCAAGGTGCCCGCAGTTCCCGCGCAAGAGCCGAAGGAGAACGAGGTGTTCCGGATTTTATGACCACGCTCGTCACCGGAGCTACGGGTTTCGTCGGAAGCCACGTGACCCGGCAACTCCTCGCCGCGGGTCATTCCGTGCGCGTTTTGGTTCGCCGTGCCAGCAACCAGCAGGCGCTCGAGGGGTTGGCGGTGGAACGCGCCGAAGGTGATTTGCGCGACGCGATTTCCCTGGGCCGCGCCATGAAAGGTGTCCGCTGGCTGTTCCACGTGGCCGCCGATTATCGCCTCTGGACCAAGGACCCCGACGAAATCTACCAGACCAACGTCGAGGGCTCGCGGCGCCTGTTTGAAGTCGCGGCGGACTCCGGCGTCCAGCGCATCGTTTACACCAGCACCGTAGCCACCATCGCCATCCCGACCCATGACGGTGCGCTTCCCAGCGAGGAGACGCACGCAACCCTTGCACAGATGGTCGGGCATTACAAACGGTCGAAATTTCTCGCCGAGGTCGAAGCCATCCGGGCCGCGGCCGCGGGCGTTCCGGTTGTGATCGTCAATCCCACCGCGCCTGTCGGACCCGGTGACTGGAAGCCGACGCCCACCGGGCGGATTTTGGTCGATTTCCTGAACGGCAGGATGCCCGCGTACGTGGACACCGGCCTGAATGTGGTGGCCGTCGAGGATGTGGCGGCGGGGCATCTCCTGGCGGCCGAGAAGGGCCGCATCGGCGAGCGCTACATTCTGGGCGCCCGCAATATGGCCCTGAAACAGATTCTCGATGTGCTCGCTCCCATCGCCCATCGCCCCGCGCCCCGCATCCGGCTGCCGCACGCCGTCGCGCTGGCCGCCGGCTATGCGGATGAATTGTTTTCGCGGATCGCCGGCCGCGAACCGCGGATTCCTTTGGAAGGCGTGAGGATGTCGCGCCACCGGATGTTCGTGGCCAGCGACAAGGCCGAGCGTGAGCTCGGCTACCGGCCCGGCTCGGTGGAAGCGGCGCTGGAGCGCGCCGTGCGCTGGTATCAGGCGCATGGGTACGTTCGCGGCAGTGCGCGTGCCAAGCCGGCTGTACATGCCGCGGCGGCCTAGGATTCGCTGTGCAGATTCTGATCATGTTCGCGCTCGACGCGGAATTCGCCCCCTGGCGGAGGTTGCGCCCGTTTCATCCCGGAAAATGGGGTTTGGCGGACGCGCACTGGACCGAAATCGGCGGAGCGCAGGTGGGAGTCGTCTTGACGGGCATCGGCCCGCGCCAAGCCGCTCTAAAGATTTCGGAAATTGTTTGGGATAGCAACCAAACGGCGAGAATTTGCATCTCAGCAGGGTTAGCCGGCGGATTGCGCCCCGAGTATCGGGTGGCAGATGTGCTGGCGGCGCGCACGGTCTCTTCCGGCGGCGCTCAGGGACTTCGGGAATCGCGGGTCATCGAGTGTGATCCATCGCTGGTCGCGCTGGCCGGAGAACATGGCGCGCGAATCGCCGGCCGGGTGCATACCGCCGGCCGCGTGATCTCCACGGCGGGCGAAAAGCGGATGCTCGGGGCCGAAGCCGATGCTGTCGAGATGGAGAGTTTTGAGGTCGTGAAGGAATCCGTCGAGTACGGCGTCCGATCGGTGGTCATCCGCGCGATCAGTGATACTGTGCACGAGGACCTCCCGCTCGAGATGGACCGGATCCTGACCGGCGACGGCCGGGTGAGCAGGTCAAAAGTTTTGGGCCAGTTAGCACGGCGGCCATGGGCCTTGCCGGGGCTGTTGCGGCTGGGGGCTCGCAGTAAGCGCGCTGCGGAAGCGCTCGCATCTTTTCTCGACGCCTACGTCACGGCGGTGGCGCGGCAGGCCGGTCAGATTTCCACGCGCGGTGCCACAAGCGAGCAACCTTGGAGCCCGTCGCTGGGGCGCGAAGTCGAAAAGAGACCGGCGTGATGTCCGGCAGGCAGCTTGGCCCGCGCCTGACCGGCCGGCAAACAACTCAAACGCAGGCGACGCCCACTGTTTCTAATCGCTACACATCTAGGAACAAGAGTTCAGCTATGTCCTTGAAAACACGATATAGAGGACTATTCTAGTCCGTAGAAGACAGGGCTTGGGGGCGGTAACTCAAAAGTGAGTCACGTCACAACAGAAATTGATTCGCCGCAGGCCGGCAACCCGCCGGCCGGCCAGATGCGCGCCGGTGTCTATCGCGGCAAGGGGAGCGTGGTGGTGGAACGCGTGCCCATCCCGGAGATCGGCGAAGGCGAAGTGCTGTTCCGTGTGGCGGCGTGCGGCATTTGCGGAACGGACATCAAAAAGATTCATTACGGTTTCATCGCCCCGCCGCAGATTCTCGGCCACGAACTTGCCGGCACGATCGTGAAGACTGGCCGCGGCGTGACGAAATTCAAGGCCGGCGACCGCGTCATGAGTTTTCACCACATTCCCTGCGGCGCTTGCTTCTACTGCGACAGAAAGCTCTTCTCCCAGTGTCCGGGTTACAAGCGCACCGGGCTGACGGCGGGTTTCGATCCCAACGGCGGCGGATTTGCCGAATACGTTCGCGCGATGCCGTGGATCGTCCAGCGCGGCATGCTGGCGCTGCCCGCCGATGTGACGTTCGAGGAAGCGACGTTTGTCGAGCCGGTGAACACGTGCTTGAAAGCCGTCCGCAAGGCGCGCGTGGCTCCCGGTGAAACGGTGCTGGTGATCGGCCAGGGACCCATTGGCATGCTCCTCGCCATTCTCGCCAAGCACGAAGGGGCCCGCGTCTATACCAGCGATCCGATGGCCGGACGCCGCGCGGCGAGCCTCCGCTTCGGCGCTTCGGAAGCCTTCGATCCGTCGGCGGTCAATCTTTCCGACGAGATCCGTCGGCGAACCGACGGGCGCGGAGCCGACGCCGTTCTGGTGGCCGTGCCCAGTGCCTCATTGGTCCCGGAGGCCCTGGCCCTCGCGCGACCGGGCGGCCGCGTGCTATTGTTTGCCCATAACGATCCGGTTCTGCGGCTGGAATTCCCGGCCGCGACCGTGGGGATCGAGGAGAAGGAAATTCTCGGCAGTTACAGCGCCTCGGTGGACGACCAGGAAGAATCGGCGGCGCTGGTTTTTGAGCGGCGCTTGCCGGTGCGCGACTTGATCTCGCACCGGTTCCCGCTCGAGCGCATCGCGGATGCCATTGAATTGGCGGCGCATCCGCAGGATACTACCCTGAAAGTGGTGATTACGCACGCATGAGCAACGCTATCAAGAACGGACACATGACCGCGGCGGTCCTGTATGGCCGCGAGGATGTGAAGATCGAGCGCGTCGAGCTCCCGCCGCTGGGCGAGGACGAAGTTCTGGTGCGCGTCCAAGTGGCGCTTACTTGCGGCACGGATCTGAAAGTCTGGAAGCGGGGTTATCACGCGCGGATGATTAAGCCTCCGGCGCTGTTCGGCCATGAACTGGCGGGCGTCGTCGAGGAGAAGGGCAGCGCCGTAAACGGCGGCGTGCGCAAGGGAATGCGCGTGGTGCCTGCAAATTCCGCTCCCTGCAATCAGTGTTTCTACTGCCGCAAGGGCCAGCCGAACCTCTGCGAGGACTTGCTGTTCAATAACGGCGCGTACGCCGAATTTATCCGCATTCCCGGCCGCATCGTCCGCCAGAACATGCTCGAGATTCCCGAAGACGTGTCATTTCTGGATGCGGCCATGGTCGAGCCGCTCGCTTGTGTCTTGCGGGGAATCCATGAAACAGGCATCCAGCCGGGCGAGACTGCGGTGGTGATTGGCTGCGGGCCGATCGGCCTGAGCTTCATCCGAATTCTTTCCGCGCGGCAGGTGCGCGTCATCGCCATTGGCAAGCGCGCCAGCCAGATGCGCGCGGCCGAACGCCTGGGCGCGGTGGCCGTGTGCGACGCCGCCGAGATTGAAAACCCGGTGCCTCTGGTCAAGAAGTTGACCGGCGGCTGGCGCGGCGCCGACGTCGTGATCGAAGCCGCGGGACACCCGGCCACATGGCAATGGGCGCTCGAAACGGTGCGCAAGGGCGGAACGGTAAACCTTTTCGCGGGATGCGCGAAGGGCGCCGAGGTAAAAATCGACCCGGAACTGCTCCATTACTCGGAAATCACCATCAAGTCCACATTCCACCACACGCCGCGGTTTATCCGCGAGGCGCTGGATGCGATTGTGCGCGGCGAAATTCATGCCAGCGACTTCATCACCGGGGAAGTCCCGCTCGCGGATCTGCCGCAATTGTTCGAGCATATGAAGCACCGGAACGGCACCCTCAAGACCGCCGTGATTCCCTGAGCGCCGTTTTCGCCGGGCCCCATGCTGCCCACTCCTGAACTGGAAATCGCGCGCAACCTTCCGCCCGAGGGCTGCAACCTCGATCAGGCTCAGCGCTACACGCGCTGGCTGGCGACGCACCACTACGAGAATTTCAACGTCGTTTCCTGGCTCCTCCCGCGCCCGCTTCATCAGCACTTCTACAACGTCTATGCCTATTGCCGCTGGTCCGACGATCTGGGCGATGAAGTTCCGGTTGCGGCCCGCGCCCTGCAGCTCCTCGACGCATGGGAAGATGAGCTGCGGCTGATCTGGGAACCGGGCCGCGCCCCGGTCCATCCCGTGCTCATTGCGCTCCGGGAGACCGCGCGCGCGAAAAATATTCCCATCGAGCCGTTTCGCGATCTGCTGCGCGCCTTCCGGCAGGACCAGACGGTGCATCGCTACGCTGCGTGGGCCGATGTTCTGGATTACTGCGTCTATTCGGCCAATCCCGTGGGCCGCATCGTGCTCTATTTGTGCGGTTACCGCGACGCGGAGCGCCAGCGGCTCTCCGATTTCACCTGCACCGCGTTGCAACTCGCCAATTTCTGGCAGGACGTCTCGCGCGACCTCCAGAAGGGCCGCATCTACATTCCGCTCGACGCGCTCGCCGCATACGGATTGACCGAAACCGACATTACCCGGCGCCGCTTCGATCGCCGTTACGTCGAGCTCATGAAGTGGCTGATCGAGCGCACGCGCGAGCTGTTTGCCGCGGGCCTCCCGCTGGCCGCGTGCGTGGACAAGACACTGCGGACCGATATCGAGCTGTTCAGCCGGGGCGGCCTGGCGATTCTCGACGCCGTCGAGAAGGCCGGCTACAACACGCTGGAGCATCGCCCGGCTCTCACGAAATGGACGCAGGCCTCTCTGCTGGCTCGGGCGCTGGGTTCGCGGATCTTGCTTTCGGCGAGCCGCCAGACATCCGTCGCGGCTGCGGAACCCGTGCGGCCCTCGGCGCACGGACCAGCGAGCGCGGAGAACCCTGCGGCTGCACCGGCCCCGTCCGCAAGCGCTGCTTCTGCTTCCACAATGCGCCACGCGGAGACCGTGCGCGCCTCCTACGCGGAGTGCCACCGCATCACGCGCGCGGCGCACAGCAGCTTTTATCTGGCCTTCTTCGGCCTGCCGGCGGAGAAGCGGCGCGCCTTGTGCGCGCTCTACGCGTTCATGCGCCTGGTGGACGATGTATCGGACGAGCCCGGGGACATCGAGTCGAAGCGCCGCGGACTGGCGCGCTGGCGCGCCCTGCTCGATGAAGCCGTATCGGGACAGGCGCATGGTCACGCCGTTCTTCCCGCGCTGGCCGATGCGATCGAGCGCTTCCATATTCCCACCAGATATTTTCACGACCTGATCCTGGGCGCGGAGATGGATCTGACGGTCGCGTCCTACGCCACGTTCGAGCAGTTGTCGGAGTATTGTTACCGCGTGGCCGGCACGGTCGGGCTCACCTGCCTGTACGTCTTCGGCTTCCGCGATCCGCGCTCTCCGGATCTGGCCGAGCGCCTCGGGCTCGCCTTTCAGCTGACCAATATCATCCGCGATGCCGGCGGCGACTTCGCCATGGGCCGCGTCTATTTGCCGCAGGAAGATCTCGATCGTTTCGGCGTGCGGCCCGAGGATTTGCGCGGCCCGCTCACGCCGGCGCTGCGCGATCTGCTCGCGTTCGAGGCCGATCGCGCGTGGCGCCTGTATGAAGAGGGCGCGCCCCTGCTGGCGAATGTGAATGCGGACAGCCGGGCCACGCTGGCGGCCCTGACGCGAACCTACAGCCGCCTGCTGGCGCGGATCGAGGAGCGCGGGTTCTACG
>VFSW01015450.1_pt1 | contig 10493 bp, 8 predicted proteins | sample 5358111 | NCBI WGS metagenome assembly VFSW01 (sample SAMN11554181, study PRJNA540505) | mine drainage metagenome | isolation source: sediment from site ElyBrook_90M | place: USA: Ely Copper Mine, Vershire, VT | collected 2017
CCTTTGCAAAGTGCGACCTCCTTCACGCAGTTTGGCGTGCCGGGGCATGCCTGTATAATTGCGCACGAGGGAAACCTTGGGCGCGTTTCAACGAATCATCTGGATTGTTCTGGACAGCGTGGGGATCGGGGCGCTTCCGGATGCAGCGGAATACGATGATGTGGGCCGCGACACGCTTGGCCACATCGCAAAATCGCGGCCGCTGGCTCTTCCGAATCTGGTGCGCCTGGGGCTTGCGAACATCGCCCCGCTCGCCCACTTAAATCCTCCCGCAACCCCCGAAGGCTGCTATGGCAAGGGCGCGACGCACTCTCCCGGAAAAGATACCACCACGGGCCATTGGGAGATGGCAGGTATTTGGCTACCGATGGCCTTTCCCGTTTACAAGCACGGTTTTCCGCGCGAATTGATGGAAGAGTTCGAGCGGGCCATCGGCCGCAAGACGCTTGGAAATAAACCTGCCTCCGGCACCGAAATCATTAAAGAACTGGGAGAGGAGCACGTTCGCACCGGTTTTCCGATCGTGTACACCTCGGGCGACAGCGTGTTTCAGATCGCGGCCCACGACGACGTGATCCCCATCGCCGAGCTGTACCGCATATGCGAGATCGCGCGAAAAATGCTGGACGGCCCGCACAAAGTCGGCCGGGTGATCGCGCGGCCGTTCACGGGAACGCCGGGAAACTATAAGCGCACGGAGCGGCGGCACGATTATGCCGTCGAGCCTCCGCGCCCCATGCTCATGGATGTGCTGGCCGATCGCGGCGTTCCGGTCTTCGGCATCGGAAAAATTCACGACATCTACAACGGCCGCGGCGTCGAACGCTACGTGACGACGCGCAATAATGCCGACGGAATGCAGAAGTTGCACGCCACGTTGGGCCAGCAGAAGTCCGGCCTGATCTTCGCAAACCTCGTGGATTTTGACATGCTCTACGGACACCGCAAGGATGTGGAAGGATTCGCAAAATCACTCGAAGAATTTGATCTGTTGCTGGCCCCGCTGCTCGCGGCGATTGCGCCGGGCGACCTGCTGATGATTACCGCGGACCACGGCTGCGATCCCGATCCGGCGTGGCCGACGACGGATCACTCGCGCGAGTATGTGCCCATTGTGACCTACAGCAAGGGAGCGAAGCGCGGAGTGAATATTGGAATTCGCGACACCCTCGCGGACATGGGGCAGACCATCGCTGAAAATTTCGGCGGAGCCATCCCTCACGGAAAGAGTTTTCTGCCGCTGATTGCGTAATGCGGAATCGAGATGAGGTGCACGCGCGTTACAATCGGCAAAAGTAGAGGCCCAACGCACGCGTCATTCCGAGCGGTGCGAGGAATCACTCCTTCTTTTCGCGCACGATCACAAAACAAAGAGGGATTCCTCACCCGCGGTAGCGGGTTCGGAATGACGGAATAAACTTTCTTCCGCGGCCTTTAAAGCCTGCGCCACTTATTGCTAATTGCCCGACGTTGGGGCGCGCGGAGCGTAGTAGCCGGACCGGGTTCGCACACTGAGTTTTCCTGCTCCCTTGGGTGGGAAGACTTCCACTTGCACCGTGCGGAAAGAGCCGTCGCGCGCGGTGTTGGTCGGGTAGTAGGCCAGCGTGTACTGGTTGCGGACATCGTGGGCGATCTGAGTGCAGATGGCTTCGGTGTCCTTCACGTCTTCCGGAAAGAACGCCAGGCCGCCGGTAGCGACCGCCATTTGGGAGAGGGCCGTGCGCGCTTTTTTCATGGCGCGGTGATCGTGCTTCATGTCCTCGTCGCTGAAGACGCCGACGGCGTAGATGACGGCATTGTTACGCTGCGCCTGTTCGACGGCGTTTTCGAGGCTGTGGCGGCTCGCGTTGTCCTCGCCGTCCGTCACGACCAGAAGAATCTTCTTGTCCCGCGTCCCTTTTATCAGATGGTCGAGGGATCCGATCACGGCGTCATACAGGGCCGTGCTTCCGCGAGCGTCAATGCGCTCGAGGGCGGTCTTCATTTCCGCGAGGTCGCTCGTGAAGTCGTGGTCGGTGTCGAGATAATAGTCGTCGTTAAAATTGACGACGAATCCCTCATCCTGCGGATTCGAGGTTTTGACGAATGTCAGGGCCGCGGCATTCACCTGCGGGCGCTTTTCGCGCATGCTCCCACTGTTGTCCACGACGATCCCGAAGCTGACCGGCACGTCCTCCTGCTTGAAGACGGAAAGTTTCTGCTCAACTTTGTCTTCGAGGACTTTGAAATTTTCCTCTTTCAGGCCGGGAACGAACATGCTGCGATCGTTGAATACCGTGGCGTGGAGAACCACCAGGCTGACCTGCGTCTTGATCTTGTAAGCATCTTGTGGGGCTTCCTGCGACTGTGCGCTGGGAGGCGGCGCGGGCGCACGCCCCGGCGAAATCGGCGCCTGCTGCGCAAACGAAGCCGAGCCGAAAAAGACCCCGGCACATGCAAACAGGAGGGGGAACAGAATCCGCTGCGCCAGGCTACTGAGCCGGCGCATAATATCCGGTTCTGGCGTAGACATTAAGCGGCGGAAGGCCTTTGGGCGGGCGCAACTTGACTTTGATTTTTCGCCAAGTGCCGTTGTGATCCGCATTGCTCGGCTTATATCCAAGAACATATTGGTTCCTCAGCTCCATTCCGATTTTTGCGGCGATATCGGGCAATTCGCCGATGTTTCCGACCGGGAAGGCGCGGCCTCCGGTCATCTCCGTGACTTCGGAAAGCAGCGAGGGGCCATTCATTTCTTCCTGGGTAGGACGCGCTCCCACCTCACTGTAGATGCCGATCGCATACAACTGGCAATCGGCCTCTTTCAGGAAGTTGCGCACGTCGCTCTCGCTGTATCTACTATGATTATCCCCCCCGTCACTGATAATCAGCAAGGCGCGTTTGGCGTTTCGTGCACCCCTCATCTGGCTGAGGCCCAGATAGATCGCGTCCAGCAGCGCCGTGCGGCCGCGCGACGCTGTAAACATCATGCGGTTTTGCAGCTCTTCGACGCTGTTCGTGAAGCCGCTGGTCAATTCGGCGCGGTCGTTGAAACTCACCAGGAAAAACTGGTCGAGGGGATTGGCGGTGCGCATGAACTGAATCGCGGCCTGCCGCGCCTTGTCCACTTTGTCGGACATGCTGCCGCTCATGTCGAAGATCAGGCCGATGGAAATGGGCACGTCCTCGCTCGACATGGTGACGACTTCCTGTTCGGTGTTGTCCTCGAAGATGCGGAAATGTTCACGCTCGAGTCCGGTGACCAGCCGGCCCAGGGGATCGGTGACAGTGACGTTGACCAGAGCCAGATTGACGTCCACACGGATGGGGTCACCGGGCTTGATTTTGGTTCCGCTGGGAGGTTTGAGAAGTTTATCAGAACCCGAATTCTGGGAAAAACCCGCTGGAACAAGGAACAGGCACACGAGAAGAGCAAGGGGACGGAATCGAACGTAGTCTCTTTGTGCCATTCCCGCAGTTCCTGCCTTCTCCGACGTGACTGGGCGGTTGTGGCAAATCCAACATCCAACCTCGGCCATTTTACCACTCAGAGCGTTTCATGCAAGACCCATGCCATGCTGTGCAGGTTCGCGGCGTGTGTTAGGATTCTGACACCTTCCGTGCGTCTCTGGAGAGTGCGGAACATCCGTGTCCATGGCCATTGCCGTTATCCCCGCGCGCTACGCTGCAACCCGCCTGCCGGGGAAGCCGCTCGTGTCATTGGCGGGGAAGCCGATGATTCAGAGAGTTTGGGAACGAACACGGCAGGCGAAGAGAATTTCGCGCGTCATTCTGGCCACCGACGATGAACGCATCCTGAAAGCGGCGGCGTCCTTTGGCGCGGAAGCGGCGATGACTCGCCGCGAGCATCGCTCGGGAACCGAGCGCGTGGCCGAAGTGGCCGCAAGCCTCGGCCGGAACGCCTCCGAAATATTCGTGAATGTGCAGGGAGATGAGCCGCTCATCGAGCCGGACGCGATTGATGCGTTGGTGGAAGCCGTCGAATCCGACCAGAGCGTGCAGGTGGCGACGCTGATGGTTGCAATCGCGAAGCCCGCTGACATCATGGATCCCAACATCGTCAAGGTCGTGCTCGATTTTGAAGGCGACGCACTTTATTTTTCACGCGCACCGATTCCGTGGGTTCGCGACAGCAATGCACCGGTTTCCGTGCGGCATATGAAGCACCTCGGCCTCTATGCCTTTCGCGGCTCGGCTCTTCTGGAATTTCCCACGCTTCCGGTTGGCGATCTCGAACGCACCGAACAGCTCGAACAGTTGCGTTGGATGGAGAACGGTTACAAGATTCGCGTCGCGGAAACCGTGCACGATTCAGTCAGCGTGGATGTGCCGGAGGATGTCGAGCGGGTGGAGCGATTGCTGAAAGAAGAGAAGTGAAGGAAGCTTAGGAAGAATAAGGATGTTGAGGAAATTGAGGACGTTGAGGAAGTAAAGCAAGTTAAGGAGGGTGAGGAGGAAGAACGAGACGAATTGCCTGAACTGGAGCTGGATTGCCGGAGCAAATCTTTTTAGCTGGTTTTTCTGACTCCCAATACACCGCGAACAGTTACATCCTGCGATCTACAGTCTGCCTGATGGCATTCTCTTAGAACTGGCGGAAGAGCGAGCCGCTCGCGACCCGATTCGGGTCCGCCCCAATCAGAAAAATCTGCTGCCAGGGCAATGCTGTCGGGGACTGGACGACGTAGATAGCGAAATTGCGCGTCTGGTTCAGCGGGCTGGGCAGAGTCATGGTGAGCGTGCCGCGAACAGAGGGAGCAGAGGCGCCATAAAAGCCGGTCACCGTCTGCGCTAATGTGAGTGTGCCCGCCGTGTTGAAGTCCAGCAATCCCGATCCGATCACACCGGCGTTGGCGGCGAACTCGCCGGCAAACGATTCGGCGGATGATCCCGAGAGGCCGATGGCGCTCGCCGCGTAGTTTCCGGAAACAAGCGACGATGAGAAGGAGGAACTCTGCTGCCGCGCGAAGATGCCATCGCTTGCAACGTTGCCGTGAATCGGATCGGTTTCTTGAAAGATGCCGCTTGCGGACGAAATGAAGTAAAAGACGTACGAGCGGGTGCTGGTCAGAGAGACCGTGCCCCGGCCGTTCGCGCCGGAAAAAGCGTACGTGCCAGTCACGTTGAGCGTGACATTGGGCGAGCCGGAGAGATTTTCGTCCACAACGCTCCCGGCGGCGATATTGCCGGAGCCGTCCGCCGAAAGGCTGCCCGCTGCGGCATAGGTGTTTCCGCCGGCGGAGTTGGACAAGAGGAAGGCATAGCTTCCATTGAGCGAGGATGCGGAGAAAACGGCATCAGGGGTTTGCTGTAACGCAAAGCCCGCGACGCGCTCTGACTTGTCGGTTCCCACGAATTTTACCGTTGCCGCGTTGGCAATGTAGAACGCGAAATTAAACGTCGTGCCGGCGGTGGTAATCTGCGCCGTGCCGCGTCCGTTCGTGGTGTTCACGGAGTAAGTGCCGCCGGTGATGGCTGCACTCGAAGGTGTTCCGCCGGAATTACTATCCATCTGGCCCGTGGAAATATTTCCCGCGCCGTCCGCATTGAATTCCCCGATTTGCGACACGTCGCTCGATCCCGCCACACCGGCGAAATCGAAAATATAGATCCCGTGCAGGGAAGAATTTTTGAAGGTCGCGGGGTCGCGCATTTCCGCTTCGCCGCTGGCCGTGCCCGTGGCATCAAATCCGAAGATTTGCATCCGCGTACTGTTCACCAGGACAAAATTGTACGTGGCGGGAGTATGTCCATCGCTGAAAGTCAACGTGCCGCGCCCGTCGGCAGCGACGCTATACGTGCCGGTGAATGATACGTTGGGCGTGACGCCCGAGGCTTCATTGATATCTTCCACACCGCTGAACAGGTTGCCCGCACCGTCGGCGGAAAAACTTCCCGCGCGGAAAAATGGTCCCGCGGTGGTATCCCCGGCCAGCGAAAATGCAAAAGGCCCTTGCAGCGAAGAAGTTGTATAGCCGGAGATCGTGAGCGTAGCGCTCGCGTTGGACAGCGGAAAATCCTGGGACTCGGCCTGGACATAAACAGTGGACCCCGGAGGGGGCGTGGCCGGAGCGGCATAAACGCCGTTGGCGTCAATCGTGCCGAGGGTAGCGTTGCCGCCGAGGACGGGATTCGTGTTCGGCGCTCCCACGTACCAGTTCACGTTGGTGGTCGCGGCGCCCGTTACCGTGGATTGAAACTGTTTCGTGTTGGCCGACCCGGCCGGCATCGTCCAGGTTGTAGGAGACACGGTGACCGTGGGCGGCGGGGTGATCGTCACGGAAGATGTGGCGACGGCCGTGTTGTCCTCAAATGAGGTGGCGGAAATGGTGACCGTGGCCGGCGAGGGGGCGACGCTGGGAGCCGTGTAGAAACCAGTCGAGTCAATGATCCCGATCGTAGGATTTCCTCCCGGGATGTTGTTCACCTTCCACGTGATAATCGTATCGGTGCCGCCCGAAACCGAACCGTAGAACTTGGTTTGCGTCACGACCGTGGTTGTCAGCGTCGCGGGCGAGAGCGTGACAGAAATATTCGTGGACGGGTCGGTGCACGTGACCGAAGACGACGTGGTGGACGAAGTGGCCGCCGTGGTCGTGCACGTGAGGGTCGTGCTCGTCGCCGTGGATTTGCACGAAGCCAGGCTGAGCGCACCAAGAGCTAAAAGCAACAGGGCGAGGCGCTTCACCGCTCCTCGCTCTTTCGCAGAAGCTTCCCTGCGGGGGAATATGTCCGGCGCGTATGATTCCTGCTCAATCCGTCGCTCCAAATCGAAAAATTAAATTTTGCGCTGTGAGACATTGCCCGTCGCCGGGGCTGACGGCGCAATATTAAAACTGCTGGTAAAGCGAACCGAGCGCAACATCCGTGGTATCCGTGCCAAGGACATAGAACTGCGCCGGGCTCACCGGATACAGTACATAGTTCCGTGTAGTCCCCGCGGAATCCTTCAGGCTCATCGTCGAGCGTCCGGCCAGGGTAAGTGAGCCCGAAGCAAGTGGATCACTTTGTGTGGTGCCGAGCCCGCTGGAATTATTGATGTCCAGCAGCGAACCGGATGCGCCTCCCGCGTTGGCGATTACGCTGGCCGTAGCGCCGATATTGATCTGGCCGACAGTGTCTTCGCGCTTCGGCGAGGCGCCTGCGGCATTGGTTCCCGCGAGATTCAACGCAAAACTGTTGAGCGCGCCGAGAACGGCAGAACTTGTCTGCGGTTGCAGCATGCGGCCGCGGCCCACGACTCCGGGAGTTGTCTCTAAAATCTCCGAGCCCGAGGAAGAGTTCACATAGAACACATACGAGTGGGTCGCTGGTCCGCTGAGGGAGAGGGTTCCCCGTCCGCAGGAATCGAGAGTATAGTTTCCGGCCAGGGTTGTGCCCGTGGTTACCGTGCCGGCATTATTTTCATCATTCGAGGCGGCCGCCGCGACACCCGTTCCGCTTGCGGTGATGTTAATCAGGTCCGCGATGGCGCCATTAGCGTTTGTGCCATCGGTTGCCAGAATAAGTGAGCCGTTCAGCGAAGTCGGGCCCCAGGAGCAAGTGGTGGTTTGCTGCTTGTAGAGATCGCCCGCCAGGACTGCCACCCCATCGGATTCGATCCATTTCGCGCGGCCCGCTGAAACCATATAAACCGTAAGGGTCAACCGCGGAAAATTCAGATCCGTGGTGTACAAAGTCGCGGTTCCCGTACCATTTGAAGTGATGGAATAACCGGACGTATTGGAAATGGATGGCTGGCTCAGCGTTCCATTGTTGTTGATGTCCGCACGGGCGGGAATTTGTGAAATTACACTTGTGCCGATATTCCCTTGGCCATCCGTGCTGAATTCGCCCACCAAGGAAACCGGAGCCGGGCTGGAAGAGAAGCCGCTTAATTCAAAGGAGAGTGCTCCGGTCAATCCGCCGTTTTTGAATACGGAAGTGTCCTGCGCGATTAATTCACCCGACGCGGTTCTTGGAGCAACCGAACTTCCGTTGGGGCTGAACTCGATGATCTGAACCTGTGTCGTGGATAGGATGACCAGGCGGAAAAACACAGTGGCATCGGCATCCGCGCAGGTCTTCGCGGATGTATCTTCACAAAACTCCATGGTTCCGCGGCCGTCCGGGCCGATGGCGTAACTCCCCAGGAAAGTATGCGCCGCCGCGGCAGCCAGTCCGGTCTCGCTATAAGTTTCCAGCCCGCCGAGAATCGCGCCGCCAGCTGCCGTGAAACTCCCAGCCCGCGCAAAGAAATGGTTGGACGAAATCACTCGTCCGACCGAGGAAAACACAAACGACCCCTGAAGGGAATCATTCCCAAAAGTCAGATTCACGGTCTCGCAAAACGTCTGCTTGGGGTCGGCCTGAGAAACGGACGTCAATGCGATGGCCCCGCCAGGCGGCGGAATCACCGGCGCCGTATACACGCCCTGGTTCGTCATCTGGCCGTAGGGATAGGAAAATCCGCCGGTCACGGGAACCTGGCCGTTCAAATAACCGAGCGTCGCGCTGCATGCCGGACTGTTGTTGATGTACCAGTAGACTCCGTTGCCCGTGCCGCTCGAAAAAGTCGCTGTAAAGGTTTGCTGCTGCCCGGCCACCACTGTAATTGGGCTGGCCGGCGTGATCTGCGTGATGGAGGCAGGCGGTTCGATCGTGACCGTGGCCGTCGCGGTCAGGCTCGTCTGCGCCTGGGCAATCGCTGTGATGGTGATGACGTTGGCCGATCCTGGAGGAACCGCGGCCGGAGCAATGTATTTGCCGTTCGAGTCAATCGTTCCGTAGGTTGAGTTCCCGCCGAGGGTCCCATTGACTTCAAAATTTGCCAGCGTGCTGCTCAAGTTAGTAATGGTCGCTGTAAACTGCACGGTTCCATTCACATTCACAGTGTTCGCCGAGCCAATCAATGTGATGGCGGGCGTGGACGCCGTGCTGGAGCTTCCGCAGGAACTAAGCGCCGCCAGGGCCGGGAAGAGAGCAAAAATCAAAATCGCGCGCTGCCATCGAGCGTGCCCCAAACAAAATTCGGATTTTGAATCAAACACTAGATATCCCCCCGCCCTTTACAATCTCGCTGGAGATTCCCGCCACGGCGAAAATCCCCCAAGTCCTTGGAAGGCAGCTTCTGTCGTTATCTATATGGGCTGCAAGTACAGCCCAGACCCGCAACACTCTGAAGAGACCAAACTTCAGGATGCTTCCCCCGCGAGGCGTAGATGCACACGCGCGGCATTATGTCGCCCGCCTTCCAGGAAATGAAACGCCGACTTTATGTTCAGGCGCAGTCGCGGCCAACGGGCCTGGAACTCCCGGCCATCCCCGGGCTGCGATCTATATTTGCCTGGGCTGAAAGTACAGCCCAGGCCCGAATTGCGAGCGCGAAATACTTTACCCTAAATCCGGCAAAATTTCCTTGCATCGCTTGAAAAATCCGCGTTGCCTCTCTCGGACGGATGGCACGCCTTTTGGGGCGGTCTTTGAATTTCCGGGTTCTATAAAAGGGGATGTACTGGAGTGATATGATGCGATCATGACAATCCGTCAAAAGAAACTACGCGAAAGGGTTTGCCACCCGACCATGAGCATCCGAGGTTAGGGGAAATATGAAGGTGCTTATCCTTGCAGTTATAGTAGCTATGTTCGCTGGAGAATTTGATGTGTGTCTCGGCCGACCACCCGACGGAGTAGAGGTGGACGTACAAACCGTAGGGTCTATCCCACCGATTCCTCGTTGGTATTCGTGTATACATCCACTGGAAGGTAATCATCTCGACCAACAGGCATTTGAAAAATGCTTGGAATCGATATTAGCAAACGCGCCTTTCTTGAGTGGGAGCACCGAGGTTGAAACAACTTCAAAAGGGACAAGAATTGTAGTTTTCAATCTAAAAGCTCCGAATCTAATCCTCGATTGCCTAACGTTCGATGCCCCCGCCGGTATGCATGATTCGCTTAGGGACTTCCTTTCGAGGGATCCTAACGTTCTCAAGCAAGGGGATGTATATGATAACGAGGGGGATTCTCATATCTTGGAACTTTACAGTATTTTCCTTCAATCTAAAGGAGTTCAAGGCATTGTCACACGGGATTTGAACTTGGCCTACGATCACGGAAATGCAGAGTTGCACTACAGGTTGTTTCAGGGACCATCAACTATCCCGAGAGAACCACTCCCCCCTTACGGAAAGGGCTGCGACGTAATGGTGGGTAACGTCATGGAAACTAACATTGACGATTCGACGCCATTACCTTTGGTTGAAAATTACCTGCGCATCAGAGAGAACGCGTGCTTCTCAGAAGATGATCTTAAGAAGGCGGAAGAAGAGCTTCGATCAACAGGAATTTTTGCATCACTTTCAGTGAATATCACAAGTGATGGTGGCTGGCGAAATTTAGCTTTAATTGCCAAGACCAATCCCACAATCATTAGGCACCTGCAGTATAAGTTCTAGGGCCCGTATCGCGCCATCTAAAATGTAACCGAAGGGCGTAACGTCGCGCCATTTAGA
>VFSW01015451.1_pt1 | contig 10492 bp, 9 predicted proteins | sample 5358111 | NCBI WGS metagenome assembly VFSW01 (sample SAMN11554181, study PRJNA540505) | mine drainage metagenome | isolation source: sediment from site ElyBrook_90M | place: USA: Ely Copper Mine, Vershire, VT | collected 2017
CTTCTGCACCCTCTATGACAGCTTTTATCGGCTTTCGCAGCAGGCTCAAACCAAGGCAAAGGAGGAGTGTTGGCGATTTCTTTCCCTTCCGCATAGCGGCATGAAGGTCTACGTATATGCAACGCTCGGCTTCAAGCCTGACTCAACTGTCATGCTCTGGTGCCAGAGCAACCGCCCGGAATTAATCCAACCGTTTCTGCGAGAATTAAAACGCACGGAGCTCGGAAAACACCTGTCGCTCGCCCATACGTACTTCGGGATGGTCCGCAATTCTGAATACAGCGGGCGCACCGGAAAGCCCGAACAGACTATCCAGAATCACGAAGACCGGCTGCCGTATCTGATAGTGTATCCGTTCACCAAGACCAGCGAGTGGCACGCGCTGCCGTTCGAGGAGCGCAAGTCAATCATGGGGGAACACATCAAGGTGGGTCTCGGCCATCCCGCAATCCGGCAGTGCCTCCTGTACTCCTACGGCGTGGACGATCAAGAGTTCGTCGTCTCCTACGAAACCTCGACCCTCGAAGAATTCCAGGATCTGGTGATCGAAATGCGTCGCACCGCAGGCAGGAAGTACACGCTTGCCGATACGCCCACCTACACGTGCATATACAAATCCCCGGAAGCTCTTATGCAGCTGCTGTGATGATGCAGAACACCCATACGGACAGCGCCTTTCTGAACGCGTGCCGGTCAACACCAGCCAGCCGGATTCCCGTCTGGTTCATGCGCCAGGCAGGAAGGTCGCTTCCCGGATATCGCGAGCTCAGGAAGACATATGACGTCCTCACGCTCGCCAGAACACCAGAGCTCGCCGCGCGCGTCTCCCTCGAGCCAGTGGAACGATTGGGCGTAGACGCCGCGATACTCTTCGCCGACATCATGCTTCTACCCCTTGCACTGGGGGTCGATCTGCACATCGTCGATTCTATCGGTCCAATAATCAGCTCTCCGGTCTCCACCTTGGAAGACCTCCGCCTATTGGCGCCATTTGACCCCTCTCAGGTGGAATATCTTACACAGACCGTACAGATTCTGCGCACAGAGCTCAAGGTTCCACTTATCGGATTCTCCGGAGCGCCCTTCACGCTTGCCAGCTACCTGATCGAAGGAAAGCCCACCAGGGTATGGACAAAAACCAAGCGCCTCATGCTGGAGCACACCGAGGTATGGCAGCATCTGATGGAAATCCTGACCGAAGCAGTCATCCAGTATCTTTCAGTGCAGATTAATGCCGGCGTGCAGGCGATTCAGCTCTTTGACAGCTGGGTCGGATGCCTAAGCCCCTCAGAGTACCGCCGCTATGTGCTTCCCTATGTGCAGCGGATATTTTCGCAACTCACCGATGCCGGCGTACCGCGGATACATTTCGGCACCGACACCGGAGCGATGCTCAAGGATTTTGCGGATGTCGATTGCGAGGTAATCGGCCTGGACTGGCGGATCGACATCGCCGACGCGAAGAAAATCCTCCCCGGCAAGGCCCTCCAAGGAAATCTGGACCCCGTCATCCTGCTCTCAGATGAGCGGGCGATAGAGGCTGGTGCGGATGAAATCATAGCCGGGATGGGCCCCGACCCTACGCAGGGATTCATATTTAACCTTGGCCACGGCATTCTACCCGAGACCGATGATGCGAAAGTGAGGCATCTTGTAGAATATATCCATGGGAAATAGAGGGGTGGTTCTGATGACCTACGGTTCCGCAACCACGGCAGAGAATGTCGCCGCCTATCTGGAGCATATATACCGAGGTCGCGCGCCAGAAGGATTGATAACCGATTTTGAACATCGCTACCGGCTGATCGGCAGATCACCGCTGGTTGAAATCACAAATAGCCAGGCGGAACTTCTTCAAGAACGCCTAGGCAGAGAATATATCGTTCGGGCAGGGATGCTTCATTCGCCGCCCTTTATACATGATGCCGTATTGAACCTGAAGCATGCCGGGGCAGAGAGTATCCGGGGAATCGTGCTTTCTCCCCAATTTTCATCATCAATCATGGGCGGATACCTGAGAACTCTCGCAGATGCTGCGGAACAGCATGGCTTCCCGAAGGATGCGGTCTCAATCGCAGACCCCTGGCCAACAGAGCCCCATTTCATAGCCTTGCTAGCACATCGAATCCAGAGTTCGCTGCGAGAACTTGAGAATAGGCATGCAACCAGGATTTCGGTACTCTTTACCACGCACAGTCTCCCAAAGCGCGTGGTTGATACAGATCCAACATATCTGGAACAGCTGAAAAGTACTGCCGATTCAGTGGTAGCTGAGATCAAACCTCAGACTATCGAATGGCATGCGTGTTACCAAAGCGCCGGCCACACCCCTGAAGAATGGCTGAAGCCCGACCTGACAGATATGCTCTCAGCGCTTCACAGAAAAGGCACTCATTCCGTTCTCATCGTTCCCCTACAGTTCCTGTCTGACCATCTGGAAATCCTGTATGATCTGGATATAGCCGCACGGCAACAATGCGACGAGCGCGGAATCGCATACCACCGCATCGATCTCCCCAACACAGACCCTTTCATCATCGAAGCTCTCGCAGCAATCTCTGACTGAAAAGTGCAGTTATTATCATGAATTACCCACAATCGTTTGATTAAATGTAGGAGAGATTGACATGTAGCTTCTATCATGCTATCCATATTTTCGGTAAAAGGTCGTTGAAATTCAAGGTTCAAACATGAGACGAGTTCTTTGCCGGTCTCTCCGAGGTCTTTAAAGTACTCGTCTCATCAGAGGCAGTCGCCACCCGACGACTCGGGTATCACCACAACGGAGGTATGCGATGGGAACCATCGTGAGCCGTACCTTGTCGGTACACAAGGAACACGAAGTCCTTCTCAAGCTCGAAGCGGCCGGTCTGTGCGACAATCTTGCTCTACGCGGACTTGACGAAGCAAATTCTAAATAGCCTGAATTACGACGCGTCCCAGTCTCTCGACTTAGCATCTGTTTGTGCCCCATCCCAGTCTGGAACCTAGCACAGTGAGGCACCATAAGGGTTTCTTGGGAGATTTCAGTTTAGCAGACCGAGGCATCCCAGTCAGGGGTCTGAAAACCGGATTGATATAAAATGTAACGTCAAAGGGGCCTTTTGGGCATGTTACATTTTGGCAGAAACCTAACAACAGCCTACTATTACGGGTATGCCCGAGCCGAAGCCCCGATCACTGCGAGTCGTTTATGACAAAGACTATTACAGGGTCGCAGCTATGGTGCGGGACCCGTGGTTCAAGAAAAAGGAGGCTTGGTTAAAAGAGCGCCTTGCGGAGGTCGGGTGCCCACTCCCTGCACCGCCATTTAAAAAGTACAAGGAATACCTGGCATGGAATGACCGCTTCTGGAAGCGGCTCGAGGAGATGGAGCGCAGTCCGGAATTCCGTATGGAGGCGCAGCGGATCACGGGTGGTAAGCAGCGTATCCCAGCGGATGAGTTTCGTGCCCTAGAGGCATTTAAAGAAAAGTTCCTACCGCCCATGTACGGAGAAGTTTTCAGCGAGATTCTGAGACACTTTAAAATAGACGACCACGACGAAGGATTTCGTGATTTCATGGAGTCCTATTTCTTCTTCGGGCAGAAGGAATATCACGTCACCCCGTTCAGCCTCAGCTGGAGACGCGATGATCGCAAGAGTGAGCCGGAGTTGCTTATAAAAATCTACGCGCATACCAAGCGCGAGGATTTCATGCACCATTGGGATTGGATTGCCGCCGAACAGAAACATTTCTTCAAGAACCGCACAGAAAAGAACAGGGAGTGGAAAACGTTCGACCGCGATCTTGAGGTATACACCCTCTACAAAAAACTGCGGGAGGAATCAGAGAGCAAACGAGCGTGGCATACGCTGCGAGCCACCGATAAATGGATTTATTCCGAGCTGCACGAAAAATATCCCGAACTCAGCTTGGAAAACATTCGCACCATCGTGTCTCGAACGCGTAAACGGCTTGGAGAAATCTAGCTCAAACGGATAAGGAGACTATTAACCGCCACACAGGCGGTTCATTTTATCTTTAAAATTCGCGCATGCGAGCAAAGAAATTAGAGTGGCATACCAAAAAGCACCGCGTGCGGGATCTTGTCTCGCGCGAGGACAATCCGAACGTCAATGACGAACGGCAGTTCTCGAAGTTGAAGCAGAGCTTAAAGCAGAGTGGGTACGCGGAGATCATCGTGGCCGATGTCGACGGCACCATCGTCGCGGGTGCGCACCGCCACAAGGCGCTGATGGAGATGGGCATGGGCGGTACTGAGATTGACGTTCGAGTGCCAAACAGAAAACTCACCAAAAAAGAATTCGACCGATACCTCATTGCGAGCAACGCGCTGCGCGGGAGCTGGGACTACACACTATTGCGCGAATTCGACCAAAGCCTCCTCCTCAATCTCCTTGGCGAAGACGATCTGTCGCATCTCTGGGACGACCAGCTTGAAATTGAGGACGACGAATTCGACGAAGCCGCCGAGCTCGCAAAAATCAAAGTGCCGACGGTGAAGCTTGGCGATTGCCTCGCGCTTGGCGACCATCGGCTCCTTTGTGCCGATGCGACGGATGAAGCAGTAGTGCGCACACTAGTCGGCGACACGAAGATACATTTTGCGGACGTAGACCCTCCATTCGGAATCCAATATTCATATAAAGGACCGAACGGCAAATACGGCGGTCAAGAACGTGATGACCGATCGCCGAGCGAATATCGCGCATTCCTAAAATCGCTGATAAAGAACTCCATCATGGTTGCTAACGCGGACTGCCACTACCTATTCTGGTGCGACGAACGGCGGGTGGGACTTTTGCAGGATCTGTATCAAGAGCTCGGTATCGAGTCCAAGCGGCTGTGCATATGGGCAAAGGACAACGCAATGCCGACCCCGAAGGTGGCGTTTAACAAAGCGACCGAATTCGCGGTGTACGGAACGATTGGAACTCCGTACATCAATGACCAGCTCAAAAATCTCAACACCATTCTCAACAAGGAGGTTGGCAGCGGCGCTCGCGCCATCGACGACATTATCGACCTCCTCAATATTTGGCTCGTGAAGCGGCTCCCCGCAACTGAGATGGAACATCCAACTCAGAAGAGCCCGACCCTTCACGAGAAGGCGCTGCGTCGCTGCACGCGCGTGGGCGATGCGGTCTTGGATCTAACGGCGGGGTCCGGGAGCTTGATGGTCGCGTGCGAGCAGATGAAGCGCAGAGCATTCCTTTGCGAGGTCGATCCTATATTCGCAACATTAATTAAAAATCGCTATGAAAAACTCACCGGCAAAAAAGCAAAGCTCGTCCGCTAAAGTCGGAACAATCTGGCAGCTCGGCGATCACCGCCTTGCCTACGGTGACTGCCGCGATCCACAGCTACTCAAAAAGCTGATGGGCTCAGAGAGGATAGACCTCATATGCGTTGATCCCCCGTACGGAGTTGATGTCGCCGCATCGAAGCGCAACTTCCGCACGCTCGCCAAAGACAAGGACATCGCTGGCGACCAGTTGCAGTCGGATGCCGAGTACCGCCAGTTCAGTAAAAAGTGGCTCGCAGCGATACTGCCGTACCTCGCCAAGAAAAACAGTGCGTACGTCTTCAATGCCGACAAGATGGTCTGGTCTCTGCGCGACGCAATGGCGGATACCGGATTCAAGATCGCGCAGCTCTTGATCTGGGTAAAACAACAGTCTGTCATCGGACGCCTCGACTACGCCCCGCAGCACGAACTCATCGTGTATGGCTGGTACGGGACACACCACTTTCGCCGCTCCAAGGACAAGTCGGTTCTGTGCTATCCGAGGCCGAGCAGAAGCACACTCCATCCGACCACAAAACCTGTCGGGCTCGTGCGTCGCCTCGTCCTCAATAGCACGGAGATCGGCGACACCGTCTTTGACGGCTTCCTGGGTAGCGGCACGACACTCTTGGCGTGCGAACAAACCAAGCGGCAGTGCTTTGGCGTAGAGGTCGACTACGAGTATTGCCTGACGGCGGTTCACCGCTGGGAGAAAGCGACGGGGCGCAAGGCAACACGCGTATGAAGAAAAGTGATAAAGCGAGAGAGGCACTGTTGGAGCAGCTATGCAAAACGCCGATTCTCCAAATCGCGTGCGAAAAAGTAGGTATCAGCCGCGTGACGTTGTATCGCTGGCGCTCGGAGAACAAAGAATTCTCAAAAGCAGTCGACGACGCGATGCTCGAAGGGCGGCTCTTGGTGAATGACCTAGCGGAGTCTCAATTAATTGGGGCGATCAAGGATCGCAACATCTCGGCCATCGTCACGTGGCTCCGTCACAACCATGCGACGTATAAGGCGAGGATTGAGATCGAGGGTGCGCTGAAAGTCATCGAGGAAATGTCGCCCGAGCAGAAAGAATTATTCAAGAAAGCATCAGAATTAGCAGGTATGTTTCTAAATAAAAATTCAATATGAACAATCTAGTAGCAGCAGGGTTCGACGCCGAGTCGTTCGAGGCGATTACCAAAGATCGGCTCGTGCGTCAGGCGGTTGCGCGGGACAGCCATGCCATGTTCTTCCACCTATATTTTCCGCACTACGTCCGGTATCCAATAGCGGAATTCCAGAAAGACATCTTCCGTATCACCGAAGATCAATCCAACAAGCTGGCATGCATCGTCGCATTCAGAGGATCCGGCAAATCCACACTCGTCACTTTCTCGTACTCGCTCTGGGCGACGCTCGGGGTGCAACAGAAGAAGTTCGTACTGATTATCTGTCAAACGCAGGCGCAGGCACGCCAGCACATGTCGAACCTCAAATACGAACTCGAAAACAATAGGCTCCTCCGCAGCGACCTTGGGCCGTTCCGAGAAGATCAAAGCACCGGCGAGTGGGCAATCTCTTCGCTCGTATTCCAAAACACCGGCGCGCGCATCATGATCGCATCGGTGGATCAGAGCATCCGCGGCATCCGGCATCACGAACACCGCCCCGATTTACTGATTTTGGACGACATCGAGGACATGCAGTCCGCACGAACGTATGACAGCCGCGCCAAGCTCTTCGATTGGTTCACGCGCGAAGTGATTCCGCTCGGCGACATCGGCACGCGTACCATCATCGTCGGCAACCTGCTACACGAGGACGCGCTTGTGATGAAACTGCGTCGCATGATGGATGAAAAGAAGCTTAAGGGTACGTACTGCTGGTTTCCGCTCCTCAACGAAAGTGGCGAGTGCCTGTGGCCTGGCAAGTTCGACACGCCGGAGAAGATCGAAGACCTGCGTTTGAGTGTTGTGAGCGAGATGGCGTGGCGGCAGGAGTATCTCCTCGAGATCGTCTCTGATTCGACGCGAGTGGTTCATCCGGAGTGGATACACTACTACAAAGAAATGCCCGAGCTCACTCCAAAGAATTACTACCGCTGCTCGTTCATCGGCATGGATCTAGCGATTGCCGAGCATGAAAAAGCCGACAAGACCGCCATGGTCGTGGCGAGAGTATTCGGCTGGAGAGAACACGCGAAGATCTACATCATGCCGCACCCGGTCAACGAGCGCCTTGATTTTCCGACATCTCTGGAACGAGCGAAGGCACTTTCGTCGCTCTACGCACACAACACCGTGAAGGCGAAGATGTTCGTCGAGGACAACGCATATCAAAAGGCGTTGCCGCAAATGCTGCAGAAAGAGGGCTACCCAGCAGTCGGTGTACCGTCACGAGGCGACAAACGCTCAAGGATCGCGATGATATCCCACCTCATCAAGGACGGCCATGTGTTATTCCCCGAAACCGGATGCGAGGAGATGATCGCGCAGATGACCGGCTTCGGACACGAGAATCACGATGACTTGGCTGACGCGCTGTCGCTCCTCGTGATCGAGGTATGGAAGTCGAACGACGGCTACTCGCCGTTTTCCCGCATTCAAAATGACAAACCTACTCCCGGGAAGAATGGCGGCTACCAGTCGCCCTACATAGTGGACAGCAGAGAGGACGAGCCGAGAAGACACTATGACCCGTACATCCAGCCACGAACAGGTAAGAAGATGATAACGGCAGGGTTGATGAAAAAGATATTCTAGCTTTTCTTTCGGCGAGGATTGGTGAACAAGTTGAGTTGCTGCGGAGGCGGTGGAATCTCACGTCGGTTATCGACGCGCCATAGAAGTTGCAAGAGCTTGATGAGGTGGTGCCAGATCGCGTATGCCTCGCCGAGCGAGATGTCGCGGCCGGTTGATTCCTTGATGATCCGGCGAAGCTCGCGGGCGCTTTGGGGCGAGAGTATTGCCATCGAACCATTCCACCTTAGAAACGGACGTTTGCGAAGCAGCTTACCAACAGACGCAACGAAGGCCGCAGTATTGCGACCTTTATGGAGCACAATACCATCGAGAAAAGCCTCGATTTAGAGGCCAAATTTATGTTGACATGTAGCTTCAATTGTGATACTATTCTGTGAGCAAAAGATCGTTGAAATTCAAGGTTCAGAAGTGAGACGAGTGCTTTGCCGATCTCTCCGAGGTCTTCAAAATACTCGTCTCATCAGAGATTAGTCGCCGTCCGACGCATCGGGCATCAACCACAAGTGGAGGTATGCGATGGAAACCATCGTGAGCCGTACCCTGTCGGTGCATAAGGAGCACGAAGTCCTTCTCAAGCTCGAAGCGGCTGGTCTGTGCGATGAACTCGCCCAGAAGGTCGTCGACTCGAAGGACAATGACCTCGCCAAGAAGATCGTGCGTCTGATTCAAAACGGCGGTTTCGAGCCGTCGACGAGCCAGAAGCGCGCCCGCGAGATCATGGGAAAGAACATCTTCGGCGTCGAGGAAGCGATCACGCACTTCGGGGTTAACCCCTCGAAGCAGCAGTCGGCCTATCTCGCCGAGATCCCGCTCGCCGAGTCCGTGCTCGAGGCGTGCAAGAATACGCACATCCTCGTTGCGGTCTTCCCGATGACGCTCCTCGACATCCGTGGCGCATGCAAGGACCAGAGCCTGTTCTACAACCAGGACTGGTACAACAAGCAGACGTTCGCGAAGGAGAAGGGCGAAGTCGGCTGGCAGCTTATCCGCAAGACCCCGATCGACGATTCAACGTCGAAGACCTGGGGCGAGCAAAACAAGCTGCTGGGCAAAGACGACGAAGTCCCGACCGTTCGCGCCGTGGTGTACACCATGATCGGCCACTACAAGGCGACCGGCGAGCGTCTGTTCGAGAAAATCTGGGTCCGGTGTTCGGATCTTGACTCGGACGGCAATCGCGTCCACGTCGGCAGCTTCGACGCCAGGGGTCTCGACGTCGCCCACTACTGGGACGACCGCCGCTACGACCTCCTCGGGTTGGCGTCTGCCCGGAAGTCCTGAAACTTGATTCCTTGAGAGCTTGTCTCTCTTGAATCCTTGAGCCTCCGCGCAAATTTTTTCTGTAACAACAGAAGAAGTTTGCCGGAGGTTTTTTCTTTATCCAGCATTACGGCTGCCATTGACTACAGGCTCTAAACGTGATACCATTTTGTCAGGTTCTTTTCAATAAAAGGTTATTTATGAGGCGAGCTTTTTGTGGCTGATTTTTGGCCCCAGCAAGCTCGTCTCATCAGAGACAGCCGTTCGCAAGAGCGATTCTCAACCCACCAACTGGAGGCATCCGATGGATACCATCGCACCCCTCGTTAATGCCAGCAATACCCTCGACACCTTCGCGAAATACGTGCGGGTGATGGAGAAGGCTGGAGTCAACTTCGATCAGTTCACGCTCCCGATAAACAACCGGGCGGCGCGTCGCAACCTTGCCGACTTCTTGAAGGCGGGTTGTCCGAAGCTGAACATCCCGACGAATGGCGCTGCGCCGTCGGCGGACATGACCGGCTATGAACTGGCTTCGGCCATCTTGGGCAAGGATTTCATCACGCCCGAGGAGATCATCTCTGCTCGTCCCGGCATCGTTTATACCGAGGCGCAGCTCGAGGAGTCTGAGAGTACGCTACCGTCGCGCGAGGAGCTCGATTGGCTCCGCAATAACGGTTTCATGCTCGTAGCCGGGCCGCCGAGACCCATGTCGCTGCTCGAAATCCGCGACATCAAGAACGAATACCTCTACTCCAAGACGGGCGGCTGGTATTCCAATGACAAGGAGAAGTTCTCCCGCGACAACAAGGCGACCACCAAGTGGTTGAAGCTCCGCAAGGGGCCGGTGCCGAACTCGACGCGCAAGAACTGGAACGAGCAGCAACCGCTGCTCTCCGACCTCGAGTACGTCCCGAATGCCGCCGAGGAAACGTGGGGCGTAACTTCGTACAAGGCCGTCCGGGGCACCTACTTGCTCCCGAACGTCTACGTGCGGACGTCCAGTCTTGACTCGGACGGCCTTCGCGTCAACGTCGGCCTCTTCGACGCCAGGGGTCTCAACGTCCACGTCAGCTGGGACGACAACCGCAACGCCCACCTCGGGTTGGCGTCTGCCCGGAAGTCAGCTCGTCATGAGAAGCGGGCGCACACAGGGGGCGATGACGGTACCGCTGTTTATTTCCGCGGAGG
>VFSW01015452.1_pt1 | contig 10491 bp, 10 predicted proteins | sample 5358111 | NCBI WGS metagenome assembly VFSW01 (sample SAMN11554181, study PRJNA540505) | mine drainage metagenome | isolation source: sediment from site ElyBrook_90M | place: USA: Ely Copper Mine, Vershire, VT | collected 2017
TCTTCTCCTTCGGCGATGCAAACTTCTACGGCTCAACCGGAGCAATCACCCTCAACAAACCAATCGTCGGTATGGCAGCCGATCCACAGACGGGTGGTTATTGGTTGGTAGCTGCCGACGGGGGAATCTTCTCCTTCAACGCTCCGTTTCTCGGATCTGCTTCCAATATTGCGCTCAGTCGTCCTGTGGTTGGTATTGCTGCGGTTCCAACGAATAGCCCATACCCGAGTGGATCGTTCGGAGTTGACGTCTCGTTGTTTCAGTGCGCAAGTGCAACATCGCCAAGTAGCGCTTTGGCCAGCCAAAGTGTTGGTCAATATGCCATCGTCGGTAACGGCATCAACGTCGCTGGCGTTGGAGCAAATTACCAAAATACCTTTCAAGCGAGTAGCTGTATCGTCGATCAGTCAAGGCTGCTCGCATCTTCCTCGGCAAGAGTGGACCTTTATCAACCCCTTTGGGCAGCTCCAAGCTCAACGGTCGACCCAACCAATACCCTGCAAGGGCCGGAAGCATCGTGCGCCAGTAATCCTTCCGATCCGAATTACCAAGCTTGCCAATCGTTCAATTATGGGTGGAATATAACGTCGAATTCGTATAGTCAAAACGCCCAGCTAGGAGTAAGTGCGCGGCTTTGGTGGCTTGACGTTGAGACTGGAAATCCATCGCTTTGGTCATCGAATCAAAGTCTGAACGGTCAAGTGATTCTCGGCGCGATATCGTTCTTGCGCTCAGTTGGAGTTACAGCTGGTGTCTATTCGACTGCATATCAATGGAACATAATCACTGGAAACTTGACAGTGGACACTCCTATTTGGATCGCTGGAGGCACGCAACAGTCATGTAGTGACCCAAGTCAGATATTTGGCGGCGGCGTACCATGGCTGATCCAGGTCGGGTATACGAATTTAGCTGGCACCAATGGCGGAACTGTCTCTGTCGATCAGGACTTTGCCTGCTGATTTTCGGCTGCCACTTCGGCTTCGAAGCACTCGTCGCAGAGCCCTAAAATAGAAAAGTGATGGGCCTTGACGTGGAAATTAAGGCGAGCTCGAAGCTCGATCTCCATTCGTTGTGAGAAGTCCTCGGGTACTTCAAGAGTCTTTTGGCATCGTTCGCATACTAGATGCTGATGAACCGACTCATTGAGGTGGTACACGGCCTTTCCGTGACCTAAGTGAATGTGCTGGATGGCTCCAACGTCTTCAAGTGCATCAAGAGCGCGGTAGATAGTCGATAGTGCAATCTCTGGCTCTTCGACCAAGATCGCCTCGAAGATTTCGTCGGCAGTTACGTGCCCCTTTGCCTCTTCGATACATTTTAGAACTGCTAGTCGAGCCGTGGTGGGTCTAAGGCTCCCAAGTCGAGCCTTCCCACCTTTACTGGCTTTTTCATTCGATATCTTTTACCGCCCTATTTAGGTACAACTTCGAATCTGTATCCTAGTCCTCGCACCGTGGTGATGTATGTAGGAGTGGCTGGGTCCGGTTCAATCTTTGTTCTTAGTCGCTTGATGTGAACGTCTAGCGTCTTGGTATCGGAGGTGTGGTAAGGACCCCAAACTCGGTCAATAATCATGTCACGAGTCATAACACGGTTGGGGTTTGACATCAAAAGTTCGAGAAGTTCAAACTCTTTGAGAGGTAAAGCCACGGGAGTTCCTTTGACTCTTAGCTCGTGGCGAGCAGTGTCGAGGGTTATGTCACCGATTTCGAGAAGCTCCTCCTCCTCATCACTTTGAGGAGTTGAAGGCGCCCTTCTAAGTACGGCGCGAATTCGTGCGGTAAGCTCGCGCATTCGAAACGGTTTTGCGACGTAGTCATCGGCGCCGACTTCGAGACCAACTACGGTATCGAGTTCGCTTGTGCGAGCGGTAACCATAATGATCGGAACTTGACTTGTGATGCGGATAGTTTTGCATACGTCGATTCCGGAGATCTTTGGCAACATTACGTCGAGGAGGATTACGTCGGGAGCCACGAGCTCGAATTGATCGAGGGCCTCACGGCCATCCCGAGCAATTTCGACGTTAAAGCCTTCTTTTCTAAGGCCGAGAGTTATCGCGTCGACGAAAGATTCTTCGTCCTCTGCAATCAAAACCGTCGTGGAAGGCTTATTCATTTTCTGTCCCCTTTTCGATTTCGCGGTAGTTTGATTTTGAAAGTCGAACCGATTCCTTCGCGTGATTCGACCTCTATGGTTCCGCCGTGGTTACTGACTGCGTGGCGCACTATGGAAAGACCGAGTCCGGTTCCACCGGTTTGGCGCGACCTTGCTTGATCGACGCGGTAGAAGCGCTCGAAGATGCGATCAAGGTCTTTTTGAGGTATGCCGATTCCATGGTCAGTTACGGAAATAACTATTTCGTCCCTGTCTTCAAATACAGCGACGATGACTTCAGAGTCGGCCTCAGAGTACTTTATTGAGTTGTCTATTAGGTTTGTGAGCGCTGAACGAAGTTGAATTGGATCACCGATGATTGTGAAGTCTCCGTCTTCAGCCTCAAGGGTCAACTTGACTGAGGCGTTTTCAGCGGTCGGAGTTATGTGATCTATTACGTCGAGTGCGAGGTCGACGATCGAAAGTTCGTCTTCATTCTTTGACCCTTCTGATTCGAACTTAGATAGGTCTAGGAGGTCATCGATAATCTTGGCGACCCGAAATGCCTCATTTTGAATTCGGTTAGCAAGCCTATGTCGTACTGAAGAGTCGTCTTCAAATGCAAGTGTCTCTGCGAGCAGTCCTAGCGCTCCAATTGGAGTTCTGAGTTCGTGGCTGACGTTAGCTACGAAGTCACGTCGGATAATGTCGAGTTGGTTTCTTGTAGTCAAATCTTCGATAGTGACTATAACGCCACCATCTCGGCTTTCAAACGGCGCCGACGTGCGAATAGTGAAGTCGCGCTTCGGTGGTCCGTAGAGGGAAAACTCCAACTCCTGAAAGTTTCCATCGAGGGCAGCTTGTTTAACATCGTCGACGACCTTCATTAACCCTGCCTCTTCGTGGCGCGCTAAAGAAAGATCTCGTGCGACCTGGTTTGCAAAGGTTAAATTTCCTGCTTCGTTGAAGACGAAAATTGCGCTTGCCACGCTTTCAAGTGCCGCTTCTAAGAGCGAAACGCGATAGGCGTCGTTTGAACTGAGTGTGTTTCCTTCCATCGCCTCTTTGCTTACCGCTAACTCCTATCTCGAGTGTCTACTCAACGATATACGCAGAAAGTAAAGTTTGAGTTAACGGAACTGCCAAGAACTTTTTCGATAAAAAATAACGAAAAATAATGAAATAACATATAATAGTTTATATGGCTACGTCTGGTTACCTACTATTTGACGTATCGGTTAGCCCCTCCTTATCATCCCTTCCTGGATCTAGCGCTCTGATTTCTATCACTAACGGACTTTCAGCTTGGGCACTCGTTGCGACCCTAATGGGTCTTCTCGTTGGAGCGGCGATGTGGGCGATAGGTTCACACTCTGGAAATTATCAACAGACGTACAATGGGAGAAAGACCCTTCTAGCCTCAGGACTTGCCTCTCTTCTCGTTGGAGCTGCGCCTTCGGTCGTTAACTTCTTCTTTCATATGGGCCAAAGCGTTAGATAGCAATTGATAATGATCTTTGCCTCATTGACATCGTCGATTGCTAATGGCGTCGTGAACGCAATTGGAAATTCACTGCTGAAGGGAGTATTTTCCCTCGACTCAACGCTTGCTAGTCTCGTTTACACGGTCTTTTCAAACCTTCCCGATCCTCAAATAGGATCGTCTTGGTTTCTAAGGTCGTACTATCGTCTAGCAGCATTTTCGGCCACATTAGTTTTGATCGCCATATTTGTTTATGTAATTCGGTCCTTGCTTTCGCGCGAGGAACCTCTTCGCCTAGGAAAGGTGATATCTACTTTTGCATCACTTCCAGTGATTTTTGTAACCCCAACTCTCACGGTCAAACTATTCGCAATTACGAACTACCTGGTTGCGGTCGCTTATGGCGCATTTACTACCTCTTCAAAGATCGAATTGATCTCAAATTTGATGGTAACTAGTACTGTAAATCCTGTTCTCGGTGCGGTCTTGGCACTCTCCTTCTCTGTGGCCTCTCTGACGTTGACTATTGAGTTAGCACTTAGAAATGCATTTCTCTACTTTGCAATTGCGATAGTTCCATTCGTAGCCCCTTTTTACTCACTGAGAAGTGGACGTCAGGTAATAGGTCGGCTCATATCTATCTTTGCAACTCTCGAGGCATTTAAATTTGTGGTTGGACTAGGACTTTCTTTGGCATCCGTGACCTCAACCAAGGGTCAGTTATTCGGAGTCATTGAAGGCACGGCGCTAATATTTGCCGTTGTTACATCTCCGCTGCTTCTGCTTCGAATCTTTTTCGGCTTAGAGGGAGCAACCCTGCGACAGATAGAGAATTTGCCCAGTAAATTAGCCGACCTATCTAGTCAGCGAATCGTCTCACTTGCTGACGCAGCGATTGGTATTGGGGGACTTGACTTTGACGAAAGGTCATCTCGTTCCAAAATACCCCTTCATCGTGGGAGCGATCCTTCTGTAGGTAGCGGAGGTCAAAAGTGAGGCGCTACGTTCTTAGTGACTTCCAATTCATGCCGCGTCTTCGAGTGGCAAATACGAACACCGTTGCCCGCACGGGGTGCTCGGTTTTGACCGTTCTTACGACCCTTATCCTATTTGGGGTGCTGAATGTCGACTATGGAGCAATCTCTGTAATCCTCTGCCTAGCTTTTATGACTCCAATCTTCCAGGGACGAAGCCCCTCCTTCGTCATAGTTGGCAGCTGCCGTGAATTTATGCGCCACTTACTTCGGCGGCTTGGTCAACCAAGGTTGGATCGATTTGCGGCAATTGACGAAGAAGCTATCTCGAACTTCAAGGAGAAAGTGTCTAAGGTCTCGTTTCGAGCTGAGAGTGAGGGCGATCACCTCCGCCTGTTTCACTGCGAGAGGCTCATAGTGATTCGGTTAGAGGCAAAGCGGCCACCCCAATTGAACTTCGATGACGAAGAGGAGCGTTTCCTAGTAACTGCAAGGTGGTTGGATAGCCTCGTCGACCTCGTCGATGTTGATATAGCCAAACTACGTATCGTACATAGTCGCGACGAGTCGATCTTGCGTTCGGCGATACGTAGTTACCTAGTTGCAAGCGTGAAGAGCAATGATATTGCGGTACGGAGGAGGTGCGAGGATGAATTGATAAAGATCATGTCAGCTAATTCCGAGTTCGCTAGATTCGTGCTTTTGGATAGCACCGAGATTGCAGCCTTCTGCTTCGACCATTTCTACTTTGGCAAAGGATCAACGGATATTCGATATATGAATAACTCGCTCGTAGTACGGGGCGGGAGTTACCAGCTATGGGGGATCACGGACTTTGGTAGGTTCTCGGGAGGATTCGGAGAGATATTCTCTGTTTTCGCGAAAATTTCATCGGTTCGAGCTTTGATCATTGAGATAGTACCGATTAGTCAACAGCGATATTCCAGCAGCATTCGTGCCCAGAGGAGTCGGATCGACGCCAAAGTACTTTGGCGTAACTCAAAGGGATTTTCAAGGTCGCTGTTACTTGCAAAGGCGACGAAGGCATTAGCAGAGGCTGAAGTAGATATTTCAAATAACGTAAAGGGGGCGAGCTTTGCCTTCTACCTAATTGCCAACAGAGCTAATTCGGTAAACGTCCCGCTGTCGGCTAGAAGTGACTGCTCTATCCGCATCCATGGTTTCACCGGAGTTGTACGAGAAACGTGGGAGCACATAAACCCAGTGGTGGTTTGATCGATGGTTCGCAATAATGCGATTCGGTATATGACAGAATCAATGATCACCGCAGCTCAATTTGCTGCTCCGTTTGGACCGTGGTTCGATAGAGACCGTGGTGAGGTTCTAGGAAGATCGCGCTTTGGCGGTGATTTTCCGTTCGACATCGAATCGCTAATGGCAGATCGCGTTGTTTCATCTCCCAATCTTTTGATATTTGGCTCGCTGGGGCAGGGGAAATCCTCGTTACTTAGGTCGCTACTTTTTGGAGACCAGAAGAAGAGGGCGATCCTTTTTGATCCAAAGGGAGATATTGGAGCTTGCCTAAAGGAACGAGATTATAACTTTCTCAACCGTCCGATAAATCCGTTTTTTCCTCATCGAGGAAGGGCGGCAATAAGGGATTCGAACTTTGAGATAGCGAGTGTTGCTTGCGCCTATGGACTTCATAGGAGACTTGCGGAGGTAGAGGTAGCTGCACTTTGGGAGTGCGCGCAATCTATGGAAGTTCACGCAAGTATCGATGGCCTCATAGAGACCTTGGGATTTCTTGACGATACTCGCGGCCCGTCGCAGTGGAGGGGAATCTATCGTATTGGTGATTTGGATCCGCTTATATCTGCCTGTGGCCAACTGAAAAAGAGCAAGTTGGTGGCTTCTTCTACGCATGGATGGAGCGACTCTATCGACGTTATTACGCGAGGGGGAGTGGTCGATCTCTCCGATCACCTCGCCTCTGAACACCTACCGCTGAGGGTGGCGCTGGTACTTGCCTCTCTAAGAAGTGCAAAGTTAGCGGGGATCTCGGAGGTTTCTGCGGTAGGAATCGATGAGTTGTGGGCACTTTTAGACAACTCAGAAATTGCAAGTTGGATAGAGCGCTACTTCAAACTCGCGCGAGGAGTTGGAATTTCAAATATTGGTGTGACACATTCAATTAGTGACCTAGCGCGCTCTTCGGTAGGAACTGGCCTTATTGGCGCCGTGGAGGTATTTGTTACCTTTCGCCAAGGCATCGACGACGCGCTGCAATTTGTAAAGGCTCTAGGACAGTCAACGTCGCTAGCGGAGGTAATCGCCGATCTGGCTGTTGGTCAAACCCTTTGGGTCGTAAAGGATCGAATAGCCCTAGTAGACCTCGACTTTAAAAAGCAATGCGATAGGAGTTAATCCGTTTTGAAGGGGAATGGCGCAATCTTTATCGGACTTCTCTTGGCTTTGGCATACCTATTTAGCAGTTCGGAGAGGAAAGGGCGATACGACCGCTACTCTTCGAGAGCGCCTCGTTTCGGTGGCGGTCTCCTAGCCTCCTTTGCTAGCTATTCACACTTCAGACAACGTGATAGCTCTATGGCAATTGCGTCGATTCGGTGGCGGAAGATTTCGTTATCGACAAGGGACTCCCTTTGCGTCTTTGGCCCCACTCAATCGTTTAAGACCTCGCGGTTGGCTATTCCGGCGATCGTTCAATTCGGTGAAGGAAGTGCTGTGATTTCAAGTGTCAAAACCGATTTGCTTGAGGCAACTCGCTCGACACGAGCGAGATATGGCGAGGTCTTTATTTTCGATCCCTTTATGGTTGGTAGCCAAGGAAACTGTCAATTTGATCCGGTAGCTCTAGCGGGCGACCCCCTATCTAGAAGACGCTTAGCGACCCTGATCACCTCAAACATCGCAGTAGCCGGTGGGGCATCGGACTCAAAGTTTTGGGCCACCTTGGCTGCGCGACTGCTTGAATCACTCCTGCACGCGGCATTCGTTGGGGGCTATTCCTTTACAGATCTAATGACGTGGGTCGAGGAGGGTTCGTTTGAGCAACCACGACAATTGCTTGGCGGTGAAGATGAAAAGGTCTCTCTTGCAAGGTTGCTAGCACTCTTCTCGGAGGACGAGAGGATTGTCTCGTCGACGGTCACCACACTTGAGGCTTACCTTGAGCCCTTTCATATGATGAGATTTACCAAAGGTGAGGCTCTTTTGAACTTGGCGGCTGTGGACCCATCGAGAACTCAGATGACTATCTATCTCGTTGCCCCGCCTACCCGTCAACTTGAGGCCGGCCAACTCTTCGCAACTTTGATTTCTACCATTTTTGACAAGATCTATAAAAATCCAGAGGCGAAGAGGACGCTATTCGTCTTCGACGAAGCCGCCAATTTGGCACCAATATCCAACCTTGACGAGGTGGTATCGACGATCGCCTCCTTTGGCGGTCAGGTTATCTCGATCTACCAGGACTTCGCTCAACTATCGCATCGATATCACGAGAGCGCAATGTCGATAGTCAACAATCACCGTGCGAAGCTATTTTTAGGCGGTATTAGCGACCCCGCTACGATCAATTTGGTCTCTCAAATAAATGGTGTAAATCGTCAAGTAAAGAGTAATCGGATTAAAGCAGATGCTGATCGAGACGAGAAGGTACTCCCAAATGGCGCGCTACGTAGCCTTTCACCTGGATATGGGCTCTTGATCTATGGCCATCGCCCAGCAGTTGTTGTACGCATGCTTGCAAAGTGAAGAATTGTTTTTTGAAATGGTTGAATTTTTTAGGTTTATATTTTCGCTGCCGATAAGAACCACATGAACTATTCCGACCTCTCAAATGTCCTTGAATACGAAGTTTCGTTGCTGGACAAGTTGGTGTATCGACTCGACGCCGAGTACTTGCTTGTCGAAGGAAATAGACATAACTATCTGATGAGCGCGACTGCTGAAGTCAATGAGGCCCTCGAAGCTATAAAAGAGGCCGAGCTGAGGCGAGCCGTTGTATCTGCTGATATCTGCGTTGCAATGGAGCTAGACCCCTTGACCCCCTTAGCTGATATCGCGGAGCTCTCTCCGGAACCGTGGAATACCATCCTCAAGGAGCAGCGGTCAAACCTGATTGCACTCACGACGACGGTCGCGGAGATCAAGGAGAAATTGGCACGCTTACTTGCACAAAGAATTGCTATTACCGAAGAGGTTCTGTCACTGCTTGATGCCTCCAACCCAACGTCAATTTATGGCAGGGACGGTAAGCGATTTAGGGACACTACGATCTCGTTAGTCGATGGCCGCATATGAGTAATTCCAGCCTCTATATCGGCCTCTCAGGCATTATCGCCCAATCTCAGGGTCTAGATACAGTCAGCCAGAACATAGCGAATTCAAATACTCCTGGGTATACCCGCGAAACGGTGAACCTCTCAGATGTTGTAACTCCAGGTTCAACTACTGGCAGTGGCGTCACCGTAAACTCAATCTCGCAGATATCCTCACAATTCCTCCAGACCACCGCTCGAGTATCCTCGGCCTCTCAACAGGCCGCACAGTCCTACTACTCAGCTGTTTCAACTGCGCAAAACTACTTTCAGGAGCCATCTCCAGTTGGAATAAACGAGCAGCTATCTAACCTTTGGAGTGCATTCGACACCCTCTCCAACCAACCTAATCTCACTACCGCACGAAATTCCCTGTTGACTACTGCTGGGCAGCTAACTACGACTCTGAATTCAAATAGCCAAGGTTTGGTAAACCTCTACAACACAACTGTTGCACAGGTTGGATCGCAAGTCGCCACTATTAATAAGCAACTTGCACAGGTAGAGTCGCTCAACAAGCAGATCGTGCAGTATCAAGGTGGCTCGGGCGGCAATACTTTGATCGACCAACGCAACCAATTGATAAACTCCATAACCGATGCTATTGGGGCTACTGTTCAGACGAATGCAGATGGTTCCGTTACGTTACTTTCGGGTGGAATTACCCTAGCTAATACGAATATGTCCGACTCCTTGAGCGTAAGTGCTGCAACTGCACCCCCAATGCCAGCGGTTGGCTCTTCGCCGGTTTCGATTGTCTCGGGGCTATCGGGTGCAACGCTGCCGATTACCTCTGGATCGGTTGGCGGCTCACTCTCGGCCCTTAACGTCTCACTGCCCAAGTATTCAAGCCAGCTCGACTCATTCACGGCAAATCTCGCTAACTCGATTAACTCGATTTTGACGACTGGATTTGGCTATAGCGCCTCTGGACCGGCACCCGCAGGCGTAGCCCTCTTCGCGCCCGCCTCCGGAAGTACGATAAATGCTGGAAACATTACTGTAAACCCGGCAGTCACTGCGAATCCAAATCTGATTTCTACCGCCGCTACATCTACTGCGCCGATGGATGGTTCGATTGCATCTCAGGTGGGAGCTCTTGGCTCCTCGTTGAATCCGCCCGATGCCCAATATACCCTCGCAGTAGCAGGCGTTGGGTTAGACGTAAGTACCGCTAAGAGTACGTTAGGGACTGCAACATCGCAGTCGCAGAGTGCTACTACTGCACTTTCGAGCGTAGCTGGAGTAAACACCAACGAAGAATTGGTAAAGATGATCAACTACCAGAACGCCTATCAGGCTTCTGCGAAGGTGATCTCGACAGTAGCTTCAATTATCCAATCGATGATAGCGACGGTGTAAAAATTATGACTGACAGAATAGCTAACACGTCACTAGCACAGATGCTTGTAAATTCTGTGCAACAGGACCAGAACAACCTCACGAACTTGCAGCAATTGCTTGCTACTGGAAATAACATTTCAAAGCCAAGTGACAATCCAACTCAAGTAAACAATCTCCTTGATGTCCAAAGTGCACTAGCTAGGTCTAACCAGATGATAGTTAATGCCAAGGACGGTCTATCCATGCTTGGGGTTGCCAACGGCGCTATGTCGAGCGCAATGAATGT
>VFSW01015453.1_pt1 | contig 10491 bp, 8 predicted proteins | sample 5358111 | NCBI WGS metagenome assembly VFSW01 (sample SAMN11554181, study PRJNA540505) | mine drainage metagenome | isolation source: sediment from site ElyBrook_90M | place: USA: Ely Copper Mine, Vershire, VT | collected 2017
TTAAATGGCGCGATGATTCCCCCTTCGGTTACATTTTAGACGGCGCGATACGTTCTATTGCGGCTGCAATCATTTGCTGTTAGTCTCTAATTGTAATGGCGAAGAAAACCAAATTGGATAAAGCTGTCGAAAGAGCCGCTGAGATAATTGAGGCTCATCTTGCCACTTTGACCGCGGGACAGGCAAAGGCGATGAGGGAGGACCTGCACCAGCTGGCCGTTAAATCTTCCCGCTCCTCAAGTCGCGGAACATCTTCAAGAGTTCGGCGAAGCGCGGGTTCTCGTCCTTTATCCCGTGCCTCCGCAAAACCTGCATAAATTCCCGCTCGTCACCTACTTAAAAACCTTCCGCAGGTCACGCAATAGCGCGTTGTGTTCCGCGAATGTGCGCTTGAATTTGTGTACCATTGTTTTTGCCCCGCAAGGTCGATCTAGGCCGCGAGCACGCCCGCATACTACCAAAGACATGGCGGCAAGAGTATACGTCCCGAATTTTGCTTGTCAGCAGCCGTGTGCACCGATTACGCTTTCGGTTCATGCCCCGCAACTTTGTCGCGTCTCGTATCTTCGTTGCGTTCTTGGCGCTCCTGTTTGTCGCGCCCGGGCGCCCTCTGGCGGCTCACGATATTCCGAGCGACGCCACGGTTCAGATGTTTGTCAAGCCAGCGGGGAACCGCTTGCATATCCTGGTGCGCGTGCCGCTCAAAACCATGCGTGACGTGGATTTCCCCGAGCGCGGGCAGGGCTATCTGGATTTCGACCGCGTGGATCCGGCGTTGCAAGAAGCCGCAACTCTGTGGATTTCCGATTTTATCGACGTGTACGAAGGAGACGCGCGCTTGCCGAAGCCGCGCATCGTTCAGACGCGACTCTCTTTGGAGTCCGATCCCTCATTTGCGTCATACGACCAAGCGCTGGCCCACGTCACCGGTCCGAAACTCTCGAATGATACGCCCATCTTCTGGGATCAGTTGATGCTGGACGTGCTCTTCGAGTATCCCATTCAATCCGATGAGTCGCGCTTCTCGATTCATCCAGGCCTCGACCGGCTGGCCGCGCGAGTCGTCATTGCGCTTCGTTTTCTGCCTCCGGGTGGCGCGGTCCGCGCGTTTGAATTTCTCGGCGATCCCGGCCTCGTTCGTCTGGATCCGCGGTGGTTCCAGGCTGCCGGGCAGTTCGTGAAGTTGGGCTTCTTTCACATCCTGGATGGGACCGACCATCTGCTGTTTCTGTTTTGCCTGGTGATCCCGTTCCGGCGCTTCCGCGCATTGATCCCGGTTGTCACAGCATTCACCGTCGCGCATTCGATCACGCTCCTCGCCTCCGCCTACAATCTCTCGCCGGATGCGCTGTGGTTTCCCCCGCTCATCGAAACGCTGATCGCGATGTCCATCGTGTACATGGCGTTGGAAAATATCGTTGGCGGCGCCACCGTGCAGCGGCGGTGGATGATCACGTTCGGCTTCGGCCTGGTTCACGGTTTTGGCTTCTCGTTCGCTTTGCGGCAGACGATGCAGTTCGCGGGTTCGCACCTCTTGGCTTCGCTGCTTTCGTTCAACATCGGCGTTGAACTTGGACAACTTCTTGTGCTCGCGCTGATGATCCCCGCTTTGGAGCTTCTCTTCCGCTATGTGGTGGCTGAACGAATGGGCACGATCATCCTGTCGGCAATCGTAGCGCATACGGCGTGGCACTGGATGATCGACCGTTACCAGGTACTGAGACAGTATCAAATTCGCTGGCCCGTGCTGGATGCCGCTCCGCTCGCGAAAGCGCTGCGCTTACTGATGCTCATCGTGATCGCGGCGGGCTTGGTCTGGCTCGTCTTCGGTTTCCTCTGGCCCCGCATGGGACAAACGGAGGAGGACCGCGCTGTGCGCACTCGTTGATTGGTAGGACAGCCAAGAGTGGCTGTCCTACGTATCCTTGCGTCGGCTTGACATCGTGGGGAACGCGTTTAAACTGAACGTGTTCAAAAACATGCATGCTCGCGTTTAGACGGGTGCGGGCTCTACTTGGAGCCCGCCTGAAATTGGCGGCAGGCGGAGATGCGACAAAATAAACCATCCGCGGCATTCCTCGATCGCCGTGTGCAGGTGCGCCTCGGATGATCGACGTGCGCGAGGAAATCGCCAACGCTCCGATCGGGCGATACCATCGCTTTCTCGCGCTGCTCATCGGCATGGTTGTATTCTTTGATGGCTACGATACGTTCAACCCAGCCTACGTCATTCATTACGTGGCGAAGCCGTGGCATCTTGCGCCAAGCCAGGCCGGACTGCTCGTCTCCAGCGGTCTGATCGGCTTCATGATCGGTTCGCTTCTGCAAGGAAAATTCTCCGATCGGTACGGGCGGCGTGCGACGCTTCTCGTATCGCTGTGGATCGTGACGATTTTCAGCTTTGCAACCGCGGCTTTGGGGCGATCGTTCTTCTCCTTCTGCGGCTTACGATTGCTTACGGGACTCGGCATGGGTGCACTCTTGCCGCTCGGCGTGACCTACGTCAACGAATATGCGCCTCGCCGCCTGGCCAACACTTTTTCCATGTGGGGATGGGCGCTAGGCTGGGCCGCCGGCGGCATTGTCGCCGCAGCCATCGGAATATATCTCACTCCGATGTTTGGATGGCAGGCGCTGTATTACGCCGCGTCGCTGTCGATTGTGCTGGTCCTGGTTTGCCACGCGGCCCTTCCGGAGTCGCTGCAATTTTCGGCGATGCGCGGCAATTGGCAGGGCATCGCGCAGGTTCTATGCCGCTTAAATCCTTCGCAAGCCGGACGCTATACAGCAGCCGGCCAGAAGTTTATGTTCCCGGAACCGAGCGATCGTCCGGCTTCCGTGTCGCTGCTGCTGTCGCCCCGCTATCGGAGAACGACGCTGTCCGTTTGGGTGGCTGCGTTTTTCATCTTGTTCGGTATTTGGGGTCTCACCGGCTGGGTCCCCACGGCCATGATGCAGCGCGGCGAGGGATTTGCTACGAGCTTTAGTTTCGGCGCCTTGATTCAGGCCATGGCATTCGTCGGTTCACTGCTGTGTGGCTACATCGCGGACCGGGGCGGCAAGGACCGCGAGGCGATGGCCGTGTGGTGGCTGGGCGGCGCCATTTCGGTCGGCATACTCGTTCTGTTCAACATACACGCATTGAACGTTGTCTGCGTGGGCGCGGCCGGCTTCTGCATTCTGGGCGGGCAAAACGTCCTGAACAATTTCACCGCGGCGTCTTACGATACGGAAGTGCGCGGCACCGCCGTCGGCATGATGCTTGGAGCGGGACGCGCCGGGGGAATTCTGGGCCCCTTCATCACCGGCCTGCTTCAGCAACATACACCCGGCACGGCCGGCCTGTTCGTGGCCATCGGCGCGGCGTCGCTCGTCGGAGGCATCGCAATCGTGTTTGCGAAACCTCTACAGTCGCGGGAAATTGCGGCAACAGCCAGTGCTGTCCATGCGTCATAAAACATTTGGTGTGATCGGCTGCCGGGATTTGTTTTCATCGATCCGCACCGCAACACGAACATGTTCAGTTTCGCGGAGATCGCTTTCCGAAGGATTTGACGCTGGAGTGAATTCGTCGGAAACTACAGCATTGAGTTTCCGCCGGCTGCCGTAAAAATGTTTAGAGTAGCTTCTAGAAGGAGAAATGAATGGCGCAGAGCAAGCCAGTCGCATTGATCACAGGCGCAGCCACCGGCATTGGCCGCGCCGCGGCGGTAGCTTTAGCAGAGGCTGGCTACGATGTTGCGATCAACTACAGCCGCAGTGAAAAGTCGGCGCGCGAAACGGCGGCGCTTGCACAGGCCAAGGGCGCAAAAACTCTGCTCTTCCAATGCGACGTCAGCGATGACCCATCCGTGCGTAAAATGCTCGCAGCCGTCGAGCAGGAATTCGGACGCCTTGATGCTCTCGTGAACAACGCGGGCACAACATCAAATGTCAAACCGAGTGATTTCGAGGCCATGACCGCCGAGGAATGGGACCGCGTCTTCGCCGTGAACGTGCGGGGAATGTTTCAAGTGACGCGCGCCGCCGCGCCCCTTCTCAAGGCCGCCCGCGGCAGCGTCGTCAACACAGCTAGCATTGTCGGCCTGCGTCCGGGGCCGCAACCGCTGCCCTATGCGGCCAGCAAGGCCGCGGTGGTGAGCCTCACCAAGCTGCTGGCGCTCAATCTCGCTCCGGACGTGCGCGTCAACGCCGTTGCGCCCGGCTGGATGGAGGGCGACTGGATGAAACGCATGCTGGCGGATAGGTACGACGATCTGATGGCGCGCCGCGCGAAGAGCACGCCCCTTCGCCGTTGCGCGACTTCCGAGGACGTCGCCGAGGTCATCGTCAATCTGATTACAAGCAATCGCTTCGTCAACGGTGAAATCATCGTGATTGACGGAGGCTTTTCCGCAACCACCTAGGGAGGGAATCTCGTGCTGGAAGGAGTCGTTCCATTTCCGCCTGAATTTGCCAAACGCTATCGCGACAAGGGCTATTGGATAGATAAATCGCTGGCGCAAGAATACAGAATCGCTTTTGACAAATATGAAAAGCGAGTCGCGCTGCTTGACCGGGATCGCTCCATCACCTACGGCGAGCTCGATCGTATGTCGAATAACCTGGCGCTGAACCTGTTGGGAATCGGATTCCATCCTCTGGACCGAGTCGTCGTGCAATTGCCGAACGTCGCCGAGTTTGTAATTCTCTACTTGGCGCTCCAGAAGATCGGATGCATCCCCATTGCGGCACTCATCCCGCACCGCTTTGCGGAAATTAGCCAGTTCGTGGAACTTTCGGGCGCCGTAGCTTGCGTGGTTCCGGATCAGCAAGGTGATTTTGACTATTGCGCGATGGTTGAGCGCATCCGCCAAAAAGTTCCCAAACTTCGTCATGGCATCGTTCTAGGGCCTGCTCGTCCCGGTTTTCTATCGCTTCCCGATATGATCGCGAAGCCTTCCAGCCTGCCCGCGTCCGCGCTGTCCGAGATTCGCATCGATCCCGTGGATCCAGCCATCTTTCAGCTTTCCGGCGGAACGACCGGCATTCCGAAGCTGATTCCTCGCACGCACAACGATTACGCATACAACTCGAAGGTAGCTTCCCGCGTCTGCGCGGTCGGCGAGGATTCCGTCCTGCTCGTGATTCTGCCCATCGCGCACAACCTCCCGCTCGCATGTCCCGGAATTCAAGGTTTTCTTTTTCACGGTGGACGTGTGGTGCTCAGCGCCAGCCCCCGGCCCGAGGACGTTTGCGCTTTAATCGAGAAACACCGGGTTACCCACATCAAAGTGGTTCCCGCGCTTCTGATCCGGTTATTGCACGATCCGGCCGTGAGCCGTCACGACCTTTCATCTCTGAAGATCATCCAAAGCGGCGGCCAGTCCATGCTTCCCGAAGTGCGTTTGCTCTCCAAGAGACTCATTCCGAGCGCGTTCGTCCAAGAAAATTTCGGAATGTCCGAGGGCCTGTTGATGTTTGTGCGGTTGGACGACCCGCTGGACGTGAGCCAGGAAACGGTTGGCCGTCCCGTATGTCCGGATGACGAAGTGCGCATTCTCGACGAGGACGATCGCGAAATCCTCGGCGGTGAAGTCGGCGAACTCTGCTGCCGCGGCCCCTACACTTTGCGGGGTTACTTCGGCGTTCCGGAATACAATGCCCGCACGTTCACGTCGGATGGATTTTACCGTTCCGGCGACCTGATGCGTCGGCACAAATCGGGCAACTACGTCGTGGAGGGACGGAAAAAAGACCTCATCAACCGCGGCGGCGAAAAGATCAGCGCCGAGGAAATCGAGAACCTCATTCTCTCCCATCCCTCGATCAAGAACGCCTCATGCGTTCCCGTGCCGGACCCTGTGCTGGGCGAGCGGATGTGCGCTTGCGTCCTGCTGCGCGAAAACGTACGCCTGAATTTCGATGAGTTGAAAACTTTTCTGCTCGGCAAGGAGATCGCCAAGTATAAGCTCCCCGAGCGATTGGAAATCATGCAGGATTTCCCGCTGTCCCCGTTCGGCAAAGTTTCAAAGAAGACGCTCACGGAAATGATCTCCCAGAAGATGGTTGGAGAACGCAAAGGCAAGGACAGCTCATCGGCATAAAAAAGGGAAAAGCCCCGGGTCTGATCCCTCGTATTCACTCGGGACAAGAGACCCGGACCGCAGCAGTTGCACAAGCGACGGAGATTTGCTGTAGCCCGCCTCTTCAGAGGCGGGGCCTTTCGCGAGGCCATGCAACGCGTTCCATACGAAGGAAGATCGAATGAGAATCATTGACGTTCATTGCTACCCAAATACACGCGAGTGGATCGCCTGCCAGCAGCCCTACGTCGACGCGCTCGCCGCATACTGGAACCGCCCCTGGGTGCCGAAACAGGAGGAAGAAGTCGTCCAGGAATTCACGGCCGCAGGCGTCGAGGCGATTCTCGTGGCCCTAGACCTGGAGACGACCATCGGTACGCCTCCCTGTTCGAACGATTTTGTTTCGGCGATGCAAAAACGCCATCCCAAGCGAATCATCCATTCCTGGGCGGCAGTCGATCCTTTCAAAGGGGAGACGGCCCTCCGTGAGGCGCGGCACGCGATTCATGACCTCGGGATGCTGGGATTCCACTTTCACCCGATCATGGGCCATTTCGCGGTGAATGATCGTCGCCTCTACCCGCTGTTCGAACTCATCAACGAATTGAAAGTGCCCGTCATGATTGACGTGGGCACCACCGGGATGGGCGCAGGAATGCCGGGAGGCATGGGCGCCAAAATCCGGCATGCGCATCCTTCGGCAATCGATGAACTGGCCGCGGACTTTCCGGCCCTGACGATCCTCGCCGCGCATCCAGGCTGGCCCTGGGTGGACGAAATGACCGCCGTGGCCCTGCACAAGGGCAATGTTTTCTGGGAGCTGTCCGGTTGGGCGCCACAATATTTTCCAGCACAGTTAAAAAAAGATATTCGTGGCCGCCTGAAGGACAAAATTATATTTGGCAGCGATTATCCGAGCATCCCGTACGAGCGGGTGCTGCGCGAATGGGACGAGCTCGGCTACACCGACGAAATCAAGGAGCGCGTCTTCCACGGCAACGCCGAACGCGTCCTGGGGCTATAGAGTCTGTGTATGAACTCGGTTTTGGTTGATGTAGCGGCCGCCTTCAGGCGGGCATCTGCCTGAATTCAGAGTGGCCGCCTGAAGGCGGGCGCTACATATTCCAAAGCCGAGCCATTCGGGGGGTGACCGTGGCTTCTCCCATACGTCGTGTAGTTACTGGAAAAGATGCAACCGGCAAGGCAATCGCGATGATCGACGCCGTGGCAACCACCGTTCACCGGCGAGAAGAATTTGGCGTTACGAACACGCTCCTGTGGGTGACGGATTCTATCCCCGCCGACCTTTCCAATCCAGAAGACATGGCAAATAAAAAAATCGGCGTCGTGCCGCCTCCCGGAGGCGCGATTTTCCGAGTGATCGAATTTGCCCCGGAAAGGGAAGTGAAGGCCGACTACGAAACCAGGCTCCGAATCTTTCAAGGCCTCGGCCTCGCGCCGGAAGGCGAATCCCGCGAGAAACCCCGCGACCCTACGATGCATCGGACCAAGACCATCGACTACGCTTTGATCTTGTCCGGCGAGATCGACATGCTCCTTGACGATTCGGAGATTCACTTGAAGGCGGGCGATATTGTCATTCAACGAGGCACGAACCACGCCTGGGTGAACCGCGGCAATCAACCGTGCCAGGTGGCCTTCATTTTGGTCGATGCGAAAGAATAATTTGAGGAGGTCCGCACGTGTGCGCTAGCAATGCGTTGCCTGCCGATTCTGCTGCAAATGTGGCGTCAAATCCGCGCCGCATTGACGTGCATCACCACATGCTGCCGCCCGAGTATGCGAGCCTTACGCGCGACCGGATCCTAGAAATTACCTCAGGTGACACTACAGTCCTCAAATGGACTCCCGACGTCACGCTGGAGCAGATGGAACAGTTCGGCGTCGCCTCGTCCATCCTTTCGCTGCCCGTGCCGGGCGCGTGGTACGAGGGCAAGGAAAATTCCCGCAAGCTCGCGCGCATCTCGAATGAATATGGAGCGCGACTCTCCAAAGATTATCCGGGACGTTTTGGCATGTTTGCCGCGCTCCCCTTGCCGGATGTGGACGGCAGTCTCGCGGAGATCGAACACGCCTTTGACTCGCTTGGAGCGGACGGCGCCTACCTGCAGACGAGTTACGACGACAAATGGCCGGGCGACCCCGCTTTCGCTCCTGTATTCGACGAACTGAATCGCCGCAAGGCCATCGTCTTCGTCCATCCGACCGAACCCTGTTGCTGCGCAAATTTGATTCCCGGGATTCCGTCCAACGTGATCGAATTTGTTTTCGATACGACCCGCGCAATCACTAGTTTTCTAGTGAACGGCACATTTTCCCGCTGCCCCGACATCCGCTTCATCTTCTGCCATTCCGGCGGCACCATGCCCGTGCTGGCCGCGCGCATCAACGGTTTTTTCCAGGCGCGCAGTGCGCTCGCCTCGCGCGTCCCAAACGGCGTCCTCTACGAACTGAAGAAATTGAACTACGACATAGCGAACGCAACGAATAATTCGTCACTCGCGGCGTTGATGAATCTGGTGCCCACCACTCAAATCCTGTGGGGCAGCGACTTTCCCTATCGAGCCGTCGGTCCGACGGCCAACGGCTGGGACAACTATCAGGTCTCGCCCGAGATCAAGCGCGCCGTCAATCGTGACAACGCCCTGAAGCTGTTCCCCCGCTTTAAGTAGGACAGGCTTCAGCCTGTCTGGTTTGAGTTTGCAGTCCTTCCATAAGTGCGACAGGCTGAACAACTTGCGGAAAAAGTGGTTTATTTTGTCATTTCGAGCGAAGCGAGGGATCTCTCTTGATGGAAACCCAGGAAAAGAGAGATTCCTCGGCGCGCAGCGCGCCTCGGTTCACCGTGAACGGAATGACAAAATTGTGAGTTTTTCCGCAGCCTGTGAAGCCTATCCTACTGGACACCTCAATGCACATGAGCGTCGAATACGCCGGTTTCAACGCGGCCAGCGGGCATATCGGGCAAGTCCAGGGAAAGTTACAGTCTACGCGGAGAAGAATCAGCCGGAATCCGCTTTTTGACTCCCAAATCCATAACAATTGTATATTATCCCGCGTGTTCGCAAAGTCGTGAAAATGGCGTTAGCTGCGTTCACATCGTTGGCCGCATGGTTTTGTAGGACGGCCACTCTTGGCTGTCCCCCCGCAGTCTCAGCAAGGCGAACGCGGGCAGCCAAAAGTGGCTGTCCTACTAGAATCGCAAACTGACACACCACCTGCGGCCTCGCGCAGTTGAAATCGTTTGGAGGATGAAAAGTGTTTTCGACAAAGTGGCAGACTTCGCCGCGGAAGTATGGAATCGCGATCGAGCGCGACGTCGCAATTCCGGTTCGAGACGGAGTGACGCTCGACTCGGATATTTTCCGGCCGAACGGGGAAGGAAAATTCCCCGCATTGCTCGCCGTTCACGCCTACTCCAAGGCGGCGCAGTCGGTGGAACTGATGCCGATCGGCTTCTCTTATGCGCGCGGCTTCATGGAAACGGGCGACTTCAATTTCTACGTTCGCCGCGGATACGCGCTCGTCATCGTCAACATCACCGGAACGCACAAGTCCGGCGGCATCTTTGGAAACATCGATCCGCAGTCGATTCAAGACGTCTACGAAGCGGTGGAATGGGCGGCGCGCCAGTCCTGGTGCGACGGCAATGTCGGAATGACCGGCGTATCCCATTTCTCGCGCGTCTCCAAACGCGTCGCCGCGCTGAATCCCCCTCACCTGCGTGCGATTTTTTCGCCCTACGGTTGGACCGACATGTATCGCGATCTCTACTATCACGGAGGAATTTTTAATCACGGTTTCATGTCGCACTGGGTGTCCTCCAACGGCCCGCACTTCCGGACCAGAAACACTTTAAAAGAAAAATGGGGCCAGGCCCGATATGCCCAGGCCATCGAAGCCGCGCTTGCCGATCCCGAGATTTCCGCTGTTCCGTATCTGGTGGACGCGCTGAGCAATCCCGATGCCGGGGCGAATTCCATGCTCGTTGACATCATCGTGAACAACCTGTGCAACGACTTTCACAAGGAACGCTCCGTGAATTTCGAGAATTGTAAAATACCGGCCTATTTTGGCGGCGATTGGGGACTCTACGGTCTCCATTTGCCGGGCGACATCCGCGCGATCGAGAAATGGAAAGGCCCGAAAAAATTGACCATTGGCCCGCCCGTGTATCTGGACCGGCCGCTGTATCAATACGCCTACGAATCACTCCGCTGGTTCGATCACTGGCTGAAAGGCATCGACACGGGAATCGTGGAGGAGCCCCCGCTTCAACTCTTCATCGTGGGAGCGAGCGAATGGAAGCACGCGGACGAATGGCCTCTCCCCGAAACCAAATGGACCCCGTTTTACCTGCATACGAACGGGCTTCTCAGCGAGCATGAGTTCTGGCCGAACGATG
>VFSW01015454.1_pt1 | contig 10491 bp, 6 predicted proteins | sample 5358111 | NCBI WGS metagenome assembly VFSW01 (sample SAMN11554181, study PRJNA540505) | mine drainage metagenome | isolation source: sediment from site ElyBrook_90M | place: USA: Ely Copper Mine, Vershire, VT | collected 2017
CTCCACTAGGCCGTGTTCCGTTTGACGAATCGCCGCCTGCTCTCCGCCTTCGGTCGCGAGCGCGGAAAGGTTCCCGCTCTCCTCCAGTAAGTCGAATCCGTCGTGTCCGGAAACGTATCGCGCCGCAGCCGCGCGCGCCAGCTCGGGCGGCGCCGCACTCGTCTCCGGGACCGCCGGAAGCGCCGCTCCCGCCTTGGCCGCCAGCGTCAGCCGCAGGGCTTCCCTGGCGATCTTCGTCATCGTCGCGTTGGCGCTGTCCATCGTCGTCACGACCGCGACGCCCAGCTTGTCTTCAGGAAGCGCCTCCAACTCCGTCGCGAATCCATAGATCGCCCCGCTGTGCCCCACCAGCCGATGGCCGTCGAACGTCCCCAGCAGAAAGCCGATCCCGAAGGGCGCGTTCTTATTTCCCTCGGCAAACTGCGGCTGCCACATCGCATGCAGCGTTTCGGGTTTCAAGACTTGCCCGCCGACGCCTTTCCCTCCGGCAAACAACATGCCGATGAACTTCGCCAGATCCAGAACGGAAGAATCCATGCATCCGGCCGGCGCCATCCCCAACTCGAACTCCGGCGCGTCGAAGATCCGCCCATCGTAAGTCCACATGTATGCGCGCGCCAGCTTCGCCGCAACCTCCGGCGTGCGCGCGAACGAACTGTCGTTCATTCCCAAGGGCCGCAGCACCGCCTTCTGTAAGTAACTCGCAAATGGCTCGCCGGACTTCCGCTCCAGCACATATCCCGCGACGGCGATGGCGGCGTTCGAATACTTCGTGTGTGTGCCCGGCGGATACACCAGCTTCGTTGAGTTCAGACTCTCCACCGTCGCCTTCAACGCCGGCGCCGTCGAATCGAAATAGTTGCCCACCGGAGGCTCGCGCACCAGTCCCGAACGGTGCGACATCAATTCGCGAAGCGTAATAGGTTTGCCGAACGGATTTTCCGGATGAAAGTCCGGGAGGTATCGCCCGACAGGCGCATCCAGATCGAGTTGCCCCCGTTCCACCATCTGCATCAGAGCCACGTCCGTGAAGAGTTTCGAAACGGACCCGACGCGATAAACCGTATCGGCGCCGGCGGCGACCTTCCGCTGAGGATCGGCGAACCCAAACCCCTGCGCCCAAACCACCCTCTGGCCGTCCACCAGAACGATCGACACCGCGGGCAGCGCCTGGTTCGCCATCTCCCGCTGAATCATCCCACCCAAAGCCGCCGCCACTTTCCCGTAGCGAGGCGCCGCTTCAACATTTCCTTGCGCGAACGACATCCGATGGCAGCACGGAATTCCAGCCAATAAGACGGCCCAGATCCTCAGGTTCAATGAATTGCCTCTCCTCTCCATCCTCTTCCGTTGTGCGAACGGCGGGGCATGGCCGTTGCGCGCACTTGGCGTTTCGCCCGGTATTTTGTATTTTGTATTTATATCATGTCGACACCAACGACCGGCCGATTCGTCGCCGCCCTCCTCGGATGCGCGATCTCCGCCCACGCCCAAGGCGCCGCCTACATCAAAGAGCATTACGCGAAGTACGACTACGATCTTCCGATGCGCGACGGCACCCACCTCTTCACCAGTGTCTACGTCCCCACGTCCTCGCAAACGCCCTCACCCATCCTGCTGATCCGTACTCCATACAGCATCCGCCCCTACGGCGAAGACGAGTATCCGAAGACACTGGGGCCTTCGGAGAAGTTCGCGCGCGAGGGCTACATCTTCGCCTACCAGGACGTGCGCGGCCGTTTCCATTCGCAAGGAAAGTTCGAAGAAGTCCGTCCCTACAAGATCAAGAAGAGCGGACCCACCGACACCGACGAGAGCACCGATACCTGGGACACCATCGACTGGCTGATCAAACATGTTCCGAACAATAACGGAAAAGTGGGCATGTGGGGAATTTCCTATCCCGGTTTCTATGTGTCCGAGGCCATGATCGACGCGCATCCCGCCCTCGTCGCCGTCTCTCCGCAGGCGCCGGTGGGCGATTGGTTCCTGGGCGACGATTGGCACCACAACGGCACTCTCTTCCTCGCGCACGCCTTCCGTTGGTTTTCCGCCAACGATCGCGCCGGGAACGATACCAGCGGGCGCACGCCCCAACGCAACTTCGAATACCCCTCCTCCGACGGTTACCGACTTTTCCTAAATGCAGGAACGCTTTCCAACATCAACGACGAGCTGCTCAAAGGTTCCGTCGAGTACTGGAAGCTGTTCCGCGATCATCCCGATTACGACAGCTTCTGGCAAGAGCGCAATGTTACTCATTACTTGACCAACGTCAAGCCTGCGGTAATGACGGTAAGCGGTTGGTACGATGCCGAGGATATGTATGGCGCGCTCACCACATTCCGTGCCGTCGAAGCCGGCAGCCATGCCCCATTCAACGGCCTCGTCATGGGTCCCTGGTATCACGGCGGCTGGTCGGGCGCGACCGGCGAATCCCTCGGGGCCGTTCAGTTTGGATCGAAGACGTCCGAGTTTTACCGGGATAACATCGAGTTCCCTTTCTTCCAGCATTTCCTGAAAGGCGTTTCCGGCGGCGTTCCGCCCAAAGCCTATGTGTTTGAGACCGGCGCCAACCGGTGGCGGACGTTCGATGCGTGGCCGCCCTCTTCCTCCCAACCGCACGAAATCTTCCTTCGCGAAGGCGGCGCGTTGCAGTTCGATTCGCCGCCGCAAGAGAAATCGACGGCCTTCGACCAATACACCAGCGATCCCGCTCATCCCGTCCCCTACATCGGCTACATCGCCAATACAATGACTCGCGAGTACATGGTGGACGATCAACGCTTCGCCGCCACTCGTCCCGACGTTCTTGTATACCAGACTCCACCGCTCACAACCGACACCACCATAGCCGGTCCGATCGGCGTCACCCTGTATGTCTCGACAACCGGAACCGACTCTGACTTCGTCGTGAAGCTGGTCGACGTCTATCCCGACGATTATCCCGACCCCTCGCCGAACCCAACCAACCTGCGCATGAGCGGCTACCAGCAACTCGTCCGCGGCGAACCGTTCCGAGGCAAGTTCCGCAATAGCTTCTCCAAGCCCGAGCCTTTCGCGCCGGGAAAGCTTTCTCAAATCGCCTATGACATGCCGGACGTTTTTCACACCTTCCGGCGCGGGCATCGCATCATGGTCCAGATCCAGAGTTCATGGTTCCCCCTGGTAGACCGCAATCCCCAGACGTTCACTAACATCTATAAAGCCGATGCGTCTCAGTTCCAAAAGGCGGACGAACGGGTCTATCGATACGGCGCGGCCGCGTCCGGACTCAAGGTGCGTGTCGTCCCGAATCCGTAGCGGGCGATGCTCGACAGGCTGCAATTCGGCTGGATCGCAATGGCTGCCTTGTTTCTGTGCGCCCCCGCCCACGGAGATTCCGCGCTGGCCGGACTCGACGCGGCGCTTTCGTCCAATAACTCGCAACAGGTGCGCGCCTCGATCCGCCGCTTGTTGTCGGAAGACGAGAGTGCGACTACTCTCTTGCGCGCCGGCGCTCTTCTCGCCGGGCACGACCTGCTTTCCGATGCCGCCGCCGTGTTCGAGAAATGCTCCCAGCGCTTCCCCGCCTCGTTCGAAGCGAAATACAACTTGGCGCTCGCGCGGATCGGCCTCAACAACTACTCCGAGGCGCGAAACACGCTGGATTCGATGACTCCCGCATCGGCTCGCGAAATCGCCGCCGTCGCCTATTTGCGTGGAAAGGTGGACTCCGCTACCGGCCGTCCCCGGCAGGCTCGCGAGAACCTGGAAGCCGCCTATCGGGCGAATCCCGAAGTTGAGAACTACGCCCTCGATCTGGCGCTCCTCTATATCCGATCGTCGGACGACGTGCCCGCGATCCAGGTCCTTCAGCGGGCGCTCGCGCGGCGCCCGGCGTCGCCAGAATTGGAGCTGGAACTGGCTCTCGCCGACGCCCTCGCCGGCCGGCAAGCCGACGCCGTCGCGGCCTGCCGGAAATTACTCCGGCGCGATCCCGCCCAGTCCACGCCGAGAGTGATCGCCGCCTTCGCCCATTGCATGCGCGGGAATTACCAGGCGTGCGAAACCGAAGCCTCCGCCGGACTTTCCCAACCCCACGCCAATCCTTACCTCTTCTACTTGCGCGCCGAAGCGCGGTGGAATTCCGGCTCGAAAGAACCCGCGAAAATGCTGACCGATCTCACCGCGGCCCTCGGCGCGATGCCCACATGCTCCGTCTGCCTCCTGTTACGAAGCAAAGTCTTCGAAGCTTCCGATGACGATCGCGCCGCGGCTGGCGACCTTAAGGCCGCCTTGGCCCAGGATCCTCAACTCGCCCCTGCCTGGTACCGCTTATCCGTCCTCTATCGGAAAGCGGGTCAAATCCCCGATGCCGAAGACGCCATCCGCCACTATCGCTCCATCCACGAACGGCAGGTTAACGGAGAGATCGAGAATTTTCGCAAGCAACTCCTCGGCAGCATAGACAACCAAAACCCATGACTTTCAAAAGCCCATTTGCCATCCTCCTTGCGGTCTCTTCGCTCACGACGTTTCCGCTCGCGGCCCAGTTGCCGCCCACCACGCGCGCCTCCGTCGATCGCGCGGTCGAAGCCACTCTCGCCCGGACGGGGGTCGTCAGCGCCTCCATCGCCATCGTGAAGGATGGCAAGCTCGCCTACGCGCATGCATACGGCCTCGCGCGCTTGGACGGAAAGATCCCCGCAACGCCGGAGATGCGGTACAAAATCGGCTCCAACAGCAAGCAGATCACCGCCACCGCGATCCTGCTGCTGGCCGGCGAAGGCAAAATCTCGCTCGACGATCCCGTGTCGCGTTTCTTCCCCGGCCTCACCCGCGCAAGCGAGATCACCATTCGCCAGCTTCTTTCGCACACCTCCGGCTACGAGGATTTTTACGCGCTCGATTATGTCGCGCCGTACATGGCCCGCCCCACGACGGCGGAGCAAATCATGAACCATTGGGCGAAAAAGCCGCTGAACTTTGACCCGGGCACCCGGTGGCAGTACAGCAACACAAACTACACCATCGCTGGCGCCATTGTTGAAAAAATCACCGGCCAGCCGCTCTTCGCTTTTCTACGCTCCCGCATCCTCCAGCCGCTTGGAATGAAATCCCCGATCGACGTCGACGCCCAGCCTTGGAACCCGGCCGACGCCACCGGGTATACGCGTTTCGCCCTCGGTCCCCCGCGCGTCGCGACGCCGGAAGGCCGCAACTGGATCTTCGCCGCGGGCGAATTGGCGATGACACCCAGCGACATGGCTCTCTGGGACATCTCGTTGATGAATGGAACCATCCTCCCATCGAAGCTTATGACCGAACTCACCACCGAAATTCATCTGAAGAACGGCGCCGGAACCGGATACGCGCTCGGCCTCGGCGTATCGAATCGCGATGGACACCGCGTCTGGAGCCATGGCGGAGGGACGTCCGGATTCATCAGCTCGAACACGACCTATCCGGACGACCACATGGCGATTACCGTCTTCACCAACCAGGACGACCCGGCAGCGCACGAAATCGCTCGCGATCTCGAACGCATCCTCAAGGAGCCGGCGCCCGATCCACAGGCGGCAAAAAGTCTTGCGCTGATCCAGACCGTCTACGGACAACTGAGCGAAGGGAAACTCGACCGCTCGCTTTTGACCGGCGACGCCAATGCCTATTTCACTCCCCAAGCCATCTCCGATTACGCCGCCTCGCTGAAACCGCTCGGCGTTCCCTCCAGCATCGAGGAAACCAGCGCCTCCGAGCGCGGCGGAATGAGCTACCGGTATTACCGCGTGAAAACGCCGAAGAAGACGCTGACACTTTCCACCTTCCTTACGCCGGACGGAAAACTCGACCAATTTCTGGTCTATCCCGCTCCTTAATCCCCGCCCGCGGCGGCGTTGGGCGCATTTCCTGTTGCCATGCCACACGAAGTGTGCCATACTCATGTGGTAATGCCACACGAAAAACTCGATCTGCTCCAAGGCACTCTCGATCTCATGGTTCTACAAACCCTCCACAGCATGGGTTCGCTCCACGGCTATGGCATCGCCCGCCGCATCGAGCAAGTGAGCGGCGACGCGCTCATCCTGAACCAGGGAACGATCTACGCCTCCCTCGTCCGTCTGCAGCAGCGCGGATGGATCGGCGCGGCGTGGGGCGTTTCCGAAAATAACCGCCGCGCGAAGTTCTATTCGATCACGGCGAAAGGCCGCAAGCGCCTCAGCGCCGAGGCCGAGAATTGGGACCGTCTTTCCACGGTGATCGGCCGCTTCTTCCAACCGGCCGCGAAAGGAGCGGGCAAATGACCGGATGGCTTGGCGCGTTTTGGAGCCGCCTGTTGGCGATGTTCCGCAAGACGAATCTCGACCGCGAATTCAACGACGAAATCGCCGCCCACATCGAACTGCTCACCGAAGAAAACCGGCTCCGTGGCATGCCGCCCGCCGAAGCCAGGCGCGCCGCCCTACTCGCGCTCGGCGGCATCGAATCGGCGAAGGAGTTGCACCGCGACACCCGCGGCTTCCCTTCGCTCGATAGCGTTCTCCAGGACCTTCGTTACACGTTCCGCACCCTCCGCTGCGACGCCGGCTTCACCACGTTCGCCATTCTCGTCGTCGGCCTCGGCATCGGCGCCAGCACCACCATTTTCAGCGTTGTCAACGCTCTCCTCATCCGCCCGCTGCCGTTCCGCGATCCCGGCCGCATCGTGTGGATCGCCAACAACGGAAAGGACGGCCTGTCCGGCGAAACCACGCAAGTGGACAATTTCCTCGACCTGCGCCGGCAAAGTAAATCCTACTCCGATCTCGCCGCCTACTTCGCCTTTTACGGCGTAGGCGACAACAAACTCACTGGCGTTGGCGAGCCGGAGCGTCTCAGCGGCGTGCCCGTTTCCGGGAACTTCTTCCCTCTGCTCGGCGTGGAACCGCAACTGGGACGGCTCTTCAGCGCCGACGAATGCAAGTGGAACGGCCCCAAAGCCGTCTTGTTGAGCCATGGTCTGTGGGTGCGGCGCTTCGCCTCCGATCCGCGCATCGTCGGCCGCGCCCTCACGCTGAACGACGCCGCCGTTACGGTTGTCGGCGTCCTACCCGCCTCCTTCGATTTCGCCTCCGTCTTCACGCCCGGCAGCCACATCGATCTCTTTTTCCCCTTTCCGCTGACGTCGGAAACCAACCGCTGGGGCAACACGCTTTCCATCGTCGGCCGCCTCAAACCCGGGGTGTCCGTTCAGAGCGCGCAAGCGGAAGCCACCCTCATCTCCGGCCGCATCACGCGCGATCACCACCGCGAGCGCAACGATTTCGGCGCGCTTCTTTCGCTGCTGAAAGACCACGTCAGCGGCCGCCTCCGTTCCGCTCTGCTGGTTCTCTCCTGCGCCGTCGGCGTCGTCATGCTCATCGTCTGCGCGAATCTCTCCAACCTGTTGCTCGCCCGCACCGCGACACGGACGAAGGAAGTCGCCATCCGCGCCGCCCTTGGCGCCGGACGCCGCCGCCTCATCCGCCAGATGCTCACCGAAAGTGTCGTCTTGTCCTGTTGCGGCGCCGCGCTCGGCATCCTCCTCGCCTTCCTCGGCACGAAAGCCCTGGAGCGGTTGGACGCGGTGAATGTTCCTCTGCTCTCCAGTGTCCATGTCGATGCCGTTGCCCTGGGGTTTACCCTGCTCATCGCCATCCTCACTGGCCTCGTCTTCGGTTTGGTGCCCGCGCTTCATATTCCCGGCGTCACGCTCCACGACGCTCTGAAGGACACCAATCGCGGTTCCAGCGAAGGCCGAAGCCGCACGTGGGTGCGCGGCGCGCTGGTCGTCTCAGAAGTCGCTTTCGCCTGCGTGCTCCTCGTCGGAGCCGGCCTGCTAGTTCGAAGCTTCCTGCGCGTGCTCGATGTCAACCTCGGCTTCCAACCGGAGCGTGCCGCCGCCCTCCGCGTCGATCCGGACTCGCGCTACAAAAACCAAGCTCAGGTGAACGCCTATCTTGACGAAGTGCTCCGCCGCGTCAGAGCCGTTCCCGGCATCCAGGGAGCCGGCCTCACCGACGCCCTTCCGCTCGGCCGCAATCGGACCTGGGGTGCCGGCGCGAAAGGGCGCGTTTACGCCGATGGAGATTATCCGGAGGCCTACGTGCGCATCGTGAGCGATGGCTATTTGGGCGCGATGGGCATCCCCTTGAAAGCCGGCCGCGACTTCACCGCGCGCGACACGCCGTCGAGCGAACCGGTCATCATCGTTAATGAAACCATGGCCCGCAGGCTCTTCGGTGATCGCGATCCGATCGGCCAAATCGTTCTTGCCGACAAGCCGGAGCGCCGCGTCGTTGGCGTCGCGGGTGACGTGCGCCATCTCGCCCTGGAGCAAGGCGCGGGCAACGAAATGTACCTCCCGATGCGTCAAACCAACGACTACGGTTCCGTCGATCTGGTCGTCCGTTCCAACCTGCCTCCCTCCGGTCTCGCTTCCGGCGTCCGCGCCGCGCTGAAGCCGATCGAGCCGAACCTCCCCGCCAACGAATTCCGAACTCTGCAACAACTGGTGGACAAGGCCGTCTCCCCGCGCCGCTTCGTCGTGACGCTGCTCGGCGGCTTCGCCCTCTTCGCATTGATCCTCGCCTCGCTCGGCATCTACGGCGTCATCTCTTATTCGGTGAATCAACGCACGCAGGAGATCGGCATCCGCATGGCGCTCGGCGCATCCTCCCGCGACCTGCAATCCGGCATCCTCTTCCAAACCCTCGGCCTCGCCGCCATCGGCATGACGGTGGGAGCCGCCGCTTCCTTCGCCCTGACGCGGACGCTCAGCGGCCTTCTCTTCGGCGTCACATCCACCGACCCGGCGACCTTCCTCCTCATGCTGACCACGCTCACCGCCGTCGCCGCCCTCGCTGGCTACCTCCCCGCGCGCCGCGCCTCGAAGATCGATCCGATAGTGGCCCTCCGCGCCAGTTGATCCGGCCTCAAACCCGCCGCACGCCGATGCCTCGATCGAGAAACGGCTGGATCGATTCGTCGCTGGCCGCGCAATCGGTAATCAGTTCGTCCACCGCGTCGATCGGGCAGATCAGACAGCTCGCAACGACTCCCAGCTTGGTGTGATCCGCAACGGCGACTTTGCGCCGCGCCTGCCGCACCATCAAATTATTGATGTCGGCCTCGTCCGGATCGTATGACGTCAGCCCACGCTCGGAATCCACGCCGCTCGCTCCGAGAAACGCGATGGTCGGAAAGAATTGATTGATCGTATGCGACGCCTGCGGCCCCACCAAACTGAACCAATCCCCGCGTAAATACCCGCCCGTGACGACCACGTTCAGTTCCTTCCGTTTCGACAATTCCATCGCCACGTTCACCGCATTCGTGACCACCGTGACGCCCCGCCGCTGCCTCATGCTGCGGATAATCTCGGTCGTCGTCGTGCCCGCCGTCAGGATAATCGTGTCGCCATCCTGAATCAAATCGGCCGCCGCGTTGGCGATCCGCCGCTTCTCCGCCGCCTGCCGCCCAATCTCTTCCTGAAACGACGAATCGTTCCGGAACGGCTCGTAAAACAACGGCGCGATGGAGATCGCCCCGCCGTGAACGCGCCTCAGCAGCCCCTGCTTCTCCAATTCGTGGAGATCGCGCCGCACTGTCGCCACCGACACGCCAAGCGACTCGACAAGCCCCTGGATCGACACCGTCCCCTCGATATGGAGCGAACGGAGAATACGTTCGCTGCGATTCTCGGTCGGCCCATTATTATCCCTGTTTTGATCCGGCAAATTACAAAAAAGGATACAACGCCAGACCTTCCATTGGCAAGAATGTTTCCGGTCTTCATTCCATAAATTGGCCCCCGCGGATCGCGCCCGAGCCAGATGCCGCTAATGCAGCGAACTTTCCACCTTGTCGCCCGGCTTCGCGCGCCGCATCAGCGTCACCAGCGGAACCAGGCACAGCACCGCCACCGCCATCACCGAAAGGACGTCGACATAGGCGAGCGTCGTCGCCTGCGCCTGCACCATCTGTCCCACCCGCGCGTACGCCTGCCGCGTCGCATCGGCCGCGCTCATCCCCGCCCGCTGCAGCGTGATCGTCATCCCGGCGATCATGTCCGTGAACGGCGCGTTCCCGGCGTTGGTGTGCGAGACGAGATACGTCTGATGCACCTGCGCCCGCCGGATCAGAAACGTGCTGATCATCGCGATCCCGATGCTGCCGCCGATGTTGCGCACGAACGCGTTCATCGACGAGATCTGATTGTTCTTTTCGCGCGGCACCCCGAGATACGCCAGCGTGTTCGAGGGAAGAAAAATGAACGCCAGCCCCAGCGATTGCAGCGTGCGCAGCATCGACGCCGTCACGAAGTCCATCCCCAGGCTGATGTGCGTCACCATGTAATACAGCGCGGCCGACGTGCAAGCGAATCCGAACGCCATCATCCCGCGCGGGTCCACCCGCGATACCAGCGCCCCGGCCACCGGCATCATCACCAAAATCGCCAGCCCCCCGCCCGCCAGCGCCTCGCCCGCC
>VFSW01015455.1_pt1 | contig 10491 bp, 9 predicted proteins | sample 5358111 | NCBI WGS metagenome assembly VFSW01 (sample SAMN11554181, study PRJNA540505) | mine drainage metagenome | isolation source: sediment from site ElyBrook_90M | place: USA: Ely Copper Mine, Vershire, VT | collected 2017
ATCCTAACCCTTGCATCTCTTTAACAAGAACGTTGAAGGATTCTGGTGTTCCGCTACGTAAGAGGTTATCTCCTTTGACGATCGATTCATAAATTCTCGTTCTTCCCGCGACATCATCAGATTTTACAGTGAGTAGCTCCTGGAGCAAGTGAGCGGCGCCATAAGCTTCGGCAGCCCACACTTCCATCTCCCCGAAACGCTGCCCCCCCATTTGCGCTTTACCGCCCAATGGTTGTTGTGTCACCAAGGAGTAAGGTCCAACCGCACGAGCGTGGATCTTATCGGCAACCAAGTGGCCCAGTTTCAAGATATAGATGTAACCCACAACCACGCGGTTATCAAACCGTTCACCGGTGCAACCATCGTAGAGGAAGAATTTTCCATCGTCGGGTAATCCCTGTTCTTTGAACATCTTCCAGATTCTCTCTTCTGGGAATCCTTCAAAGACCGGACTCTTCATCACAAGACCTGCACGGCGAGCAGCGATCCCTAGGTGTGTTTCAAAGAGCTGCCCCATGTTCATACGAGAGGCGATACCGAGTGGGTTCAAGATCACCTCAATTGGTGTTCCATCTTCCATATAAGGCATATCGGCTTCGGGAACAGCTTTGGAAACGACCCCTTTGTTACCGTGACGTCCTGCCATTTTATCGCCCACTTCCAGCTTGCGCTTGGAGGCGACATAAACTTTTACTTGGCGGATGATGCCTGGGTCGAGATCGGTATCCCCTTTACGCATAAACTCCAATTCGGTCTTGAAGTGCATTTCGAGAGTTTGCATCGCGATTTCGTAGTCGTGCAAAATTTGCTTCAGGGTGTTGTAGATCTCGTTATTTGGCATCAATAGATCTTCAACAGGTTCTTTTTCCAATAGCTCAATCAGCTCTTGGTTAAATACTTCACCGTCGTGAATGATCACTTCAGCTGTTTTGCGGTGGACGATGCTGCCAGCGGCTTGATCGTTCAAGAGTAGAGCCCCGAGTTTTTCATGTTTCTCGTGATGGAGCTCTGCTTGGTTCGATTTGTATTCCCGTTGCAAATCTTTGAGACGAGACGCTTCTTCCACGAGCACATCATCGGTTTTTGTCAAACGGTCACGACGGCTAAACACTTTAACGTCCATGACAATCCCTTCAGTTCCAGGTGGGACCGTTAAAGACGCATCTTTAACATCTGCTGCCTTTTCACCGAAGATGGCGCGTAAGAGCCGTTCTTCCGGAGCTAATTCTGTCTCAGATTTTGGTGTGATTTTTCCCACGAGGATATCGCCCGGCTTCACTTCAGCACCGATGCGTACTATCCCATCGTCGCCTAAGTTAGCCAAAGCCTCTTCCGAGACGTTTGGAATATCCCTTGTGATCTCTTCTTTTCCAAGCTTGGTGTCACGAGCTGTGATTTCAAACTCTTCAATGTGGATCGAGGTGTAATAGTCTTCACGGAGGATTTTCTCAGAAACGATGATCGCATCCTCAAAGTTGTACCCAAACCATGGCATAAAGGCCACGAGGACGTTCTTTCCGAGGGCAATCTCGCCTGTGTCAGTAGCAGGACCATCAGCAATCACATCCCCTGCCTTCACCACATCACCCACATGGCACAATGGCTGTTGGTTGATGCATGTTCCAGCATTGGAACGGAGGAATTTTTTCAATTCGTAGGTCTTTTTCTCTAAACGGTTGTCTTTTGGCGAAATGACAATCTTGAGACCATCCACATACTCGACAACGCCATTTTCTTGCGCGACAACCACAGCACCAGAGTCGCGGGCCGCACGAGCTTCAAGTCCAGTTCCCACAATCGGCGCTTCAGGCTTCAAGAGTGGAACCCCTTGACGTTGCATGTTAGAGCCCATTAACGCACGGTTCGCGTCATCATGTTCGAGGAATGGGATCAATCCGGTTACAATGGAGACTAGCTGCTTTGGCGACACATCCATGTGTGTGACCTTGCTAGCTTCGATCTCAAATTGTTCCCCTTTATGCCGTACCCAGCAGAGGTTTTCGGAGAACATGTTGTGCTTATCAAGCGGCGCAGAGGCCTGAGCAATGATGCACTGCTCTTCTTGATCGGCGGTCATGTACTCGATCTCTTCTGTGACAATATTATCTCTCACGATCCGATAAGGAGTTTCAATAAATCCAAATTCATTAATTTTCGCAAATGTGGAGAGAGAAGTGATCAACCCGATGTTGGGTCCTTCAGGTGTTTCAATCGGACAGATCCTTCCGTAGTGGCTCGTATGAACGTCGCGCACTTCGAATCCAGCTCTATCCCGGTTAAGACCGCCAGGCCCAAGTGACGATAAACGTCGTTTGTGGGTAAGTTCAGCCACAGGGTTTGTTTGATCCATAAACTGTGACAACTGAGAACGGCCGAAAAAGTCCTTCAGAACACCTGAAAGAGCTTTTGCTGACACGATTTTCCCTGGAGTCAGTGTATCAGATGTGAAATCGAATAAGTTCATCCGCTCACGGATAATCTTCTCCATTCTAGCCAAGCCGATGCGGCATTGGTTTTGGATCAATTCACCGACAGAACGGACACGACGATTACCGAGGTGATCGATATCATCTACAGAGGCATCTTCAGAGCCATTTTTCAATTTGATTAGGTATTTGAGTGCCCCGATCACGTCCTCTTTAATGAGGGTCACGTTTTGGAGTTGCTCTTCAGTAATCTCTAAGCCTAGTTTGGAATTCAACTTATAACGACCTACGCGACCTAAATTATAACGCTTCGGATCGAAGAATAGGCGCATGATTGCGGAACGGGCATTTGAAAGAGTCGCAGGTTCGCCTGGTCGAATCTTACGGTAGAAATCTTTCAATGCTGTTTCATAAGAGTCTGTAGGATCTTTTGCGAGCATCTTGATGATAGGGCTCGTTTCATCGGCATCTTCAGCGATACGGATCACATCGATCCCTGCATCTACCATCCGCTTCAACATCGCAGTTGTCAGTTTTTCAGAAGCTTTACCGAATACGAGTCCAGACTCTTCATCGATGACATCTTGAGCTAAAATTTTACCGACATATTTGCCGATTTCTTTTTCCGATTTAATCTTTACTTTGCAGGTGCTGAAGAATTCTTCGATGATGTCTGTGTTGCTGGAATATCCGAGTGTACGGATAAAGCTTGTAGCCAAAATTTTACGTCTACGCTTCTTACGGTCGATGTAGACATAGATCAAATCATTAATATCAAAAGAGGCTTCTAGCCAGCTTCCACGATAAGGGATGATGCGGAAGGAATAAAGCATCTGACCGCGAGGATGGCGCTCTTGCTCAAAGCAAATCCCAGGCGAACGGTGCAATTGCGATACGACAACCCGTTCAGCACCGTTGATGATAAAGGTTCCTTTATCGGTCATCACAGGAATGGTTCCCATGTAGACTTCTTCTTCTTTAATCCCTGTTTCGTCCGTGAGGCGGAACTTCACTTTCAGTGTGACGTTATAGGTAATACCACGTCGGATACATTCATCTGGACTATATTTCGGAACTCCCAAACTGTAGGAGATAAATTCTAAAACCGTTTTTTCGTCATATGACTTGATAGGGAATATCTCGTTGAAAACCTCTTGTAGGCCGCTATTATCCCGATCCTCAGGGAAAACATCAGCTTGCAAAAACTGGTTATAGGACTTAATTTGAATTTCAATAAGGTTGGGGAGATCAATGATCTCTTCCTTTTCAACAAAACTCACCCGGCGTGGCGGTCTTTTTAACATTCTAAAGGACTCCCTTTATAGTGAACGCAGAGCGGAGCATTAATTCTGTGGGCTTAGTAGAAAACCTCTCAAGAATTGTGATCCACTTCTCGCGTTGGTTAGACGACGATTCATCGCTGAGAAACACTCAAAACTTCATCTTTTGTACCCACAAAAGCGAATAGGTAAAGGCAGAGTACAGATTTTAAACATTTAATGCACGAAAAAAACAGTGCTGACATTTCGTGAAGCAAAATATAAAACCTCAGGTATCAAAAATGAATCTTGCGTTAGATCTTAGCACCAAGCGTAAAGTGCAAAAATCTCAATATACAGAAACAAGGATAGGAACGCCTATCCTTGTTTCGTTAACACACAAAAAAGCTTAGATTACAGCCCTTTCAAGGTGCATTTTGCACCAGCAGCTTCTAGCTTTTTCTTGATATCTTCAGCTTCGGCTTTTGGAGCTGTCTCTTTGAGCACTTTTGGGCATGCTTCAACGAGTTCTTTCGCTTCTTTTAAGCCAAGACCTGTAATTTCACGAACGACTTTAATGACGCCAATTTTCTTATCGGCTGGGCACTCAGTTAAAGTAATTTGGAACTCAGTAGATTCTGCAGCAGCAGCAGCGCCACCAGCGGCACCACCAGCTGGAGCTGCCATCATAACAGGTGCAGCAGCAGCAGCTTTTACGCCCCACTTATCTTCCAAAAGAGTCTTTAACTCAGACATTTCCAAAACAGTTAACTCGCTGAGCGCGTTGACTAGATCTTCAGTTTTTTTACTCACGACATCCTCTCTACTTACCTAAAAAAGGTTAATGATTGAATTTTTTTTCAGCTATTTATCCCGCGAAACGCAGGTTGCTGCTAATTAGGAGCCTCATCTTGTTTAATTTTGTTATCCAAACAGTAGACAACGCTCGAAATCGCTGCGTCCATGACCGCCAACGTTTGGGAAAGCGGAGCTTCCAATACGCTGAGGAATTGAGAACGCATTTCGTTCATGCTTGGAAGTTTCGACAACGTATCCACTTCTTGGGCATTGTAAAGTTGCTTATCGATCCGTCCACCAATGACTTCTACGACTTTATCGTTGTCTTGGCTAAACTTGATCACCATTTTTGCGGTTTCAAGTGGATCTTTTCCTGCGAAGACTAATCCGATATGGCCATCCAACGTGATAGCTTCGAGATTAATCCCTGCTGATTGAGCAGCTTTCATGAGAACTCGCTTACGCGCCATTTCTACATTACCACCGGCTTTTGCTACATCTCGGCGAAATTCATTTGCCAGATTTGAGCTAAGCTTTAAGTAACGGATGATGACAAAGGAGTCATATTGTTCAATTTGTCCTTTGATTTCTTCCAACAGGAGTTGCTTTTCTTGTCTCATGTCTACTCCTTACCTTCGATTTCGCGAAGATCAATTTTTATCCCAGGCCCCATTGTAGACGTTAACACAATTGACTTGATGTAATGTCCCTTAGCTGTGGCAGGTTTAGCGCGCAAGACAGCTTGAAGAAAGGCGCGGATATTATCCGTTAACTTCCCTGCTTCAAATGAAATCTTACCTACGGCATTATTGATGACTCCGTGACGATCGATTTTAAACTCAATCTTACCACCTTGTAACTCTTGAACTGCTTTCGAAATATCTGTCGTCACAGTTCCTGCTTTTGGAGTAGGCATCAACCCGCGAGGTCCGAGGACCTTACCAAGTTTACCCACTTCACGCATCATATCAGGTGTTGCAATCACGGCATCAAAGCCGGTCCATCCCCCATTGATTTTCTCAATGAGCTCTTCATTGCCCGCGTAGTCGGCACCAGCAGCCAGCGCTTCTTTGACTTTGTCTCCTCTAGCCAAAACAAGGATGATCATCTTCTTCCCTGTACCATTCGGTAATGATACAGTTCCGCGGATGTGCTGATCGGATCTACGTGGGTCAACGCCAGTCAGCAATGAAATTCCAACCGATTGATCAAATTTAACCGGTGGACATTGCTGTAAAATAGCGACAGCTTCCGAAAGTGAATAGAGCTTTTGTGGCTCTACTTTCTTAGCTATCTCCCGAAATCTTTTACTTACATGACCCATATTTTCATTTCTCTTTTTTTATACATGCGGATTGAACATCTCAATCCGTTTGCTATTTAGTCAGCCACTACTAACGAGTAGCTGTCAATTATTCGGGAATTAATTCAACTCCCATAGAACGGGCAGTACCGAGCACAATATTGGCCGCCGCTTCGAGGTCATTGGCGTTCATATCTTGCATTTTTTCTTTGGCGATTTTGCGTGCTTGGCTCCGTTTAATTTTAGCTACTTTATCGCGGTTTGGAACAGCAGAACCTTTTTCAATTCCAACTTCTTTCTTAATGAGTTCCGCGACTGGAGGATTTTTGGTGATGAAGGTAAAGGATTTATCCTGGTACACTGTGATCACAACAGGTAAAATACTCCCTGCTTTGTCTTGTGTCTTAGCGTTGTATTCTTTACAGAACGCCATGATATTGACACCTGCAGCACCTAGCGCCGGACCGATAGGTGGTGCTGGATTCGCCTTCCCTGCAGGAATTTGCAGCTTGATAATTTTTGCTACTTTTTTTGCCATTTTTTATTTCCTATGTTTAAGGAGTGTTAGTTTGGGAGCCAGGAGCCCGGAGCCAGAAACCAGAATATTTTTCGATATTTCAAGCATCTAACTCAAATTCATCTTCTCCAGGCTCCTGGCTCTTGACTCCTAGCTCCCTATTCTATGTTTGTTCTGCATCTTCAGAGGCTTCTTCTACTTGGGAAAATTCCAAGTCATCTACACGTGTTTCACGACCAAAGATCGATACCAGTACGCTCAAGCGACCTTTGTCATGGAATACTTCGGTTACTGTTCCGGTGAAGTTAACAAAAACACCATCCACAATCTTGACGTAATCGCCCACTTCAAATTTGTGTTTTTGTGAAACTTTTTCTTTTTTATCACGTAGATCGCTGAGGATTTCTTCTACTTCCTCATCGGTCAATGCTGTGGGGGATTCTCCACCGAGAAAATCGACCACTCCGCCGGTATTCTTAATATAGTGCCAAGATTCATCAGTGAGGGTCATTTTAACGAGGAGGTATCCAGGCCATAATTTCTTTTCTACAATGTGTTGCTGACCGCGCTTCACTTCAGATACATTTTCGGTCGGCAAGAGAATCTGATCAATCAATCCGACCATCCCTTGATGTTCGCGATGTTCCTCGAGATTCTTTTTCACTTTCTTTTCGTGTGTTGACAACACTTGTAGCACATACCACTTATGCATCATCTTTTCCTTTTAACCGCTGATCAACCGAATCAATGTGGCTAGACCGTTTAGGAACCCTTGGATAAACAAATCGATAAAATAGATTCCTATCCCCATCATGAAGGTGGTGGCGACAACAATCTTGGTATAAACAATGAGTTCTTCCTTGCTAGTCCAGCTAATCCGAAAAATTTCCGCTTTAATATCGCCAATAAAATCTCGCACCTTTTGGCTTCGCTTTTCAGTGCTGATGGTCGTTTCGGTTTGCGCTGGTTGTGTCTTCTTGAATTCCATTACTGTCATAGGCTTTCTTTTTAACTTGTTATTTATTGCGAGTGCGGAGGGATTCGAACCCCCGACCGGCGGCTTTGGAGACCGCTGCTCTACCAACTGAGCTACACACCCTTCCAGTAAAACACAGGGGGCTCAAGAGCCCCCTGCACCTAAATTCTCGATTACTTGATGATTTCGGATACGGTACCGGCACCAATTGTGCGGCCGCCTTCGCGAATCGCGAAGCGCATCCCTTTTTCCATCGCGACTGGCGCAATGAGTTTCACCGAAATCTCCACGTTATCACCAGGCATCACCATCTCAACGCCAGCTGGCAATTCAACGGTTCCTGTAACGTCTGTTGTTCTAAAGTAGAACTGTGGACGGTATCCGGAGAAGAATGGCTTATGACGTCCACCTTCTTCCTTCGTCAATACGTATACAGGCCCTTTGAACTCGCTGTGTGGAGTGCATGTGCCGGGAGCAGCTAGAACCATTCCGCGTTCGATATCGTCTTTTTCCAAACCACGAAGAAGAACGCCCACGTTCTCACCAGCGCGTGCTTCATCGAGAGTTTTGTTAAACATCTCAAGACCTGTCGCGACGGTTTCACGTGTTTCGCGGAGTCCCACTAATTGTAATTTATCGTTGATGCGGATGATACCACGCTCAACACGACCTGTCGCTACTGTACCACGACCGGAGATCGAGAAAACATCCTCAATAGGCATAAGGAAGGGTTTGTCGACTTCACGTGCTGGAGTTGGGATTTTTTCATCCACAGTCTTCATGAGTGTGAGGATGCTTTCCACGTATTTTGGATCGCCTTCCAACGCTTTTAAAGCAGAACCTCGGATGATAGGAGCATCTTTGTATCCTTTGGACTCTAAGATTTCATGAAGTTCGAATTCCACGAGATCTAGAAGTTCTTGGTCCCCTTCACCGAGCATGTCCACTTTATTCAAGAAGACGACGATGGCAGGTACTTGCATCTGACGAGCCAATAGGATGTGTTCTTTTGTTTGTGGCATCGCACCGTCTGTGGCTGCAACCACGAGGATAGCACCGTCCATCTGAGCGGCACCGGTGATCATGTTTTTAACGTAGTCGGCGTGGCCTGGGCAGTCAACGTGAGCGTAGTGACGTGCATCGGTTTCGTATTCAACGTGTGTGGCGTTGATCGTAATACCACGCGCTCTTTCTTCAGGTGTATTATCGATAGAGCCGTAATCTCTAAATTTTGTGGCTCCCACATGTTTTTCTGCCAACACTTTCGTGATAGCGGCTGTTAACGTGGTCTTACCATGGTCCACGTGACCGATGGTTCCGATGTTAACGTGCGGTTTTTTCCGCTGGTATGCTTCTTTAGCCATTGTTCTTCCTCCGTAAGCTCCAGTATAATTCTATCTGTTTTTTTCTTGTTTCAGGTTGAAGGTTCTCCAACCCCACTTCACTCTGCCCAGAATAGGAATTGAACCTACGACCGCTTGCTTACCATGCAAGTGCTCTACCACTGAGCTATCTGGGCAATCACTAATTTCTCAGGTTCGGTCGGTCTCATCTTAAACGTGTTTTAAGCACGTTTTTCGCTCATCTGTTGAATTTCCGACATTCAGTCATCGCTTCCTAGGGCCTTTTTAGCTTGATTTTAAGCATAAAAAGTCCCAATAAAGCTTAAAAGCTTGTTAGTCTAGTCGGTTATGTAAAAAAAATCAACAGTATTTATGATATTTTTGTGAGGGACCCTATTTTTGGCATTGTAAAGCTTATTTCTGCCGGAAAATAATTCGGGCTTTAGTAAGGTCATAGGGGGACATTTCCACCGTTACGACATCTCCTACCAACACTCGAATATTTTTCATGCGCATCTTTCCACAAAGGTGTGCAATCACCTTCATTCCATTTTGTAGAGTCACTCGAAAGGTCATGTTGGGCAAAAGCTCCTCCACCGTACCTTCCAATTGGATTGTATCTTCTTTTGGCATATACCTTGTATGATGAAATAATAAATGGTTAGATGTTAAGGATTTTCCCTAGAAAAGTCAAGAAAAAATGAGACAGGAGACATTGCCTATAGGTAATTTTTTTGACTGCTATTTAATTGAAATACTTTTTTTTGCAAATAAACATTATTTCTCCTGTATTCTGTATCCTATTTAAGGCGTTCGTCCACGAAGTTGGGCGTTACGCGCCCATTGATGAGGTTGGGGTAGAGAACGTCGCTGAGCATCCAGGCGTTAAAGTTCTTGATCTGATTAATTTCGCTCGAATTATATCCTGTTGAGGTGTTAGGACGAAGCTCCCCGGATTCAGTGATCAATCCCCATTTCTTCAATTTCACCACTTCTCCGACAAAATGGGAATAGGTTCTGGGTCCCGTTTGCGCGGCAGCTTTTTCAAGTTCTGGACGATAGGTATTGTATAAGTTTAAATTGTTTTTTAAAGCATTAATCGCTTCTTGCATACGATCTTTGACAGATAGCCCATGCAAGACTTCCAGTGGGGTATCGGTTAAGTTGTCGAGAGATTTTTGTTTTTCCTCTAGAGACTTTTTTTCTTGAGTTTTTTGCTCTTCAGTCAAGACTTGTTCTTTTCCAAAATGGTGTGCCGTCATTTCTTTTAGAGCTTTCTCCTCTTCAGCAATTTGAGGAGCTATTTTTGCAATCGCGTCTATCTCTTCTTGGTTAAATTGGCTTTTGAGGATAACCGCAGGCAATACTTTGGAATCACCGGTCAGTAGATTTAACAATTTAGATAGATTGGTGATACCGATGTTGATCCAACCTGCGTTGAGTTCTATATCAATTAAACGTCCTTGTTTATCATAGAGACGGATTTCGTTGTTGAGTGTATAGACAGTGATAAATGCCGGAGCTGAATAGTAGACGCCATTGTCCACAAAGACTCCTACATCGACTCGATTGGATTCAATCGGAGATCCCGGGGCTATAGGTTGGCGAGATTGGTAATCCACTTCAATATCGGCAGTGGTTTCGTTAGGGTGGGGATGGATGCGTACATGCTCTGGATCCCCTTGTAGAAGTACCCAGTGAAACTTTAAGGGCCGTTTATTGATATCAAAGCTTTCACTGGCATCGACAGTAAACCGTTTGGTATAGGCCTTTGAGCGGAAAACACGTGCAATGACATCGGGAGTATTGGCTAACACGTCAGACCGGGCCAGCGCTCCGATTTTCCCTTTCTCTTCATCGGGGATATAT
>VFSW01015456.1_pt1 | contig 10490 bp, 11 predicted proteins | sample 5358111 | NCBI WGS metagenome assembly VFSW01 (sample SAMN11554181, study PRJNA540505) | mine drainage metagenome | isolation source: sediment from site ElyBrook_90M | place: USA: Ely Copper Mine, Vershire, VT | collected 2017
CCGGTCAAGACCGCCCCGATGGGCCAGCTCGGCCTGTATTTTTCCCCCCGCCGGCGCGCAGTTGTGGCCGCGGCCGGGGGGGTCGCGCCCGGCCTCGACTAGTAATGCAGTAGATTGTCCGCCACGTTCACTAGCAGGGGGAGCCCGTGTCCGCAAGCATCATTTCATTCTGGTCGACTCACTTCGCTCTGCTGAAGTCGGAGTTTTGGTACCTCGTCGTGAGTGGTATCACCACCGGATTTCTCTACGGCATGGTCGCCGTGGGCTACACCATGGTGTACGGAATCCTGAGGCTCATCAACTTCGCCCACTCCGAGATCTTCATGACGGGAGCCTTCGCGGGGTACTTTCTGATGCGCCGCTTCGTGGGCAACAACACCCCGAGTGGCGCACAGAGCATTCTGTTGATTGTGGGGGGTATCGCGGTGGGGGCCCTCGCTTCTTCCTTGATGGCGGCCTTCGTCCTCGAAAGGGTGGCCTACCGGCCTCTCCGTAAACGCAAAGCCCCACCCTTGGCGTACCTCATCTCCGCGATTGGGGCCTCCTACTTTCTGCAGAACCTCGCCGGTAAGGAGTTCGGGCGCAATCCCATCGCCATGCCCCAGCCCTACGGCAACGCCAACGTCTTCACCGTCTTTGGTTCACCCTTTAACCAGTACGACCTTTTGGTGGTTGTTGCGGGGATTCTTTCGCTGGTCGCACTCGACATCATCGTGAGCCGCACCAAGTTGGGTCGTAGTCTGCGCGCGGTGGCTCAAGACACCGAGACGGCGTCGCTGATGGGGGTCGATATCGACAAGACCATCATGCTCACCTTCCTAATCGGCGGCGCCATGGCCGGGGCGGCTGGTTTCTTGTGGGGACTGAACTCCAACGTGGGATCGACCATGGGATTCGTCCCGGGTATCAAGGCGTTCACCTCCGCGGTTCTCGGAGGCATCGGAAACCTGCGGGGAGCGATGCTCGGCGGCATGATTCTCGGCATGGTCGAGAACTTGGCCGAACCCTTCGTCACCTCGGCCTACATTGACGTCGTCGCCTTCGTCATCTTGGTAGGACTGTTGATGTTCCGACCGACCGGAATTTTGGGCGAGCGTCTCGGGCGGGTGGCCTGATGTCGACCGAGATGCGAGTTCACCTTCGCCGGTGGTTGAGTTTCTTCGCGATGGCCGCACTCATCGCGATTATGACCGGTCCCTCCGGAAGTAACAACGCCCCGGTCCAGGGTCTCACCCAGTCTTTCGCTCAGCCCTACAGCTACTTCGGGCTGTTTCGGGCCCAACGCTGGATGATCTTTTTTACCTTTGCCCTCGTCGCTCTCGGTCTTCAGACGTTGTGGCGGCGCAGTGGTGGCGGAGTACGGGCCCGCACCGCCGTGCTTCGACAGGGTTTTGAAGCGCCGGGACGACGTCGTGCGACCGTACTGTCTGCGGTGGTGGTGGTGGCGCTCGTCGCTCTGTTTATTCCTCACCTCATCTCCAACCCGGGAATTCAAAGTGGCATCGTGGAGCAGGTGCTGGCCTACGTCATCTTGGCCCTCGGTCTGAACGTGGTCGTCGGATGGGCGGGCCTGTTGGACCTCGGGTACGTCGGTTTTTACGCGATTGGGGCCTACGTCACGGCGTGGATGACCGGTCGCCTACCGATCGCGGCGCCATTTCACCACCCGGTGAGTTCCTTCGCCGCCATCCCGGTGGCGATCGTGTTCACGATGCTGGCCGGAGTCATTCTCGGGGCGCCGACGTTGCGACTGCGGGGGGACTACCTGGCGATCGTCACCCTCGGTTTCGGTGAAATCATTCTGGTGTTCTCCAACAACCTGACCAACGTCACCGGAGGATCGCAGGGTACTAATCCGTACATCCCTTCGTTCACCTTCCGAATCGGGGGGCTCAAGTATCTCTTCGGCAACGTGGGTTACTACTTTCTCGTCGCGGGGTTCGTGGTCGTCACGATTGTCCTCTTTCGGCTACTCGAGCACTCCCGAGTGGGACGAGCCTGGACGGCGATTCGTGAGGACGAGGTCGCCGCGGAGTCCATCGGCATCAATCCGCTGAAGTACAAGGTGATGGCTTTCGCGATCGGGGCCTCGGTGTCCGGATTCGCGGGTGCGGTGACCGCGAGTCAAATCGGGGTCGTCTACCCGAGCACCTTCTCGTTGTACTTCTCCGTCAACGTCTTGACTCTGGTCATCTTCGGTGGAATGGGTTCCATCGTCGGGGTGATCTTCGGGAGCATCCTGGTTCAGGGCATCGCGGTCTACCTACGTTTCTATCCGCCCTCGGGTTACCAGGCGAGCGACCTCTACATGTACCTGGGCGCCTTGTTGATCATGATGATGATCTACCGTCCGGCGGGTCTCATTCCCTCTCGCCGGCGACGACGAGAGATTTATCAAGCCGAAGACGGTATTGGTCACGAGGGTGACGTCTTGCTGGGAGAACAGTCGTGAGTGATCTCGTCTTTGACGTGAAGAACATCACCCTGCGCTTCGGTGGCGTGGTCTCCTTGAACGACGTCACGATGGAGCACCGGCGAGGAGAGATTCTCGCGGTAATCGGACCGAACGGCGCCGGCAAGACCTCCCTCTTTAACTCCCTGACGGGGGTCTATCGACCCCAGGAGGGCACGATTACGTTGAACGCCCGTGAGGGGCACCCGATCTCGGTTATCGGTCGAGGGGCCTATCGCATCGCGTCGGCGGGCGTCGCGCGAACCTTCCAGGCCTCGAGGATGTTTTCCGCACTCACGACCTTCGAAAACGTGAAGATCGGGGCGGAGTCGCACAAGGGTCTCGGCGCGGTGGGGGCGATGGTGCGTGGGCCCGCCACCCGACGAGGAGAAAGGGAGTCCGACCAGAAGACGTTCGAACTCCTCGAGTTTGTGGGCTTAAAGGACCAAGCCAATACGTTGTCGGCGTCACTCAGTTACGGAGCTCGCCGACGACTGGAGATTGCTCGCGGACTCGCGACCAATCCCGTGGCCCTCCTCCTCGACGAACCGGCGGCCGGAACTAACCCCGCGGAGAAGTTGGAGCTCGCCAACTTGATTCGCCGGGTGCGCGACGAACTCGGGGTAACTATCTTGCTCATCGAGCACGACATGAAGTTGGTGATGTCCGTCGCTGAACGTCTCTACGTATTGAACTTCGGGTCAGTCATCGCGACGGGTAGCCCCGCGGAGATCAGGTCGAACCAAGCGGTGATTGACGCCTATCTGGGCTCTAGTGAGACTCAAACATCGGAGGCGTCGTAATGTTGAAGGTCACCGATGCCGTTGTCCGCTACGGGGCGATTACGGCGCTTCACGGAGTGAGTTTCGAGGTCGAGCAGGGTGAGATTGTGACCCTGCTCGGAGCCAACGGGGCCGGCAAGTCGACGACGCTGCGCATGTTGTCCGGTCTCCACGCGGCCCAGGCGGGTCGAGTCGAGTTCGAGGGTCGCGATATCACCAAGGTGAAGGCTCACGAACTCTCGAGCCTGGGAATCGCCCACGTTCCCGAGGGGCGTCGAATCTTTCCCCAGATGACCGTGGAGGAGAACTTGGAGATGGGGGCCTTTACGCGCAAGGGGTCCTACGGTGAGGACCTCGAGCGGATGTACGGGATGTTCCCCATCTTGAAGGATCGACGCAAACAACTGGGGGGCAACCTCTCCGGGGGTGAGCAGCAGATGCTGGCCATTGGTCGGGCTCTGATGTCCCAGCCGCGCCTGATTCTCCTGGATGAACCTTCGATGGGTCTCGCCCCCATGATTATCGACCAGATCTTTCGTATCATCGCCGAGATTAGAGATGGTGGTACTACGGTCCTCGTGGTGGAGCAGAACGCCTCACAGGCCCTGCGACTGGCCGATCGGGGTTACGTCTTGGAGAACGGTCGAGTAGTGCTCGCCGACGACGCCGATCGCCTTCTCGTCGACCCTCGCGTCCGGGCCGTCTACCTCGGTGAAGAGGTCTCGACCGAGGAACCCGCGAGCTCGGAGATTCCTTCGGGTGAGTGATCTCCTTCTGCGACCGTTGTGGGCGTCGAAGGAGATGGTGTGGAAGAAATCCTGGCCCCGTGCTGGAACGACGTCGTCGACGTCCTCGCGAGTGGCGTACGCCGACTGCTACTTTTTGGTCCCCCCGGGCTCGGTAAGACCTACGCCGCGCTTCGCTTGGCGACCAGTGGCCCGGCGGAGAGACTGACCTGCACGGAAGATCTCACGAGCGCCGAGATCACGGGGTCCTGGATGCCGGCCGGAGCGGGTCGCTGGGAGTGGCGAGAGGGTCCGGGCATACGGGCCTGGCGGGGAATCGAGGGGCGAGGGTCCCGTCTGGTGGTGGACGAGGCCGACCGGGCCTCGGGAGACGCCCTCTCGACGCTGTTGTTGATCTGTGACTCGCCCGAGTCGGCCCGGTGGCGAAATCCCGAGACGGGCGAGTGGGTGAGACCGGGCGAGGATTTCACCGTCGTCGTGACGACGAACTCCACGTCGCTCGAGGAGTTACCTCCCGCCCTGCGTGACCGGTTCCCCGTCGCCATCGAGATCGATCGTCCTCACGTGGGGGCGGTGGGCGCGCTCTCCGAGGACCTACGGGCCCCGGCGCTCGCCGGTGCGCTCGGCGGAGAGGAGCGACTGATCTCCCTACGCGCCTACTACGCCTTCGACACACTGCGCGCGCGTCTCGGTGCTGAGAGAGCGGCCGGACTGGTCTTTGGGGCGCGGGCGGAGGCGTTTCTCGACGCGCTCAGTATCGCGGCACTGCGGTGAGCCACGTCTACCCGGAGATCGTGGGGGCCAGTCGGGGACTTCTCGGGACCCGGGGCTGGATCGTCGAGGTGGGTTCGGCGCGTCGAGGTGACGCGTACTGTGACTTTTCTCGACTGGCCCTGCGCGTGCCGAGGGGAGGGGGGGAGGCCGAGCGACTCGTCCGGGCTCACGAGTTGATGCACTTACGCATCTCACCCCAAGGGGCGGTTCCGCAGGGGCTGCTCGACTCCAGTACGGGTAGAGCCCGCGAGTGCGCCGAGGAGTACCGGGTCAATCGGGCCCTGCGTCTACTCGGCGCCAGAACCGAGGCCCTCCAGGACGGCAGTGAGCGCGAGGGCGGAGTTCTGTTGGCCGAGGCCGGCGAGTGGGCCGAGACGGTCTGCTTCTACTTAGCGGTTCGCGGTACCGGTGGTGAGACGCCGTACCTGAGGGGGGTGCGCCGTGCTCGAGCGCCCTGGGCGGGGGCCCTGCGCGAACTGTCGAAGCGACTGGACGGACTCGAAGAGGAGATCGATTTTCTAACCCTCACCGACGTGGCGCTCGACCTAGACGGGTGTCCGCGGGGCTACCGGGAGTTCACACTCCGGGTGGCCGAACTGGTCACCCGCACCCTTCACGCGGCGCCGCCGAGTGATGCGGAGGACGTGAAGCGCCTACGCCGGTCGTTGGCTCCCGGTGGCCGCCGAGCTCCGTCGAGACAGTTCGCCCCCCTGGTGTGGAGAGATGATCTCACCTACGAGGCGAGTGCGGGCACTCGTGGACGAAGACGGGGAGGGGCCTCCAGCACCGGGACGGCGCTGCGCTACCCGTCTCGACTCTTGACCGACCCCTACGCCCGGGCCTTTCACTCGGGAACCCAGCGAGGGGGAGGGGTAGTCGTTCTCGACCAGTCCGGGTCCATGGATTTGACCCGCGAGGAGGTGGAGCGGGTGGCGCGCCGAGCTCCCGGAGCGTGGGTCATCGGGTACTCGCACCGGCCCGGAGATACGGGGGGTACCCCCAACGTCTGGGTTCTAGCGGGTCCCCAGGGCCTGGTCGTCGACGTACCCGCGGGCAACGTCGGCAACGGGGTCGACGGACCGGTACTGCGCCACGCGATAACCCTTAATCGTTCCGGCGGGCGGATCTACTGGGTCACCGACGGTCAGGTGACCGACTCCCACGATCACCCCTGCGACCAACTAAGTCGGGAGTGCGCCGAACTGGTTCGACGTCATCGAGTCACCCTTATTCGCAGTGTCGAAGAGATCGGTCGCCCGAGTAGGTCAGACGACTGGGCCCGATTCGGACGACTGGGCGCCGCGCTACTCACCCGGTAGGAACTCTTGTCACAGGGGGGTTGTAAAACGAACAGGTGTTCGCTAAAGTAGCGAACAAGTGTTCGTAAGGAGGATGCGTGTCGGCGCTCGAAACCTGGACCGAAGTAAATCACGAGACTCACTCGGGGCTGCACCTGGTGCAGGGACGTACGACCCCGCTGCGCGGTCCCCTCGTCGCCGCTCGTCGGGCGGCGCGAGCGCGTATGCGCCGTCGTCGACGTCGCACTCTCACCGGTGTCGCGGTGGTGGTGTCCTTTCTCGTCTTGATGTTTCCCGGACACGCCTTCGGTGGGACCGGATCGGCGGGCCTGTCGGCGGATGAACTGGGGGCGGTCGGCCTGACTCCGGGTTCGGTCTACGTCGTGCAGAGTGGGGATACGCTACACTCCATTGCCCAGCTGGTCAATCCCTGGAACTCCTCGGCCGCGTACCGCGCTCTGGCCGGTGAACTGCACTCGGGAGTGGTGGTGGCGGGTGAGCACGTTATCATTCCGTAAGAGTTGGGCTGACGAGGCGTAGTATGACCCTGTGCGATGCCCGTACTGCTCGGCTGACGACGACCGAGTCGTGGACTCTCGGCTCGCCGAGGACGGCTCGGCGATCCGACGCCGACGTGAGTGCAGTACCTGCAACCAGCGCTTCACCACCTTCGAGAGAATCGACGAGGTGGGCGTGATCGTCGTGAAGAGATCGGGCGAAAGAGAAGTATTTTCGCGCGACAAGGTTCTGAGCGGAATCAGAGCGGCGTGCAAGAATCGTCCCGTGGGCTCCGAGACTCTCGAGTCCCTGGTGGGCGGGATCGAAGAAATCGTGCGCGCCGCCGGGCGTGACGTGACGTCGGAGGAGGTCGGGATGGCGACCCTTAACGCTCTTCGACTGGTCGACGACGTGGCGTACCTGCGATTCGCCTCGGTCTACAAAGGTTTCGAGGGTGCCGACGACTTCGCTCGTGAAGTCGGCAACCTGGTCAAGGCGACCGCTCCAAAGTCGCGATCCTGAACGTGCGACTTCTCCACGACCGACCCCGGGTCGCCCTCGCCATCTACGCCCATCCCGACGACGCCGACGTCGCGGCGGGGGGAACACTCGCCCGGTGGAGTTCACTCGGTTGCGCGGTGCACCTCGTGGTGGCGTGCCAGGGAGACAAGGGGACCCACCACTCCCACGAGGGGGGTCACGATCTCGTGACTCGCCGCAGTGCCGAAGTCGAGCGGGCCGGAGCGCATCTGGGACTGACGTCGGTGGACCTACTCGGCGTACCCGACGGCGAGGTGGTGAACGACCTCGATCTGCGCCGACGATTGGTGGGTCTCATTCGACGCTTTCGTCCCGACGTGGTCCTCGGACCGGATCCCTCGGCGGTGTTCTTCGGTGGGGTGTACGTGAATCACCGGGACCACCGAGAGACCGGGTGGGCCCTCCTCGACGCGGTGGCGCCGGCCGCGGCGATGCCGCTCTACTTTCCTGAGACGGGTCCCGCCCACGCGGTGCGTTACCTCTTGCTCAGTGGAACCCACGAGCCCGACGCCGCCGTGGACGTCACGGCGAGTATCGAGGCGAAAGTCGCCGCCGTGTTGGAGCACCGATCCCAGATGGGTGGCGAGACGGCCGAGATCGGTGAGGTGGTGCGGGCTCGCGCGGCCCAGGGGGCCCGGGACCTCGGTGTCGGATTTGTGGAGACCTTTCGCCGTGTCCAGTTCACCGAGTAGTTCACCCGATCCCTGGTCGACGCCGATCCTCCACATCGATCTCGACGCGTTCTTCGCGTCGGTCGAGATTCTCGATAATCCGAGTCTGAAGGGTCGTCCGGTCTGTGTGGGGGGATCGGGCGAACGGGGGGTGATCGCCTCGGCGAGCTACGAGGCCCGGCGCTTCGGGGTGCGTAGCGCGATGGCCTCAAGCGTCGCCCGGCGACTCTGTTCTGATCTCGTGATTCTTCCCGGTCGATTTGATCGCTACGAGGAGTATTCGTCCCGGTTCCACGAGGTCTTAGGGGACGTGACCTGGCGAACCGAGCCCCTCGGTCTCGACGAGGCGTTCCTCGACCTCAGTGTCGCCCAGCGAGTGCTGAGTAATCCCCTGGAGGCGGCGGCGAGTGTGCGATCGCGCCTGCGCGACGAACTCGGTCTCGACTCGGCGGTGGGGGTTGCACGAAATAAGCTCTTCGCCAAGCTCGCCTCGAAACGGGCTAAGCCCCGGTTTAGTGCCGCCGGGGTGAGTGAGGGCGCGGGGGTTCTCTGGGTGACACCCGAACTCGAGTCTCGTTGGCTCGACACCCTGGGTGTCGGAGAGCTCTGGGGGGTGGGGCCGGCCACGTCGCGCAAACTCGCCCGTCTCGGGGTGATCCACGTGAGAGATCTACGCCACGTAGATGAAGATCTTCTCGCGGGCCACCTCGGGTCGGCCCTCTCTCGCACCCTGTCGGAGTTCGCTCGCGGGGAGGACTCCCGGGTAGTGGAGAGTTCGCGGGAGGCCAAATCGGTTGGTCACGAGGAGACCTTCGCCGTGTCGGTGAGTGACGACGCCACGATTGAGGAGGCGCTGCGCCGGCACGCGGGAGTCGTGGCGCGCGCCCTACGGGAGCGACACCTGCTGGCCCGACGGGTGACCGTGATCGCTCGCGACGACGAACTACGAACCCGTTCTCGTTCCCAGACCCTGAACTTCGGACTGGATGACGAGGGGGCCCTCGGGGAGGTGGCGTGCGCCCTCGGGCTCAGCCTGGAGAGAACGCTCGCCCTGCGCCTACTCGGAATCCACGTCAGTCAGTTAGAGGCGCGAGCCGGATCGAGCATTCAACTCAGCTTCGACGTGGGGAGTGACCCGTCGGCGGGTTCCCCGGCTCCCGAGGTCTCTCGCCGTCACCAGATCGACCAGGCGGCTCTACGAGACGCGGTCGACGATATTCGTCGGCGCTTCGGGGCGAGTGTGCTCGGTCGGGGATCCCAACTGCGCGAGGGCCACCTGAAAGTGAGCGCTCAGCGCTCCGACACCCCCTTCGGTCCGGCTAGGGAAGAACCGTAACGAGGGTGCCGATGGGGGTGTGGGGCCAGACCAGACCGGCGGTGGCGAAGGGCATCTCCACGCAACCGAGACTCTGGGGGAACCCGTAGGAGGCGCGAATGAATCCGTGTAGGGCGTCGCCGCCGTAGAAGTAGGAGACCCAGGGGATACCCGGGTCGACGTACTTCGTGCCGTTGGGGTTGGTCCCGCGCATCGTCTGGGTGACGTAGCGCAGGTAGACCGGGTACGTACCGACCTGGGTGGTGGACTGGGGGATGCCGGTGTTGACGAGGGCCCGGAGAGCCACCTTGCCATTCTCGTAGAGAGTGAGGTTCTCGGGCTGGGTCTGAGAGACGAGGACGTAGTTGTAGCTCGCGGTGTTGACCTGGTGGTGCTCGACCGCACTCACCAAGGCGGTCCAGGTCGCCGGGTCAGTAACCCCGGAGTCGGGGAGTCCGTTCGCGTCCTGGAATCGCATGAGGGCGGCCGTGAGGACGGTGTTGGTGGTACCGAGACTCCAGAGGGGGCGAAGGGTCGTGAGGTCGGGGAAGCGCCAGGTGAAGGCGCCCGGTACCTGAGTGACTGCGAAGGGGCCGTCGGGGGAACTGAAACTCACCGGGAGGTAGTTCAACTCGGCTAGCAACTGGGCCGTCCAGGTGTTGTTGAGGGTGAGCTGCGTCGAGACTACGCGGGTGCTCTGCACCGAGCATGTCGTCGAGCAGCGCAGCGTCGAGGGGACGTTGATGTGGTAGCTCAACACGGGCGCGGGAGTCTGCAGGGCGACGGCCTCTACTTCCCGGGGACCCACGGCGATCCAGCGCGTCGGGACCTCCGGGGAGGTGACGAGGGCCGGCAGGGTGCTGGCGGGCTCCGGAGAGGAGAGTGTCAGGCGAAGAACGGGCATGTCTTTGGTGATCCGTAGGGCAACTTGAGAGCTGGCGTGAACTAGTGCGACGCTCGCGCTCTGGGCTCCGACCGGCACGGCGACGGAGAGGGAGGCGAGAGTGCCGAGGGACACCAGAGCGAGTCGCGTAGGTTTCACCACCCCAACTCTAACGTGCCGGGTCGAGAATGCCCGCAGTGACTCCGAGGTTGAGAGGGGGAGGAGATTCACCTTCGAGCCGTCATCGGGGCACCTCCATTCCCCGAGGCATCTCCTGTGAAACAGCGTCGACTTCCTACCCCTCTCGGCTTACGAAGAGACCCCCAAGGTTCCTCGGAGCGTTCTCGAACCCGTGAAGGGAGAATCTGTTCCGCTACGACCCCCCCTCCCACTCGCGGAACGGCGCCTGTGACCGGACACCTTTAGACCGGTCGAGAGTTAATCTGGACGGGCGGAGTCGGGCCATCGCTCGGGTAGACTCTCCTTTCTGGCGGCGTGGCCGAGTGGTTAGGCAGGGGCCTGCAAAGCCCC
>VFSW01015457.1_pt1 | contig 10490 bp, 11 predicted proteins | sample 5358111 | NCBI WGS metagenome assembly VFSW01 (sample SAMN11554181, study PRJNA540505) | mine drainage metagenome | isolation source: sediment from site ElyBrook_90M | place: USA: Ely Copper Mine, Vershire, VT | collected 2017
TGCGGGTCTCGGGGGGGGGGGGGGGGGGGGGGTCCACCGCATGCGGGCGGGCCGGGGACCGGGAGGGCTCCTGGATCGGGCACGGCGTGGCATCGGTGGGCGCGTCGCTTCGCCTGGCGGGCTACGACGTGAGCCTGATCGACCTACGGCAGCTCGGAGGCTGGCCCCAGGTACGGGAGGCGATCGAGGCGCACCCGGCGGACGTCTACGGGCTCTCCGTCTCGGCCGTGGACCACCAGGCTGCGGTGATTGCCTCGCTCCTGATCCGGGACATCTACCCGACGGCCCGGATCCTGGTGGGCGGGATCCACCCGAGCCTCTTCCCGGACCTCTACGTGGAGACCCCGGTGGATACGGTGGTCATTGGCGAGGGCGAGTTGACCGCGGTGCAGCTCGTGCGGGAAGCGGAGCAGGGCTGGAAGTGGCCGGCGGTGGCGCTGGGGAAGAAGCCGGACCTAGATCTGCTGCCGGACGTCGCGCGGGACCTCTTCGATTACCCGCGGGAGCTTGAATGCACCTTCGCCCCGGACCAGGAGACGCCGTCGGTGACGCTTCTCGCCGGCCGCGGCTGCGCGTTCAAGTGCTCGTACTGCCAGCCGGCGGAAAACGCCGTGTTCGGGCACCCGTACCGCATGAGAAGCCCGGAGGCCGTTGTCCGGGAGATGGTGGGGCTTCACGACCGGTACGGCTTTCGAAGCGCGACATTCTGGGACGACACCTTCACCTTCCGGTCAAGTTGGATTGCCGAGTTTTGCGACCGCTACGAAGCCTCCGGGATCGGCGCGACGATCGCCGCCTGTTCGCGAGCGGACATCGTCTGCGCCCATGAGCCGATGATCGAGCGGTTGGCCTCCATCGGCCTGGATTGGCTCGTCATCGGATTCGAGAGCGGCTCCCAGCGGATTCTGGACCTGATCCGCAAGGGGACCACGGTAGAGCAGAACCTCGAAGCGGCGCGCATCTGCCGGAAGCACGGGATCAAGGTTTTCGGGACGTTCATGCTGGGACTGCCCACGGAGACCCGTGCGGAGGCCCTGGCCACGGCGCGCATGATCGACGAGATCGCGCCCGAGCACCCAAGCCCCTTCTACTTCTTCCCGATTCCCGGGACGGACCTGCACACCGTCTGTCAAGACCGCGGACTCCTCCTGGCGGACGCCATGGGCCGATCCATCGCGCGGACGGGCGTCTACGCGCGGGCGCTGGCGGGGATCGACTACGACTACCTGGACGAGTTGCGGTGCGGACACCGAAGGGAGACAACGTGAAGGAAGCCGAGGGTCTGAAGCTCGACGCGTTCGACGGGATGAAGCTGGTCCTGGCCCAGGGATTCACGGAGTGCCGCGGCTGGGGACCGAATCAGGCCTCTGTCACCCGGCTTGCCTACTTCCTCGGCCGCCACACGGGGATCGAGTTCGACTACATCGAGATTTCGGGCGACGCCTACGTGGACCGGTTCCGCAACACAGCGGCGAAGCGCTTCATGGAGTCGCAGTCCGACTGGCTCTTCTTCATCGACACGGACGAGGCGTTCGGGATTCTCGACGCGCTCAAGGTGATCGGCGCTCCGGAAGAGTACCCGATCGTGGGGGCCGGCTACCCCTGCAAGAACGTTTGGGACTTCTTCGGGGTGGTCTTCCGGGACCGCGAGGAGGATGACCCGGACTACGGCCGGCCGATAGTAAACGCCGACGGCCTGGTCGACGGCTACATCGTGCCCACGGGCTTCATGCGGATCCACCGGAGCGTCTTCGAGTCGCTCCTCCCGACGGTCGACGTGCAGCGCTGCGCCAATCCGGCCGACGAGGCGCACCCGATCGAGCTCCCCGACTACTTCAGCCGGATCGGCCCGCTTGGCGAGGACGGATCCTTCAACGTCCGGTGCGAGCGGATCGGGATTCACCGCTGGGTACAGCCGGACGTCACGATCGGCCACCTCGGGACCAAGCAATGGGACGGGAACCTTCATCAGCACCTGATGGGCCTTCCGGGCGGCTCGAACGACCCGGAGCGGGCCGGATGAGCGGCGAATACCCGAGGGCCGTGTATCACCCGGTCTTCGGCGGGAAGACCGTGACGACGCCGGAGGACTACGCCGAGGCCCTGCGGACGGGCTGGGCGAACACGCCCGCTCTCGTGCGGGAGGCTGAGCGGCTTCGCGCCACGATCGTGGACCTGGAAGAGAAGCTCGACGCGGCGCGGGCCCGGCTCTCGGTCCTCGACGGCCAGACGCCGCAGAACGCCCTGGTGACGGAGACCGCGCGGAAGACGAGCAGACCGAGGAAGCCATGAATCTGACCGTGCTCGAGCTCCTCAAGGCGGCCCTTCGGCCCTGCGGCGTGCTCCGGAAGGGCGAGGAGCTGCCGAACGACGAGGCGCAGGACGCCCTTCAGGCGGCGAACTTCCTCCTGAACGAGTGGAGCACGTCGCCGCTCATGGTTCTGGGCACCGTCATGCAGTCCTTCCCGATCACCTCGGCAAGCGGGGCCTACACGATCGGCGTCGGCGCGAACTTCAACACGTCGAAGCCGACCGAGATCACGGACGCCTTCGTGCGGGATGCCTCGGGCGTGGACTTCGGCGTGGACGTCGTCGGCCTCGACCTGTGGAACAGCTACCAGGACAAGAGCCTCGCCACGGGGCGCCCGGTGGCCCTCTTCTACGACCCGGGCGCGACGCAGCAGGCGACGGACACGGGCACCGTGAACCTCTACCCCCTGCCCGACGCGGCCTACACGCTCTTCCTCGGCGGCCAGAAGCCCCTGACGGAGTTCGCGGCGCTTGCGGACACCGTCACCCTCCAGACGGCGTACCACGGAATGGTGAAGTGGAGCCTCTGCGAGGATATGTGGCCGGAGTACCACGAGAACGAGGGGCCGCCGCTGTGGATTGCGCAGCGCGCGAAGGTTTCGCGCGACGTGGTCCGCCGCATGAACCACAAGCCGCTCCACCTGGCCCAAGACCTCCCCAAGACGGGGACCGGAGGCCGCAGCGGCTTCAACATCCTGTCCGGACAGTTCGGCTGATGCCGCCGCTCGCCTTTGTCGGGCCGACCTACGCAGGCCGAAGCCCCAACATCGACGCGAGCCGGTGCGTGAACTTCTTCCCGGAGCTTTCGCCCTCGGCCGATCACAAGACCTTCGCGGCGCTCGTGGGGACGCCGGGGACGGTGCTGCGCGCGACCCTGCCGCGGTCTCCGGTCCGCGCGCTCCACGTCTTCAACGGGGTGCGGTACGCGGTGGGCGGGGACGGGCTCTTCTCGCTGGACGCCGCCGATGCGGTGTCCGGCGTGCTGGGCACGCTCGGGACCACGGAGGGCCCCGTCTCCATCTGCGACAATGGCGTGTCCGGAGCGGGGAGCGTCGGGGGGAACCAGCTTCTCCTGTGCGACGGGCTTCGAAAGTACGTCTACAACGTCGTCACGGGAGCCTTCACGGCGGTTGCGGGCGCCTCGGACGTGGCCACGTTCCTGGACGGCTACTTCGTCGCCAACATCGCCGGGACGATGAGCTACCAGGTCTCAGACCTCTACGACGGCACGACGTGGAACGCTCTGGCCTCGAGCCCGGTGGGCTCCTCGCCGGACCCGTTGAAGGCCGTGGCCTCCCTCGCGCAACAGCTCGTGCTCATCAAGCGGCAGACCGCGGAGGTCTGGTACGACGCGGGCATCCCGACGAGCCAGGGGAGCCCGTTTCTGCGCGTGTCGGGCGCGGTGCTGGACGTGGGGACCGCGGCGCCCGCGTCGGTGGCCCGGGGTGACAACTCGCTCTTTTGGCTCGCGCAGCAGCGCACGGGGGACAGTGAGGCCCTGGCCGGGGCCGTGCAACTCTCTGGATACCAGGCGGTGCCGATTACGCCGCCGGGGATTGTCTGGCGCTGGGGACAGTACACCCGACAGGACGACGCGCTGGGGTGGTGCCAGGCGGTGGACGGCCACACCTTCTACTGGCTCACCTTCCCGACCGCGGGCGCGACGTGGGTTTACGACGCCACGACCAAGATGTGGCACGAACGCAGCTCCCACCGGAGCCCGTACGCCGTCGGGCGGCACCTGGCCAACTGCTACACCGCGTGGGACGGGCGGCACTACGTGGGGGACTACCAGTCGGGGCGCATTCTCGAGCTGCGAGGAGACGCCTACACGGACGCCGGGGACCCGATCGTGAGTGTCCGGACGACGCCTCACCAGTTCGACCGCGGGGACCTCCGAAACTTCACCGTGCGGCGTCTCGTCGTGGACCACGAGGCGGCCGTGGGCAACGCGGCGTGCCTGAACCCGCAGGCGTACCTGTCGTGGTCGGTCGACGGCGGACACGTCTTCGGCAACGAGTACCCGGCAGCGATGGGCAAGGCGGGAGAGTACGCGGCGCGGCTCGTGTGGCGAAAGCTCGGCTACGCCCCGGACCGCGTCTGGCGGCTTCTGATCTCGGACCCGGTCAAGCGGGTGATTCTCGGGGCGCACTGGGAATGAACCCGCCCCCGCTGCATGTGCCGTTCGACCTGCGAACGCCCGCCTGGCGGCAGTGGTTCCAGGAGCTGTGGAGCAACGTCTCAGCCCACACGACGGACCTCACGGGGCTGGAGCAGTCGGTCCGGGACGCGGAGACCCTGGCGGCCATGGCGGGCACGGCAGGCGCCGGGGAGACCGGTGAGGCGGGGCCGGAGGGTCCCCGAGGGCCCAAGGGCAGTGTGCCCGTGTTCCTCCTGACGAAGCGGCAGAGCTTCCGAAACCTGGTTCGATCGAAATCCTCTTTCCTCGGCAAGAAGGGAGTGTTCGGATGAGCGCAGACGCAGTGGTTCAGCTGGGCGGGTTCGGCCCGAATGCAGACCTGGTGCAGAACGTGGACCCGTCGCACCTGGCGGCGCGCGTCTCCCTGCGGCCGCTGGAACACGCCCCCGTGGGCGGCCCCGTGGGCGGCCACTACCGGATGATCTTTGGGTTCTCGAACACGGCGGCGAAGCCGGCCGGGGGCTCGGACGTCGTCTCTCTTCGGTGGCTCGATCCGCGGTTCCTGTTCGTGCTGCGGTCGCTCAAGGTGGCCGTCGTCACGACCACGACCTACACCGCGACCCTCTTGCAGGACCTGGCGCTCTTCAAGGCGTCGGGCTTCTCGGTTGCGGCGTCCTCCGGGACGCAGATCCTGCCGATCGCCGGCGCGGCGCAGCGGCTGCGGCTGGGGAACATGAACCCGACCTTGATCGGCGCCGGCGGCGGGCTCCTGTGGGTCAGCTCGGGAGACGCCCTCACGGTGGGCACGCGCACACTCGACACGCAGGGCTGCGGGTACGGCGCCTTCCTGAACCCGATCACCACGCCGAACGAGCCGAAGGAGCTGACGCTCTTCGACGTAGCCCCGGGCAATCACCCGATGGTCCTGGGGACGAATGAGGGATTCGTGATCCAGACGCCGATCGGGAATGGTCAGGTGGCCGGGGTGAGCAAGTTCACGTTCACCATGGACTGGTCCGAGGTCCCGGCGTTCTGATGATCTCCCCGCTGCGGATGGTTCCGGCCGGGTACCTGGGGCCCGCCCTGGCGACGCTCTACACGGTGCCGGCCACCGCGCAGCAGGTCGTGATGCGGGAGGTGCGCCTGTGCAACACGGACGCCCTGCCGCGCACGGTGACGCTTCACGTGGTGCCGCACGACAGCGCCGCGGACGGCTCGAACAAGGCGCTGGACGCGCTGCCCCTGGCGGCTGGAGAGACGAAGACGCTGGCCTTCTCGACCGTCCTTCTGGCGGGCGACAGCGTCCATGCGCTGGCCGACGCGGGGAGTTTGGTGACGATCCAGGTCTCGGGACTGGTGTGGACGTGAGGACGCGGATCGAGCGCCTGCTCATCCTCCACGAGGGGCTGAAGCTGCGCCTCTACCGGTGCACAGCGGGCAAGTGGTCGATCGGCGTCGGGCGAAACCTCGACGACAACCCGCTGTCTCCCCAGGAAATCGCCTACCTCGGCCGCTCGGACCTCTCGGGCGGGATCTCGGAGGCGGAGGCGCTCTGGCTCCTGGACCGGACCCTCTCGATCCAGTCCCGCGAGCTGGACGAGGCGCTTCCGTGGTCGGCCGGGCTCGACGAGGTCCGGCGGGCCGTGCTTCTGGACATGAGCTACAACCTCGGCACCGCGGGACTCTTGAAGTTCAAGAACACGCTTCGCCACTTGCAGGCGCGCCAGTTCGAGGAGGCGGCCGAGGAGATGCTGCGCAGCGTCTGGGCGCTCCAGGTGGGCAAGCGGGAAGGACAGCGCGCGTGGCGGCTCGCCCGCATGGTGAAGACCGGGGAGTGGCCCTACGACTTGCCGAAGGACACCGAAACCAGCGCTGCGGCGTGAGGAGGAACCCGTGGGAGTGAAATCGTTTCTGAAGTCTCGGACCGTCTGGGGCGTCGTCGTGGCAGCGCTCGGGGTGGCCTTCGGCTGGAGCGAGGCGACGCAGTCCCTCATCGCGGGCAACGTCGTGGACATCATCGACAAGTCGCTCACGGTGGCCGGGCTCGTGCTCGCGGTCTACGGCCGCGTGAAGGCGGAGACGGCGCTCAAGTGGGCGCTCGTGCTCTGCGTGGCCGGCAGCCTCCAGGCCTGCGGCGCGACGTACCGCGTGACGCGCACGATGCCGAGCGGCGGGACTCTGGAGGCCTTCGCCAGCACCTGGGAGAAGTCGGACGCGATCGTCTTCACCTTCGAGGGCGACCTGGACAGGGGGACGGTGACGAAGCTCACGTTCCGGAAGCAGGGAGCCGTGCCGGCCCTGGACGGCGCCACGGTGCAGGCGCTCGCGGGGCTCCTGGGTTCGGCGGCGAAGCCGTAAGGAGGCAACGATGGGAGGCAATTTCAATAATTTGTTCATCCCAAGGCTGACACAAGAAAACGCCGCCTTGGCGGATGCAGAATATCAGAAGTTCATTCAGCAAAACCCGCAACTCAAAGGTGTGCCACGGGTCAAAGAAGCATTTTACAATATGTACTCGTCCTCTGTTGACACGATGGGGTCCGGGGCGAACACGATTGGATCGAATACGTCATTCGCAGAGAGCATGAAGCAGAAAGACCCGAATTGGAGCGCGGCAGATTACGTGTCGAAGTTCTACACCATGACCCAAGGAAATCCTAACTGGAAGCCGGAGAACCAAGGGAGCAGGATTTCCGATACACAGTGGTTCGATGACCTCCAGACGAGAGTCTACGGAAAAGACCCGTACCTGCAACGCATCAATGACTACTCTTGGGGCATGAACCCAACGTCGGGAGCGCTGAGCCATTGGCAGGATGTACCCAGAAGCGGCTGGGAGGAGTTTCGGGACGGCGCCTTGATCCCCATGGCGGCACAGGCGGCAATCCCCGCGGCCGCCGGAGGGGTGTCGGCTCTTGCGGGAGGCGCAGCGGCGACCACGGGTGGAGGAGTGGCAGGAGCCACAGGTGCCGAGGCCGTTCCCGGGTACTTCGCCGGAGACACGGCTGGAGCGTTCGCCGGCGGCAACGCTCTGGCGACGACGGGTGGTGCGGCGGGAGCAGCAGCGGCAGGGGCCGGGAAAGGTGGCGGCGCCATGGGGGCTGGAAACTGGCTCGACCTCGCGTTGGCTGCGTTCGGAATGGGAGGGTCGATTTACGGCGCCAACCAAGCCGCGAACATCCAGAAGGGCGCCGCCGAGGACGCCCTGGACTTCCAGCGGGAGCAGTGGACGCAAGCGCAGGCCAACGCCCAGCCGTGGATCACGGCAGGGCAGGGCTCGGTCAACGCCCTGGCCGGACTCATGGCCCCGGGCGGCCAGCTCCGCGACACGACATTCACGATGGACGACTTCCAGGCGGATCCCGGGTACCAGTGGCGCCAGCGGCAGGGCCAGAACGCCCTGGCCGCGCAGGCGGCGGCGGCGGGGAACTACGGCTCCGGGAACATGGGGACAGCGCTTCTTGACTACTCGCAAGGGCTCGCGTCCGAGGAGTACCAGAACGCCTACAACCGGTGGAACACGGGCCAGAATCAGCTGTACAACCGCCTCTCGAACCTCGCCGGTCTCGGTCAGGTGGCAAACACGGCCTTGACGAACACGGGCGAAAACGCCGCGTCAGCCATGGGGAACGCCTCTATGGCGGGAGCCAACGCGCTGGCGTCGGGGAGCGCGAACACCTGGAACCAGGTGATGGGCGGTCTCGGCGCCTATCTGAACTACCGGCAAGCGCAGAACGCCGCAAACCAGTATGGCGGCTACTTCGCGTAGGAGGTCACGATGGACCGTCTGACCCTCGCCGACGTCTGGCACCCGGAGAACGCCTTTGTGCTCCAGATGCAGGCGCGGCAGAACGCGCTGGCCGAGCGGGAATCGGCGCTGCGGATGGAAGGCGAGCGCACGAGAAACCGCCTGGCGCTGATGAGCCTGAAGGAGGCCGAGGAGGGCCAGGGCCTGAAGCGCGAGATCGCCCAACTCCTCACGACGCCCGGCCAGCCGACGGGGCAGGCCCCGGTCTCTGCCGGAGCGGTGCCCGGCGTGACGAAGACGCCCTTTGTGCCGGAGGACCTCGGCGGCCCCGCGGGGCCGTTCGTGCCGCGGCAGTCCGCAAACGCCCTCATGCGTACCCCCATGGGGCAGATCCCCCGCGACGCGGCCGGAGGGCTCGCGAAGCGCTACCCCGGCGCGTGGGCCGACACGATGCAGGCGCAGAACACGGTGAACGTCCAAGAGCAGCAGAAGATGCTCTTCAAGCAGATCGAGGTGGCGGAGAACGCCATGCAGTCCGCCATCACGAACGGCGACGACAAGACCGTGCAGAGCGTCTCAGGGTGGCTGAAACAGGTCGGCGTCATGCCGCCGGGCGTGTCGATCTCGTCGCCGGGGCCGAAGGAGACGGAGATGACCGGCCCGGTCACTGCGGAGGGGCTGAAGTCGCTTCTCTCGGAGGCAGAGGCGCAAAACCTGCCCCAGGAGACGGTGAGCCTGCTCAAGACGCTGGCCCCGGGAACGAAACTCAAGACGAAGCACAAGGCCGGGAAGCTCACGAACGTGGAAGTGATGAAGGAGGACCTTTCGGCGGCGTCCATCGCGAAGGGAGCCGCACGGGAGAAACTCAGGGCGAAGGGGATCGACCGGGAGCCCACGGACATTGAGGTGCAGACCGAGATTCGCGAGCAGTCGGCGGCGGCGGCGGGTGAGAAGGCGGCGGCCACGCAAGGCGCCAAGGACTCCCCGGAAGCCATCGCGGCGGCGGGTGAGCGGGCCAAGGCGACCGCGCAAGGCCGGGTCGAAGGAACCCTGAAGGCCGACCCCTACGCGAACGTCCCGAAGCGCTACCAGCCCGTCGTCCGGGCCGCGGCCGAGAGGGCGGGCCGGGAGCTGTCGGCCGAGGAGCAGAAGTCCGCGATGGACGCCGAGGACAAGCGGACGCGCGACGACACGGACAGCCGCATCCTGAAGCGCGGGGAGAAGATGGAGGCGCTGCGGGAGAAGAACCGGGAGCGCCTCGCCTCCATCCGAGACCGCATGGTGACGGCTCGCGGCGGCGCCTCGGCGCTCTCCAAGACGGACGTGGACGCCATCGTGGAGGGCGTGATCTCGGGCGACATCCCCCCGGACCTCAAGGGCTTCTACCGCCAGAAGGGCGCCATCGTCGCCGGGCTGGCGCGGCGCGGTTACCAGCTCTCGCAGGCGCAGGGCGAGTGGGCGGCCGTCCAGAAGCACATCGGGACCCTCAACGGGCCGCAGCAGCTGCGCCTTCGGCAGGCCGTGGAGAAGATCGGGCCCCACCTGGACGTGATCGAGGGGCTCTACAAGGAGTGGAAGGACGCAGGCTCCCGGAGCGGGATCAAGGTCTTCAACCGCGCCTCGCTCGTCGCGGCAAAGAACCTGCCCGGGGAGGCCGGGTCCATCGCGGCGAACCTGGAGGCGCAGATCGTCGACCTCCAGGCCGAGCTCGGCAACGTCTACATGGGCGGCAACACGCCGACCGACAAGGCGCTGGAGATGGCCGCGCACAACCTGAAGGCCGAGTGGAACGAACAGACCTTCGCTCGAGCGGTGAAGCTCATCCGGAAGAACGCGGGGCTTCGCATGGCGGCCGTGCGGAACACGGGGCCGAACGGCGCGCGGGTGGATTCTCCGTACCTGCCCGAGGCGGTCCGGCCCGAGGCGGCGAAGGCTGCGGGCCCGGTCGTGCCGCGCAAGGCCGGTGAGTCGGTGGCGGACTACCTCAAGAGGGTTGGGCAATGACCGGCGAGCAGCTCAAGGCCGCCGGGTTCTCGGAGGCTGAGGTCTCCGAGTACACGAAGCTGCAAGCCGCGGGCTTTTCGGAGGCCGAGATCCAGGCTCACTACACAAAGGGAGCCACCAAGCCGGCGAAGTGGAAGGAGCTGGGCGGCGAGGTGTCTCAAGGCAACCCGCCGTGGAAGGAGGTCGTCCACGACGTGGCCGCCGAGTTCATCACGTCCGACGGGGCCTACGGGGGCGGTGCCGCAGGGCAGCCGGCCGGCCCGGACGGCGCGGTGGCCGGGCCGGGCG
>VFSW01015458.1_pt1 | contig 10490 bp, 12 predicted proteins | sample 5358111 | NCBI WGS metagenome assembly VFSW01 (sample SAMN11554181, study PRJNA540505) | mine drainage metagenome | isolation source: sediment from site ElyBrook_90M | place: USA: Ely Copper Mine, Vershire, VT | collected 2017
GCACATGACTAACTCCTGTACAAAAAAATGAAAGTGTCAGTTTCTATCATCAAAAAGTGGATTATTATCACTGATTAATAGAAATTATCATTTATTAGTATCAGTTCACAGCGACGCCAGCCTTATGCGCCTGTTCGTCAGCGTAGTAGCTGCTGCGCACCATGGGGCCGCAGGCTGCGTGTGAAAATCCCATCGCCTTGGCTTCGTTCTCGAACATCGCAAAGGTTTCCAGCGGGACATAGCGCAGCACCGGCAGATGTCCTTCCGATGGCTGCAGATACTGGCCCAGGGTCAGCATGTCCACCCCGTGCGTTCGCAGATCGCGCATCACCTCCAGCACCTCCTCGTCGGTTTCGCCTAGCCCCAGCATCAGGCCGGACTTTGTGGGTATCCCCGGAAATCTCGCCTTGAAATCCTGGAGCAGCTTCAGGGAATGCGCATAATCGGCACCCGGACGCGCAAGCTTGTATAGCCTGGGCACGGTTTCCAGGTTGTGGTTCAATACGTCGGGCAAGCTTATTGAGAGCGCATCGAGCGCCTCGTCGAGCCGACCGCGAAAATCGGGCACCAGGATTTCCAGTCGCGTGGCAGGCGAGCTTTTCCGCACAGCGGACAGGCAATCCGCAAAGTGTTTGGCGCCGCCATCCCTCAAGTCGTCACGGTCGACGCTCGTGATCACCACGTAGTTGAGTTTCAAGAGGCCGATCGAGCGCGCGAGGTTGGAAGGCTCATCAGGGTTGGGCAATTCCGGCTTGCCGTGCGCGACGTCGCAGAACGGACAGCGCCGCGTGCAGACATCGCCCAGTATCATGAAGGTCGCCGTGCCTTTGCTGAAGCATTCGCCGATGTTGGGGCAGGAGGCCTCCTCGCAGACGGTCACCAGATTGTGTTCTCTTAGCAGCCTCTTGACGTCGTGGTAGCCCGTTCCCGAACCTGTCTTCACGCGTATCCATTCAGGCTTGCGCAGGCGCTCCTGCAGGGGCACGATCTTGATCGGATTGCGCGCAGTCTTGGCGGCGCCTGTCTGTTTGCTTTCATTCATGTTGCAGCTTTCTTGGGCTGTTGTAAACCGTGTACCAGGTTTTGCGTGAGCGCTGCCTGAAGTTCGTCGAAGCCCGCGGTGATGCCGAGCTCTGTGCATTGTGTGACGCGCAGGCCTTTATAGCCGCAGGGGTTGATGAAGCTGAATGGCGCTAAGTTCATGTCCACGTTGAGCGCCAAGCCATGATAACAGCAGCCGTGTTTGATTTTAAGGCCCAGCGAGGCGATTTTTGCGCCATCCACATAGACGCCCGGCGCATCGATGCGGCTCTCGGCCTTTACGCCGTAGTCTTCAAGCAGGCCTATCACTGCGGACTCCATCGCATTCACCAGTTCGCGCACGGTGAGCTTCAAGCGGCGCAGGTCGAGCAGCAGGTAGGTCACGATCTGTCCCGGCCCGTGATAGGTGATCTGCCCGCCGCGGTCTATCCTGATCACCGGGATGCCGTTGCCCTGCAATAGATGTTCGGGCAATCCCGCAAGCCCCTGAGTGTAGGTGGGCGGATGCTGCACCAGCCAGATTTCGTCGCGCGTTTGGGCGTTGCGTTCACTGGTGAATCGCTTCATCGCTTCCCAGGTGGGCAGGTATTCGACCAGCCCTAGAGAATGCACAACAGGATTGAGGAGAGCGAAGCGAGGAGTTGAAGATTGGGGACGTGATTGCTCATCGCTCGCTGTGGCTTCTGGCTGCGCCGCTCGATCCTCGATCCTCAATCCTTGTTCCTCACAATACCATCTTGACCAGAGGATGGGCGCACAGTTCCTGATAAAGCGCGTCGAGCTGGGCGCGGGAAGTGGCGCGTATCGTGCAGGTCAAACAGATGTATTTCGCGGTCTTGCTGGCGCGCATCTCCATGCTGGCGGCGACAAAGTCCGGCGCATGCCTTAGCACGACATCCAGCACGGATTGCGCAAGATCCGAATGCCGTTCGCCAAAAATCTTGAGCGGGAAATCACTGGGATATTCGACCAGGCTTTCGGATTCGGGAATCTCGGGGAAATCGGTCATTTTGCTCGCATCACGTTATGTTTGAATTCCTGATACAGCGCGTGCATTCTTTGGAACATAGTGCCGGGACTTGCCGTCCCTACCGGTTTTCCATCAAGCTTCGTGATCGCCAGGACTTCCCTGGTGCTCGAAGTCAGCAAGAGCTCGTCGGCATCGAAAACTTCCGCAACGGAAATTTTGCGCACCTCGAACGGGATGTCGTTGGCGCGCGCGATCTCGAGCATCACGTCATAGGTGATGCCGGGCAGCATCAGATGATCCTTGGGCGGGGCGAGAAGCACGCCTTGTTTGACCACGAAGATATTGCTCGCAGCACCCTCGGTCAGAAATGCATGGTCGCGTATCAGCAGGGTTTCCGCGCACCCCGCATCGATCGCCATCTGCCTCAGCAGCACGTTGGGCAGAAGCGAGATCGCCTTGATGTCGCATCTCAGCCAGCGGTTGTCCTCTGCGGTGATGGCGGAGATTCCGGTGGTCAGCAGGGAAGCCGGAGGCGGAGAGAGCGGATTGCTCATCACGAACACCGTGGGTGGAACAGGAGGATTCGGAAACGCATGATCGCGTTTCGCAGCACCCCGCGTGATGTGCAGATAAAGGGACTGATCCTCGCCCTCGTTTTTTGCGATGACCCCGCAAATTATGGCAGTCCATTCATCAACGCTGTGCGGATTGGCAAGCCTGATGCCGTCGAGGCTGTGTTGCAGGCGTTTCAGGTGTTCATCAAGCCGGAATGCCAGGCGCGAATACACTGGGATCACCTCGTACACCCCGTCGCCGAAGATGAAACCGCGATCCAGCACCGGGATCTTGGCCTCCTCGATCGGCATGTACTGTCCGTTCAGATAGATCATATGCGCCTTGTGAATCTACAGGGGGCTGTATTTTTTGATCAGCAACCGTATGCTGTCCCAGCCGCGGGAAAACACGTTGGCTTGTGCTACGCTGTCCAATGCCAGCAGCGGATAGGCTGCATAGGGTTTGCCTGCCAGCGTGAGCCTCAGGATGCCGAGTTGCTGTCCGGATTCGATCGGCGCGATGATGGGCTGACGGGTTTCCACGCTGGCCTTGAGTTGTGCAAACTGTCCTTTGGGGATGGACAGCGCGAGATCCTGTCTGAATCCCAAATCGACATGGCCTGCCGTGCCTTTCCAGACGCGCACATGGATCACGGGCTGGCTGTTTTGATAGAGTCTCACTGCATCGAAGGACTGGAAACCGTAGTTCAGCAGCTTCTGGCTGTCCGAGGCGCGCTCGCTGTCCGATGCCGCGCCCAATACCACCGAGATCAGCCGGCGCTTGTCGCGCAGCGCAGAACCCACAAGGCAGAATCCGGCAGTTTCGGTATGCCCGGTTTTCATGCCGTCTGCATAGGGGTCGAGCCACAGCAATCGGTTCCTGTTGGCCTGTGCGACATTGTTGAAAGTGTATTCCTTGAGCTTGAAGATCGGATAGTATTCGGGGAAATCGCGCACCACGGCTGCGGCCAGGATCGCAAGATCGTAGGCGCTGCTGTAGTGCTCTGCTTCGGGCATGCCGACCGGGTTGGCAAAATGGGTGTTCTTCATGCCCAGGCGCTGCGCTTCCCTGTTCATCATCGCAACGAACTTATCCTCCGTTCCTCCTACCTCGACTGCAAGAAGATGAGCCGCGTCGTTGCCGGACTGCACGATCAGCCCGTGCAGGAGTTCATCGACTGTCACCGATTGTCCGGGTTTGAGCAGCATGCGCGATTCGCCGTTCGAAGCGCGTGGCGCATCCTGAGGGACCACAAGGCTCTGGTCCAGGCTGAGCTTTTTTTGCCTGATCGCGTTGAAGGTCAGATAGGCGGTCATCAGCTTGGTCAGCGACGCGGGTTCGGTGTGTTCGTCCGCGTTGTGACTGACCAGCACCTGGTTGCTGGAAAAATCATACAGCAGATAGGATTTCGCTTCCAGAACGGGAGGTTCCGGCTGTTCCAGTGGCAGGGCAAGGCTGCTTGCGCTTGCCAGAAATGCGATGAATAACAGGATGGCTTTCATGGTTCGGGTGAGGATCAGAATATGTCGGCCATCTGGGCCGCCTGGAGTGCGATCTCGTTGATCGTGTCGCGCAGCTCGCCGGCATTGTCAGGATCTATGCCCAATGTCTGCCACTCGCGTTCGCTGACTTCGGTTCCGCAATATTCGTTGATGCCGAAATTGGGCAGCAGTTTTTCGGCAAGACCGATCATGTAAGGCAGCATGTTGGCAAGGGGCACCTCGTCCTCGTAGGGCGTATGGTGATAATGCAGGACATCGATGATTTCTTCCGGCAGGTTCCAGCGGCGAGCCAGTTGCGCGCCGATCTGGCAGTGCGAGATGCCCAGCACCTCCTGCTCGATTTCCAGAACATGGCGCGCGGGCTGCAATGCAAGCTGGCCGTGCAGTGCGTTGCTCGCCTCGCTGTCGACGTGGTGTATCGCCATGTAGCCCATGTCGTGCAGCAGACCTGCCAGATGGATGTGGTCCTGCTGCGGCCTCATCTGCCTCGGCATGGAGAGCGAGAGCGTGTTCATTGCGATGGCGATGGAAAGGCTGTGCAGCCAGAGGTATTGCGGGGCAAAATTCTGCGTGGCAGGAACCTTGGCGAAATTGGACATCGCTGCGATGCCCAGCGCCACGGCCTTGACGCGCGTCAAGCCGAGCAGCATCGCGGCCTCGGGCACGGTGCCCACCTTGCGGTTTAAGCCCATCATCGGGGAATTGGCCAGGCTGATCAGCTTTGCGGAAATCTGCGGGTCCTGCCCGATCAGCTTGAGCAGCTCGGCTTCGCCCTCATCGGTATTCAGGTTCAGCGCCATCAGCTTCATCGCGATGGCCGGCATGGCCGGCAGCGTATCCAGGTTAGCCAAGGCATTGGTGAGTTTCTGGCGGATCTGTTCGGTGGACATGGCGATATCTCGTGCAATGGTTTGTAACTGCGAAGATGAAACCGGATAAATTTTTTCTGGGGGCATTATACGAGAAAGTGCAGAGGCGCGTTCGTTCACCTGCTGGGCGGCGGCTTGTTGAGTTTGCGCTGCAAGGTGCGGCGGTGCATGTTGAGTGCGCGTGCAGTGGCCGAGACATTGTTGTCATGTTCCTGCATCACGCGCTGGATGTGCTCCCATTCCAGGTTTTCGATATTGGTTGCCTGCGCCCTGAATTCGACATTGCCATCCGCTTCATGTCTGAAAGCATCGATGATCTCATCGGCATTGGCAGGCTTTGCAAGGTATTGCGTCGCACCCAGCTTGATCGCCTCGACGGCTGTGCTGATGCTGGCGTAGCCTGTCAGGACGACGATGCGGGTGTTGGGGTCGAGCTCGTGCAATGCCTTGACCAGGACCAGTCCCGATGCGCCGTTCATCTTCATGTCGACCACCGCAAACTCGGGCGGATTCTCGCGCGCCATGGGAAGAGCCTCTTCGACGCTGTGCGCGGTGCATACCGAAAAACCGCGCCTGGCAAGCGCTGCGCCGAGCACGCGGCAGAAGGTTGCGCTGTCATCCACCAGCAACAGGGTGGCCGATTCATCGCGGTTCATGCAGCACTTCCTTTTGCAATCGGAAGATGGATCTCGGTGGCGGCCCCTCCTCCGTCGCGGTTGTAGAGGCGCACCGTTCCTCCCATGCGCTCTATCGTGGCATTGGCAAGGAAAAGCCCCAGCCCCCTGCCTTCCGGTTTGGTGGTGAAAAAGGCGGACCCGGCCCTGAGCGTGACTTCTTCGCTCAATCCCTGTCCGCTATCGCGTATCTCGACGATGAACTGTTCGCCTTCGCACCGTGCGGCTATCTCGATCGCAAGCTTGCTGGCGTCGGCCGCGTTGTTGAGCAGGTTCATGAGCGCTGCGCGCAGGGTGACATCCACGCTGATTGCGGGCATGTTTTCATCGCCCATGTATCGATAATGCGCCGCAGGGCGCAAGAGTTGCCATTCGTTCAGCACTTCGTCCATGAATTCGCCGGCGGCCTGCATCCTGCTTGCTCCCCTGTCCTGCGCATCGATCAGCATCTTGTCGAGGATGCGCCGGCACAGACGCACCTGTTCATCGAGCAGGGTGAGGCTTTCTTGCAGCTCGGCAGGATCGGTGTGCTGCAGTTCATTGATGACCACGGCCATCGTGGACAGAGGCGTGCCCAGTTCGTGCGCGGCACCCGCTGCCTGTGTGCCCAGTGCCACGATGCGCTCGTTGCGCAGGATTTCTTCCCTGACCTCGACCAGCAGTTCATCGCGGCTGCGCACGGCCTTTGCCATCCTGACCACGAAAGAGGCGACCACCACCGCGCTGATCACAAAGCCCATCCACATGCCCATCACGTGCACATTGAAGGGATTGTCCATCTCCATCTCTTTCTGCGGCAGCGGGATGTGATAGATCATAAGCACGCTGTAGCACGCGGTGGTTAAGGCAGCCATGCTCCAGGTGTAGGCGGCGGGCAGGGTGGCTGCGGCGATGACCAGAGGCAGAAGGTAAAGCGATACGAAGGGATTGGTCGAGCCGCCCGCGTAATAAAGCAGGAGGCTCAGCACCGAGACGTCGATGGCAAGCTGTACGAACAATTCCGGATTGGTCACCGGACGGGCCGATCGCAGACGCAGCAGGGTGTAAAGGTTCACGACCGCGAGCAGTGCAATGCCAAGGAGCATTGCAAACCAGGCCAGATCCAGTTTGAGCACGCGCCATGCCAGCCACAGCGCGAACAGTTGTGCGGCGATGGTCAGGCTGCGCAGGCTGACCAGTCGGCGCAACTGGATATGGCCTGGCAGGGAGAAAAAGATGTTCATGACGGGATTGTAATCAAAGCGGGACAGGTTGCGTATAATCCATCCATTCCGACGATCAAAGGGGTGGTTCATGAATAAGTTCATCCGGCAGTGCGCATTTTTGTCTGCGATGGTGTTGAGTCTTGGCGCACATGCGGGCGACATCCGGGTCGAGAATGCCTGGGCGCGCGCCACGGCACCCGGTCAGGATACCGCGATGGTCGATTTCATCATCACCAGCGCGCATCGCGCAAAACTGGTCGGTTTCTCGAGCAGGGTCTGCGAGAATGCGGAGATGCACAGCATGACGCAGGAAGGCGGCATGATGAAAATGCGCGAGGTTCAGGCGATAGACCTGCCTGCGAACCAGAGCGTCTCCTTGCAGGCGAGCGGTTATCACCTGATGCTGGTCGGGCTGCATGCTCCGCTCAAGGAAGGGGAGCGCGTGCCGCTGACGCTTGATGTCAGAGAAGAAGGCCATGATCTCAAGGTGAAGGTGATCGCAAAAGTTAGGCCGCTTGCTGCGGTCATGAACAAACCCATGACTGGCATGTAACCTGATAGGTGCAAACATGAAACGCATCGCATATGGCGGACCGTTGCAAAGGATGCTCGCATTCATCGCAAGCATTGCAGCGATGGTTCTGGCGCTGATGTTCTCTGCCGTGGTGCTTGCATTCCTGCTCGCCGCTGGGGCGCTTTTCTTCGCCTATCTGTGGTGGAAGACGCGCGCCTTGCGCAAACGGATGGAAGTCGTCCGCCAGACGATCGTGGAGGAAGAATCATCCCGGGGTGAAATCGTCAGGGGAGAGGTGATCGAGGGCGAGGTCATCCGCGTGGATGAAAAGCGGGATGAGCGCTGAGCTAATTCAGCCCACGGCGTGCCAGACCAGGGTGCGGTTGTTGATGGGCATCTCCATGTCGTTGACGAGTTCAAGGCCATGCGTTGCGGCCAGGCGGTTCATCGCCTCGAAATCCCGGATGCCGCTTTTCGGATCTCTGGACTTCAACCATGCGTCAAAGCGCGCATTGCTCTCCGAGGTGAATTTCCCGTCGTAGTTGTAGGGGCCGTAAAAACACACGCATCCGCCGGGTTTGATTGCGCGCGCGATATGCTCAAACAGGGACTCGACCTGCGGCCAGGAAATGATATGCACGGTATTGGCGTTGAAGATCGCATCGTATGTGGAAACCGGCCAGCTTTCGTCGTCCACGTCGATGGATAGAGGCGCCAGCACATTGGCGAGATTCGCCTCGTCGAGCCAGGCCTTTATGCCATCGTGATTCATTTTCAATTCGCTGGTCTGCCAGGTCAGGTGCGGCAGGTTGCTGCCGAAATGAACCGCATGCTGCCCCGTGCCGCTTGCGATTTCCAGCACGCGTTCGCGTTTGGCGAAAACATCCTTCAGCACTTCCAGGATGGGGTGCTTGTTGATCTCGCAGGATTCGGCAAAGGGCTTCATCTTATAAGCCGCCATGCGGCGGCTTTCCGAAGATCATAAATGCGCATTCGCAGCAGTGACCGCCACACCGCGCTGTATCGGCGCATTCATGCGCCCCAGCACATCGTCGAGCGCTGCAAGGCACAGCCTCACGTTGCGCGGATTGCTCGCATGTCCCATCAGGCCGATGCGCCATACTTTGCCCGCCATCGCACCCAAGCCTGCGCCGATTTCGAGGCCATAGTCGGACAGCAAGGCCGCGCGCACGGCCGCCTCGTCCACGCCTTCAGGGACGCTGATTGCATTCAACTGGGGCAGGCGTTCGCCCTCGGGCACCACGAAGGAAAGGCCCATTGCCTCAAGCCCTGCGCGCAGCGCAAGGTGGTTCTTCTGGTGGCGCGCCCAGGAGTTTTCGATCCCTTCTTCCTGCAGGATCACCAGAGCCTCGTGCAGGCCGTAGAGCGCATTGATCGGTGCGGTGTGGTGGTAGGCGCGCTTGGTGGCGCCCCCCCAGTAGCCCATCACCAGATTGAGATCCATGAACCAGCTCTGCACCCTGGTCTTGCGGTTCTTGATCTTCTCGAGTGCGCTGTCTCTGAAGCTTACGGGGGAAAGTCCCGGCGTGCAGGATAGGCACTTCTGCGTTCCGGAATAGATCGCATCTATCTTCCATTCGTCGACCAGGAGTTTGGATCCCCCGAGGGACGTGACCGCATCGACGATCGCAAGGCATCCGTGGCGGTGCGCGATCTCGACCAGCGTCTTTGCATCCGACTGTGCGCCGGTGGAGGTTTCGGCGTGAACGAAAGCGACGAGCTTCGCGTCCGGATTGGCTTTCAGCGCGTCTTCCAGTTTTTGCGGGTCGATCGCGCGGCCCCATTCGTCCTGCACCATCACGGCAGTGCCGCCTGCGCGCTCGACGTTCTCCTTCATGCGCCCTGCAAACACGCCGTTCTGGCAGAGGATGACCTTGTCGCCGGGTTCAACCAGATTGACGAAGCAGGTTTCCATGCCTGCCGAGCCCGGCGCCGATACCGGCATGGTCAGTTCGTTCCCGGTCCGGAATGCATATTTCAGCAGCACCTTCATCTCATCCATCATGTTCACGAACACCGGGTCGAGATGGCCCAGCGGCGGGCGCGACAGGGCTTCGAGCACGCGCGGGCTGACATCCGAAGGGCCGGGGCCCATCAGTACGCGTTGCGGGGGATGAAATGATTTGATGTTCATGCGGTTTCCTCTTTAAGATGGTTTTTTGAAGATGATGCGAGCAATTCTATCCAGTGCACGACCGGCAGTGAAGTTCCGGATGCAAGATGCAGCTGGCATCCGACATTGGCGGTGGCGATGATTTCGGGCATGCCCGCTTCCAGTGCGGCAAGCTTGTTGTCCAGAAGCTTGCCCGAGAGCTCGGGCTGGGTCAGCGTGTAGGTTCCCGCAGCGCCGCAGCATAGATGGCTGTCCGCGACCGGCGTGCGCTCGAAGCCGCACCGGGCAAGCAGCGCCTCGACCTTGCCCGAGAGTTTCTGTCCGTGCTGGGAGGTGCAGGAGGAATGGTAGGCTATGCGCATACCGTGGCCCGCATGCGAAAATTCTTCGATGTCCTCGGCTGCGAGTATTTCTGCGATGTCCTTGGCAAGCGAACTGATGCGCGCTGCCTTTTCCGCATAGTCTGCATCGTCCTGCAAAAGCGCGCCGTATTCCTTGACCATCAGCCCGCAGCCTGAAGCGGGCATCACGATCGCCTCCGCCCCTTCCGCGATATGCGGCCACCAGGCATCGATGTTGCTGCGGATCATGTCCTTCGCGCCATGGGAGTCCGAAAGGTGCTGGTTGAGCGCGCCGCAGCAACCGGAAGCGTTGACGAGCGATATGCCCAGGCGGTCCAGCACGACGGCGGTCGCTGCATTGGTGTCGGGCGCGGTCAGGGGCTGGACGCATCCTTCGGCAATCAGCATGTGCCTTGTGTGCGTCGCCGCTTTGAAGGCTGTTGCCTTTTTCCTTTCGGGCAGCTTGCCGCGCAAATTCTCGGGCAGCAGCGGGCGTATCAGCCGGGCTGCAAAGAGTGCTGCCGACATGCGCGCGGTATAGGGTATGGTTGCGAGCATCGCGCGGCGCATCAATCTTTCGATCAAGGTGCGTGGCGACTTCTCCTCGACGATCTCGCGTCCGAGGTCGATCAGCCGCCCGTAGCGCACCCCCGAAGGGCAGGTGGTCTCGCAGGAGCGGCAGGTC
>VFSW01015459.1_pt1 | contig 10490 bp, 11 predicted proteins | sample 5358111 | NCBI WGS metagenome assembly VFSW01 (sample SAMN11554181, study PRJNA540505) | mine drainage metagenome | isolation source: sediment from site ElyBrook_90M | place: USA: Ely Copper Mine, Vershire, VT | collected 2017
GTCGCGATGGGATATTGGCGTCTGGGCCAATTGAGGATTTGGAGTAAATCAAAATTAGCAGAAGTTTTTAGAAAGTTTGTGAGTACCTATGAACAAGACACAGCAGGAAGAGAACATCGCAACCATTCTGGCAAAGACAAAGACCATCGCCGTTGTTGGACTTTCAGACAAGGCAGATCGCCCCAGCTATCGCGTGGCGGTAGAGATGCAGCAGCGTGGCTATAAGATTGTGCCCGTGAATCCGGCGGTTGAAAACGTGCTGGGCGAGTATAGCTACGCTTCTCTGCGCGAGATTCCGTTTCCCATTGAGTTGGTCAATGTGTTTCGTGCGGCGGAGTTTGTACCTGCCATTGTCGAGGACATGTTGGCGATCGGTGCGCCGTACCTGTGGTTACAGGAGGGCGTAGTGCATCCAGAGGCAACGGCGAAGGCAGAAGCCAAGGGCGTCGTAGTCGTCAGCGACCTATGCATCTACAAAGAGCATGTACGTTGGAGTGCAGCGCAGAGCAAGGCGTAGTTCGATCGAAGCGAGGGAGCGATGGAGATGCTGAAGCTTTCTGATTCGCGCGTGCTGGGCAAGATGGTGGGAGTGGCGGCGATGTGTCTGCTGGCTGCCTTTCACGCTGGAGCACAGACGAGTCCTGCGTCGTCGATCAAGACGGAACATCTGCAGGTGGAGCTGGTTTCGGACGTTACTTCCGTCAACCGCAGCGGCCAGAATTTTCAGCTCGGCCTTCAATTCCAACTGGAGCCGGGCTGGCATATCTACTGGCAGAATGCAGGGGATTCCGGCCAGCCGCCGCGCGTGCTGTGGACATTGCCTAAGTGGATGGCGGCAGACAGCATCGGACCGATGCAATACCCGATGCCGCAACGCCTGCCGCTGGGCCCGTTGATGGATTTCGGCTATCAAGGTGAGGTGCTGTTTCCCTTTGCCGTTCACTTCAAGCCCACAGGAAATGTAACTGGATCGTCGCTGCCGATAACAGCAAATCTACACTGGTTGGTCTGCCGCGAGGTGTGTATTCCCGGCAAGGGAACTGTGACGCTGGCTTTGCCGCTCAAGGCGACGGCGGGCGGCGGAAATCCGCAGACGGCGGTGATGTTTGCTCATGCTGTAGCGATGCTGCCAATGCAATTGCCCAGCGGCGCGCGCGTTGATGTAACGCAGGATGCGCGGCAGTACATACTGACAGCGCATCTGGGGCGCAGTGTTGCGCGTGCGGAGTTTTTCCCTTTTGATGCAAACGTAATTGCGAATGCCACGCCACAGAGGGTGGAGTCACGTGCGGATGGATTCCGCATGTGGGTGCAGAGGGATGCGAGCGCAGGAGTACAGGCGCATCTGCAGGGCGTCATCAAGCTACCCGATGGATCGGGGTACACATTTGCGGCACCCGTACAGGCGGTGGCGGCGAAATCCGATGTGCAAGAACAGGGAATGGCGCGCATTGCGCTGCTGGCCTTTCTCGGTGGAGTTCTGCTGAACCTGATGCCGTGCGTATTTCCAGTGCTGTTTATGAAGGCGCTGGCGCTGGTGCAATCGGCGACAGAGGAGCGGAAGCGGCTGCGCGCGCACGGTGGAATGTACGCGCTGGGGATTATTGCTTCCTTCTGGATGATGGTGGCGGTGCTGCTGGCGCTGCGTGCAGGCGGATGTCACATCGGCTGGGGATTTCAATTTCAATCGCCAATGTTTGTTTCGTCGATTGCTCTGCTGCTGTTTTTTTTAGGATTGAGCCTGGCTGGGCAATTTGAGATTGGACTATCGTTGACAAACAAGGGCGATGCGCTGACGAGAAAATCTGGCTATACGGGCAGCTTTTTTACCGGAGTGCTGGCGACGGTGGTGGCGACGCCCTGCGCCGCACCGTTTCTAGGCGTGGCCATTGGTTATGCGCTGGTGCAGCCAGCGGCGGTCACGATGATGATTTTTACGGCGCTGGCACTGGGATTGGCTTCGCCATATGTGTTGCTGACACTGCAACCAGCGTGGACGCGCATTCTGCCCCGGCCCGGAGTGTGGATGGAGTATCTGAAGCAGGCCACAGCGATCCCGATCTTTGGAACGGTGATCTGGCTGGTGTGGGTGTTTGCTCAGGTCGCCGGAGTGAACTCTGTGGTGTTTTTGCTGGCGGCATTTTTACTGACGGCAATTGCTGGCTGGACGCTGGGACGCTGGCCAGCACGGATAACTTCCACTGTCGTCGCCACGTTGTTGATGGTGTTGGCAGCGGGCATGCCGATAGCAGCGGCGAAACAGATGGGGACTGATCCGCATAGTGTGAGTGCAGGCACATCGACGGGCCTGGCCTGGCAGCCCTATGACGCTGCCAAGCTGGCCGAGGATCGCGCGCAGGGAGAAAATGTCTTTGTCGATTTCACAGCGGCCTGGTGCCTGAGCTGTCAGGTGAATGAGCGCGTGGTGCTGGACCGCGCGGATGTGCAGCAGGCCTTTAAGAACAGTGGTGTGATTTTAATGCGCGCTGACTGGACGAATCACAATGATGCCATCTCTGAGGTGCTGGCGAATCTGGGGCGCAGCAGCGTGCCGACGTATGTGTTTTATGACGGCGAGAATGCTCCCAGATTATTGCCGGAGGTGCTGACGACGGGCATTGTGATGGATGCGTTGCAGAGAATACCGAGTGCAGAGAAATAGTTTCTATCCCACTCAATACAGGAGCGGCTTGAATGGGCCAGGACTGGCCGTCCAGGCGGCGATAGAGTAACGGCGCCACAACCCACCCAGCTACTTCTTTTTTTTATTGCGGGCCTGAGTTCGAATTTGTGCGATCTCGGCGATGCGCTGGCGGAGGAGTTTTTCGCGGCCTTCGTCGGTGGGCTGGTAGTAGTTGCGGTTTTCTAATCCAGCGGGCAGACACTCCATGTCGGCAACGCGATCCTCAACGTTATGCGCGTACTGATAGCCCTCGCTGTAGCCCAGGGTCTTCATCAGCTTTGTGGGCGCGTTGCGTAGATGCAGTGGCACTGGCTCGGCACGTGTCGTTTCGACATCCGCCAGCACCGCGCTATAGGCCGAGTAGACGGCGTTTGATTTTGGTGCGAGCGCAAGGTAGACAACGGCCTGTGCGAGCGCGAGATCGCCCTCTGGGGAGCCGAGAAAATCCATAGCGTCGCGCGCAGTCATGGTGAGGTTGAGTGCTTCGGGAGCGGCGAGGCCGATGTCTTCCACCGCCATGCGGACGATGCGACGTGCGATGTACATGGGGTCTTCGCCGGAGCGCAGCATTTTGCCCAGCCAGTAGAGGGAGGCGTTGGCGTCGCTATTGCGGACAGACTTGTGCAGCGCGGAAATGAGGTTGTAGTGCTCCTCGCCACTTTTGTCGTAGAGGAGGGTGCGCTGCTGGAGCGCGTCCTGGAGGAGCGCGGTGGTGAGGACGGATTCTGCGGCTTCTACGGCGAGGCGCGCGGCGGCCTCCAGGGCGTTGTAGGCGCGGCGGACATCTCCGCTGGAAAATTGCGCGATGAGCGCAAGGGTGCTGTCGTCAGCGGAGATGTTCATGCTGCCGAGGCCGCGCTCGGGATCGGCAAGGGCGCGCTGGAGCAGGGCGACGATCTCATCATCGCTGAGAGGTTGGAGGACATAGACAGCACAGCGGGAGAGCAGTGCGGCGTTGAGTTCGAAGGATGGATTTTCTGTGGTCGCTCCGATGAGGCGGATGGCGCCACGTTCAACATAGGGCAGAAAAGCATCTTGCTGGCTTTTATTGAAGCGGTGAATCTCATCAATGAACAGAACCGTACGCATGCCGGAACGGCTGGCGGTGTCGGCCTCAGTCATGACCTGCTTGATTTCTTTGATGCCAGAGACGACGGCGGAAAACTCAATGAATGTCGCCTGGGTGGTGTGCGCGAGAATTTTAGCGAGGGTAGTTTTGCCAACGCCGGGAGGGCCCCAGAAGATCATGGAGGCGGGATCGTCGCGTTCGATCTGCACACGTAAAGGTTTGCTGGGACCGATCAGATGCTGCTGCCCGGAGAACTCATCGAGCGTGCGTGGGCGCATGCGTTCTGCCAGTGGCACGTCGCGCTGGGAGGCAACCGATTCGGGATGCGGAAAGGAATCGAAGAGATTCATGCAGGGTGGCTCATCAATGGCTTAGACCTTCTTCGCCTTGGGATGAGATGCATTACGTTGCTGCGAAGCGGCATAGAGCAGAATGGAGGCGGCGACAGCAGCGTTCAGCGACTCCACCGGGCCGGGGCAGGGAATCAGAATGCGATGATCGGCCAGGGCGAGCAACGGTGCCGAGATGCCTGCGCCCTCATTACCGATGAGCAGTCCCGAAGGGCCAGTGAGCGAAGTATCGCTGACACTGTTTCCATCGCGGGCAACGGCGGCATGGATAGGAATTTTGAGCGTGCGCAAGCGTGAGAGCGGCGTAGGATCAGCCAGCGTGACCAGTGGAACACGAAAGACGGAGCCAGCGGAGGCGCGCAGCGCTTTTTGATTCCACGGGCTCACTGTTCCGGGCAGTAGAAGCACTCCGGTTGCGCTGAAGGCTTCAGCAGAGCGTAGGATGGTGCCAAGATTGCCCGGGTCTTGCAGCCCATCGAGAATCAGCAGCAGAGGCCGGGCAGCTCGTAGAAGCCGATCCAGCGAGGCAACTGGTTTCTTGACCAGTGCTGCAACGCCCTGAGGGGCCTCCGTTGCACACCCTTGGTTAAATATTTCATTTTCGACAATGTAAATCTCTTTGGCTGGGAACTCGGCAATACGCCCGACGGTATCTTCGCGCAGAAATAATGCTTCGAGTGTGAGGCCGCTGCGGAGAACCTCCTCGACCAGATGAACACCCTCAATGGCGAGCAGAGGGTCGGCCATTCGCGAGGAGTGCAACAGTCGCTGGCGCAGTTCCTTCCACTGTGCATTGCTACGGCTGCGAATGTGGCGCGGCGGGTTGCGTGGTGGAGTCGAATGGCTGAGTCGCGGCATACAACGCGATTCTACGGCAAGGGATACGTGGAGTGGGAGAGCGTAGATTCTGTTCCGGTGCAAGTGCGGGTATGATGAGGAAGTCGCCCGACGGTGGAAGCAATTGAGGAGAGCGCTGTTTGTCTGCTGAGTTATTACGCATCAACCCGGATGAACCCGAGCAGGATCGCATCGATTATGTAGCCTCGTGCCTGGAGAGCGGCAAGGTCGTCGGACTGCCCACGGATACCTTTTATGGACTGGCCGTCGATCCCGTCAATCTGCGCGCGGTGGAACGCATCTACGAGATTAAGAGCCGCGTACGGCACAAGCCGCTGTCGTTACTGCTGGCTGATGCGGCTCAGGCATATGAGCTGGCTCGCGATCTGGACGTGTACTTTGATCGGCTGGCAGAGAAGTTCTGGCCTGGGCCGCTGACGATTATTGTTCGCGCGGGTACTCGACTGCCGCTGCGTGTGACGGCCAATACGGGCAACGTGGCTCTGCGTGTTCCCGATGCCAACATTCCGCGGGCTGTTGTCAAACGGTTGGGCCTGCCGATTACCGCGACCTCGGCGAATTTGCGCGGTGCACCGGAGTGTACCCACGCTGCAAGCCTGCTGGATCAGCTTGGAGATCGAATTTCTTTGATTGTAGATGGTGGCCCGACGGCACGCTCCTTACCTACGACGATTGTCGACCTGTCAGAGCGGCCAGAAAGCTGGCAGATTCTGCGCGTCGGCGCAATTCCCACGCATGAGATTGCACTGGCGCTGCAGTAATCGTCTGCCTTGAACCAGACTTCTGGAGCCTGATCCTCTGAGCTAAAAAATGATGAAGCTGTTACGAAAATTCGCCTGGTGGACCTTCTTCTGGACAATGGTCTTTGGATCGTTGTGGTTGATCTGGGTCTATCAGCAGATCCGCAAGGGCGAGGTGCAGGATCACGCTGCTCCGGCAGATGCGATTGCTGTGTTTGGCGCTGCTGAGTATAACGGCCATCCGTCCCCGGTGCTGAAGGCGCGGCTCGATCATGCGCTGGAGCTCTATCGGCTGGATTTTGCGCCCATCATCATCACGCTGGGCGGCGGTAGCGACCCCCGACTGGGCGAGGAGCCACGCTTCAGTGAAGGGGAGGTGGAGCGCGATTATTTGCTCTCTCATGGCGTGCCCGATGCGAACATTATTCCTGAGACGGTGAGCCGGGACACAGAGCAATCGGTGCAGCATCTTGCGGTGATCGCGCGTGCCAATCAGTTTCGCAAAATTATTGTGGTCAGTGACGGTACCCATCTGTTCCGCATCACGGAGCTGTGCCACGCGCAGGGACTCTATGTTCTAGCATCGCCGAGAACCGTGGGCAGACCGCTGGGTGCATGGGATCAGATGAAACGCTACGCGCATGAAATGGCCAGCTACACCTTGTGGAAATTAAATCTGCACTGAGGTAGGGTTGCTATGGCCTCGCCCAAACTGCTGCCAGCACCGTAGCAAGCAGTGCCGAGAAGAGCGTTGAACAGAAGTTGACCGCATTATTGCCCAGCCAGCCACGCCGCTCCAGCGTAGCTCCCAGCCAACTGTCAAAGAAGATTCCAGCAACGCCACAGAGCCAGACCAGTAGCATTTCCTTCCAGTCCAACCGCAGCGCCCAGGCACAGGCGGTCGCGACCAGCAAGCCTCCCATGCTGCCCGTCAACGTGCCCAGCAGGCTGATGCCACCGTCGGTGCCCGGCGTGACCAGTTGGCCCGTGGTGAGCAGAACGGTGCGTGAGCCGGGCATAGCCTGTCCGAACTCAGAGGAGAGCGTGTCTGCCGTGGCCTCCGCAAATGCTGCAGAGAGTCCAAGCAGAGCAAGGTGGTGAAACGCGGGGATAGCCCTGAAGTCAGCGGCCATCGCGGCCACGCCCAGATTGGCGCACACCTGCGAAGCGGAGCGGCCTCGGCGATCTTCTGCCAGTCCAGATTGTTCTTTTACCGCTCTGCGAAAGCGTGTGGCGAGCAGGGTGAGCATGAGCAGCAGGATGAGTGGCGACAGCGCAGAGGCCCAGCAGGAGCCATGGGGCTGCGTAACGGTCGCCAGATACATGGCGGTTAGTAAGCACGATCCAGTCAAGGCCGCAGGCCAGGTTCCGGCGCGCAGCCAGCCAACCAGTAGAGCGAACGCGACGGAGACGCCGAGTCCGGTCAGTGTGGCCGCCGTCCATACGAGGTGGAAGTAAATGGCAACGCTCGCAGTAATGCAGACCAGAGCTGTAATGGCGAAGGATTGCCGGGGATGGGATTCCTGGCGCATACAGAGATTGTCGCTGGTCGAGCGCGAAGTTGTCTTTCGCAGCATCATGATATTGCAGGAAGATTTTATCGGGGTAGTGCAGCTCTTTAAAACGCAGAATCACTGCGCTGATTTACAATCGCAATAGCAATCCGGTTTTGGAATCTGTGTGCTTTATTGGCAGCAGTAAATCTGGCTTGGGCTTGAGATTGAATTTCGGTGTGAGGTATCAGCGCGTGGTGTCAGTTGTCGGGCGGGTTCGCCCATGGATGTTAGCGGGAGTGGCGTTCGGTCTGGCCTCCGCGCTTGGATGTGGAAGCCCCTATCGGCCCATTGTGACGGACATTCCTCCTGTGCAGCCTGCATCCCAGCCGGAAAAATTTGCCATTGTGGTGAACTGTGGAACAGGTGCCAACGCCAGTGCCACCAGTGTGGGAACTGCATGCAATAACGCAGGCGCGATTGGTTTAGGTTCGCTGGTAGATTTTTCTGGGGACAGTATTGCGGTGCGCGTGAACCTGGGCAACGGCCCCCGCTGGATGGGGCTGGATCTGAATGGCGCTGATGCATACACGGCCAATGCAGACGGTACGATCAATCAATTTGCTATAAGTACGAAAACCGAGACCAATCAGATCAATACCAGCACCTTGCTCCCCGGAGCCTTGCCCAGTACGCTGCTTTGGGCATTCGGCGGCTATCTGTATGTCACCGAACCCGGACGCAATGCGATTGCTGTCATGTTTGGAACACCTGAAGCGGTACGCCTGGAGATTCCTCTTCCCAACCAGACGCCTGTCAATCTTGTTGGCAACATAAAATCCCAGCGGATCTATGCGATTGGTCAGGGCGTAGGCACATGTTCCAGCACAGCGGGCACCATTACAGCCATTGAAACCGCGACCAATACGATCTCGGCGGTCATTCCATCTGGAAATTGTCCCACGTATGGCGTCATGTCAGCGGACAGTCGTCGCGCCTATATTTTGAATCAAGGCAGTGGCTCGATCACAGTCATTGACAGCGAGCAGAATCAATTCGACCGAACCATCAACGTGGGGCAGGGCCCGGTCTGGGCAGATATTTTTAACACGGGCAGTATGCTGGCCGTGGTGAACTCTCAATCCAACACGCTCAGCCTGATCGATATCAGCCTCGACACATACGGCAATGACTCCCCCAATTTTGGCCAGATATTGGCCACAGTGCCCGTTGGTACGAATCCGGTGTCGGTGGCGGTACTGCAGGATGGCACGCGCGCCTACGTTGCGAATCAAGGCGACGGTACGGTGAGCGTAGTGAGCTTGACGAATTTTCAGGTGCTCAAGACGATTCCCGTCGCCGGACATCCCATTTCCATTGCTGCGACAGTGGGAACTCCTATGGGTAAGGTTTACGCTGTATCTCCGGACAGCAATCTGCTGACGATCATCCGCACCGATAACGATACGATCTCTACCTCCCTGCAGATGACAGGAACGGGCGTTCAGGTTCGCGTTTCCGCTCCATAATAAGGGCCACGCTTCGAATGCAGGGAGCCGACAGAGGACAGCCGATGCGAACGATCGCCATCATCTCCAAGCCGCAAAAGCCAGAACTGTCGGTGATTCTTCCTGAGCTGGTCATGTGGTTCAAGGCGCACGGATATCGCGCCTTGCTTGACCCTATCAGCGCCAGTTATACGGCGGCCAAGGATGCAATTCCGCGCCACGATATGCCCCAGCACTCCCCGGAACTGGTGGTGGTACTGGGCGGGGATGGTACGCTGCTGGCTGCGGCACGTGCTTTCTCTCACACAGAAATTCCCATTCTCAGCGTCAATCTAGGATCGCTTGGGTTTCTGACCGAGGTTCCGCTATCTCAGATGTATCCAACGCTGGAAGAGTGGAACACCCAGGCCTGCGGCATCGACGAACGATCCATGCTGTATGCAGAAGTGCGTCGCGACGGATTGACGCACTTCAAGTTCCACGCATTGAACGATGTGGTCATCGCCAAGGGCACGATTGCGCGCATGGGGAATTTTGTGATCGAACTGGACGAGAGCGCGGTTGCGTCCTTTCGTGCCGATGGCGTCATCGTCGCCACTCCGACAGGATCGACGGCCTATAACCTGGCCGCAAATGGCCCTATTCTCGCGCCGGATGTGGACGGCATGGTGGTGACGGCCGTCTGCCCTCACCTGCTGACGATTCGTCCGCTGGTAGTGCGCGGCGACGCCCATATCACCATCAGCATTGAAGGCGTGCCCGAGCAGCTTTATCTAACTGTCGATGGCCAGGAGGCGATTGAGATGCGCCTGGGCGATGCCTTGCACTGCTGGCGATCTGACCACAAAATTCGCATGGTTCGCATGAAGAGCAATCACAACTTCTTTGATGTTCTGCGCGCCAAATTGAAGTGGGGCGAGCGGTAGGGGACTGGCCGTCCAGGCAACGCACACGTCTCAAAACGAGACGTATAGGGCCGGGGAGCAGCTATTCAGGCTATTATCCGATCCATGTAAATATCCTTTACAACAACAAAACTCCACACTAATATGTAAAGCATACTTTACGTCGGAGGATTCATGTCTACATCCTGCTCCCGTTCGCGCTATTCTTTGGAACTTGGCCTGGCTTTATTGACCTACGCCTGCGTGCTCGTCAGCTCCATCTTCTTGCTGAAACACTCTGCACCTGTTGCTCCATGGCGAGAGATTGTGGCACTGAGTCCGATGATTCCGGGCATGTTTGTTATCTGGGCCGTTCTCAGACAACTGCGTCGCTTAGACGAGTTGCAGTGCCGCATACAAATGGAGGCCATCGCGTTTGCTTTTATCGGGACTGCGTTTCTGACCTTCGGTTACGGATTTTTAGAGGGGCTGGGCTATCCCAGAATGAGCTTGTTCGTGGTTTGGCCGACGATGGCAGTGCTGTGGATTCTGGGTCGCATCCTTGCCACGCGGCGCTATCAATGAAGAACCAGCTTCGCGAATTACGTACGCAACACGGCTGGTCGCAAGTGGAGTTAGCCGAGAGGCTTCATGTTTCCCGGCAAACTGTCAATGCGATTGAAAATGAGCGCTACGATCCGAGTCTGCCGCTTGCCTTTGACATTGCGAAGCTCTTTGGAATGCCGATTGAAACAATATTTTTGGCGCGCTGAAGATCTAGTTTTGACGTGTGATTTTCCACCCACGCAAGCAAACGACGGCTTGAGCTGGCACCGTGAAATCAACCTGAACTAGCGAAGTAATTCATCGACAAGGATTTTTGCTTTGGTGGCCAGCGTCTGGGC
>VFSW01015461.1_pt1 | contig 10488 bp, 8 predicted proteins | sample 5358111 | NCBI WGS metagenome assembly VFSW01 (sample SAMN11554181, study PRJNA540505) | mine drainage metagenome | isolation source: sediment from site ElyBrook_90M | place: USA: Ely Copper Mine, Vershire, VT | collected 2017
CGTCCCAACAGCCCGCCGACGATCAGAAAACACAAAACATAGAGCAACTGAAGGTAACGCATCGGTTCGAACGGGCGCAGCCGCTCGAGACTTGGCGGGAGCATGATGATAAGTCCTGCCGCGGTTTGAAATACGCCGTAATAAAGAAGGGTCGTCGTCAAGGGGAGCAGGAAGGAGCGATCGGTTGCTACTTTGTGATTTTGCAGGAATCGCCGCAAGAGAAATAGAAGTACCAGAGGGGCGAAAACGCCGAGCCACTCATACCAGTGCCATCGGCCAGGGAAGTAAAAGCCGCGAGTGGCAGCGGCCTGACGCCACGCATCCGAAGCAGGTTCGAAGATCCAGCTCAGCGGGAACAGAAGGGCAACTGCAAAGGGAGGTGACAGTCCCCCGGCCTTCGCCCTGCGCAAGTTCCACAGCAGGATTGCGCAAACGGAAATCCCGAAGCTGGCCATGATGGCATGAACCGTAAAAGCAATGGCCAGCAGGATTCCGGCGAACCAAAGTCGCCGGTCAATGACGGCAACAATGGCAGCCAAGATCGCCGCGGTAGCCAGCGTGCGGGGATGAAGGTACTGATCGGCAATCGCAATCGCAATCCCAGGGAGCGGCAGAGTGAGTAAAGCCGCGATCAGTGCAGTGGCGCCCCAGTGCGCCTCGGGGCGGCTAAAGCAGCGGCGACTGATTCGCAAGCAGCCATGAAGAATCAGAAAGATCGCGACAATCTGCCATAGCAAAGCTATCCATGACAGAGGCAAGTGGGTGAAGCGCACCGAAAAGGCGATCAGCTTGTCGAAAATGGTCGCCTGAAATTGCAGGCGGAAGAAATCCGCATCGTGCGGAAAAAGGTAGGGATTCAGATCCCGCTTGATGGCGGCCAGGTAGAAGGAGTCGTCCTCAAGGCCGGGGTGGTAGCCCATCACGAGCAAGGCAAACAGGGTTAGAAGTGCGAGCAAAGCCAGATTCTTGAGAGAGGAGTCGCCACTGTGCATCCGCCGGCCAGGAGGACATGTTTGGTCTTCTGGCATTCCCATTGGAAGCGCTGCGCGGGACACTAGACCCGGCCTGCGGATTGCGACCGGGGAGTGTAATAGGGTTCGCGTCCGGCTTCAAGTTTGCGCCCCTTGTCGCTGAACCGCGGCAGGCGGAGAAGTCCCGTCCTCTGCAATGCAAACTGCAAGGTCGTGGCCAGCACGCCGAATCCGTATTTCACGCTGCGGCGGAAGTTGATCGATGAGGCTTCTTCAAAATACTTTGTTGGGCAGGAGACTTCTCCGATGCGGAAACCGAAGTGCACGCACTGAGCCAGCATCTGATTGTCGAAGACGAAATCGTCAGAATTTTCCAGCAGAGGAAGTTCGGTGAGCACTTTGCGGCTGAAGGCGCGATATCCGGTGTGATACTCGGAGAGCTTGACACCGAGAAACAGGTTTTCGAACGCGGTGAGCAAGCGATTGGAGACATATTTATACAGAGGCATGCCGCCCAGTAAGGCGCGGCCTCCGATAATGCGTGATCCGAGCACAACGTCATAGACATCGTAAGCGATCATGCTGGCCATCGCCGTAGTGAGCAGTGGCGTGTACTGGTAATCGGGATGGAGCATGATGACGACGTCGGCACCAGCGCTCAAAGCTTCGCGGTAGCAGGTCTGCTGGTTGCGCCCGTATCCGTAGTTGCGGTCGTGCTGGAAAACGTATAGCCAAAGGCGATGGGCAACTTCAACGGTCTGGTCGCGGCTGTGATCATCCACCAGAATGCGGATGTCGACAAGGTCGGGGAGTTCCCCCACCGTCGCATCGAGGGTCTTTTCGGCATTGTAGGCGGGCATAACGACTGCGATGCGCTTGCCGTTAATCATGGCTGAATGGCTATTAGTTTACCCGAAGACGCTGCCAATCTTGGACGCTGTGGCCTCTGTGGTTAATCTCCAAACCTTAACCGCAGAGGACACAGAGGAAAAGCCTTAGGATTCCAACCCCAGGATTCTTGCTCATCTCATGTTGTCGAGAATCGATCCGACGATGCCTCCGACCACACCGCCTTCGACCGCCTGCTTTGGAGCTTCGCGCGGCAGGTATTTTTCGATCGCGTGCGCCAGCTTGGCGATGGGCAGAGTCTGCAGCCAGATCCTTCCAGGGCCAGTCAGCGCAGCGAGAAAGATTCCATCGCCTCCGAAGATCATGTTCTTAACGCCGGGTATAGTTGTAATTTGAAAAGAGACGCTGGACTGAAATGCGCCGACGTGGCCCGGATGGACACGCAGGGTTTCGCCAGGTTGAAGGTCACGGACGACTAATTCTCCGGAGAGTTCGAGCCATACAGTTCCCTGCCCGCTGACCTTTTGCAGCAAGAAACCGTCTCCGCCGAAGATTCCGGCGCCCAGCGATTGCTGGAAGGCGACGCTAATCTGAATCTGCGGAGTGGCGCACAGAAAGCCATGGCGGTGAATCAAGTACTCGTGTCCTGGCGAGACTTCAACCGGCACTATATGGCCGGGAAGTTTGGTCGCGAAGGCCAGCTCTCCGGCAGCGCCGATGGCACGATATTCGGTCATGAAGATCGAACCACCGCCGGCCACGCGCTTGAGCACGCCGAACAGTCCTCCGCCACCGGCAAATTGTGTGTGTGTCGTCATCTGAACCGAACTGCCCATCCATGAAAGTTCTCCGGCTTCGGAGATGATGGATTCGTTGGGTTCCAAGGCAAATTCCAGAACAGGCATGGTCGTGCCGGTGATACGGCTCTGCATCGCGGGTCTCCTGGATTGAATTGGCGAAATCAGCAGCAGCGCTCCGAATTGAGGTCGCGGAGGGTCAGAGTATACATTGCCGGGAAGATAAATAGAGATGAGCCGTTCATTTACGCGCAGTCTTACATTTTGCCGTCTTGGCGCTTGTCCAATAGCGCTCTGGCGAGGCGTGCAAGGGCATCCAGACTACAGGGCTTCTGGAGGAAGTGTGCTTCAATGCCGATCGATTCCATGTCCAGCATGCGATCGGTATATCCAGATACCAGGACAACGGAAAGGGAGGGACGCAATGCGACGGCTGATTGGGCAAGTTCCACTCCGCCCAAGCCCGGCATCACCAGGTCTGAGATCAACAGGTCAATGTGCCGGTCGCTCTGGCATAGCTTGAGTGCTTCGCTGGCATTCTCGGCTTGCAACACGATGTATCCCTTGGATTCCAGATAGACGCGGCTCACCTGGCGAAGAGTGGGATCGTCCTCGACGAGGAGAATGGTTTCGGTTCCCCCGGGTGCAAGTTCAGTTTCCGAGCGACCTTCCGAAGCCGCAGGGACGTCGAGACGCGGGAGGTAGATTTTGAAGCTGGAACCTTTTCCCAATTCGCTGTAGACCCAGATGAATCCGTGGCTCTGTTTCACAATCCCGTACACGGTTGCCAATCCCAATCCAGTGCCCTTCCCTGTTTCTTTGGTCGTAAAAAATGGCTCAAAGATGTGGAGCTGAGTCTCGACGCTCATGCCGATGCCCGTATCGCTGACCGTTAGCAAGACGTAGCGGCCGGCCGGAACGCTGACTTCCGGCCGCCGGTCATAAGCCGCGTCGAGCTCCACGTTGCTGGTCTCGATGGTCAGGCGCCCGCCTTTGGGTAAAGCGTCCCTGGCGTTTACCGCCAGATTCATGATGACTTGTTCCATTTGGGTTCGATCGGCGCGCACGGTACCGAGTTGGGGATCAAAAATCATCCTCAGATCGATGTCTTCGCCAAGAAGACGGGGCAACATCTTTCCCAGGTCTTTGATGATGGAGTTGAGGTCAAGAACCGCTGGATCGACAGCCTGTTTCCGACTGAAGGCCAAGAGCTGGCGAGTAATGGCGGCGGCTTTGGTGCTAGCCTCACGTATCTGGATGGCGTACTGCGATAGTTTTTCAGTATCCGCGGAAGACTCTTGCAGCAACTGTGCGTAGCCGCTGATGACCATCAAAACGTTGTTGAAATCGTGGGCGACTCCTCCGGCTAGGCGTCCGACCGCCTCCATTCGTTGAGCGTGTTCGAATTGCTTCTGCAGGGATCGGGTTTCGGTGATGTCTTCGACGAAGACTTCGTATCCGCCGGAAAACTCGTCGTCACTGGAGAGCTGCCGTCCGGCGAGACGGACCATGATCGTCTTCTTGTCTTTACGGACCCATTTGGTCTCTTGCGCCACGGAGGACCCTTCGGGGGGAAAAGCAGCAAGCACGCGCTCCCGTTCCGCCGGATCCTGGTAGATGTCATTGCTCATGGCAAGCCCCAACACTTCGTTCTCGGACTGGTAACCCAACATGGCGACGAAAGCTCGGTTGGCCATGACAATGCGCCCCTGCTCATTCACTCGGAAGATTCCGTACGGCGCCCGTTCGATGATCGAGCGGTAGCGGGATTCAGAACGTCTCAACTGCTTCTCGGCATTTTTGCGCTCGCTGATGTCGATGAAAGTAACGACGCTGCCGACAAGGCGATTTTCGTGCCGGATGGGATAGGACCAATACTCTACGGGAAAGCTCGTGCCGTCGGCGCGCCAGAACACTTCATCCATTGCGTAAGTGACGGAGCCCAGCCGGACCGCCTGATGGATCTTGCATTCTTCCTCCGGATAGGGGCGGCCATCGGAGTGCGTGTGATGCATCAGAGAATGCATGTTTTTGGCGAGTAGATCTGATTCCTGGTTATAGCCAAGCAAGCGAAGGCACGCGGTATTACAGAGTGTGCATACTCCGTTCAGGTCGACCGCGCAGATCGCTTCGGCAGTGGAGTCCAGCAGGAGTTGGAGTTGTTCCCTGCCCGCGCGAACTTCGGCTTCGGCTCGCCGCTGGGCGGTAACATCATGAGCCAGGACAAGCTCTGCATCGACGGCGCGAAAAGTAATCGCCTGGGCGCTAATTTCAACGTCAATAATGGTCCCGTCTTTCTTTCGGTGTTTCCAGAGTTCGCGACTGGATAGCCGCTTCTGAGTTTGGCTGACGGAAGCAAGAAAGCGATCCAATTCTTCCGGCGGGCGGATCTCTTTTACCGTCATCGAAAGGAATTCTTTGAGCGAGTATCCGTAGTGCCGAATGGCGGCATCGTTCACCATCAGAAACCGGAGCGTTTGACGGTCATATACCCACATGGGGTGGGGGTTGGCATTAAACAGAAGGCGGTAGCGTTCTTCGGATGAGCGAAGCTCTTCTTCGGCCCGGTCGCGCGCATCGCGCAGGTCGTGCTCCTGCAGAGTTCTGCGAATGGCAACGGGAAGGCGCTCAAGATTATCCTTCAGGACGTAATCGCTCACGCCTGCCTTTATGCACTCAATGGCGAGTTCGTCCCCCAGGGTGCCAGTAACCAGAATGACGGGTGTGTCCCGGCCTACGGACCTCAGCCAATACAAAGCATCCAATCCGTTCCAGCCGGGCAGGCGGTAGTCGGTGAGAACGATGTCGTACGCCTGAGACTGGACGCGCTCCATAAATTCCTTGGAGTGGCGAGCGACATCGACAGCCGCATTCAAATCGGTACGCTTCAGCCTGCGGATACACAGCTCGGCATCAACTGGGTTGTCCTCCAACAACAAGATCCTGACGGTCTCTCTAAGACCTACGTTCGATGCGGACATGAGCACTAAAACTGCTGCTCCTTAGGAACGTCTTTGAGCACCCTCTACCTACTCAATTACTTCGTGGGGAGGGGCGGCTGATTCAGCTGCAGCCAATATCCCGCTACGCGACGAATCATGTCGCGAAACTCGTCGAAATCCACCGGCTTCTGCATGTAACTATTGGCTCCCAGTTCATAGCTTTTACGAACGTCGCTTTCTTGTTTGGAAGAGCTGAATACAACCACTGGAATAATTTTCGAACCCGGATTGCTTTTCATCTCCGCAAGTACATCCAGCCCGCTGACTTTGGGAAGTTTAAGGTCCAACAAGATCAGTTTTAGGCAAGAGACACCGCTGGGAAGTGAGGACGAACTGCGGCCCATAATGAAATCCAGCGCTTCCTCTCCATCTCGGGCCACGCGAACCCGGTCCGTTACGACCGCCTCGCTGATGGCCCGCAGCGTGAGGGTCATGTCGGCTTGATTGTCTTCGACGAGAAGCACATCCACTTCTTGTCTCATGATCGCCTCATCAATCCTCTTCCAGGGGATGCATTTGATCCTTGGGTGAAAGAGTGAAAAAGAACGTTGCACCGGCATCGGGTTCTGATTGCGCCCAAATGCGTCCTCCGTGCTTCAAGATGATGCGCTGCACAATCGCCAATCCGACGCCAGTGCCTTCGAAATCCTCCTGAAGATGAAGCCGCTGGAACACGCCAAACAACTTGTCCGCATACTTGATGTTGATGCCGACGCCGTTATCGCGGACGAAAAAGACTTCCTGTCTATCCGATGTTGTCTGTCCTACCTCGATGGCAGCGTGTTCGTGTTTGCGGGTGAATTTGACCGCATTGGCGAGGAGGTTCCAGAGGGCTTGCCGTAAGAGAGGGCGATCACAATGTACCCGCGAGAGCGGGCCGAGGCGCCAGCGCACATCGCGATCGCGGATTTCCCTTTGCAGATCGGAGACAATTTCCCCCACCAACGCATTCAAGTCAATGAGTTCAAGGTTGAGCGAGCGTCGTCCCAAACGCGAAAAGTTCAGCAGAGCGTCGACCAACTGTCCCATCTGGCGAGTACCCATGCGCACCTGGCGCAGGCATTCGCGCTGGTCTGGAGTAAGGGCGTCGGATGCTTCTTCGAGAAGGATTTTGGAAAATCCGTCGATCTGGCGCAGGGGCGCGCGCAGATCATGGGATACCGAGTAGCTGAAGGCCTCGAGTTCCCGGTTGCTGTCCGCCAGTTCAGAGATTCGGTCCTGCAGTTCCAGATTGAGCTTGCGAATCTCATTCTCGGCGCGCTTCCGGTCACTGATGTCGCGAATTGCTGCAGTGACATAGGTACCCTCATCCGTGTCGAGGGGGCTTAGACTGATGTCGACCGGAAACTCGCTAGCGTCTTTTCGTAACCCATATAATTCAACGCCAGAGTCCATGGGACGCACATGCGGATGCGAGAAGAAGTTAAGGCGTTGACCGGCATGGGCCGTGCGATGACGTTGGGGGATCAGCAACTCCACAGACTTGCCGAGTAGTTCCTGGCGGGAGTACCCGAAGAGCCGCTCCGTTTGGGAGTTGACCAGGACCATGAGGCCGTTGTGATCCACCATCACCATGGCGTCCGGCGCGGATTCAAGCAATCCTTCGAATTTCTTTTCCGCCCTTCGCCGGTCGGTGATGTCTCGAATGGCAGCGGTGACGAGCAACCCGTCCGCTGTCCGCAATGGGCTCAGGCTGATCTCGACCGGGAACTCACGGCCGTCCTTACGGGCGGCATGTAGAGCCAGATCGGCCCCCATGGGACGTAGCCGCGGATCATGGAAGTACGTCTCCCTGTGAGCTATATGTCGATGTTGAAACCGGGCAGGAAGAAGGCGCTCCACCGGTTGACCAAGCAGTTCCTCGCGCGGGTAGCCGAACAGTTTCTCCGTCTGCGAGTTGATGAACACAACTTCCCCGGCCTCATCGATAATAACCATTGCGTCCGGGGCGGACTCTAGAAGGTCGCGGAATGGGTGGAGAAGTCCTGGCTTCACCGATCTCCCCCGGCCGACACCTTGATGTGGCTGGTGGCACGAAGGTCAACCAAAAAATCGGTTGCTTCACAAACAAGACGTTCTGCGCTGCCGAAGTGGTCCCATTCCGCAGTGGATCACTTCGATAGGCAGTCGTTACTCCCTCCCGGACCCGCGGCCTGGGGGAAGATCCGCGTCTACAGGAGTCACAGCGATGGACTAGCATCTGCTGATCTCATGGGTGTCGTGTCAACCGAACATTCCGCCGCCCTCAGCTGTCACATCGATCACGCGAATGAGATTACCCCACTTTAGTCGGACTGTAACACTCAGGCACTTGTTAATCAAGTGCTTATTACGATCATGACCAACGTAAGTGACAATAAGCGTACTGCTTGGGTTTATGAAGCTCTCTCGGCGGGAACGTCAGCATCGTGGAAACGTGGCCAACATAGCAGTATCAGCTTACTCAGTCGTTAAGAGAAACCGCTCACCTGCGTTCGAATCCTTCCTTGTCGCCGCACCCTAAAAGTCCAACCCTTTCGAGAGCGTCGCCTTAGTGCAGCATCTGGGAAATACAATCGGAGGGGGTGGCCATCGAGGTGAATGTGAACGTTTGCGGAGGTATCTTCTCTTCTGGGCGAATCGCAAAAATCGCGTCCAGCTTTCGGGCACTTCTGTCGACTTGCAGACAAGGCGCAGCGATTTAGAGGGGAAGTTCATTCATAGCACAGGGACATCGCCGTCATCGCTGTGGCACTTCGATTGCTTCACGAGGGATGAACTCCCGCGTAAGAGCGGAGTTGTGCTGGGTTTCTTGTGGACTATCTCTCCCACTGGAACAACTGATTGCCGCTAGGGCATTGGTGCAGCAATCTCAAGAGACGATAAGAGAAGATAATGAAAGCCCCTCGCCCAAAGAAAGTCCCAGTTCGCATTGTTGTGGTGGACAGCGATCCGCTACGCCAAGTAGGATTCCGCGCCTGCCAGGGGTCGGAGTCCGATTTCGCGGTGCAGTCCGCCTCATGTTCGGAGGTTAGCAAGCTTCAGGGGGTTGACATCGTTTTGTTGGGTGGCCGTACGGGCACGGATGTCATCGAGGTGCTCTCGACGTTGAGGGCCATGAGGCCGGATCTAGACATCATCATCACGGGATGCAATCTGGGAGACGAGGCCATTTTGAAGGCGATCTCCGCCGGGGCAAAGGGTTGTGTCGATGAAGCCTCTCCCGTCAACGAATTGGCGCGAGCCATTCGAATTGTGCACGCTGGCTCGGTTTGGGCCCCGAGACGAGTTCTTGCGATGTTTGTGGAGCGGGCATATCGATCGAGCGTCCCCGGTATTTCAATTGGTCAGCGGCCACTGACGAGCCGGGAAAAAGAAGTCCTGAAAATGCTGGTCGCGGGATGTTCGAACAAGGAAATTGCCGCTCCACTCGGGATAGAAGAGCGTACCGTGAAAGCGCATGTGGCGAAGCTTATGCGCAAAGTGGGAGCCCCGAACCGTATTCTCCTGTCAGTGCACGCTATTACGCACTCTCTGGTTCACGTTTAGAGGTTCAAGCACCGGAAGGTTCGGGGAATCAAAAGGCTAGCGCCCCCCCACATTCTGGGAAGACGCGACATCAAACGCTCATGACAGGGACAGAGTGGCGATTTGATGTTCGGGAATTTTCCGGCTCGGTAATGATGCGGTCGAATCTCTCGCGCGCGGCGCAATTCCTCCTGACCATCGCCGACCGCAAGCACCTCATGGCCAGCCCTCGCCAATATGCGGCCTATCGCGAAACGCAGAAGCCGGCCGTCTTCAATCACAAGAACCTCATACGATCAGACCTTCCACAAAGCCTGTGACCTCGGTTTCTTTCGGCACCACATCTGCACTGTCGATAAAAGCTTGGAGTTTGCGTCGCGCATCTTCGGCCATCTTGCCGAATTCAATGCCATTGCCGAAGTGTGAATGACGCGTTACGACCACGCCATCGATCATCAGTTTTTTGTGTCCGAGCCATAAGACGAGGTTCAGAGCTGTCCCTATCTCAATCGTCACTGCCATCTCGATGTAACATCCGCCCATGCTGATATCGGTGGTCTCAGCCCGAATCGGCATCTTACTTCCTTGCATGCGCAATTCCGTCTGAACAGCTCTTCTTAACCGTTGAAATCGCCGCCGCTCAAACGTAGCGGCGTTGACAGAATTTTGAAGCACATCGGCAGTAATCATTGATTCTCCTTGTTTATCGCCCTTTGGTCAGGATTGCACGGTCTGCCAGAGTGAGGGGTCTCTTCATTTGACTTTTTGATGGTCTCTTTACCGTTCCACATGACAATGTCCGTCAGATAAGGATACTTTTCCAATCGGGCGTCGGAACTTTGCGCAATCTGCGAGAAGTTGATCGATTGCGTCCGCATCCACCGGCTTGGAGAACAAATAGCCCTGACCGAATTCGCAGCCAAGATCCTTGAGCACTTTCATCTGATCCTGGTTTTCTATTCCCTCGGCGACCACTTTCAGATGGAGGTTATGCGCCAGCAGAGTGACAATTCGGATAATCTCTCTAGAGCCGGGATCGTGAACTGCGTTGGAAACAAAGGATCGATCAATCTTTAAAGAGTGAAAAGGAAACTGTTGAAGCCGGCATAGAGAAGAGAACCCGGTACCGAAGTCGTCGAGGCTCAGGCGAACGCCAAGAGCCTTCAGGGCTGAAAGCATTTGAAGAGATCGCTCCGCGTCGGCCATGGCGATATTTTCCGTAATCTCAAAGATCACGCAGCCAGGATCGACGCCAGTCTGCTGGAGGATGTTGCCAATCTGCGAGGCAAGATCGGGCTGCGCAAATTCAGTTGTGGTGACATTTACGCTGACAGCGAGGGGAGGAGCGGATGGAAATAGCGA
>VFSW01015462.1_pt1 | contig 10487 bp, 7 predicted proteins | sample 5358111 | NCBI WGS metagenome assembly VFSW01 (sample SAMN11554181, study PRJNA540505) | mine drainage metagenome | isolation source: sediment from site ElyBrook_90M | place: USA: Ely Copper Mine, Vershire, VT | collected 2017
GATGGGCTGATGGGACAGTTGTTCGTTTGCGCGTACTGCGCGCTGGCTGCGATGCCGGTGATGCTGAGGGCAGTGCTTCCGGTATTGCTCACCGTAACAGCCTGTGACCCGCTGGTCGTGTTCACCGGCTGGCTTGGGAAGCTCAGACTCGTTGGAGACAGCGCTACGGGGGGATTCCCAGTGGTTGTGAAACTCCACAGTGGGCCGACCGCCGTTCCCGTCGAATTGCTGACCGTGACGTACCATTCATACGAGGAGCCGGCGGTGAGACTCTGCCAGGTGTAACTTGCCGCGCTGCCGGAAAGAACGCCTGTCTTGCTGGCAAGCAACTTGAAATTATTGCCGCTGCCTTGCATGTCATAATTAACAGTAAAGTTACCAGACGACGTTGTTTCATACTGGTCAATATAGGGCGAATAGGTCTGGACTTGAATCTGATTGCTGGCAGGCACAAAGGTCAAGATCCTGAGCCAGCCATCACCCCCATAACCCGACTCCTGATAATCCGATAAGAACGTAAAGACTCGATCGCCGTTGTAAACGTCCGCTCTCTGACCTTCCGGGGGAGTTAAGTGTCCGCAGAGCATCAGAAACAGGTTTGGGTTTCCTTTCAGCGCATCGTACGTCACCTGGCCCTGGCCGCTCCAGGAAGCATTGAACCCGTCGTTGAGCAGATAGTGGCTGACTACGATTCCGCGCCGTGTACTGTAGGTTTGGAGCAAACCATTCGCCCAGGCCAAGACGCTATTGAGTTCGGTGCTGTTGTATGCAGGGTCCATATAAGCGATATTGATGAGAATGAAGTCCATCCCGCTGGCGCTGAACAATTCATAATGGTTATCGTTGTCGGTGCCGTAATGGCCGCCGTAGTCGGGCTTGTTGGCGTAGCGAGCGGAGCCGAAGTATTGGTTGAATGCAGCCGTATCGTCCGGCGACCCATCGCCAGTAGGTCCTTGGTCATGATTGCCCACCCCGAAACTATACGGGATGCCTTCCGGGAGTCCTGTGGCAACGGGATCATCCAACAGACTGACGGCTGAGTCCGCGTTGACCCACTCGGAATAGTCTCCATTGTTGTTTCCGTCCTGAACGACGTCTCCCAATCCGGTGACGAAGACAATGTTGTTAGCAACCCTGTTGTTGACGATCCAATTTGTCTGCGATTGGAAAATGGCAATCGTCCCGTTCTCCAGACCGGCGGAATAGTATTGCGTATCGGGGAGTTCGATGATCGAGAAACTCGGCCCCGGCGCAACGGAGGGAACGACCTTGCCATAGAAATTCACGGTCACATTACTGGAATTGGGATCGGAAACGTTCACTTGTAACGTGGGAGAAGTGGAGACCCCGGTACCGCCGTCGGCAGGCGAACTTAACGTGGGAGGATTCGGAGGCGAGCCCGAGCCGCCTTGGGGCATAGGAGCGGCGGGCAGCTTGGCTGCGAGCGCCTTCTCAGGTGAGATGGGATCAGCCGGTTCTAATGTAACCGAGGTTTCCTTAAGACCAAGGTGGGTCGACGTTGGATTTGCTGCGTCGATAGGGGATTCCGCGATCAAGTTCGAAGCACGAGTAGCATGAAGCTTGGCGGTGTGTCGCTTTGAAATTCCCGTGCTTTTGCGCTCGCGGGATTTGGAGATTGGACGTTGAGGGACAGTATCTTCCGGGGCAGGGAATTGCGATATTCCGTTAGATACTGGCGCGGGAGTCGGCCCTATTCCAGTTGCGGTCTTCGGCGCAGCCATGAAAGTCCCACTGGCGCCACGAAGCAAGGCATAGCTCCCGAGCAAACCAAGAACGGCGAGCAGGAAAGACAGTGTCAACCGTCGGCGAATCCTCTGTCGTATCATAATTCCATTTGTCTCGTATCGTTACGGTGCGATTTCACAGCACCCTTGTGCGTGAGCGAGAATTTTGCGGACAGCCTGCCACATCACACGCTACGACACAAGGTCTTTTTAAAGTTGCCGGGTGGAATTGCATGGAAACAGCGTTCGAGCAAGCAGAGATGCAACAACTGTCCCAATTCAATGACAAAACCTATCGGCGGGAACTGTGCGCCATGGAAAGTGAGATTTCACCTGGAGACAATTCCGTCAATGCTCACATGACGCGGGTCTTGGGACGAATCATTGGGATTCGTACTTTGTGAGTCCAAGCAGCTGTGAGGTCATCTTATACATAAACACGGGATTGTTAATCAGGTAGCGTTTCCATAAGCGGGAAGGTTCCTGCAAGAGTCTGTGCAGCCATTGCAAACCCGCATTTTTCACCCAGTCCGGAGAATCCTGTGCTCTGCCAGTATGTATGTCGAACGCAGCGCCTACGCCGACCATAACCTTGGTCTCCAGTTTGGGAAGATACTCTGCCATGAAGCGCTCTTGCTTAGGTGTGCTGAGACCCACCCAAAAAAAGTCAGGCCGCAATCTGGAGATTTTAGCTTGCAGATTCTCTCTTTCGGACGTGTTCAGCGGCCGGAACGGCGGAGTCTGAGTGCCCACTATTTTGAGACCGGGAAATTTTCTGGTTAGTTCGCTCTTGAGTTGATCGGCCACGCCCTCAACTCCCCCGTACAAGAAGTGCGTGTAGCCCTTCTGGACAGAAACTGAGCAAACATTCAACATGAAATCCGGGCCGTAGACCCGGCGCATCTGCGGGTATGCGTTCAGCCGGCCGACCCAAACGGTCGGCATGCCATCGGGCGTTGTCAGCATGGAACGATTGAGAATTGTTCGGAAGGCTGCGTCCTTCTGCGCCTCCATGATGCCGTGCACGCCCGTCACGCAAACATACCCCTTCCTGCCTTGCGACACTGCGGAAGTTACCAGGTCGACGGCCTGAGGCATGTTTATTGCATTCACGCCAACTCCGAGTATATTGACGCGCGGTAATCTGGACTTATCCGGTGAATGGGGCATGCATCACTCCTTTCTCGTTTTGGCCTTTCTTGTTCTGGGTCCTCAACGATCAGGTCTTATGCAGGCGTTCCTGCTTGCCTCGCGTTCCGAAGGCAAGCTCTCAACTTTTCCGCGAGTACTTTGACATTCGGCTCACGGAATATCCCCGCATGATCCCCGGGAACCTCATGCGTTTCGGAGCGGCCTGTGAGCAATTCACGCCACCCGAAATAAGGATCACCGGCAGCCAGCATGGGCCAGTCTTTACACCGGAAAACGACAGTCGGGCACGCCAATGGCTTTGGCTCGTAAGAATTCGCCGCTAGGAAAAGGATCTTTTCCAAGTCGGTGGAACAGAGCTGGCGCGTTTGAAACCGGGAGCGCGCGGAAATGCGCAATGCCATATCCGTCAGCAGGCACTTGACACCTTTCCATCGACTGCGCGTATAAATTGGGAGTTCACCGATCCCCAGCCGGCGCAACTCGCCAAGACGAAAACCGACCCGAATGATCATCCGCCTCAACCCGGTGGCCAATCGAGCTCTTGTGCTCCGAAGAGGGTTTAACGGCTCGAGAAGAACGAGCTGCCCGACTTCCTGGCCTTGCATCGTCAACTGTCTTGCAACTTCATATGCAACCACTGCACCTACGCAAAATCCACCAAGCCTATAGGGGCCGTGCGGGTGTTTCTCACGGAGTGCCACCACAAGGTGCTCGGCAAGTTCTTCCATCCGATAAGGCGCCTTCAGTTGGTCAACAATCTGGGGTTCGAAACCGGTGCTAAAGAATGGTTGGTTTGGTCCAAGCTGACTTGACAGAGAGTGCCCCCGGGCGCTCGGCCCTACCCAAAAAAAAGGAGGTTCTTTTCCTCTTTTCTGGACAGCCACTGCATAGGCCAATCTGCCCCCGGATGGTGCAGGCAAAGCCTTTCGGTCGATCTTTCCGTTCTGAGTGAGAGGAAAGGAATGAAGAAAAACAAAGTAAGCTGGCACCATGTAATCTGGCAGCCTTTGCTTAAGAAACTTCCTTACGCTTTCGATGTCCACCGATTCATTTTCACGAGCGATTAGATAAGCCACCAGTTGCTTATTCCCAGGAGTGTCCTCACGCGCCACCACGGCGCAGGATTGGACTCCGGGATAGCCAGCCAGCGTGGTTTCGATTTCTCCCAATTCTATACGGTAGCCGCGAAGCTTCACCTGATCGTCCGCAGGGCCCAGAAACTCCAGCGTCCCATCCGTGCGATAGCGGACCCAATCTCCAGTTCTGTATAGCCGCGCTTCGGGCCGGCCGGAAAAGGTATCGCGCAGGAACCTTTCACGTGTCAGGTCCGGTTTGTTTAAATATCCGCGCCCTACGCCGGCGCCACCGATATACAGTTCGCCAACTACGCCAAGCGCGACGGGATGCAAGTCGGCGTTCAGAACATAAAGCTGCGCATTGGTAATCGGGCTGCCGATGGGGACGGGGCCGTTGCGCGGGTCATTAGGCTGCACTTCGTAGGCACAGCAGCCTACGGTTGTTTCCGTAGGCCCATACTCATTGAACAAACGCGTTGCCGGAGTATAGTCTCTCCACTTGGAGAGTCTCTCGGCATTCACGGCTTCGCCCGCAATGACAAGCACCTTCGTCATGCCAGCCATCTCTTCCGGACGAAGCTGCTGGTTCAGCAATTCGAGATGAGCTGGAGTGATAACGACCTTGCTTCGGTTCTTCTCTTTGCGAAGTGCGGCCACCAGGTTTTGCACGCCCACATCTTCCGGCAGAAGTTCGATTTGTCCGCCAGTCAGCAAGGGCGGATACAAGCTCGCGACCGTGGAGTCAAAGGCAATCGAGGAATGAACGGGAACAGACTCCTTTCCCTCAACCTCATAGGTTTTGATCGCCCAGCACAAATAATTGACCAAGCCATTGTGCTGAATCATGGCTCCCTTGGGCTGGCACGTCGATCCCGACGTGTAGATCACATAAGCCAAATTCGAAGGAACCGCCGCCACGGCAAGATTTCCGGTGCTTTCCTGAGCGATCGCCGGCCAGTCGGAATCTAAACAAACTGCTTTATGGGAAGCGGACGGAATCAGGTCCTTACACTTTTCGTCCGTCAGCAAAACTTTCATCCCCGTGTCGCCGACCATGAACGACAGACGGTCCTGCGGGTAAGCAGGATCGAGGGGTATGTAGGCGCCGCCAGCCTTCCAAACGCCCAAAAGAGCGATCACCATCTCCAGGGAGCGCTCCAGGCAAACGCCTACCAAAATTTCGGGTCCTACTCTGCGTTTGCGAAGATAACGCGCTACCTGGTTGGCGCGCTGGTTTAGTTCCCGGTAGCTCAGTTGCCGCCCTTTGCAGACTACAGCCAGAGCGTCGGGATCGCGTGCCACCTGCTGTTCGAACAATTCGTGCACACAAGCATTCGGGTAAGCTGCGTGAGGGTTATTCCAATCGAGCAACAATCGGGGCCCCTCACGCTCGGTTTGGATCACATCCTGCGTCAATATCTCCATCTCAAAGGATTGCGAACGGGAAATCACGGCTGCTCCACGTTCCAATTGCTTCTCCGAACCGATCGGCCGGAACACCGGACCTTGGGAGATGCGTTCCGTGTTGTTCATGTTTTCCTATCCCACCAGCCGGCTGTGAACCGATTGCCGGATCACGCCGGCCAGTTTGTAGGTAGAGTTGAAAATGGAAATGCGGGGTAAAAGTGTCAGTCGCCCATCACCTGATTCGCGCTTTGCCCTCGTTTCACCTCACCGCTCGCGCGAATCCGTCCATGCTTCTGAAGTTCAGCCTCGATCCAACGATAAGTGACCGCCAGACCTTGTTCGAGGGGAATCGACGGCTCCCATTGAAGTTCATTTCGTAGACGCGAATTGTCGCTGTTCCTGCCGCGCACGCCCTGCGGCTTGCTGATATCGTGGCGCTTCCCGAGGTTCTTTCCGGCGATCCCGCAGACCATGTCAACGAGTTCGTTGATGGATACGAGCTGTTCCGTGCCGAGATTGAGGGCGTCGCCGCAGTCCGATGCCATCAGGCGAATCAAGCCTTCCACGCAGTCATCGATGTACATGTAGGAGCGGGTCTGCTCGCCATCACCCCACACCTCGATTTCGCCGCCGTCTTTTGCAAGCGCGACTTTTCGGGAAATGGCCGCGGGAGATTTTTCCTTGCCGCCATCGTAAGTGCCGAGCGGGCCGTATACGTTATGGAAGCGGACGATTCTCGTTTCCATCTTGTAATCCTTTGCGAAGTAGCGGCACAGTTCTTCGGCCCAAAGTTTCTCCCAACCGTAACCGGGCTCTGGATCGGCCGGAAAGGCATCTTCTTCCTTGAGGGGCGCCACGTCCGCGCTCTTCTGTTTGTACTGCGCATAAACGCATGCGGAAGAGGAAAACAGGAACCGCTTCACGCTGTTGAGACGGCTTGCTTCGAGCATGTGAGCATTAATTAGAGTGTTGTTGATCGAAATCTGGGCAAGGTACGCCGTAATGTAGCCGATGCCACCCATGTCCGCGGCCAGGTTATAGACCCGGTCAATATTGCGGGTCGCGATGAGGCAATTGTCGAATCTCCGTAAATCCAGAAGCTCGAATTCATCGGCGGACGACGATTCATACTCTGGAGCCTTGATGTCAACCCCGCGGACCCAATTGCCTTCCGCCTTCAGGCGGTGCACAAGATGGTGTCCAATGAATCCTCCCGCGCCCGTTACAAGAATGCGTTTCCCTGTCATATGTTTTTCCTCCGATTGAATTTGATTTTTCTTTATGAAACGGTTGCCCATCCACAATCAACGGAGGCGTCTTCCTGCGGGAAGAAGCTCCCACTTCAAGATAGTTGTTGCGACATGGATTTCGGTTGAGGTGCAGCCAGGCGGTTAAAGTGAGTGAAACGCCGAAACTTTGAGCTGCTGTTCGCTCCCGATTTTAAATAGTGCGCGACTGTCGGGAATGCGTTTCGAAAAAAGGACGGTCAACGCCCTGGGATCTTCCCAGACGCGAGGATCGTTCATCAGCTCCTTCATGGTTGGCTTTTCCACTTTCAGAAACCGCCAACGCAGGGGCATGTCGCGTTCCTGTTCGACCATCCACTCGATGCCGTATCCCAGGTCCTCAAGCGTGCGGAGGTATTTTTCGATCGATGCCGTTCCCACCAGAAACGGGTGGATCTCGACGAGCAAGCGGGGGCCGTACTTTTCAAGCGTCCGCTTCATGCCTTCGATCACTACTACCTCGTAACCTTCGAGGTCCATACGCACCAGATCCACCGAGGGAAGGTTGTATGGGATCAAGAGGGAATCCAGGGTGGAGACGGGGACCTTCATCTCTCCCTTTGACGTTGGAGGGGGATGCAAGGAGTGCCAATTTGATCTCCCCGAAATGTACATGAGAGCTGTGCCATCACGGTCGCCAATGGCCATCTTGTGAATGTGGATGTTCTGGTACCCATTGTTTTTCACGTTGTTGCACAGCTGTTCAGAATTATCGGGCATGGGTTCGATGGCAATCACCTTGCCGGTGGATCCGATCTGGCGTGCTTCCAACATTGCGTAGTAACCGATGTTCCCGCCGATATCCACCGCATTCATGCCTGGCTTCAAGACTTCCATTAAGAGCTTGGTGGCGAGCGGCTCATGCACTTTATAGAGAGCCAACTCCCGCGAGATCCCCGGGTCCCGCGGAAATACCGCTATCTTATGGCCCATTACGGTAAACGATTTGTGCCCGCGGGCTCGAAACCACATCCACCGAAGGGAGTCGAATAGCCACACGACCGGCTTGCATACCTGGCAGAGGATCTCCACAAGCAAAGGTATTGCTCCCTCTGCCCGGTACAGGCGGCGTCCCATTCGCCACTTGCGCGCAGCTTGCTCAAATATCGAAAATGTGGGAATTGGACGGCAGATCGTCGAAGTGCTCAAAGTGATCCTCGCTGAAATGGAATAAGAAATGGTTACCAGACTCGTCCGCTGCTGCCGGTGACCGCGTGCGCAAGCGCGCCCATCGATGCCAGCGGAGGCACCAAACTCAAGCGAGCCGTGCCCGGGATGTCTCCGCTATTCGCCGCGTGCCGCAGTTGGCGAACGTATAGGCCTAAACCATAGGGCAGTGCGGGAAACCTGAAGTAACCGCCCCGGACCACCGTTCTGTCTGCTCCGAAATGCGAGGACTCGATTACGGAATCAGGAAGCTCCAAGCGGTCGCCGCGGTATTTCTTTACATAATCGGCTGCAAGCGTCAAAAACGTAGCCACGCCGGGCCAGATGCCTGCTTCTTCGGCAGCTTCGCGTAAATCGACGAAGTCGAGCATTTGCCTCTCGATCAGGCTGGAGGTATTGAACACGTCGCAAATGCGGACATAAAGATTGCGGTACATGCGCTGCAAAGTTCCGGCGATCACTCGATCCTCGGGGGCCGGTATCTGGAATGTGAATTCCTTGAAGTTTGCCGGCTGGCTCCGAACGATAAAGCGTTTTGCCAGCTCCACATGTTCGCCCACCGGACCGAGCCTGTTGATGTGCAGTTCCACCCGCTCGGCCAATCCGGGAAGAGCAAAACTGCGCTTGTGCGCGACGCAGTCCCCCGGTGTGCGCATGCAATGTCGCGCCCGCAATCCGTTCTTGAGCACCTGCACGAGACGTTGCTCATCGCCCGCGGTAAACAGGTCCAGGTCGCTGCCAAAGTCCGGCCAGTGATCGAGCGATTTTATTACGGTGACTTCGCAGCCAGCGGCTTTAATCCGCATGCAAACTCTATCGAGGTACGTTAGCGCTTTGGCGATACGGTCGTGCTCACGGGCAAGCACACTCTGTGTGGCCGCGACAAGTTCTGCATCGCCAATCGCGTGCGCTTGCCGTTGCAAGGGCTGTATGGCCCGGATGATTACGTGATGCGCGTCCGCGAGCCAAAAGAAATCTTCTCGCCCTTTCTCATCCAGGCCAGCAACGTGATGTACTGGCTCGTCCGATCGGTCCGGACAAAACACCAGGAGTGATAACGCGCGCAGGTGTGCTTCCGTATTGTGATTACTTTTCATAGGTCCTGATTTCCAGGTGCGGTCCCATGTGGGGATAATTTCGGACCATATCCTGATGCACGATACGATTGTTCAGGTTGACTCTCAAATCGCCACGCCGGATTCAGACGATCGACCGCGAGACCCGCGCGTCTCGCTTCGTTGCTCCTGATTGCCCGCTCGTAGGTTTCGAGCAACATTTCATAGTTGCGCGCCGCCGTGTAGGTTGTTTCGTATGTTTGCCGGGCCTGCTTCCTCATCGCATCCAAAATTTCCGTGTGCGTCCATGCGTGTTCGACCTTGCTCGCTAGATCCTTTGCGTCGCCAGGGGTGAAATGCAATCCTGCGATGCCATCTGCAATCAGATCCTGCATAGCTCCCAGTCTTGAAGCAATCACGGGTGTACCGCATGCGAACGCTTCGACCACCGTCAAGGGCAGTGCTCCTTCGTAGCACTCGCTGGGAAAAAGCAGGCAGCGCGCCCCCTTCATGGCAGCCATCGTTTCCTTCCAGGCTAATCTTCCCCGAAAGCACACATTGGAAAGTCCGTGCTGCCGCGCATACTCTTCAAGTTCTGCCCGGAGGGGCCCGTCGCCGACGATGTGAAGCGGTATGGTAATGCCCAGGCAAGCCCAGGCGGCAAGGAGCGTACGCACGCCCTTTTCCGGAGAAAGCCGGCCCGCAAAAAGCGCATAGCTGCGATCGCCAGTGCCCTCGCCGGGATCAGGATCCACAAAGTTCGGTTTGACTAAGATCTTGTCCTGAGGAAGCCCGCCTTTGATGAACTTGCGACGCGCGAATTCCGTTGGAGCCAAAAAGTACTCGATCAATCGCGGCCAGGTGCCCAGAAAACGGTGCGTCGTAAGCATCGCAGCCACTACCGCAGTTGCGCGGTTGGAACCCTGATAGCAGCTGTAGCGCACGCCCCGCCAAACCCCGTGCTCCAGGCATTCCTCGCAGACCTTTCCATCACGAAAGAAATTCGCACCGGGACACAGCAACCGGTAATTGTGCAGCGTTTGCACCACCGGCACCTGCGCGTCGCGGCACGCCCAGTAAATCGATGGGGAGATCATTACGAACGTATTGTGGACGTGCACAATGTCAGGCCGCTCCCGCAGGAGCAATTGGCGGAATTCCCGCCGGGTGTCGCTCGCCCAGATCGTGTTCTTGGCCAAAGCCAATTGACGAACGGACACATAATTCGAGGCATCGTGATTGCTGCGCTGGTACTCGACAACCGTGTGGCCGGCGCTCCTCAGCAATTCGCATTCATTCCGGAAGACGATGTCTTCGCCTCCCGGTTGCTGGTACGTGTTGTGAGCGATGACGATTTTCATGCGAGTTCCGCTGCCCGTTCGAGAGCCTTGCTGTTGGTGGCGTAGAGTACGCCGGGCCGATCGGCGACATAGCTGAATAATTCCTGCAGCTGTTCCCAGAGTCCTAACTCTTCCAGCTCCCAGGAGTGGCCATAGAGATGCCAGACGCCGCCATCTCGCAAGACGTCATCAAACATGATCTTTCCCATGTCGACCCAACTCTTGCACTTGGCATACTTCGAGAAGTAGCGCGCAAGTC
>VFSW01015463.1_pt1 | contig 10487 bp, 9 predicted proteins | sample 5358111 | NCBI WGS metagenome assembly VFSW01 (sample SAMN11554181, study PRJNA540505) | mine drainage metagenome | isolation source: sediment from site ElyBrook_90M | place: USA: Ely Copper Mine, Vershire, VT | collected 2017
GTTTATTATTCGTCGTCTTGAAAAAAATCCGATTCTTAGTCCAACAACAGCGGATGTCTGGCGTTCCTATGCCGTGTTCAATCCATCGCCGGCGAGGGTGGGGAAGGGAATTGACCTCGTTTTTCGCGCCGTTGCTGAGCCGCGGCCGCTTGCGCCAGGAATGGGAACAGGGTTTGGTTCCGGCGGAAATTTTTTTCTCTCTACTATCGCTCGTGCCACCAGTCACGACGGTCTTTCGTTTTCTGATGTTACCGAATTTATTACACCCCAAGAACCATGGGAACGATATGGCTGTGAAGATCCTCGGGTGACCTATTTCAATGGCACATATTATATTTTCTATACCGCACTATCACATTTTCCATTTTCAGCCGACGGTATTAAGGTTGCCGTGGCTTTAAGCAAAGATTTGAAAATGATTGATGAGCGCCACCTCGTTACACCATTCAACGCGAAAGCGATGACGCTTTTTCCCGAGAAAATTGGCGGCAAGATAACTGCGGTTTTGACCGTTCATACTGACAGCCCGCCTTCAAAAACAGCTCTTATACAGTTTGACAGTATAGAACAAATGTGGTCAGAAGAATACTGGCGACAATGGTATGAACACAGTAATGAGTGGACGTTTAATCTCAAACGCGCGGGGGATGAACGGGTAGAAATCGGTTCGGCGCCGCTCAAAACGCCAGCCGGCTGGCTCATTTTTTATTCTCACATTCGTCACTATTATAGCGATAGTCAGAAAATTTTTGGCATTGAAGCTGTACTTCTTGATCTTAAAAATCCTCGCAAAATAGTTGGCCGGACTCGTGGCCCGCTTTTGGTACCGGAAGAAACCTATGAACGATATGGCACGGTGCCCGGCGTCGTTTTTCCATCGGGATCTATTATTGTGGACGATCAGGTGCGCATCTATTATGGCGGTGCCGACACGGTGTGTGCTGCTGTTCAGGTCTCTCTCAACGATTTGCTTGCCACAATGAAAGGGGAGCCGGCGCTGACACGATTTTCTAAAAATCCGATTTTGACGTCAACCAACAATGTTTGGGAAAAAAGAGCGGTTTTTAATCCAGCTGCTATCAGTATTGAGGGTACGACGCATCTTTTCTATAGAGCGATGTCGCTGGATAATACGTCAACTATCGGTCATGCACGGATGCGCACTGGTACACAGGTAGATTTGCGTGATTCAGAGCCCGCGTACAAGCCGAGTCAGCCTTTTGAAATGAAAAGAATTCCCAACGGGAATTCTGGTTGTGAAGATCCTCGCGTAACCCAAATTGGCGATCGTATTTATATGTGCTACACCGCTTACAATGGCGTTGACGCTCCAGCGGTTGCTTTGACCAGCACAAGTATCGCCGATTTTAAAATTGCCGTGACAACAGGGAAGTGGCAATGGCAAAAACCGGTTTTAATTTCGCCGCGAGGAGTTGACGATAAAGATGCTTGTGTCATTCACACCGCGCATCGCGGCACTCTGCTTTTTCATCGCATCAACAATGCTATTTGCGTTAGTCCTCTAAATCTTAATCAGCTAGAGCCAGTCCCCGATTATCAGGTTATTTTAGAACCTCGTCCAGGTATGTGGGATGGTCACAAAATTGGTCTCAATGCCCCACCGATGCTCGTGAATGGGGAAGACGGTACGCCAGCTGGTTGGTTGCTCATCTATCATGGCATAGCTGGAAATCTCGATTATCGACTCGGCTTCGCGCTCCTTGATGCTAATGACCCAACTAAAGTGCTTGCTCGGACAACCGATTGGGTCTTTGAACCAGAAATGAAATATGAGAAAGAAGGACAAGTCGCTAACGTCGTCTTTCCTTGCGGGGCAGTGATTCGTGACGACACGCTTTATATTTACTATGGTGGTGCTGATTCGGTCTGCTCTGTGGCTACAGGTTCGGTTAAAAGGATTTTAGAAGCTCCGCCGTTAATTGTTTAAAGTTATTTAAAGGAAACGATTCTACCGGTGTAAAAGATATATTGTGCGACGTATATATACTTTCGTGTGGGACGCTTCCCTTTTTGCTTGTACGTCACTCACATTTAAATCTCAGCTACTATATCTATATTCAGTTCTTGTCCACTATTTGAGATAATATCCTCTATGCGTAATTCCGTATTCGGGTCTCTTTTGTCTAAAAAACTTCCTGGTGCCTTATATGCTTTCATCTTTGGCATCGCTTTTCTTAATACTTTCAATCCTCCCAAACTTCTAATATTCGCGGTAATAGTATGAATACCGTGTCCTTGCGCCTCAGAAATCAAATTTTTTAGTAGGTTTGAACCGATGCCCATTTTTTGCTGATCGGGTTCTATAGAAAAATTTTCAATATATAACAAATTATGTTCTTTATTAACAATAGCATACAAAAAGTTTGATCCTTGTATAACGCTTACATTAGTAAAACTACTGTTGATTTCTTTCCAGTCAATGATGATTGGATTTTTAGATTCTTGATTTCTGGTGCCATTTAAATTTTCCATGATAAAAGTTCCTATTTTAGCCACTCGTCTTGAGAAATTCCTGATTCTTGAATCATACTTTTCAGCGTCCTGGGCTTGAAAGATTTAGAACCGTGGAATGGCACGTGTACTACTCTCATCTCGCCATTTTGGAAACCGGTGTAATAGTAATGACTTCCCCTTGTGTGTATATGTCTAAAACTATGCTTCTTTAAAAAATTTGCCACGTCAGTGTACGTCCAATTAAAAACACCTCGTGGCATAGTGCTAAACGTGAGTTAGTTTTTTCTCGCCGAATGTATCAATAATATAAGGGGACGGAATTTCCTTATTGGAGTTTAATTTTTGCCACAAATCTTCGTATTCTGGCGAAGCTTTTTGATTGAGCGCGTGAGGACGGGCTCCGCCAGTAGCTTTAAATGCTTCCACGTATCCTTTCATAGCCTCAAATAAGTTGAATAGGGCTATTTGTGGATCGTCGGCTTGTTCTACGATATTAAATTCTAATCCAACAGCGTACCACACATCATCTTCTTTAAAGACAATGTAGCGAACGGACCCTTTCTGAACTGTATTTTTAAACATGTTGTCCATACTATCACAGAGACTGAATTCAGACAAAACTTACGGTTTATTTATAACTCTTTTAAAAAAACAAAAAAGAGCAGCCCCGCAAGTGCTGCTCCCATTTCAACTATGACGGTCTGGTTTTAAAAGTGTACAGAAACCAGCTCCCTTTCTCTCTATAGTATATCTACAAACAAGCTGTGCTGCTAATGGATTTTCCACACCCTAATTTCCTATCCCTCCACGTGCACTTTGATATCTTTGTTCATAACACCGCCTTTTATCCAATAGGCCAGGATAGCACCGCAGAAAATGATGATTGAAGCCACAAAAAAGACGTGGGCGTAGCTCGCGACTTCGCCTTTGAGGATGATGAGCTGGATAAACGTCGCGTGAGCGTTCGCGGGAGTAGCTATGGTGTTTGCCGGCAAGCTGCTAGCCGCTTGACCGGTGATGTTAGTGAGATTCAGCTTGCTGAATTGGCCAAAATTTAAAATGTTTCTGCCGATGGAGTTACTGAGGATGGTGGCGAATATTGAAATACCGACAGCGCCGGAAATATTGCGAACCAGAGTGAGGATTGAGGAAGCGACGCCTATTTCATTTGCGGGTACGGCAATAGCAACAGCATTGGTGCGTTGAGCCATACCTAAACCAAGACCAAAAGCCATGATCATAAGCGGCCAAATAATGCCTGACGCCGTTGTGCGCGGATCAATAAACGAGAGCAGGAAAATACCCACGCCGCCTATGAAGGTGCTGACCATAATCACCCACCGCATTTGTACTCTGCCGGTAAACGCGCCGCCGATTGGTGCGGCGATGATAAACACGAAGGCCATCGGAATAAAAAGGTAGCCGGCTTGGGTGGCGGTGTAGCCAAGGAAGGTTTGAGCAAAAATAGGAACGAGGAATATACCTCCCATCAAGGCCATAAAAATAATAAAATTGTTTATGAGGACGCTCACAAGCAGGCTGTTTTTGAAGAATTTAAGATCGACCAGCGGTTCGGGATGGTCATACTCAATGACGATAAAGATGAGTAGTGATATGACCGTTGCAACATAACAACTGAGACTCTGCCAAGAAAGCCAGCCCCAACCTTGTCCTTGATCAAGGACAAGAGAGAGAGTTGTTAGAGTTGTGCCAAGAATAGCCGCTCCCCACCAATCGAATTTTACTGCTTTTCGCTCTGAGCGAGATTCGTGGATGAAGCTCCAGGCCATGACCATGCCGATGATACCGACGGGCAAGTTGACCCAAAAAACAGATCGCCAACCGAAGGCGTCAATGAGCGGGCCGCCGATGAGCGGGCCAAACACGGACGCGGCGGCGAATGACGCTGACCAAACGCCTAGCGCTTGAGCGCGTTCTCTATTTCCCGGAAACGTGAATACAAGGATGGCCATAGCGGTGGGATAGTCGGCGGAGCTGGCTATTGCTTGAATAACGCGAAATACAATTAAAGAACCGAAATTCCAAGAAAGAGCGGCAAGTACGGAACCGACGATAAAAATACCAAAGCCGGCTAGGTAGACGCGTTTTCTACCCGTTGTATCGCCCAATTTACCCCATATGGGCACGAATATGGCATTGGCGACAATATAGGCCGTAGCAATCCAGGTGGAAGTGCTGACAGTGATATGGAAATCGCCGATTATTTTTGGCAGAGCCAGATTGACGATAGTTTGATCGAGGCGGCCGAGAAAGGTGCCGATAATAACTGTAAGTAAGACTATCCACTTGAGCGCCCCCACGGCGGGCTTAATACCACCGGCAGTATCAACTATTATCGCTGCTTGCTCCGCCATATTTTTTTATTGGTAAATCCAGACGCGCGCCGACATGCCGTTTTTTAGTTCTGGATAGGCATTGGTATCAAAGCGAATCTTAACATCGAAATTTTGCTCTTCTCGGGTGCTGGAGATATTAAAGACAACGTCGCTTGCCGTGGCGGTTGGGCTTACACTGCTTACAACGCCGAAAAATTGTTTTGCACCGAAAGCGTCGACGGTGAATATAGCTCTATCCCCCACTTTTATTTTATTTAGCCCTTTATCTTCCTCAACTTGAGCATCGACGCGCAGTTGCGACGGGTCAATGACAGTGACAACCGGCTGGCCAGGATTAAAAATAGCGCCAATGTTGTTGTTTTCCGAGATAACAGTGGAATCAATAGTCGTTTTAATGAGTTCGTTGCCAACGCGAGCTACGGGTGTGTTGGCTTTAATAAAATCGCCGTCTGAAACGTAGATTTTTTGTAAGATACCGGCGGTATCTGGTGCTAGCGCGATTTCTGGCGCGGAAATTGTGGCAGTGTTGGTATAAACGCGAGAATTATTAATGCGGATGTAAAGGAATCCAACAGCAGTGCCGATAATACCGATGCATAATATTGTCACGTAAAACCAGGGATTTTTTAAAATGCGAACAAGCAATACTTGTTTTTTTGCCACTGGCGATGTTGGTGTTTCGTTTGTATCGGTCATAGTATGATTTTTTATTGTGTACCAAAGGTGACGATTCGCTCCCCTGCTGCTAAACCCCTTGTGATTTCTACCCAACCATTGGCGCCGGTGATGCCGGTTGTGATGGGCTCCGTGAGTATTGACGACGATGCTACTAGTACCGTTGTTGAACCGTTATTTTGTAAAATAGCGCTTGCTGGCACGGCCACGACGCCATCTTTTTCGGCCACGATAATGGAGACGTTGCCGCTCATACCGTCTTTGATGCGAGGGTCATTTTTAGTGAACTGTAAAGTGATTTTATATGTATTGACCCCATTTATAACGGTTTGACCTGGGTCAATAGTTGTGACGGTCGCCGGAAATTCGATTGCTGGTCCATACGCATCGAGAGTTACCGTAGCATTTTGACCTATAGTTATTGAACCGATAGAAGTTTCCGGTATGTATGTATCTATCTGATAGGGAGTGTCAGAAATAATATGAATGAACGGGGCGTTAGCTGCTATCGACTCACCGACGTTACTGTTTTGTTCGGTGACGATACCATCGATTGGCGCGCTTAGCGTGTCTTCGGCAAGAGTTGCTTCAGCACCCTGAACCACCGCCGCCTGAGCAGCAATAGTGTCACTTGAATTTCCCGCTAGTTTGAGATTGTAGTTTGACTGTGCGCTTGATAAAGCTGTTTGGGCGGTTGTTACTTCATTAACTGCGGATACAAGAGCGGCATTAGTCTCGTTAATGGTGGTCATATACGTCGTAACACTCGTTTGTGACGATGGGCTTATCGCCGCCAAGGCGTTGACCGCGGTTGTAAGATCGTTAACGAATGTTGTTATGCTCGCAAGATAGTTTTGAGTATCGGTAATAAGCGTCTCTGCAGAACTAGTGCTCGCAGTGCTTTGTTCGGCATTCCATTTTGAAAGCATAACAATAATCTGAATTTGCTCCGATTCTATTTGTTGTTTTTGATTATATGTTTGGGTAGTGATAAGAAGTTGCGGATTGGCTGATTGAGGATTTGTAAAAAGTGTATTGGAATAATCAGTTAAAGCATTTTTTATTATATTGTAGGCGTCTGCTGACGCATTAAGAGCATTCTTCTGAGCCGTTTCTAAAGAGGCTTGTTGGACAGCCATTTCTTGAGGGGTGAGAGAGCGAGATAGGTCGGCTAGAGTGGCATTGGCCGCCGCGAGTGCTGCTTGATCAGTGCCGCTGTCTAGGGTGGCGATTGTCTCTCCCTTATTGACATGGTCACCAACTTTCACGTTTATCGCGCTTATGACGCCGCTTTTTTGGAAGCCAAGATCGTCTTCTGTCCCGGCAGCTACGGTGCCATCGGCAGTGACGACCTGTTGCAGATTCATTATTTGGGCGGCAGTCGTGTGATAGAGAGAGGTTTTAGGCTCTGGAATAAAATAAAACGCGTACACTATTGTGGCTGCAGCCACCAGTATACACGCCGCGATAACAATCAGAATCTTCTTCATTTTGTTTTAGTTTACCTTATCGTGGTCTATTTTTCAATTGTATTTTTTAAAAGAGGTACGGTCACGAGTTCGGTTGATGAAGCGACTGGAAAAATGAGGCCAGGCACAAAAAACTCATTATCGTTGACGATATAATGAATTAATCCGCTGGCCGGTGTTCCAAGTTCTGGGGTCGTTGAGGCGACTGTTGCAGTGGTGGTAGTCGCGGTAGTGGTAGCGTTCGAGGCGTCAAGGATATTGAGAATATTGGTGAAATTGGTTTCAACTGGATATGCCGACGCTGTGTATTTTTGCAAAGTGATACCAGTAACCGCGGTTACTTTTTCAAGTTTCTGGTCAACAGAGATGTTTATTCCATATGAGCTGCCATCGGTATTGAAGACATTTTGGTGATTGATAATAAGCGGCAAGAGCACCGTAGCGGTGGAACTGGCGGAATTTTCAGAAACTAGAGTGGCCGGACCGTAGTTTAGTGTGTTGATGTTGTGCTGTTTAAGAAAAATTAAAGCGATATTGATAGTGTCGGTAGCATTGAGGTTGGTTGTTAGGGGTAGATTGCTTTCGTCAGGCCACGATGCGGGATTTTTAGAAATGGTAATAGTCATTTTATTTAAATTCATCGTGACAATATAACCAAATGGTTTAGACTCTTGCACTTCTATGGTTCCAACGCTGTCATTAGCATCGGCAATCGAGGTCATGTCACTTAATTCAAAACCAAGATTCTGAATATTGGCGAGTAACTCTGAACGGGCGGCGCTACTTGTGTCGGTTTCCAGCACATTTGCTGTCGGCTGGCTTAACGTTGGTGCGGAACCGTTGAAAATGTACGCGGGAGGTGTGGTGGTAGCGGTTGAGGTTGCAAATATTGCAGACATAGTTGAACTAGCGATGATGGAGGAAAAATTGGGTGTTGGCGTGGCTTGCAGTGCTGGTGATGTGGTTGCCGTTAAGGCCACAACTCCAAAAGCATTTTGCGGTTTATATGAAATTTCTTGCTCTTCGCCAAGAGACACGGATGCATTATCTACTTTATAGGATACAGATTGATTTTTTTGATAGAGATTAGCCGTGTACGCGATTGGTACAAGTAGTACTAGTGCTATTGCCATACCAAAAGCGCTCGATCGGAATAGATTTTTGGAAGTTTGAATAAAATATGAACGTATAAGGAAGCTGACGGGCTTGGGCTTACCGCTGTAAAGGATGTCAGAACGGAGGCGGCGAACAAACGCGTCATCAATTGAAAAATCAGGCTTCGCTAAACGAAGGCGCTTAACCAGCGAGCGCAAATCCGCCTCGTGGCGTTTGAAGCTTGGGTCAATGGCGTATAGTTCGGATAAAATATCCTCGATGGAGTTCATTGGTTGTTGGTGATACCTATTGCAATAGGTACGACTTTTTTTAAATGCTTTACAGCTCTAGAGTAATTCATCTTACAGCTTGCTTCACTCTTCCCTACTATCTCGGCGATTTCTCGATAGGACAACTCTTGCCACACTCGCATAATGACGATATCGCGTTGGAGCCGAGTTAAATGTCCTAATTCAGTGCGCAATGTGCCGATCTGGAGAGCAACATTAGCGTCAACTTCTAGATTGGTGCTGTCGGCGATGTCCCAGATGTCATCAACATTTTCGGTTTTGCGCTCTCGACGGAAATGATCAATGACGGAATTTTGAGCTATTTTGTAGAGCCAGGATTGGAAGGAGCGGTTAGGATCAACGGTGTGGATATGACTCAAAGCCTTGAAAAATGTCTCGCTTGTTAGGTCCTCAGCTGTTTCTTTGTTGAAGGTTTTATAGTAAATAAAACTATAGATGATCCGCACGTAGCGGTCATACAATGCACCAAAAAAAACAGTTTTGCCTTCTTGGCACTGAGCAATGAGTTCTTTTTCATTATCAAGTTGGCGCATATTTTTATGATTCCTAGCTTTTAGGCCGCCAAACCGCTCTATAACAGACTACGTTTTTTAAGGCGGTTTGTAACATTAAGTATACGACTTTTGCGGTAACTTTGGTATAGTGGGGGTGTTGATATGTGTGCTCTAATTTCTTTTGATTCCATAGCTAGTATTAAAGCCCAAAATTACGACATTATTGCTTTTGACCTTGATGGAACGTTGGCGCCAAGTAAATCGCCTCTAGAACCCGATATGGCCGCTGTTTTAAGCCAGCTTTTGGGGCGTTGGAAAGTGGCGGTTATTTCTGGAGCGTCATTCGCTCAATTCCAAAAGCAATTTCTGAGCCATCTTCCCTGTCCAGCTTCGGCTCTGGTAAATCTTTCCGTACTACCGACTAATGGCAGTGATTTGTGCCAATATGATGATAATACTGGAGAATGGCAATGCCACCAAGATAACCCCCTGACGGCCGAGGAGAAACAAAAAATCAACGCCGCATTTAAGCAGGTGTTCATTGAAACTGGTTTTACTGTTCCAGAAAAAACCTTTGGCCCGATTATAGAAGATCGCGCGACGCAAATCACTTTCTCGGCATTTGGTATGGAAGCTCCGCTAGATGTTAAAAACAACTGGGATGCTGACCATGCTAAACGAGAAAAAATGGTGGCTAGACTGAAGCCGCTTCTTCCAGAATTTTCCGTTCACATTGGCGGTGCTACTTCTATTGATATTACTCGAGCAGGTATCGACAAAGCTTATGGTTTAAAAAAAATACTGACAACGTTTGCCATACCGGCTGCGCGGATGCTCTATATCGGTGATGAGCTCTTTCCCGATGGTAACGACGCCCCAGCTCTCACTACCGGCGCCACTTGTGTCGCTATTACGGGGCCACAGGAGACAAAAACACTGCTCGAATACCTACTTGCGCAGAGCTAGTCGTTGTATTCTAAAATAAAAAAACTGCCTCACGAAAGTGAAGCAGTTTTTTTGGTCCTTACAGTTTTTAATTGTTATATTGACTCCAACAAGCGCTTGACGAACTCCATGGTTGCGCTCCTTCTTGATCATAAAGCCACTTTGCGTAGGCAACATTACCTTGAAGAGAGTAGATGTTGTAACCAAGAGCAGAAGCGAGAGCTCCCTGATAGGTTTCGTTTATCTGCATAACACCGATATCTTGATGAACAACGGCACCACGCAATACATTACCGTTTTTATCGAATTGGCGAAATTGTGATTCGCAACCAGCGATATGGATAAGTAAAGGCGTTTTAGCGAAGTATTGTTCAACGTACGCCTTCACATTGATTGGATCGCTCGCTGATGTACTGCCAAGATTGTTATTATCTAATGGCGTGGAAGGATATGTAGCGGAAGTAGATGCGGCGTTGACAATGGGAGTCGAAATCGGATTTTGATAGGCCAGAATGGCGCTAGAGTTTAAAGAGGCAACAGACGCAGAAAGTAGTAAGGCTACAGCAGTTGTGATGGGTATAATAAGTTAATTTTTATGATGATAAACCTTGACCGAATAAGGAAATAAAAATCAGAGCCTCGCTCTGATTCCCAAATATATTAACA
>VFSW01015464.1_pt1 | contig 10487 bp, 5 predicted proteins | sample 5358111 | NCBI WGS metagenome assembly VFSW01 (sample SAMN11554181, study PRJNA540505) | mine drainage metagenome | isolation source: sediment from site ElyBrook_90M | place: USA: Ely Copper Mine, Vershire, VT | collected 2017
GGATCAGCCTCGGCATTCGCTTTCGCGGTGGACCAGACGGCGGGGACGATCGACGGCTACACGTTGAACGTGAGCGCCAGCACATTTCAGGCTACGACGGGTTACACTGCGCCAGCGATTCTGCCGGGCGATCCGGGCGTGGGCGTGGTGGTCGCGCAAAAGCAGTTCCTTTATGCGGTGCTCGCACAAAGCAACCTGATCTACGGATGGACGATCAGCAAGACGGGTACGCTAACGGCGCTGAATAGCTTCCCGATGACGATCACTCTGAGCGGCACCATTCCGGTTACGAACTACCGCCAGATCAGCGTGATCACCAATCCCGCCGGGACGCTTCTTTTTATCGCGCAAGCCCTGCTTAACCAGATTCTGGTTTTCCAGATCAGCACCACTGGCGCTCTCACTCCGGCCACTCCCGCTATTGTTTCGACCGGCGCGGACGCACCCCTCAATCTGGGTATGGACGGACTGGGTAAATATCTTTACGTGACCGAGGATCCTAATCTGTCCACGCACACGGCCACCAAAACGGCGGCGTACGTCATCGGCGCCACCGGCACACTCACCGCCGTTCCGGGCAGCCCGTTTGCCGTTGGCATGTGGCAAGTGCAGGGGGACCCGACCGGGCAGTTCTTGATCGGCATCAGCGGGAGTACGGCTTTCTACACGGGCACCCCCGACGACGACAATATCTACACCTTTGCGATCACGCAAACCGGGGCCAATGCCGGGGCCATCGCGCAGGTCGCAAAATCCCCTACCACCAACGCTCCCTTTAACCTGACGGTGAACCCTGCCGGAAAATTCGTCTACACATTCAGCGTGAACGCCAGTGCGACCATCAATAATCCGACCGAAGGCTATCAGCTGAATACCACTACGGGCGCACTTACCTCGGTGACGAATTCGCCGTTCGGGAACCTTTTTCTGGGGGGAAATGGCCAGTTTGATCAAAGCGGCACGTACCTCTTCTCTCACAGCGGCGATGTCAGCACAGTCACCTCGTTTCAGCTGGCCGCTTTCGGGACCCACTCTACTGGCAGTCTGACCCAGACGTTCTCGAATGTGCAGTTGAGCAGCGGCGGCTATTGGGCGGTCACCGATCCCCAATAATGGCAGCGCCGGGATCGGCTCTGCATCGCTGATTCGGAAGGCGGAACCGGAAGAGCGGAAGCGGAGACAATCTCCAGGAATCGCTGGTTGACGGCTTAGAGACCTGCCTGTGCGGCGGGTCTCTTTTTGTTTGGGGGCAGGGCGTTACAATAGGGAAGTTCCCTAATCCTCAGATCGTGTGGCGATAGTCGGCGGCTTGCCGTCGACCGCCCGTCAGCCGAGGGTTTAGCGTTTTAGGGTTGCCAGGAGAAGTGGGAAGTACAGCGCGATCAACCTTTTCGCGCGTCCTACCGTCTTATAAGAGGGGGCATTTCCGCTCGGGAATATCGTGGCCATCAAGATCAAAATTCCGAAGGGGAACGGTGGGAAACAAGGGCGGTGGAGCGATCCCGTGGTGCGCGCCGGGCTGGGCGTGTTTCTGATCCTGGCGGTGGCGTGCACCGTGGGATTCTCGTATTTCTACATCAAGTACGACCGCATTATTGAACGGCGTTTCCGCACGCCGGTTTTCAGCAACTCCGCCAAGATTTATGCGCTTCCGCAAACCGTGCGGACGGGCGAGGGGATCGAAGCCAAAGCGATCGCCGCCGAACTGCGCCGGGGCGGGTATTCCGATAAAGAAGGGGAGTCCCGGCTGGGGACGTTCCGCCTGACCAGCAGCGGGATAGAAATCAGTCCGGGACCGGAGTCCTATCATAGCCCGGAGCCAGCGCAGATTACGATCCAGGACGGGCAGGTAGAGCGGATCGAAAGCAAAGGGAACGAGCTTTCGGCCTACGAGCTGGAACCGGAGCTGGTGACCGCGCTGTTCGACGCCGAGCAGCGCTCCAAGCGCGAACTGGTGAAGTATAACGACATTCCTCCGGTGATGGTGCAGGCTGTGCTGGCCATTGAGGACCGGCGGTTTTTCGAGCACAGCGGGGTGAATTTTGTCCGCATGTTCGGAGCGCTGTGGGCTGACCTGAGCCGGAGAATCGGGCTGACGCACCAGCGCTATGACCAGGGCGGCTCGACGCTTACGATGCAGCTTTCGCGGGGATTTTTCCTGAATCCTGAGGACAAGACGGTCAAGCGCAAGCTGACGGAAATGTTGATCTCGGAAGAGTTGGAGCAGAAGTTCACCAAGCAGCAGATTTTCGAGTTCTATGCGAACTGGGTGGATCTGGGGCAGAGAGGGTCATTCGCGATCAGCGGGTTTGCCGAGGCCTCGAAGGCGTACTTCAACAAGGACCTGAAAGACATCACGCTGCCTGAGGCGGCGCTGCTGGCGGGACTAATCCAGCGGCCCAGCTACCTGTCGCCGTACCGGCATCCGGAGCGCGCGCTGGAGCGCCGGAACCTGGTTCTGGAATCGATGGTGGAAACCCACACTATCACCCGGGAGCAGGCCGAGAAAGCGAAAGCTGCGCCGCTCAAGCTGGCGCCTCCGAACGTGGAAGCCAGTGACGCGCCTTATTTCGTCGATATGGTGCGCGAGGCGCTGATCAACCGGTTCAACGAGCATGATTTAAACGACGAGTCGTATCGCATCTACACCACACTCGATCCCGAACTGCAGAAGGCGGCCGCGCAAGCGGTGGAAATGGGCATCAAGCTGGTGGACGACCAGGTGACCAAGCTGCGCACCAAGCGGACCAGAGTCGGGAAAAAGGTCGATATCAAAGTGGCGCCGGGACCCCAGGCGCAGGTGGCAATGGTCGCCATCGACCCCCACACGGGGGCGGTGCTTGCGCTGGTGGGCGGGCGCAATTACGCCTGGAGCCAGTTGAATCACGCTCTGGCGAAGCGCCCGACGGGATCGATCTTCAAGCCCTTCGTATACGCCGCGGCCATGAATACCGCGGTGGACGGATCGGCGACGGTGATCACTCCGGCGTCAACGGTAACGGATGCGCCTTCCTCGTTCGCCTACGGGGACCAGATCTACGAGCCGCGCAACTATAAAGAGGAATACCACGGCGATGTGACCCTGCGCTATGCGCTGGCCATGTCGCTGAACAACGCCACCGTCAAGGTGGCGGAAGAGGTAGGCTACGACAAGGTTGCGGATCTGGCGCGCACGGCGGGCATCGCGTCAGTGAAAGCGACTCCAGCGATGGCGCTGGGATCCTATGACGCGACTCCGCTGGACATGGCCGGGGCCTATACCGCCTTTGCCAACAACGGCTTTCGGATTTCGCCGATTCTGGTGAATTCCCTGAGGAATGCCAAGGGCGATGTGGTGGCGAACTTTAACACCGACCGGCGGCCGGTGCTGGATCCGCGGGTGGCCTACGTCATGACCAGCATGCTCGAAGGAGTGGTCAATAACGGGCTGGGTTTCACCCCGGTGCGCGGACGAGGATTTACCCTGCCTGCGGCGGCCAAGACGGGAACGTCGCACGATGGCTGGTTCGCGGGATATACCTCAAACCTGCTGTGCATCGTGTGGGTGGGATTTGACGACTACAGCGACCTGCGATTGAGTGGCGCGCAGACGGCGGCGCCGATCTGGACGGAGTTCATGAAGAGGGCGGCGGCGCTGCCTGGGTATTCCGATATGCGGCCCTTTGCGCAGCCTACGGGCGTGGTGGACGTGCAGCTGGACAAGACCACCAACCGGCTGGCGACGCCTACATGTCCGGATGACTATGTGGCGGCGTTCATCGCTGGGACCGAGCCGCGCGAGACCTGCGATCAGCAGACCGGAGTGCCCGGGTTCTTCTCACGGATTTTCGGGGGCGACAAACCGGTTACTCCTCCTCCCGGACAGACGGCGACTGGGCAAGACAGCCAGGACCCCAAGAAAAAGAAGGGGTTCTTCGGCAAGATCGCAGGCATATTTAAGGATGACAAAGCGGACGCTCCGGTGTCTAAACCAGCAGATAGCGGGCAGAATCCGCCGCACTGACGGGTAGCCGGCCGAACGGCGGTGCAGTCCTACAAGGAAGCGGGCCGAACGTGCGGTTATTGCGTCGCAAAAGGCTCGCCGACTGGCCGGAACTGTGGCAAAATAGATGCGCTCGCCTGGGGGTGGTTTATGTCCTGCCCGAGAACCTCGCTGGCTTCGGTTTCGCTTCTTGCTGCTCCAGTTCTTGTTTCACTTCTTACCCTTCCCATTAGTGCTGCGGCGCAGATTTCCCGTGCGGAACAAGTGCAGGGCACTCCGCCACTGATGCGCACGATTGATCCCCCGGCGCCGGACGCGACCGTGGAAAACCTGGAAGCGCAGGCCGATCAGCTGCGCAGCTCGAAACTCTACCTGGACGCTCTCGACTACTACCGCGCGGCGCTGGCCAAGCAGAACTCGGCGAGTTTGTTGAACAAGATCGGCATCACCGAACTGATGATGCAACGGTACCGGGAAGCGCGAAAATCATTCGAGCGGTCGATCAAGGTGGATCGCCAGGCTGCCAATGCCTACAACAATCTGGGCGTGGTTTTCTACGAAGAGAAAAAGTACACACCGGCGGTGAAGGAGTATCACAAGGCGATCGCCCTGGATGCCAGTTCGCCGTCATTTTTCGCGAATCTGGGTGCGGCACTGTTCTCCAAGAAGGAGTTTGAGCCTGCCGTGGTTGCCTACCAGCACGCGCTGGAGCTGGATCCGGAAGTGTTTGAGCGGACGTCGCGCGGCGGGGTGCAGGCGCAATTACCCAGTCCCGAAGATCGCGCCCATTACGACTACACCGTGGCTAAGCTCTACGCCAAGATGGGTTTCTCCGAGCGCTCGCTGGAGTATTTGAAGAAGGCGCAGGAAGAAGGATACAAAGAGCTGAAAAATGTGTACAAAGATGCGGAATTCGCCGAACTCCGCAAAGACAAAAGGTTTACCGAGTTGATGGCGGCGAAAACCACGACTCTGCCGGATTGATTTTCCTGCCGCTGGCGTTGCGCGAAGGTTTTTACAAACTTTTACAAAATTAGACGCAACTTCACGGCCTCTTGCGGTTTAATCATTGCACATACTCCTGAAAACAACAGGGTGAGTAAGGAGAAACGGTAGCCCATCGGATGCTGACCCGAGCACGCCCCAAGCAAGCATCCGGTGGGTTTTTTGTTGAGCTTCGCTCAGCTCTTGGCCTTTAGCTCTCAGCTTTTAGCGCAAAATCAAAGACACTGAAGTTCTGGGCTTCCAATCGACCGCGTTCCCTGGGCGGGGCCGGAATCTGATGGTTGGTCGCGCGGCGCGAGCCGCAACGTTGATCTATACGGTGTTGGGCTTCAAGCTCAAAGCTAAGAGCCAATAGCCAATAGCTAATAGCTAATAGCTAATAGCTAAGAGCTTCTCTTAGGACTTCTCTCGCCGATGTAAGCCTCCACCACCTGTTTCCACTTGCCTTGCGCTTTTAGGATGAATTCCACGGCGTCGCGGAGGGCGCCGTCGCCGCCGGGGTGGGGCGTTATGTAGTGGGCCTCTTTCTTGACTTCGGCGCGGGCGTTCTTGACCGCGATGGCAAGCCCTCCGGCGCGCATGGCGGGCAGGTCGATCACGTCGTCGCCGACGAAGGCGGCCTCCTCGGGTTTGAGACCTTCCTGCTTCACGATTCCATCAAAGCACGAGCGCTTGTCCTGCACGCCTTGATGCACGTGCTCAAGTTTCAGGTCGCGGGCACGGAGCGCGACGGTTTCCGAGATGCGCTTGGTGATCAACCCGGTCTTGATGCCGGCCAGGCGCGCGAGCGAGATCGAGGCGCCGTCGTGGGCGTGAAAGCCCTTGGCCTCAATCATGCTCTGGATCGAGAACCCGAACCCGCCCTGGTCTTCCTGCTTGGCGGCGTGTTTGGAGGCGTGTTCCTTGGTGGACTGCGAGGCTCCGGCGGGGGCGGGGAAGATGAATAGCTTGCCGTCGGTGAGAACGCCATCCACGTCGAAGAGGAGGAGTTTGATCTTGCGGGCGCGGGCCTGAGCGGAGAGTTTGGGCATTGAGGGAATTCTAGCAGTCGTCCGGTCGGTGTCAGAGCTAATCCCGCCTCGCCAGGGGAAGGACGCCAGAAGAGGGCGGTCAATGAGTGCAATGGGGATGTTTCGCCAAATTGACCCTTCGATCCTGCCGTGGTGTCTAATGTTAATTGTTGATCAGGGCGTGCTGAGGTCGGGTCATGAAAGCTTGCTTTCTAGCGATGTTGTCGCTCGTTTTTGCTTCATTCTCCTCCGCTCACCTCTCATATACGAAAGAGCAGGTAATCGCTTACGCGAAGTCCATCGACGTGCAGATGCTCGACCCCTCTCTGCCGTCCCAGCGCCTTGAAGACTGGCTTCAGTCAGAGCCGGTGCACGCCGAAACCGTGATCTGGACGCTGCAGGACACCTGCTGGATCAAGCCGTCTACAAACGAAGACTATCCGCTCTGCGTGGAGGTTGAGGCTAAGCGTAAGAGTCAGTGGGGACGATTCCTGTTGCAGATTGGGACGAACTTCAAAGGCATTGTCGGCCCTCCGCAACTCAAGTTGGACATGGGCATCCAGATTTCTGACGGGGATTCGTACACCTCTGTGGCCTACGCCGAACGACTCGCTGACCTTCCCCTCATTCTTGAACAACCGAACCTGCGCATCATCGCTGGAGTGCGAAAGCTGTATGAGGAGGTAGTCGCCCATCACCCGCTTGGCATCCCGGCAGGGGCGGAAAAGGCCACCATTTGGCCTCTCTTGAGCAAGCATTTCGCCGAGCAGCTTCAAACAGCACAAAGCTGCGAAGCTGATTATGTCAGGCAACAACAGACTAGAGATAGCGCCAGAAAACCCACATGGCTGAAGATGGGCATTTTCACCGGAGACGGCGAACACGCACTACCGACTTATTCATTCGCTTACAGTCGAGGTCCGCAGCAGGATGGGTCATTCCAAGTGGACGTGGAACTCCATTACTCTCCCGACCCAGAGCACAGTCTCGCGGTGCACAATCTCGAACGAACGTGGTGGGGGGCCGCGGCCAGAGTGATAGTCGATGATGGTCGATTTGTTGTGGACGATGTTCGCATCTTTAATCGATTCCCCGCCGAAGGCCCCTCTCATCTGCTTTCTGGCTCATTTACCGGCTGCGACGGACCTCACTGGACTGGCCTGGATGCCCAGAAACAGTAACAACGCCTCAGTCAATTTCTGTTATCAGGCGATTACACTCAAAACCCCCGGTCGCCGTGGTCGATGAGTGCAATGGCGATATTTCGCCGATGCTGCCGCGGCAATTCGTTCCGAGTTACATTCGGGACGCAGCCTTCATCGACTCGCGTAGCCAATCAAGCGAAGTCTTGCGGACCACAAGACTCAAGGACCCATGTTCGCGGGCTGACACGGATCGTGGCCTAGCGATGCCGGAGTTACCGGAGTCGGCGGCACGGGCGGCGTCGCCCACGGGACGCTGTTGAAGTCGAAGAATTCGAGTAGATCGGGCTGTGCCGCATCTCTGGGAGTTAGGTGCGCGGAACTCCCGATAAACCGGTTCTCGACAAACTTGATCACTGCCGTGTGGTCCATCGGGGTGTGCGAAACATAATGGCGCCGGGAGAAAGGCGAGATGATCATGTTCGGCAGCCGGAAGCCAAGTTGTGCGGCGAAGCCCTGGATAGCTGGGGCGTCCGCCGGATTCGCGCCGGGGTCAACCAGACCCAGGTCGCAATGGAGTGTCGGCGTCCCGCCGCTCGGCACGCAGGGGAAATAGCTATCAGCGTTTACGGCGATCTGCGAGATATCCGGGATCGTCCCGAGTCTTACATCAGTATTGTCGTTGGAGTGGCCTGGCACGGGTGGGACGTGATCGTAGGGTCCTCCACCCTCGTCGTAGCTTAGGAAAAAGACGGAGTCCTTCCAGGCAGGACTGGCCATGAAAGAGTTCAGAATGTTCGCCACCTGCACCTGACCGGACAGAATCGATTGGCCCGACCCAGGATGCTCGTCATTGTTGCCATAACCGGCTTCAATGAAGGCAAAGCTGGGAAGTGTTCCCGCCTTTAGATCGTTGAAGAAGAAAGACAGGGGAGCGACGTGGGTCGGATCGATGCAGAAGGAGTTCGTCGTATCGCCCACCACGCTGGATGGCTGGGTGACGCCCGTACAGAGCGCGGCTGATGGGTTCTCGTATAAGAACTGATACGAGTAAGTTAAGTCAGAGAAGGAGGTTGCCGGATAGTAAGCGCTCGCCGAGCCCGAACATTCATCATCGTGGAGGCAAAAGCCGTCGGTGACGGAGTAGTAGAGCTTCCACGACACCTTGGCCTGGTCCAGTTCCTCAAAAATCGACGGAACATCGAGTTGGGTGAGGTGATCGTCATTACCCGGGTCTTTGACCAAGCCCTGGGTCGTGCCGGCAGTGAAGGTCGCGATGCGGTTGGGAATACTCTTGCTTGACACCGGCGAGAACCAGCGATCGGACAACGCGAACTGAGAGGCCATGAAGTAGTAGTAATTCAGGAAGCCTTGGTCGTAGTATCCCATGGCGCGCTGGCCGGTCAGATCGGTGAAATTGCCGGAACAAGTGCCGGAAGCCACGCAGTTCTTGGCAAAGCCTTCCGCGGTGTGGACGAACCCATCCATCAGGATCGGACGGGTGGGGAGGAAATCGTAGCGATTGACGTCGCCATAGCTTTCCAGCCACGCCGAGGTTTCATCGTCGACGCAGGTGCTGGTGAACTGGAAGAGGTTGAAAATATCGCCTTCATCGTCGAGGTTGCTGATCTTGGCTAGCTTATCGTCGATACCATCCACTTCATAGTCCTTGCCGTCGTCTCCGATATTCCAGCCGTTCGCTTTGCGGTAAGGATTCAACATGCCGAAATAAGTGTCGAACGTGCGGTTCTCCTGCAGCATGAAGACGACGTGGTTAACGGATTGGAGGCTGCCGGCCGGTGCCACCGTTACGGTCACACTGGCCGAGACCTGTCCCCCGGTTCCGATTGCGACCGCCGAGTAGATGGTGGTCGCTGCAGGGCTGACGTCTTGTGTGCCGCCGCTAGGTTGCAAGTTGTAGGTGCTGTTATCCGTTCCGGTTACCGTCACCTGAGTGGCATTGGTCGCGGTAACGGTCAAAGTGGACGAATTTCCGGAGGTGATCGAAGCTGGTTTGGCACTGATCTCGACTGTCGGTGCTTGCGTCTGCTGTACCACCTTTACCGTCGTACTGGCCGAAACGTTTCCGCCAGTTCCAGTCGCGACGGTGGTGTAGGTTGTAGTTGCAGTTGGGCTGACCTTTTGCGTGCCGCCGTTTGGCGGCAATTTATACGTGCTGCTATCCGTCCCGGTGAGCATCACCTGAGTGGCATTGGTCGCGGTAACCGTCAAAGTGGACGAATTCCCGGAGGTCATCGAAGCAGGGCTGGCGGAGATGCTGACGGTCGGCGCTGGATTGGGAGGAGTGGTACTGGCGACTCCCACACATCCGCTGAGCAACAGGGATAGAGCGAGACTAGATAACAGCGCCGTCAGAGAAAGAATCTGGGAGAGGGATCGGGGAATGCGAATTCTCGTCAAAGTTTCTCCTTTGCCTCCGTCGCTGGCCGAGCCAAAACAGAACCTGAATCAGAGCCCTATCGCAGGGGGTAGAAACCGCAATTGAAGGCCAGCCGCCTTCGATACGGATGTCGCGCAATGGGGTTTTCATCGCTCACCATAGGACCTGGTGCCTCCACTGACCACACAATGCCCTCGAAATCTGATTCGGCTGCGGAGGAGATCAATGCGAGTTAGCCGGTCGGTTGACGCGCAGCGAGAGCGTGGAACGAACCGCAAACTCCAGTCACTCCCTTGATCGAGTGACTCTGGCAAGTCTCTCGCGGAACCTAAAACTCTAGCAGGCCTTCCGCGCCAAGTATGGTCAAAACTGAACACCTGCGGGCACACGTGTTCGACCCACACTTCCGTACGGGTGCGACTTCCACGGTTCTACTGCATGAAGCCGGTGCGTTGCCGCACGCAGAAGCGGGTAGTTGCTGGAAACAGGTATAGCGCTCAGTGACTCGGGGAAATCAGCACCTTCCTTCCGGCCCCTTATTTATTTAGCCGAGGCGAATGGTTGGCGAAAGCGTGATTTCGGGCTAAAATATCCCGATGCCGTCCCTTCCTGCCTCTTTGACCTGGGCCCATCCTTTGGTGGCGGAGTGGTTTGTGCGGCGGTTTGGCACGCCTACCGAGCCGCAGGAGCAAGGCTGGCCGCACATTCTCGCAGGGCGGAGCACGCTGATCTCCGCGCCCACCGGGTCGGGCAAAACGCTGGCTGCGTTTCTGGCTTGCATCGACCGCCTCGTGCGCAAGGCGCTGGCGGGAGATCTGGCGGACCGCACGGAAGTGCTCTACATTTCGCCGCTCAAGGCGCTGGGGAACGACATCCAGAAAAATCTTGAAGTGCCGCTGGGGGAGATCCTCGCGCTGGCGGGGGAGCGCGGGTTGCTGATGCCGGAG
>VFSW01015465.1_pt1 | contig 10487 bp, 8 predicted proteins | sample 5358111 | NCBI WGS metagenome assembly VFSW01 (sample SAMN11554181, study PRJNA540505) | mine drainage metagenome | isolation source: sediment from site ElyBrook_90M | place: USA: Ely Copper Mine, Vershire, VT | collected 2017
CAATCCTCCATAAAGGAACATCACCGGCCGCCAGCCCCCTAACCAGGGGGAGAGCACCGTGGCGCTGACCAGGGACCCGAGTAAAAAGCCAAATGCCATCCCCATGGTAAACACCCCGTTTGCCAGGCCCAACTGGTGGCGGGGGAACCACAGGCCGCTAACCTTGAAGGCGCAGGTAGAGATGAGCGGCGACAAAGCGCCAACGATTAAAACAGGTACCAGCAAAGATGGAAAGTCGCCGGCCAGACCGCGCAGCGCCACAGCCAGGCCCATCAGGAAGGTGCCTGCCAATATGACGCGCTTCGGACCAAACCGGTCCGTGATCGCCCCACCCAGCAGACTGGTGAAAATACCCGGCAGAGATCCAACGCTCCAGATCAATCCCACCTGCACCAGGTTCAGGTGCAAATCTCCGGATATTTCGTTGAACAGGACCGACATACTCATGCCCGGCGCAGCCAGGCCAAAGGCGCCGGTCAGCGCGGTCAGGATGAGCACGAACCACTTGTATTGCGGATGGTCACTCAGTGAAATCTGTGGTTTTTCGTATACTGACACTACTACCTCAATCCATAAGCTGCCGCCCCTAAAAGGCCGGCTTTCGAATTGAGGATCACGTGGACTGGCATGCTCGACAGAATCTCACAGAAACGGCCTTTATTTCGCAGCGTATTCAGAAACGATGGATCGGTCAGGCTGGCCAGGATGCGCGGTGAAATACCTCCCCCCAGGTAAATACCACCGCTCGCCATTACTTTTAGCGCCAGGTTGCCCGCCTCTGCTCCCAGGATGCTCACGAACATGCGCAAAGTTGCCGCACACAGCTCACAAGGATTGGTTGGATCCTGGGCAGCCTTGAATATCACCGGAGTGGGGTCTTCACAGCCGGCAAGCTGTTCGGCCAGCCAGGCAGGCTCGGGTGCATAACCCGTATCTTTCAGATATGAGTAAAGGTTAGGGATACCCAGGCCGCCGGAGCACACTCGCTCGTAACTGACGTGATCGTAACCTTTGCGTTCGCGCATATAGGTCAGCAGCCCCATCTGGAGCTGGTCGGTGGGGCCAAAAGAAACGTGACTCCCTTCTGAAGCGTGAGCGGTGTATTGTCCGTCCGAACCGCAGGTCAGGAATCCTTCTCCCAGGCCGGTGCCCGGCGCCAAAACGGCAATCGCTCCACCCGGCACGGGCTTGCCCGCGCTCAGGGTGTAGATATCGGAAGGCTCGAGGATCGGGATGGCATAGCCCACCGATTGAAGATCGTTGATGAGCTTAACTTTTTCCCAGCCGAACATCTCCTTAAGGTTGGCTTCGTCGATTTCCCAGGAAATGTTGGTGATGCGAGCCTTGCCCGCAAAAATCGGGCCGGCAACCCCAAAGCAGGCACTGTCCACCGTCAGGTTGACCTTTGCCAGGAACTCCTGAATGATCGCCTCAAGGCTGGGATAATGTGCACTTGGATAGGTAATTTCGACAAGCGGTTTATGCGGCCCGCTTTCCGGCGAGAAAACCGCCAGGACAGTTTTGGTGCCTCCCATATCTCCAACAAGCAGCATCGTTAACCTTCCTTTACGCCCAAAACATGGCGGATGGCTGCTCAAACAGGAGCACATCCTTCAAGAAACTGACCGCCCGGCTGAAGCCCTCGTCGATAGAGGCCATCGGGTCTTCATGCTCGATGGAAAGCACATAATCGTAGCCCGCAAGCCGCAGCGCACTGACCAGGCTGCGCCAGCTGAACTGGTCATGCCCGTAACCCACCGTGCGAAAAGTCCATGAGCGGTGCGCCAGGTCACTGTAGGGCTTGGTGTCCAGCACCCCGTTGATCGCCGTGTTCTGCGGGTCTACATAAGTATCCTTGGCGTGCACGTGGTGAATGGCGCCTGCCAGAGCTTGAATAGAAGGAGCCGGCTGGATGCCCTGCCAGAAGAGATGGCTGGGGTCATAATTGGCGCCGACCACCGGGCCAACGGCAGCCCGCAGGCGCAGGAGCGTCTCCGGGTTGTAAACGACAAAGCCGGGATGCATCTCGAAGGCTAATTTTACACCGGCCTGCTCGGCAAAGCGGCCCGCTTCCTGCCAGTAGGGAATAACCTTTTCTTCCCACTGCCATTTCAGCAGATCGCTAAAATCGGGCGGCCAGGCGCAAGTAACCCAATTAGGATATCTGGCATTGTCGGAATCGCCCGGGCAGCCTGAGAAAAGGTTCACCACGCCCACCCCCATTTCGGAGGCCAGGCGCACCGTGTCGCGGTATACCCGGTCATAGTCGGCTGCGACGGATTTATTGTGGTGCAGCGGGTTGCCGTGGCAGGAAAGAGCGCTGATCATCAGGCCGCGCGATTCAACCGCCTTGCGCAAGGCCTGCTGGGCGGCGCGGTCCTTCAACAATGCAACCGGATCACAGTGAGCATTTCCGGGCCAGGCGCCGGTGCCTAACTCGACTGCCTGCAAACCCATCTCTGCAACGTGATCGAGGACGGCCTCCAGCGGCTTATCTTGAAATAATACGGTGAGTACCCCTAGTTTCATAATGCACTCCTTCTATGTTTGATTTTTGTCGGTTGACAGGCCATTAGGAAATTACCATCATTCTCGTTCTTCTGCCCTCTAATGGGAATGGATAATAAGCCACCCGGGTAACCTGCTTCAAGGTAATCTTATGTTCTCCTTTTTTCAGGCCGCCAGGTTGTTCGACGAAAATTGTGGCTTTTTGGCCAAACTCCCATTTGGTAGAGGTTACTGTTTCCATTTCCTTCAATTTAAAGGTCTCATCTCCAACCGTGAACCGGATTTTCTCGCTGTCAACCAGGGCGTCATCCACATGCAGTTCAATCCCATCAATCATCGATAATGGAACACCGCGGTAATATGCAATCCGGGTCTTCAGTTGGAAGCCAATGATTTTACCGTCTTTTTCCACATTTTCAAATCCATCATCACAGATTACGTAAGGTTCAAACATTTAGGGCTCCCTGATTCTGCTTCTGAATTAATTCATTCAATGTTCTTCTCAATAATATGGAGCGTCCCTTATTTATTGAGAAGATACTCCCTCAACATTTTTTGATGCAGGCTAACTTGTTGAACGCCGGGAACGGGTGTCCCACTGGGAACAAATCGATTTCCTTCGTATTCACTGCAGATGAAACCATGATAATGATTTGCTTTTAGATAAGGAATGATCTCGTCATACGGAATTGAATACTCAATATTTTCTTCGGTCATTTCATAAAACTTGCCGTGGATATTTTTTACAAAACCCAGGGTTGGCTTCATAATATCCAACGGATTGTTCTCGAAATGGTAGCAGTACTCCACAAATTCTTCATCCATGGGGTTTTTCCCATATTTATGGAGCACAGCCTCTTTATTCAGGTTCCGCATATCTTTGTGATCCCGGAAGACAGCGTCCACATACGACAACGTCTCATCGGACGTACCCTCGCGGCGGAAATATTCAATGATCACCCGCGGGAATTTCCGGCAAAATAACCCCATATCAAAAACCAGGCCGATGTAGGGTGAATTGGCTTTGGTCATGATGTCGATGAATTCAACACTCATTGGAACTTCGATCCCGGAGGAACCTGCATGGATTTCCAGCGCCATTTGCACATCATGCTCCTGGGCGAAATCCAGGCACGGCATGATGATCTCATTCGGAGTTTGTGAAACCATTCTGACAATTTTGAATCCCATCTTATGAGCATGCACAATTTCAGCTTTTAAAGCTGCAATGCTCTCCCTGGTGGTCAATCTCCGGTTTTTATACAGCGTGGTATTGATGAAAATATCGTCACAAACCGGGGTCAGGTTATATTGCTTGAGCCAGCCTTTCCACGAAGTGTAAAAACTATCCTCAGGGTAAGGGCTGTTATAAACCATCTGGTCGCCGAGCATTTCAACCCCTTCGGCGCCCATTTTCTGCAGTTCGGCGAGACAACCTTCCAGCGTCAATTTTCCCCAGACATATTCATCCTGAAGAGAATATAACGTTACGCCCGGTTGAATTCGATACGCATCACTCATCTAGTTATCTCCTGAACTTCAGTATATCCACGAATGGGGGATTAGCCGGGCAGGGTCAGCACCTTGGTATCGCGACCCCGGAATCCCCATGGTACGTAGGAAATCTTCATATGTTGTGCCAGTTCAACCTTGTGCTCGCCGGGCTGAAGGCCGCCCGGTTTATTCACCATCAGGATGCCAATTTCACCGAACTCCCACTTGGCCGCGGATTCATTTTCGAACTCGGTCAGTTTGTATGTGTTTCCGCGCAGGGTCACCGTCATATCCTCAGGTGAAATGGCCTCATCATCCACAACCAGGTCCGTATTGCCGATCAGCGAGAGAACGACTCCCCGGTAATAAGGCAGGCGCATGCCGAGCTGAAACCCAATCACGTTACCATCCCGGATTACATTCTTAAACTCTTCGGGAACGATCATATATTTATCGTACATTTGGATTTGTTCCTTTATGAATGGACACCAACAGGCAGCGCAATCTTCACGGGCTGTTCCACCGCCAACAATCGTTTAAGCATCACCTGGTGACGGCGAACCTGCTCCACACTATCGACTTCGTAAGCATCTTCGATGTGCTTATTGCCCTCGTATTCGCTGGATAGATACCCTTTGAAGCCACCCTGCTGGAGCACCGCGATGATCTCATCATCCGGTGTACTGTACTCCGTATAATCAGGGAGCATCTCGTTGAAATTGGCATGGACATGAAAAATCCACGGCATGTAATCCAACATCTTGCGGGGATCGGTGTAAATGTTGCGCGTACAGCCATAATAAATCATGCCAATATCCTCAGGCCTGGCGCCCATCCGCACCACCTGATCACACACGTAGTCCAGGTCATGGCCGGCATTGTAATTCGCCACAAAGTAGCTGGCGATCGACGGCTGCATCCCGTCGCGCACCCAGCGTTCGCTGATGACCCGCGGGAAGCGCCTGGTAAAGATGCTCAGGTCTACCATCAGGCCCAGGTATGGCGATTGGGTGCGCTGCATCATCTCGACGTGCCGCTGCTCGAACTCGTGGTCTAAATGGTGGGGAGCATGAATTTCGAGAGCCAGCCGAATGCCATATCTCTCTGCGGTAGGAGCCGCCTGTTGCATCACCTGTGGGGTGATTTCGTGGTTCATTCGGATAAGAGTGCAGCCGAGCTTACTGGCGTTTTGAATATCTTTCACTACCGTTGCCAGCACTTCCGCTTCAGACATCCGGTGGCCCTTGAACTTGTTGAAATCCATAAACGTATCCAGGCATACCGGGGTGCGTCCGTACTTTTCCATCCAGCTGTGCCATTGGTTTATGAATGCCGGGGTCAGGTCCGGATACCCCGGGATCATTTGGTCCCCGAGAATCTCGATGCCGGGAATGTCCAGGCTGGCGGCAGTTGCAATGCAGTCTTCAAGAGTAAATTTACGCAGGAAATACTCTTCCTGAAAACTAAACAAGGTCACACATCGTTTGATCGAGCTCTGGTCATTCATAATCGAATCCTTTGAATAGACGTGGCTAATCGTAACATCCTGGGTGTATCACGCGTTATCTTGAATATTCTGATCGTTTATGATATGCTCATCTGCGGGTTTCCATACATGCCTGGTCCACTACGAAAGCAAACCAGATATCTTTAATAAAATAAGGAGCGCGACGGAGGCGGTTATGTGCATCTCAAAGTGTACTGCAAAGCCGGGGAATGGTAACTACGCCTTGATTCGCATTTCCGTTTCGCAATGATTCGCGCTGATCTCGTGGCAGGGGTTCCACTCAGGAAAGGTAAGGACGGCGAGAAATGACCGGGCATCGCCTGTATAAGGTCACCGATTATCGTTTTGGCCAGATGGCAGTTGGTCTGCGAGAACGCGCCGGCCTTACTCAGAAGGAAGTTGCCAATGCCCTGCACGTTTCCAGGCGCACAATCCAGCACTGGGAGGGCGGCACAGCCTTTCCAGGTGTGGCCCACGTGAAAGATCTGATTGCTTTTTACCTGCCTTACGGGGCTTTTTCCAGCGGAAGAGAGTACGAAGAAGCGCGAGACTTATGGGAGCAGGCCGACGAAAGCTCGACCCGCCACAAAACTGCATTCGATGAATCCTGGTTCGAGAATTTGCTGCGCCAGCCCCTTCCAGGTCGTTCGGATAAGCAGAAAACCATCCATATTATTCCCGCCTACGAAGAATCCATCTCCCCCACCCGTATCGACTGGGGAGATGCTCCAGATACTGTGGATGTTTACGGTCGCGAGGGTGAGCTGGCAGACCTCACCCAGTGGGTGCTGAAGGAACATTGCCACCTGGTTGCCATCCTTGGGATTGGTGGGATCGGAAAAACAACCCTGGCGGTAAAGTTTGCCCAGGTCGCCGCGTCGCAGTTTGATTTCGTCATCTGGCGCTCGCTGCGCAATGCCCCGCCCCTGCACGATCTGCTGGTCGAGTGCCTGCAAACCCTTTCTCCCGCGGCCAACACCCATCCCAGCATTCCCCTGCTGCTCGAGCTGCTGCAAGAACACCGCTGCTTGCTCATCCTGGATAATGCAGAGACCTTGCACCAATCTGGCAGCCTCTCCGGCGATTACCGTGCAGGTTATGAAGAGTACCAGACCCTGTTTCAACAGGTGGCTCAAACCCGCCACCAGAGCTGCCTTTTACTGACCAGCCGCGAAATTCCTACCTAACTGGAGCCCATTGAAGGCAGGCAGGAAACGGTGCGGGTAATGAAGGTGGCCGGATTGACCCGCGGCGCCAGCCAATCGCTGCTCAATGAAAAAGAGCTGTTCGGGCCGGTAGATGCCTGGGACGCTTTTGTCTACTATTACGGTGGTAACCCCCTGGCATTGAAGATTGCAGCCGCCATCGTTCGTGACCTGTTCGGCGGTGACCTGGCCGCATTTTTAAAAGAAGCTCCCGTCACCCTGCACACCCTGCATCACCTTCTGGATAACCAGTTCGAACACCTCTCCGCTTTGGAGAGCGACGTCTTGTTCTGGCTGGCGATCGAGCGCGAACAGGCCTCCATAGATACTTTACGCGCCGATTTGCTGGGGGCTTTGTCAAAAAACGAACTACTGCCGGCTTTGATGTCGCTGCGCCGCCGTTCACTTATCGAGCGCGATGGCCAGGGGGCGATTTTTCATCTCTTGCCAGTGCTGCTGGAATTTATTACCGATCGCTTTGTGAAGCAGGTGAGCGAAGAAATCGTTCACCTGCAGTATGCTTCGATTGCCAAGTACGCTTTGCTAAAAAGCAGGAGCAAAGATTACATCCGGGAAAGCCAGGTGCGCCTCATTATTCAGCCGGTGCTGGCCAACCTCGGTGAACGCCTTGGCGACAAAGACCACCTGGCTGATGCCCTCCGGGCACTGCTCCGCCAGGTGCGCAAAATCCCAGCCGACAGCCAGGGTTATGCCGGCGGCAACCTGTTGAATTTGCTGGCCGGTTTGAACGGGGATGTTTGCGGCGAAGATTTCTCCCGGCTCGTGCTGCGCCAGGCCTATCTGCAGGGTATTGAGGCCCAGGATAGCAATTTTTCACGGGTTGAGTTTTTCGATTCGACTTTTACAGAGCCGCTGGAAACAATTGGAGCGATGAGCCTGAGCCCCAGCGGACGCTATCTGGCTGCCAGCACCTACAGCGGGCAGGTCCGCCTTTGGGATATTGCCGGCGGCAAGCCTTTATGGACTGCCACGGGCGCCCGCCGCGAGTGGTGCCTGGCTTTCAGCCCGGACGAGAAATTTCTGGTTAGCGGTGGGTTCCGCGGCGAGGTATGCGTGTGGGAGACCGCCACCGGGCGCCGGATCTGGAAATTTGAGGGCGGCGGTACCTGGGCCCATACGGTTAGCTTTCACCCCAACGGGCATATCCTGGCCAGCGCCGGCGACGATGAGGCCGTCCGGCTGTGGGACATCGAGGATGGCTCCTGCCGGCTTATCCCGCTGGATCATGAAGGCCGCATCTTTTCCGTTGAGTTCAGCCGGGACGGGAACCTGCTGGCCGCCGGGGGGAGTGACGGAACCGCCCAGATTTGGGATCCGGTCACCGGGCGCTGCCTGCGCACACTGAACCATTCTGATATGGCCACCAACTTACGCCTGGCGTTCCATCCCAACAGTAACCTGCTGGTCACCTGCGCAGAAGAAGATGCCCGGATTAAATTATGGGATGTTTATACCGGTGCGGAACTGTCCAGCCTGACGGGCCATACCCAATGGTCGGGCTGTATTGCCTTCAATCCCGAGGGGACCTTTTTCGCCAGCAGCTGCAGCGACGGCACAGTGGAACTGTGGGAAATGAAAGAAGATGAGGCTCCACAGTATTTCCGTATGTTGATCGGCCATCATCACCACGTGAGCGTGCTGGCTTTTGGACAGCGCGGCATCCTGGCAACCTTGCCGTACGGCGAAAATATCAAGCTCTGGGATGTGTACAACGGCAAGTTGCTGAAGACCATACAGGGTTACAGCCGCCTGATCGGCGGCAACGCTTTCAGCCCGGACGGCAAGCTCTTGGTGCAGGGTGACGCTAACGGTATGGTGCGTGTATACGATGTGGTTGGCAGCCGCCACCTCACCACTTTTCAGGGGCATTCCGGGCCGATCTGGTGCGTTGAATTCAGTCCCGATGGGCGCAGCTTTGCCAGCTGCGCCGATGATCGCGTCGTAAAGTTGTGGGACGTGACCGATTACCAGTGTTTGAAGACCTTTACCGGGCACACCGGTTATTTATGGGCCCTTGCATTCAGCCCCGATGGAGCTCTACTGGCCAGCGCCGGCCACAACCGATCCATAAAGTTATGGGAAACCCGCCGGGATGGCAGTTTGGCCCCTTTCAAAGAGTTGGAAAGCTACGACTCGGAGATCTGGTCGCTCGCTTTTGATCCAACCGGTAAAATTTTAGCCCATGGGCATGAAAATGGGATGGTCCACCTGACCAGCGTCGAGACCGGTCATCTGCTCGCATCGTATCAGCACGGCGGCTTATTTGTAGGAGCGGTACGTTTTTCCTCAGACGGCAAAAAATTGATAAGCAGCAGCAATCAGGTGCTGCTCAAGTGGTGGGACCTGGAATCCGGCGACTGCATCGAGACCCTGCACGCTGAGGCCGTTGGCAACCGTAACCGGGGCGTGGCCATTGGCACGGACGGTAAATTGCTCGTCACCGGCAGCAGTGAGCCGGTCATAAACCTATGGCAGCTCAACCCACCGAACCTGACCCCGCAGATCACGCGGCTGGAAGGGCACACCAGCCGGGTTTGGTCGGTTGCATTAAGCCAGGACGAAAACCTGGTGGCCAGCAGCGATGAAGAGGGCACAACCCTCATCTCCGATGCCCAAACTGGCACCGTTCTGCGAAAAGTATCGCTTGACCGGCCCTACGAGCGCATGAACATCACCGGCCTCACCGGGCTGAACGCGGCCGAGCGGGCCGCGTTGAAAGCCCTGGGAGCAACCGAAACTGGTTGATCGGTGGTGCCAATCGATTGGAATATGCTTCCAATCAACCTTCAAGCAAACGCGTACACATTGCATGCCACGCCTGCACCTGCTGGAAGCCAATGACTTCCTTGCTAAAAGCATGGCCCTCCCATTCCGCCGAGATCGTCCCGTGATAACCTTCTCTCTTGAGAAGAGCCATAATTTCCGGGTAGGGAATGGAAGTCTCATGGCCGGTTTCATCCACCTCGTAAAATTTCCCGTGGATATGCCGGGTGTAAGGGAGCAGCTCAGCCAATTTCTCCACCGGCATGTGCCCGAACATGGTCATGCAGCTGTTTAGCTGGCCCTTCAACGCCTCGTTCGCTCCAAAACGCACGCCGGCTTCAGCCAGGGCAGCAAATTTTTCAGGAATGGCCTTTTCCGTCAACCAGATACTCATGGCGGCATCGATGAGACCTTCCGAGGCGCCTGAGTTACGCAAATCATCCCAATACCTTTTAGGGGGATGGTTCATTGAAGTACTGAAATCCGGAACAAAGCCAATATAGGGGGACCCAACCCGGTCAAAACACTCCCGCAGCGCAATCACCTCAGGGTTGTCCACTGACAACGGCGAGTGCAGTTCACCGGACACCTGTACCCCGGCTTTCTCGGCGATGGGGGCAAGTTTCTCGAATACCCTGGGACCCACAAAGGCCTGGATGCGCAGCACAGGAAATCCCAACTTTTTTGCACTCACAATCTGGCGTTCCAGGTAGGTAACGATCTCATCCTGGGTCATCAGGCGGTCCGGATGGCGGGCCATATCGCTGTTACCTGACAGGCAGCTCGGGATCAATCCATAATGATCAAAAAGGCTGCGAAAATGCCGGGCAAAATCATCGCTCACATCGGGGAAGCCGCGAATACTCTGGAAACCTACCACTTCTACCGCCGGGCCAATTCCAAGAGCGGCAACTTTTTCGATCTCCTGGTCAAAGGTATACTGTCGCAGGAGCCATTCATTGGTGAAACTGTAAAGGGTCGTTCCAAGA